>TARA_R110002111_G_scaffold111730_2_pt1 | contig 20706 bp, 15 predicted proteins | sample TARA_R110002111 | Tara Oceans TARA_R110002111 (sample SAMEA4397363) | marine metagenome | biome: Polar Biome; feature: [ZZZ] marine water layer (ENVO:01000295); material: water (ENVO:00002006), including particulate matter (ENVO:01000060) such as... | depth 199 m | reverse complement strand
GCGTTCATGTTTGGCCGTACCGGCCACACGAACGCTTAGTTATTGTACCCAGTTTTTATTTTAAATATTCTATTAATAAATTCAGTTCTTTTTCTGTGTAATTAAATTTATGCATTGTTCCGTTATTGCCCCAAAAACCTTTAAGTTTTAATGCGTATTCATCTTTTGCTTTGAGTAAAGAATCTTGTTTGGTCAAATAAGTTTTTAAGTAAGTGGTTCCGACTTTTTCCACAACTCCAGCTAGATAGTTATGTCTCATTTCTTTTGACACGTGACATTTTCGACAATCTTCCATAAAAATTTTTTTTCCGAGTTCAAATTCAGGCGTTGTCTTTTCGGCTTGGACTACTGTTGGCTCATAATCAATTGTCTTTTGGTAAAATTCCGTAATTCCGGTTTTTTTAACCACAAAAATGAAAAGTCCGATGAGTAAAATCAGAATTATACTTGAAGCAATTAAAATCCGAAGTATAAGTTTTTTCGGGTTTTTCATTCAGATTACGGTTTTTCTCAAATTGGGTACAACTTGTTTATATAACTGTATGATACATCTTTATACCTCCAAAATGGAATAAAACTGAAGTAATAGTTCATTGTTTATTAACAGTATATAGGGTTATCCTTAAATGAATATATACCAAGTAGTGGGGGGAAGTACTTGTAGATCAAGTCCCTAAAATAGGTGTTAATTATCGTATTTTCTACGCTTTTCCATAAGATTTAGGCCCAAGCCTTATCATTTCTACGAAGTGCTATAATAATCCGATAAAATACGCAACTATTATGAGAATGGTTAATGGGTTATCTTATGAAGTTATTTGGCGGTGTTACCCACAATCATTTAAATATAGTTGATGGCTACTGATAGGTAAACCTCCTTGGGCTAACATCGAAACCTTGGTCACGGATATAAAGAAATCGCTTGCAACAGTTGCTTTAAAGATTGGTCCCCACTTGTGCAAACCGGCTACATTTTTTCATCACAAGCTACATGTTCCCACAACAATTAGGGTATAGCAACCGTTCTATACATGGTTTGCCATAACGTATAAAAAAGGGCGTGGGGATCCATTCGGCAAGCAGCATTGCATAACCATCCACACGCTACTGTCGGTAATTTACTTGTCATGACGGTCATCCACGGGCAAATAGGGACTTTAAAACAGATCAGGAAAACATTGGACGTCCATGGGATCAGTAGGTTCAATTCTACTGCCGACATCAATAGGTTCCTTAAAAACTTCGACAATGAAAGAGAGGAACTCTTCTTTAAGATCGAGCGCGATTTTGATCTGGAACTGGACAAAATGCAGGCCCAGGGGTACCACCTGGAAAAAGATTTTGATCTTTTAAAGACCACTGCCAAAGCTAATCTCAAAAACTATATAAGACGGCTGCATTCCAAATGTGACGTCTTAAGAAAACCTGCCAAGAATGCAGTTATGGAACTGCTATATTGGTATGGGTTACAATTCCTCCTCCTTATAAAGTACATCCTAGAAAAAAACTTTGACCGCATTGTAGGTCTGCGGGTACGTGGGAGTAAAAAACGGCTGGAAGTGGTCCTAAAGGCCATCAATGGGTATAGTGCCGATCGGCATGCCCTGATTTCCACACGTTGCGATGATCAATTTAGGAAGCTTCTCCATATGCGTTCGGTGGCCACCGATCTATTGCCCATGATTGCAGGGGCCGTTGGGGAAGATATGGTGGTAGGGGAACTGAAAAAATTATCCGGCAACCAGGTGTTGATCAATGATTTTTCCATTGTATTTGAAAACCCCCGCTATCATAAACAAACTAATTCGCGCATTCGTAGTATCCAAATAGACCACTTACTGATCAATACTTCCGGTATCTTTATCATCGAGACCAAAAATTGGAGCAAGGCATCCATTGCAAGCTTGGACCTTTGGTCCCCTTTACAACAGGTGCAAAGGGCAAATTTTGCGCTCTAAACCATGCTCCATGGTCATAGTACAAACACGGATCGTCTTCTAAGGGAGCACCATTGGGGAACCAAAAAAGTTCCCATTAGGAATATTTTGGCGATGATCCGTCACAGGCCCAGGGAAAAGTTCAGCAATGTCGCCGTAAAAACCCTCCAGGAACTCAATGCCTATATTGGGTATCATGAGCCCATTTTTGCGCCCGATGAGGTCCACCGGATTGCCGAATACCTACTAAAGATCAACAATAAAGGGTGTTTCACTTTCCCCGCGGGCAACCGAAAGTGATGTGTGCCCACCTAAATATGACATCGAACTCCATGCCTAAAAAGCCGCCGCCAAGCCTACTTGGAAGCGCAGCCTATAATCATGCAAAGAGGATCGGTAAGGACGATTGTTAAAACGCTAGTGCCCATGGGGGAAACTGGGGGATGGGTTTAGTTAACTGGGTGTTTTATTTCCATTCCTGTTTTAAGATACTATACACATAAGTTCCTGCACTTTCTCCATAGGATTGAACATTATAATTTCTCAACAATCCTTCTTTGACAGCTCCGAGTTGGTCTTTTCCATTTCGTTTTTTAATTCCACCCTAGTAAAAAATCCGGCAACGCAACAGTTGCATCCGAGTAAAAAGTCCATCGTACGGTTTGCATTATTTCAGCTGATTCTTCTTGTATTTTTGGATAAGTTTTTCCGCCCCTTTTAGCATAATCATATGTGAACTCGGATTTATTGTAGGTAAATTTTTATCATCAGGAAAAATAGGGTCTTGATGTTCCGTCTTTCCATAAACCTGAGAAGAAGAGATTAAAATTTGTGAATTTAAGTCATATATTGAAATTGAAACAGAAGCGCTATTACTGGAATTTTCTATTTGATTCGGGAAAGATATAGAACCAGCACCGTCACTAATAACATTTCCTCCAATATTGATAATGTAATCACAACCAGTGTCTCTTTTTAATTCTTTCAAATCCGAGTCCGATAAATCAAATTTAATTTTTGGTGCCACCAGTTTGGTACTTCGCAAATCGTTCATTTCAATCAAAGAGTCCCCAAGAATTTTTTTGAAATCTTTAAGTGAATGGTGATAGAGTTCAGTATCGAATATTTTCGAGTTTGATTGTGTTCTGTTGAGAATCCATTTCCCATTGCTAAAGTCCAATTGCTTTCCGGTATCGAAGAAATAATTGTATTTCGCACCGGCACAAGAATAAAGGGTAGAAATTATGAGTATTAAGTATATTTTTTTCATTGAAAATTTATATGCCATAATAGTTGGCAACATTATAGGATTAAATAATGTAAGACAAGGGCGCAGTTTTTTTGGTTCGCCGTTGAATTTTGAGATTTCGGTTTTGCGCTATCCTAGTGTCAAGTCAACGTTTAAATGACGGGTAAGGAATGATGGATCTTGAGTTGGGCCAAGGCGCAAAAAACGCACATAGCCGCCCGCGTGTCGCAGAAGCTTTAGCGGAGGCACTAGCTACGTAAGGATTTTTGCAACGCAGGAGCGGCTCAAGAGACACTTTAAATTACCCGTAGGTTTAGGCTTGACTGGACACTAACTATTGATTTGGATCCTTTTTATTTCTTACCAATTTAGGGAATTTTGGTTTGTGTATGGAGGATTTTTCTTTGCTTTCCTTAAGTGGTAATGATTAAATAGGAATGGCTGGCATTAATAACCGGGATATATTATTAACTGGCAGGCCACTTGGTAAGGGGAAACTAGGCTAAGGTTCAGTCAACACGGCGTTCATGTTTGGCTCCCGCAAATTTCGCGGGACAGGCCGTACCGACCACACGAACGCTTAGATATCAGCTGTAGTTATTTATTTTTCTTTGATATTGCTATTATAGTTTTCAATAATCAGTTTTGCTACCAATTCTGGATTTTGATAATATATGCCGTGGCTGTATTTTGGCAACAAAATAATTCTACTGTTATCATTGTCCTTTATCAAATCCGTGAAATGCTGTATTCTCAAATTATCGTATTCTTTCCACCAAGGCTTGAAATTAATTCCTAGATTAAGGTTCTTATTTAATTCTTCGTCTGGTTGTTCGATAGGTTTGTTATATGAAATAATTACCGTTGCAGCAATATTCCTATTCAATTCAGGTAAGTGTTGATATTCTTGAAAGTAACCCGATACACTAGATTTCAAAGCCCTTGTGGCATCATTCCTTGCTCCTTGGCCAAAACTATCATTTTCGGACATCATTTTCTGAATTAACAAAGACGTTTCCCGATAACCAGTAGCACTTTTAGATTTTATTCTTGCTTCTTCATCCTCTTCAACAGTCAACATAAAGTCGGTTGGGTCCGAAAAAACGAGCCCACAAACTTCGTTTGGGAACTTAGATGCGAATAATCTTATGTACGGTCCACCTATGGAATGCCCAACCAATAAATATGGTGGTTCAATGTTCAAGGTTGTTAATAAATTATGTAGTCGATCGGCAAGTTGAGAATCAGATGTTATTTCAGTATCTAGCTCTGATTTTCCAACTCCATTTCTAGCGTATTGAATACCCGAAATATTACTAGGTAGAAAAGGAAGAATAGGGCCAAAAGTTCCGCCACCTAATCCCGTTTCGAAAACAAGAATTGGTTCCCCTTTTTTTCTGTTTTCAATATTGAAGGATTTGTACGCTATTCTTTTGCCATCGACAACAACTAATTCGTTATCGTTATTTTGAGCATGATTTGACGGATTTAAGGCAATTACAAATAAAATGCTCAGAATTATTTTAAGTTCACTTCTCATATTTAGTGATTCAGATGTTTGTATTTTCTCCTGATGCAAAATTATTGGAGTAAATAGGAGAGAATTGAAAAAGACGTATGTCATTTTTACGCCATCTGTATGACAATGTAGGATTTAAAGAACATTTGGGACGAAGCTTAATACTTCCTTTTCTTTATTTATCTGAACTGATATATGTATTGTAATGATGATATTTGCTAACCCATAAGTTAAATAAGAGACTATTAAAATTATAGGAAATCCTCCATACCCTTTTCCTGCTAACAGGAATAGAATAACTAGGAAAAAAGGTAGTGCTAACATACTTAAAATTTGAAAATTCAAAATTTTCTTTCCAATAGTATTCATCTTTCTATCATTTCTATTCTTGAAAAATATAATTGATGGGAAAATAATATTACCAAATGGGATTACCAACATTGTTAAAACACTAAAATTCATAAGTTTCAATGTTTTTATGTTGTTTTTTACAAATAATTTGGGGTTACCTTCATCATGAAATATATCTGAGCTTTCAATGGATAAAGTTTTCGCTAAAGTTTTGAGGGTATGAGAACTTCCCGTTGACAATCCTTTTTCGATTCGCTGAATAGTTCTAATGGATATTCCAGAAGACTTTGATAACTCTTCTTGAGTCAGGTTTTTAAGTCTTCTATGCTCCTTTAAGCTATTCTTCATTGTGGTTTTCAAATTACCGTTAACATTATAGGATTAAATCAGGTAAGCCAAGGGCGCAGTTCTTTAATGTAACTATGCGGTCTCGGTTTTGCGCTATCCTTGCTACAGGGATTGGATCCTTTTTATTTTTTCCAATTTAGGGATTTTTAGTCAATAATATGCAAAGAGGTTGGACAGGAGCGGTGTTTGGCCAGCCAATTTAAGGGAAGGCACGAGCCAGTGGGGAATTTTATTTGTTTTCTTTAAAGTGGTACAATTTAAAACGGGATGGCTGGCACTGATGCATTAAAGAAAGCCTGTAAAGCGGTTTAAATAAGCTGGATTTTCTAAAAATTAGGACTTGTACAACGGCTGCCCGTGTTGGTTTTGTTGAAAGCTGGTTTGCAAAGGCCTCCAAAAATATCCGGTTACTTGCTGACCTAAAAAGAGAAACTGCCTTAAAAGGGAGTTATAGAAGTTTGTTTTTTTTATAATTTATTTGCTTGTGCAACGGTTACGTTCGTTTTATGGGACTTTAAAAAACTAGAATTTAACGTCTCACCAAACGCAGTTTCTTTTAACGAGGTGATGTACTTCATTTATTTGAACTCACTTTTCTGATACAACATAATGCTTCTTTCCATAACCGACGCGCCCGTCCCTTGAAATAGCCTCTACAACAATTATATAGTCGCCCGGAACGTCTCCATTATAAAAACGAGCCGATGCGCTTCCTGACTTATCAGTGCTCAGATGGGGTTGCCAGTGGATAAGTGCCCTAAGATCCGGCTTTTGTTCTTTGGTGGGAATCGGACTGTCGTATTTTGGGGTGTAGAATTCCATGACCGGGGAAAAGACCTCGACAGACGTATTAAAGGTGCCAGGTGTCGGCCTTATGGAAGTATTGATACCTAAACCGCCTTTGGTAACCACAGAAATGATATGTCCAAGAGATGGCGTATTCATGGGACTTACCTCTGGAAAAACACTCTGGTACAAGCTCCTAAAGGAACTGGCGTACTGGATAAGTTCTACCCGCTCTATAATTTCGGGGGACATATTGGACACCTGACCATATTGGTGTTTGTCAAGCGGTTTACCGTCGACGATCAATAAAGTCCCCTCCTTTTTTGGATTTCCCGGTACGATACCGCGTCCGGATTGATATCTTACGGCTCCATACTGTCCCGCTCTGACATGCGCAAGCATAAACCCGTCGCTATATTTTTCAATAAATACCTGATCTCCGTAATTGAAAAGAAGGATACTGTATAGCCCATAGGACCATTTTTTCTCCTTTGCCCTTAAATCATCTCCATTGACGATCCCATCTGGTTCTCCGTATTTGTCGTAAAGTTTTTTGCGCTCGGGACTTAAGAGGTTGTCGGTAACAATCACCTCGTCCAGTTGCGTAACCCCATAGAGGGAATCTAATATGGCTTCTGTTCGGACACGTTCCATTCCCGCCACGGCCACACTTCTGATCAGGGTATCCAGTTGACGAAAGGCCGGCCTACGATCATAGGTTACTTTTGGAGGCTTTGGGTTATTCAAATTGATCCTATAATCAAGTTTATTCCCCTTTTTTCCATCATCTACCGTAAGTAGGACCCGCATGGGTGGGCCATAGGTATCCTCCATCATGAACCTGAAGTTACCCAGACTATCGGTGGTTCCTGAGTAGAAGACCGGTGACTTTGAGAAGGAAGATAAGGTAAGCCCCACGCCTTCCTTAGAGAGTTTGCTCCTTCCGGGGGCCTGTACCGAGCCCCTGACCTCGAGGCGAGACTGAGGCCAATAAAGGGTCTTCTCGATGCGTTTTGCAGGATATTTGTAACGGCGCCAGCCCTGGGAGAGCATAAGGGCGTCGAGGTCCTGGGCACGTCCGGTATTCTGGGAATTAAAGTAGTAATCGGGATCCTCGATCGTTCCCCGCAGTTCCGAACTTAAAAGAAAGTAGGATTTAATGTTCCCAAACGTATGCTGGCCCTGTACTGAATTGATGGCCAAAACGGACAATTCTACGGGGCCCTGAACGGAATCTTGTCCCGTGATAAGGATATCCAATTGGGTAGGTTGGCGCCGTGCATACGTTTCCCTGTCCGTAGCCAGGTCCACCTTCAAATGGTCTTCGGTCTTTTCATTGAAGAACAGCCGCTCCGCAACGGTATTTTTGTTCTGGTCCATCAGGGTAAAGACGAGTATGCCCTCTGGCAATGCCTCCGATAAAAGGCTCTTGGACAGATATCCGTCTCGCAACGGACCCTCTATCATAATAAGATCCTGCCCCCGGCAAGAGACCTTGATATACACATTGCCGGAAAGGACATTTGAGTATACCCCCGCCCAAATATTTTTGCCAGTTCGTTGAACAGAGATAATACTTCCATTGGATGCCGATTTGGGCAAAGGGAATTTTACGATGGTTTTCGGTCCGTTCGTGGAACGAATTTCGGCATGGTAGGTACGGGAACTTTCGGCGTAAATTGAAAAATAGCCCATTCCCAAACGGTTTGACACAAAATCAATGATATGTTTCCCCCTGTCGTCGAAAACGGTTCCCTGGACCCTGCTTCCCTTGCCGTCGATGCCTATGGCCTTGTACGCTATCTTGTTGCTGTACCCCTCAATTAACGTACCGCTTTCAGGAAAGAATTGCAGGTCTACCTCGTTTTGATCCAGGACGACCGTTTCGGATAGCCCCTCTACTGTCACGGTCACCCAGCTAGGGTCTTCCAGCATCTCGTATTCAAATGCATAAGCTCCATGGCCATTTCTTTTTATAAGCAGGGTGTCGCTCCCCTTATCTCTTTCTATGGCGACCTGTACCTGCTTGGCCCCGGTCGATTCTATGGCGTCTGACCTAACCTTAGCGCTCAAAAGGAACCGCCCGTCACCTACTTTCTCCAGTTTTAGGGAATCCAATAATTTCGGGTTGTTTGAGGGCCAAGGAGCTACAATGTCCACGTAGCGCTTATAAATGAAATCATCCCCAAAGTTTCTGTTCCATTGGGTATAGGCCTGTACCAGATAGCGGCCCTCCGGCAAGCCCTTTTCGGGTTCAAAAGACCCCCTCCCTACCCCTTTGGACAACTTGACCAATTTACGCGACACGATTTTCCCGTCTGGACCAATCAATTCAACATGAAGTACACCGCTAATTTCCGTGAAACGGTGGGAAATTGCATCGGTTACGATGGCCTTGAACCAGATAGTTTGGTCGGTAGCGAACACTTCGGAGGCAAGCTGCAAATAGATCTTTTCGGGCGACCACCTATCTTGTGAAAAAACGGAGGTTGAAATCGACAATAATAGCAGAATGATAAACTTTCTTGACATTTTTATTTCGAATAGTAAACTTCTAACCAAACGCACACTTTAATATCTAGATATCTAGAGTTTGTACTTAAGTTAGTCATTTGAATTTATTTAAAATGAAATACCATCCTATTGGAAGGTATTAATGCTTTAAAAAATTTACTCTTTAAACATTAGCGACCTAAATACTTAAAGAAGAGAAAGCTTGTTTTATATTTTGAATATTACTTTTCCGATAATATTCTTTTGGGCAACAGGGCCAAATGACCTAGAGTCAATAGACTTGTTTCTGTTGTCCCCAATCATAAAATAGTAATCGTTTTTGAAAATATAAAATTCACTTTCTTTATTATCATAATAAAAAGAACATTCTTCTCCAATTTCACCCCCTTCTTCCCATTCCATAATATCACGATAATCCTTTATTTTGTTTGACTCAAAGCTAATCTTTAATCCTTTGTAGGGAATTACAAATTTATCCATGTTGTTTTCCGAATAGGGTGGGAATTGAATCATTGAGTTATTATGTTTGGCGTCTGGCTCGATTGCCCCGATCGAATCGACGCTTTTACAACCCATAAGCAATTTTTCCTGGTTCAAATCAAGATTGATTATAACGTAACCGGAATATTTCTGTATAATACTGCTTGAGTCCTTATTCATACACTCTTTTAAGTCATTAAAATTTCGGTACCAAACCTTTCGAAAATGACACGAGGTACGGGGAGGGTGTGCGTATCGCCCATTAATAAAAATATCCGTGTCTTTTATTTCAATTATGTCACCTGGCAGACCAACACATCTCTTCACGTATATCGTTGATTCTTTACCTACGCTGAAGACTAAAAGATCGTTTATTTTTGGTTTTTGCTTAAATTTCAGCTCTTTTAAGATTTTTGCTAGGGGGCTGCCGTAAAAAATCTTGCTAACAATTATAAAATCGTTTTTTTGTAAGGTGTTCTCCATCGAAGAACTTGGTATATGGAAAACATCAAAAAAAAATAACCTTAAAACAATCGTACTCAAAAAAAACCAAAATAAGACATTTAATAGCTTAAGAAAAAAAAAGCGAGCTATCTTTAGTCGTAAATTCAAACGCTTTTCCATAATTACAGTTATAATGATTTCATTTTTAATTGATTGTGCCTGCCGCAACCATAAACAACAGGTATTGTCGAATCAATCAACATAGTTCACACCTTGAAGTTTTAGAAAATTTTTTGCTCCATTTATTATTTCAAACGTTGTCTCGGAAGGAACTGTAACCTTTAAATTCAATATTCTATTAGCAACATTCACAGCATTTTCCATTTGATTGTTGTCGGAATACATTTTAAGCAATAAGTAATGGCTCCTAAAACTTCCTGGAACCATATTAATGGAACGTTGATAACATATTTCAGCATTTTTGTAATCTTCTATTTCCTTATAGCAATTCCCCAACACATTTTCTATTACGGAATTATTAGAATAATTCTTGGCTTTGCTCAATATATTAATGGCAGCATATGTATCCTTTGCACTATATAAAGCCAGACCATAGTCGGTAAGGAACTTCCCGTCGGTATCAAAAAACGGGTATATTAACCTGTAACCCTTAACTGCCAAATTAAAATCTTTATCCAAATAATTTTCGTGGGAATTATTCCAAACATAATAAGCTTTTGCTAGTTTCAGTGTCTTATAAAACAGTAAGCAAGAGATAGATAGACTAATCAATAGTATGTAAAATGATCTTGATTTTGATTTATTTTGGGGTTTAAAACGGTTGCAAAAGGAACTAGCCTGGTTTGCAGATAAAATTGCCACGTAAAGGATTAACACCAATTTAATAGGCAGAATTTTAGAAGGATACGAGAATAGTGAGAAGATAATTATCGACAAAATTCCGGCCATTGCCATCTCGTACAATGGTTCATTTTCTTTTAAAGTCCCTCTTCTAATAATTAAAAAATATAGCACTAGCAACAAAATTGACAATCCTAATATTCCATTTTCTACGGAAAACTGTAATGGTTCGTTAAAGGCATAAGCTGTATTCCCTGCCCTTAGCGCCATTTTTATGTTATTGTGTTTTTCAAAATATTCTGACTGATAAAGCATATAGTTACTATGGAACCTGTCATAGCCAAAACCCATAACAGGCCTATCTTTCAACATTTCCACAGTAGTTTTCAATATCAACAACCTCCCTTCAGTTGACCCTTTTTTAAAATTATATATAAAAATAATGGAAGTAATCATGCAACATATTGCCCCCAAAACCAACAAAACCTTTACAACCCTTTTCTTTGTGTTTTTTTCAAAAAAGGACTGAATATTCTTGCGATAGATATATCCTACAGTAAAGAAAATAACAATAAAGGCGGCTCTCGATCTTAATGCAGGAATTATTGTCACACACCCAATAATGTTTAAAACAACAGCAAAGTGAACGATTGCTTTTCGTATATTAATATATTTTTTCCCATCTTCAATTAGGAAATTACCATTCTTTAAGAACTGTAGGCCAATTGGAAAAACGGCTACCAAGTAACCACTGTAGGGGCCACTGTTAAAAAAACCACCTGTTACCTTTAAAACCGAACTGTTAGATTCTATCAAGCCGTATAATTGTAACCATCCTATAATGATTTGGATATTGGCACCGATAATGGCCGCAATAAGTAGCCAAGAATGATGTTTAGGTGTAAGCGATTTTATCACAAAATACAATGCCAGCAACCCCAGCAATTCGTAGAACCTTATTGAAAAACCGTAAGTGGGTTGAAAAAAATATCTATTGAACGTTATATAAACCACGAGTAGAAGAATTGAAATATCTATCCGGCCAATAGAAAAGGATTCATCAGAAACTTTCAGCTTTCCCAAAAATAAGCAGACGATTAATAGGGTTGCGAGTAAGAATATAATAAATTTTCCGGTCACTGGGGAGCGTCGAAATGGCAAGAAATCAATCGATGGCAAAAATACGTATAGAGAGAATAACAACAGCACTATCAATAAGTTAATACTATGTTCTAATCTTAATATTCTAATTTTGGTACAATCTATCTTAAGTGTCATTTCAATGTCCTTTTGCAAAATAACTTTCAGGATTCAAGGGGCTAAGGCTTTTTCAAATTTTATAGAAAGTGAGTATTACAATAATCGGAAATTATCCACATCTCCATATAGTCCATGTAAAATGAAAAAAATATTCACAAACTCCGAAACCTGTTAAACTAACGTTCGTTTACGAATATTTGCTTACCGTCCCTATAAACAAAGGGTAATTCTTCCTTACCGTGGTCCTTGTTTCTTAACCAGTATATCGTATTCTCGGGTACATTCTCAAATTTTAAAAAGTTATACTCTGCAATTTTGGAGCCTCCACTTTTCCATCTCTTATCGTAATATAAAAGCTCGTAATTATCCCCAATCACTATTCCATTGTTGGCATTTCTGGGGGCAAACCTTACTTGTGAAATGTGCTGAGGGCTTCCAAAATCGATACCTATGGAAAAAGTTGTAACGTATGTTTCTAGGTTGCCATCCAAGGCCCGCTCTACATCTTGGCTTGAAGGTAAAAGGTTACCATTCAATTTTGTATAAAGACCAACATCCACGTTTCTTAATTTTTCCTCAGACAAGATAGAAGGTTCCGACCCTTTGACAATATTCATGTTTTGATTTACTGAAGAGAACACCTCAAAAGTTGCAATATTAAGCGGTTTACCATTACTAATACACCTCACATACCTAAATTTCTTTTTTGTCGAAATAGGTAAGGCTTTCACTGAAAAATCCAAAATGTCTGATGAGCCAATGGAATAGAGGTCTATTGCATCCGAAAAATCCGCGCTGTTGGCCCCTTGTATTTTGGAGCCAATCATATCCTTCATGAACTCAATTAAATGGTATTTCAAGGGAAATTTACGAGTAAGTCGTAAGGTAATCGGATTGTTGTTGGGAGCTATTTCCATAACCTTTCTGTCGAAATCGATATGTAATGGGTTGGAGATTGGAATGAACCCATTGGAATCATAGATACCAACAATATAAGTTGCATTTACAGGAACTTTTTCAAAATTGATTTTTTTACGGTCATAATCAATCTCTCCCCAGGCAATGGGCTTCCAGCCTCTAGGGCTAAATATCGCCAAATAGCCCAATTTTCTATTGGTACTATCCTTCTTAAACTTGTAGGGAACTGAAAAGGTGGTAACCTTGTGGTATTCCTCGGTTACATCCTTCATATATGGGTTTTTGAATGTATTCGGGACGTATTCATTAATGCTGGCCAATGTTCTTGGGCACCTCTGTTTGACATACATATTTCTGTACATTTTGGATAATTCGTTTTGATGCCTGTAATCACCTAACTGTTGCCATTTAGGGGAATAATGGTGATAAATTCCTGAAGTATCCCGTACCGATACCCCATAATGTATTTTGTCCCTGTTAAAGTAACCCGAAGTATAGTCCAAATAAGCGGGAACGCCACATGCGTTTAATACCCTTACTGTCCATTCGGAATGTCGGTCGCAATCGAACTTATAAAACTGTAAAATATCGTAAAACCCTAAATTTCCGATTTTATGGCCATTGTCCTCGAAAACATCGAGACAATAGGTGGCAAAATTTAAGCGTCTCACGGTATTAGCAAGGTTTAAAGAATCATTAGAATGAACAATACCGTAAAAATAATTATTAATATAACTGGAATATGTATCCACAGATTCATTCATGCTCCTATATGTCAACAAGGTGTTCTTGAACTCGTTATAACTCAAATCCCTTGCAAAAGGGGACTTCTTCCAACAGGAAAACGCATTATCAATATGGTCAATCAACCAGTTGCAGGAGATATTTTTCAAATCGGGATAAATTCCGTTGGTTTGATTTTCCGTTTGGATATTGAATAGCAATTCCTTGCCAATACTATCTACAAAGTGCTCAAAATGTACAACTTTTTTTCTATGGAATTTTACGTCAACAGTATCAGGGTAAGTTCTTTTTATCAGGGAATCTACAAAGCCCTTTGTCGGAGCGAAATCCTTTGTGTCTAGAATATTATGAAGATAATCTGCAAACCGGAAAAGTGAAGTATCTGCCTCATGAAAGAAGATTACTTTGGTAAGCGAGTCAATTTTTTTAAATGATTCTTTTACTAAATCTGGGTAGGACTCAATCCTTTTTGATGAAAAATGACCCTTCATATTAGATATAAGAAAACAGGCCGCCCTATATTTTAAACTGTCTTGTGGATACTTTTTATAATGATCTAGCACTTTAATCAATTCCATTTTATTTTCCCCCGCTTTTTCTAAAGAGGAAAGCACACCTTTCGGATATGGATATCTTCTTAAATCCACACAATTATAGAATAGGAGAAGAAAAAATACCAATATTTGTAGATTTACCAAAAGAACAAATAATCTTTTACTCATTGGAAACAAAATAGAATATGAAGTGGAATAGCCCTTATGCTTAATAAATGTAACAAGCCAACAATCATTGGTTCTATAGTACTGTAAAGAGCCAAAGTTTCATTCCACCCTACCATAAAATGTCAATAAAAATGGGGATAATGGTGAATTACTGTTAACAGTCACTACTTTGTTTACAAAACCTTTCATGTGTTCATCACTTACAAAGATGCCAATTATCGAATCAGTCTTTCCAACAGGTAAAGGGCTATCATTAAAATAAGCTACCGTACAGCCACAAGTAGCCTCTGCGTTATAAATTAAAAATGGGTGTTGCCCTACATTCTTATATTTAAAAACCCTTTTAATTGTATCGCCTATCTTAACGGAACCTATATTGATAGTAGTATTTGTAATAAACTCAATCTTAACACTATCGTTTTGCACATTCTTAAATTCCAAATTATATTCATTATTCTTGTCTTTGTGTTTTTGATTACATCCAGTCAATCCAATAAAAAGTAATATTGTCCATAGCAATATTTTGTATTCATTTTCCATTTTCTAAAATAATTAAGTCACTAACTTTTACTGACTAGTTTTCAGATAATACATATTTAATTAATTTGTTAGAGTCCATCATTCCATATAAATGTGTGAAATTTTCTCTGTCGATAGCTATTGTATTCACTTTTCTGTCCAATTTAATTCTATTTACTGGATTCCCTTCCCAATCATAAACCAAGACAATATCGGATATATTGAAGTTTTCATCACTGTCGTTCAACAAAGGGCCACTGTAAAGGGCGAAGATATTTTTATCACTAACCGCAATATTGCGAAAGCCTTTTTTACTGTCCTTCCCTGCAACAATTTTCTTTGAATTTGGTCCTACAAGAAGATTAAAAGTAGGCAGATAGTATACTTTTTGATATTTTTTCTTTAAACGATAATTTTTGTCAACCGATATTATTTGAATTACTGCTCCTTTACCAGAAAAACAAGCAAATTCATGGAAGCTTCCTGGTCTATAGGCTACTCTATTATCCATTCTCATATTTAAATATTTGAAGTACAAAGAATCCTTTTCGCTTTGGGTTTTATTATTTTCATTTCCGGGTACTTCAATACCCGTTGTTAATTTGTTTGTATAGAGGTTCAAAACGCCAAAGGTTTTGTTATCCATATTTGAAGTTAAAAACTTACCGAATAGAATTGAATCGTTCAAGAAATAAGTATTCGAAAAAGTAATTTTTGTTGAATAAAAAATAGGTTTCGGCCTGTATTCAGATTTATTTAATAAACTGTCCCAATTATAGCGAAAGATTTTATGCGGAGAGTTTACCTGGGTAATACTAAAAACTGAATCATTGTTTGCGACACCATTTTCCATTGAAACTGCATTAATATTCATTTCGGATTCTCCATTGCCCGCAAAACCAAACTTCTCTACTAAACGGCCATCTTTTAAATTGACAATACTAAAACCCGCCTCACCTGTATTATCATTAAAAATGGCCAAGGTGTCATAAACTTCGAATTTACGGGGCCGAAATAGTATTGTGTCGCTTTGAAATCGGATTTCCTCACCTACCAGTACAATCTCATTATCTTTAGAAAAATCGTTTAACGGATTATTGTAGTTGTTAGCACAACCCAACAGAACACACGTTGCTAGTATTTTTAAACAGTATATATGTAGAGGCGGATGTATCTTATAAAATCCTTTATAAATATTCCTATAACATGTTCGTAAAATACGTATCATAAAAACAAAGCGCAACTTAAAATAATTAATCATCACAAGGTCGATTATACTAGCATATGTATGTTTTGATTTTTTGTGAATACATCCAAAAAATACTTTTTAGGGTGTTCCGTATCCAATTTTTTCCTTGATCTGTCATCAAGTAATTTAACTACATGACCAATTTGGTTGTTTTGCACGTTGCCCAAAGGTGAATCCTTGGAAAAATACTTTCTCAATAATTTGTTGGTATACTCATTGATGCCCGTTCCCAAGATACTTATGGATATATGAAAAATACATTACAACCGATTTCTTGGCGATTTTCATATGCCCAGAGATCTCCTTACCTTTGTCATTGGATTAATATGGATTCATTCCTTATAAAGTTCTTGTGCATTTACTGTGATCTTGAAGAACTTATCGATTGCATTTCCACCGACATTTTCGACTAACAGTAAGCTGGAGCACCTGTCCAAAATGCACCCTTATGCCCCTTTTCGATGATAAGGTCTTCCTTGAAGTTCCCGACAGTTTTCTTGTTTTCCACAATCGAGAGGAACTTATCTATGGCGACCCTTCCCAGTATGCCCACTATTGTCTTTTCTCAGTATCGTTTATATTTTACGTAAGAATTCCTCAAACTCTTGTAAAGTTTACCTCCAATAGCCTTGTCCTCCCATATCCTTATTTAGATGCGCTCACGACAGACCATATCTATATCCCTCAGACGTGCACTACTTGTTATCACTTAGAGGGACCATTAGTAATTCCAGAGCTTGTCCCATTCATAAAGCTACATCTTGGGCGTAAAACGCTTTTTCACATGTCCTTCCCTCATTCGCTCGTCTACAATTATTTCGGTATCTTTGGTATTGTTAACGCCCCGTCTTCCCTAGTTCCTTTCCTGCTCTTGGGAAAGGGACGACTCGGCAATGGATGCTTTATGAATATATCTATCTTCTTAAGGCCGTTTTTCAACTTCCACTCAACAACAGACCTTTGTTCCAAGGTCATTTGTTTGTAGCTCTTAACACAACTATTTGACTTTTTTGGGGAATTTTTCCTTCGGGGATACCCCCGAAGGAAAACTCCCATCAAAAACTTTCAATAGCAATTGAATCTAAGCCAAATTCCCCTTCTATGATATAATAAATCCAAGAGGCAAAATAACATATCTCCAAAACGTTAAAGCAAATCATACTTGGATACACTTTGAACTACAGTCTATTCATCTGAGATAAATCAATAAAATTTAGCAGAACCCCCTTAACTTGACAACAAATATGATAGTACAAAGTAAAACAATGAATAATCCATGAGACTTTTATATTTCTTCAAAATCATAAAGTGTATACCATTCACCACCACCCTCTTCAATACATGTATCCCAATCACTGTAAACACAAAAGCCAGATGCCTTGGCATCTTTAACCTCTATAACAGAAAAAGAATTTGCCGAACTACTATTAATGTTAACATAATTAACCGCCATCACAACAGCTACTAATAAACCACCTAATAATTTTAAATAATTTTTTGTTTTCATAATTAAAAATTTTTAAAAGATTAATAAAAATTACTTATGTATATACACATTAATAAAATTAGTAGATTATTTATTTAATATACACTATTTCTTACTTTTTTGTAATAAAATATTAACTATAAAAGAAAAAAAAACTTAGGTAATAGCTCAGGGCAAACTCACACTTTCCAATAAATACATCTTCAATAAAATTTCATCCAAATAGATGTAATTCAAGTAAATAAGTGTTGTTTTTTAGGTCGATTATTTGTATATTGTACTGATAATTGATTGTTGTTGAAAACAATCCACAATTTCAAGTCCATTTTCAGCAAGATGGACGACCCCAGGAGCGATATAAACAAGCTTCACAGATTGGACGATATCCTTCTTATTGGTATAATTTCGGTGATCTGTGCCGCGGATACATGGAAAGATATGGAAACATACGCCAGGGCAAAAGAGGATTTTTTACGTTCGTTCCTGGATCTTCCCAATGGCATACCTTCCGATGACACCTTCAACCGTGTATTCTCATCAATAGATCCAGAACAGTTCGAATCCTGCTTTATGGGCTGGGTATCGGGATTGGCCGATCTTACCGATGGCGAGGTTATCCCCATTGATGGCAAAACGCTAAGAGGATCCAGATCCAATGGAAAGAAGTCCCCTTTTCATATGGTAAGTGCCTGGGCCAGTGACAACAACATGGTTTTGGGCCAGGTCAAGGTCTGCGAGAAGTCCAACGAAATTACCGCCATCCCAAAACTCTTGGAGCTTATTGCCATAAAAGACTGTGTAATCACCATAGATGCCATGGGTTGCCAAGAACATATTGCCAAGACCAATGTTGGGCAAGGGGCCGATTACATCTTGGCCGTAAAGGACAATCAAAAGCGGTTGCACCGGGATATCGAAGATGAATTTAGATTTGGCAAAGCTATCGGGACCCATATCCATGACGACCTGGGCCATGGTAGAATAGAGACACGTAGCTGTAGTGTCATCAATACTTTTGACTTTATAGAAAACACGGATAAATGGACCAAATTAAAGAGCATCATAAAAATTGAAAGCATCAGGGAGTTTAAAAATAGTGCAAGATCCAAAGAAACGGCTACCCGATATTATATCTCAAGCTTGGAGAACAGTGCGGAGGCCTTCCAGAAAATGATACGCCTACATTGGGGAATTGAAAATAAATTACATTGGGTATTGGATGTCGCCTTCTCGGAAGATGCATCAAGAAAAAGAGCGGGAAATGCCGCCCAAAACTTCTCGATACTGAGCAAAATTGCCTTAAACCTGTTGAGACAGGACAAACAGACCAAGCAAGGCTTAAAAGGCAAAAGACTTAAAGCGGCCTATGACAATAACTATATGACCAAAATATTAGGAATAAAAGTGTGAGTTTGCCCTGGGTAATAGCTTACATTTAATATGTGCCTAGCAAAAGCTGGAGTATTTTTTCTTTTTTACCTTAAGTGGCACAGATTGAAACGGAATGGGTGGCACTGATAAACGGTTCTTCCCCAAATTTGAGGAAGAACCCATCACTCCGAAATAGCCATATCGCTATTAATTTCAAATTCTTCATATAAATGTTCTTCAATCTCTTTAGAAATAAGACTTAAATAGTTCTTAATACGCTCTATCATTAAACTAGTGGTAATTGATGTTTTGTGTTGAATGGTCTAAATCAAATATATCAAAATTTAACAAGTAATCGTTTACGGAAAACCGTAACATATTTTGGAGAAAATAGTAAAAATAACATTCCACACATATTACACTCCCCTCCTATTGTCGGCTAGCATAAAAAGTGTTCCATTAATTTTTTAGAAGAAACTTTTAGAAGACCACATAATTTTTGAAGATTGATAATCTTAAAAAATTTGTACGAGATGCAGCGAGGGCCTGAGAAAACAAATACCAAATACGCCAGCACACCTCCCGATAGCCATATCGGGACACTCAAAAAAGTAAAGAATCTCAATCTTTACTTTTTATGCCGCACCCAAAGCAAAGTTACATAACCTGCCTGAATGAATTCGTTCAAACAGCCGCAAAACATTATTTTATAGCTTAATAAATTTCCTCAGCTCTAACCTTTTTTAGCTTCATCGTAGCCATCAAATTCTGCATATCCTCCCCTACCTTCTTTTCAACCACTCTAGCATAGATTTGAGTAGTTGAAAGCTTGGTATGCCCCAAAAGTTTGGAAACGGTTTCAATTGGCACCCCATTGGAAAGTGTAATCGCCGTGGCAAAGGTATGTCGGGCTACATGAAAGGTTATCTTTTTACGAATACCGCAGGCGGTTGTGATATCCCGAAGGGTGCGGTTGATCATTTGGTTGCTGTATATAGGTAATAATCTTCCATTTTCAAGCAGACTAGCATGGCTTTTATATTTATCAATGATTTCCATGGCCTTGGGTAGCAAAGGAATCTTCAAAGGTTCATCTGTCTTTGTTCTTTTAGTATATAACCAATCGTTACCGTCCATTCCTTTTACCAAATGGTCAATTTTTAGCCCACTAACATCAATAAAAGACAAACCCGTATAACAGGCAAAAATGAACAGGTCTTTTATGTGTTGGGTACTTGGAATATTAAACGTGGTATCCTCAATGAGCTGCAGTTCCCTTTCCGTCAGAAATTGACGTTCTGTTTTTTCAAAACGTAGTTTATAATTGATAAAGGGGTCCTTTTCCAACCATTCCAGTTTTACGGCAAGCCTGGACATCTTCTTTAAGCGCTCCATGTGTTTCATGGCACCGTTATTGGCACAACCCATTCGTGTGGCCGGTTTATACTTCCGTATATATTGTTCAAAATCTACAATAAAACCATAATTCAGTTTTTTAAGAGGAATATCCTCAACGCCCATTTTCTCTTTTAAAAATTCCTTGATACAACGTTCCGTACTGTAATAGTTCTTCATAGTTCCTTTTCTAAGGACGCTGATCATGGAGGTATTGTGATAGCTTATCAAATCGAGCAGTGTCTTGCCCCTATCGTCCTCTCCTAAATATCGAGCCTTTATTCCGGCCGAAGTAATGTCAACTTCCTCCTGCAAAAGTTGCCGGTGTGCCTCGTGCAATCCCGTAAAAACCTGATCCAAATACTTGTTTAGAGAGATTACATATTTGGAAAACCCCTTACCTCTTTTGCGTTTTTCGTCCCAAAGGGACACTGGCAATTCCCGATTTAAACTGAATTCCGCTCTTTTTCCATCCACGGTGACCCGAGCATAGATCTTAATGTTCCCATTTTCCAAATTCAATTTTCGAGTGACAAATACCACCGATAATCTA
>TARA_R110002111_G_scaffold262586_2_pt1 | contig 20875 bp, 13 predicted proteins | sample TARA_R110002111 | Tara Oceans TARA_R110002111 (sample SAMEA4397363) | marine metagenome | biome: Polar Biome; feature: [ZZZ] marine water layer (ENVO:01000295); material: water (ENVO:00002006), including particulate matter (ENVO:01000060) such as... | depth 199 m | reverse complement strand
TCCCGCGATGGAGGCTCGCTTGCGCTACGGCTGGTCGCGCGAACTCTTACGGGACGTAGTGCAGCATCCGTCTGACCATCGTGTGACGTCTTCCGATAAGATTGATCGCTGGTTGACGCACCGCGTGTTTGGTTTTCTGTTTTTCTTCCTGTTGATGTTTTTCGTGTTTCAGTCGGTCTTTACCTGGGCCGGTCCGGCGATGGAACTGATCGAAGCAGGGCAGGGGCTGGTAGACGCAGCTGTGGAATCAGTGATTTCCCCCGGCCCATTGCGGAGCCTGCTGGTGGATGGTGTGAGTGCTGGTGTGGGGGGCGTGCTGATCTTCCTGCCTCAGATTGTGATTCTGTATTTCTTCATCGCCGTGCTGGAAGACAGCGGATATATGGCGCGAGCCGCATTTATCATGGATCGTTTGATGCGGAGCCTGGGATTGAGCGGTAAATCGTTCATACCGTTGATGTCGTCATTTGCCTGTGCGGTGCCCGGAATTATGGCCACGCGCGTGATTGAAAATCGCCACGAACGGCTGACGACCATTCTGGTGGCGCCGCTGATGAGTTGTTCGGCCCGCTGGCCCGTTTATACGCTGTTCATTGCCGCTTTCATTCCGAATATCGCTTATCTTTCGATCGCCAGTAGTCCTGTGGTGACATTGCAGGGCATGGTGTTGTTTGCCATGTCGTCGATTGGGGCGTTGATCGCGATTCCCGTGGCCTGGTTTTTGAAGCGGGTCTGCTTCAAAGGGGATGTGGCGCCGTTTGTGATGGAGCTGCCGGGTTATAAATGGCCTTCGCCACGAAATGTGATCTTTCGCGTTTATAACCGGGCCAAGTCGTTCGTGGTCAAAGCAGGTACGTTGATTTTTATGACTTCGATTCTCATCTGGGCCGCCGGTTATTTTCCAGGAGATCACAGCGAGCAGTTTCAGATTCAGAACCGGATTGAGGCGAACGATGCTTCACTGGAATCGCTAAACGCACAGATGGCAGCCGCTGACGAAGATGCTCCTGCGGCTCTTAAAGAACTGCAGAATCAGCAAGAGACGCTCGCAGCAGAGCAGGCAGTCTTGAATGAGAAACAGAATCTGGTCAGCAGTCAGTTGGTTGAGAACAGCTTTCTGGGAATGGCCGGACACTGGATTGAGCCGGTCGTGAAGCCGTTGGGCTGGGACTGGAAAATCGGCGTGGGTGTGATTGCCTCGTTTCCTGCCCGGGAAGTGATCATTTCGACGTTAGGAACCATTTACAGTCTGGGTGGGGATATCAGTGAAGACGATGAAGGTCTGATCGGTTCTGTCCGTGCTGCGACCTGGCCCGATGGCAGAAAAGTATTCAATATTCCCGTAGCGATATCGATTATGGTGTTTTTTGCGTTATGTGCCCAATGTGCGGCGACGTTGATGGTGATTCGGCGGGAAACCAACAGCTGGTTCTGGCCGGTGGTTTCGTTTACCTATATGACCACGCTGGCTTATGTGGGGGCATTTGTTTCGTATCAGGTGGGTATGTTATTTATTTAGCCTGTGTCCAGGTTTCCTGCAGCGTCTCCAGGGCTGTTTGGACCGAGTAGCATAGAACGAGAGATGCTATGGTTAAATTGGGATTCGATTTAGCGAAATCGTGCCGGATTTCGTAAGAGTATTGAAGAAGATCAACAGGGCATTTTTTTTCAGTATGAGGTCGCGTTATGAATCAGATAGAATGGCAATTCGTTGCAACGCTCGTTTTTGTAGCGGCAGCGGTCTATTTCCTGATCCGCCGCATCGTACGTTTTATCAAACAACGCCCCGGCTGTGGGGGGGGATCGTGCACGGGCTGCGACGCGGGCGCCGGGGCTGCGAAAACTCCCAACTTTGTTTCGCTGGATCAACTGAAAAGCCCCAGGTAGTCCCTGAAACGCGGCAGTGAAATTCTCTTTCCGCAACTGCCGGTTTCCCTCTCTCTCTCGACCTCACTAACTGCTAGAATAGGCCGGGTTTTGTCTTGCAGCATAACCGGTCTATGGGAAGATGAACCAGGGACAGCGATCATCGTGAACGACGTAAAGCCGTTATGCGCGTTAGTGTCGCGATTTGGGATATAATCAGACTGAAATGAATCGAAATCTGCCACAATCATCTTGAGAACGGGGTGAAAACTTTGAAAATCAGGCAGGGGGCTGGGGCAGCGATTCATAGATCCGTGAAAAATCCCTTAGCATATCGCGTTTTTTTAAAAGGGGCTGAAATCAACAGGAATACATCGATTCAGCTGTGATTCACTCCCACGCGCGCGACGCATAACCGGGAGTTTAAGCAGAGACTTTGCGGGGTCAAGTCGAAAATGAACCCCTGTTTTGTTGAGCGTTTATTGTCGAAAAAGAGTTTCCGGATCAACAACGGGACGGAGATCACCGCAGGCGAACAGGTTTCATTATTTTTTTGGAATTACAGATTAGTTTGATCTGACGCGATTTCTACTTCGTTTCTATCAACGTAAACATCAAATCAAGACTGAATTCAGGGAGCAGGAAAATGACAGAGGAAAGAATCTATCATCCCATGTCGGGCTGGTTTCCGTTGGCTGTTTGTCTGGGGGGGATCCTGTCCGCACTGTTGTTGTTTATTACTGGGGCTGTTTTTACGAGTGGCCTGCTGATTTTCCTGGCGGTCGTAATCGGGCCATTCTGTCTTATCGGCCTGTTTGGCTGTATGGCGATTGCCCCGAATCAGGCGCGTGTATTGCTGTTGTTTGGTGAATATAAGGGCTCGGTAATGCAGTCCGGATTCTTCTGGGTGAATCCGTTTTTCACCAAGCACAAAATCTCTTTGAGGATTCGCAATTTCGAAACCGGATCAGTTTCGAGTCCGGAACAGAAGGATGCTGCTGGAAATGTTACTCACGCGAAAAGTCGTTCGACTGGAAAACCATCAAAAGTGAATGACCGGGATGGAAATCCGATTGATATTTCGACGGTGGTCGTCTGGCGCGTGGTCAATACGGCAGAGGCGATGTTTGAGGTGGACGATTACGAAGATTTTGTATCCGTTCAAAGTGAAGCCGCGCTGCGAAATCTTGCCAGCCGTCACCCTTACGACAGCGAAGATCATGAAGTTTCATTACGAGGCAATACCACGGAAGTCTGCGACCAGTTGCGGGTTGATATTCAGGAACGCCTGGATAAAGCGGGCGTGGAAGTGATTGAAGCCCGCATCAGTCATCTGGCATACTCACCGGAGATCGCGGCCGCGATGTTGCAGCGACAACAGGCACAGGCGGTCGTTGCTGCCAGAACGAAAATTGTCGAGGGCGCAGTAGGCATGGTCGAAATGGCGCTGGACCATCTGGCGGAACGGAAGGTGGTGGAACTGGATAACAATTATCGGGCGTCTCTGGTTTCGAATCTACTGGTGGTGCTGTGCAGCGATCGGCATACGCAACCGGTGGTGAATACGGGAAGTTCAAATCATTAATCGATGATTTAACGATAAAGTTGTGTTGTTACGATTTTTGACTGGGTGTCAGCCGGGCAAATCCGGAATGACGCACGGGGGTTTTCAAACGCGTCGCAAGGTCTCCCGTTTGCAGGGCTTTCGCCAGTTCCGCAAACACGATATCGGCGGCGGCGAAGTAGTTTTGAATGTGTCGTTCCTGATGTGCGAGTGTGGGATAAAAGCCGCTCCCCGTCAGAAAGCCGTGTTCCAGCATGCGAATGGTAAACAGTGTGCCCAGCTCTGCCGCCTGCGGGTGATCGAACTGATGATGTAGCAGCGCGGCGTGTCCGACTGCTTTGACAGGGATGCCATGCTGTGTTCCCAGCGCCAGCCAGCCGGCGCGGAATAATTCACCGATCTGGTGGATGTGTTGGCGCACATCGACTTTTTGCATCTTCCTGATTGTGGCAAGCGCCGCGGTAGGGCCGACGCCTTCGGTCCAGTAGGTGCTGGAAATAAACGAGGTCTCAGCCGCATCCATGACTGAGCGTTTTCCGATGACGGCTGCGATGGGATGACCGTTGCCTAACGCTTTGGCGAAAACTGCGATATCCGGTTCAATGCCGTAGTGCAGATGGGCGCCGCCTAAAGTCAGCCGCCAGCCGGTGGTGATTTCATCGATCACAAATACGGCCCCGCATTCATTGCAGAGTTCGCGGACGGCTTCCAGAAAACCGGGATCGGGGTCGATGTAACGCGTCGGTTCCATCACAATCGCAGCCAGATGAGGGCCGCGTTCCTTGATGATATTTTTCAAGCCCTCAATGTCATTAAATGTAAACGGGTGAGTGGTTTCCGAAAGTCCCTGGGGAACTCCGGAGGGGCTCAACCCCGGCAGTAGATGTTTATCGAGCGCGGTTCCCGTTTCCGCCGATTTACGAGGCAGGTTTGTCGCGAGATACCAGTCACTCCAGCCGTGGTAACCGCACAAAGCGATTTCATCGCGGCCGGTGCGTGCCCGGGCGATGCGCACGGCGATGGCCATGGATTCTCCACCCGTTCTGCAGAAACGTGCCTGATCTGACCAGGGATGAAGCGACGTGAGCAGTTCAGCGAGTTCGACTTCCTCCGGAGAATTCAGGGAACTCATGGAACCGAGTTGTACGCGTCTGATGACGGCGTCGGTGACATCGGGGTCTCGATGTCCCAGGAGGCAGGAGCCGATGCCTGATGTTGACAGGTCGTGATATTTCTTTCCATCCAGGTCGATGACTTCGCAGCCGTTTGCTTCGCGGTAGTAAGCGGGCCAGCAATCCGGCGCGAACATCTCCGGCCGTTTACTCAGAAGTTGTGTACCGCCGGGAATTAATTGTTTGGCGCGCTGATAGGTTTCCTGCGTGAGGTTCCGTGCTGACACTGGTTGAATGTCTAATAGCGTGCGGGCATTGTGACTGAAAATGCGTTCCACGTCGGCATCGATCAAACGCAGGGTGTGACACGCCTGTTTGAGGGCCAGCAGAGATTCCAGTCCGACGCGATTGGGGCTTGCGAACGTGGAAGTCTCCCAGTTGACGTTCTCTTTTCCCAGCCAGAGAAATCCGTCGCCGATACTCACACAGCGACCATAAATTTCGCTGACAGAAAAGTCGGTACCAAACATCAGGCGACTCGTGCCAAATTCTCGCAGGATGGCTTCAAAGGGCTGCGCTTCACACACGGCGGACGTGTCGAAGAATACATTATCCAGGCCTCTGAGAGAGGCGATGCCTTCGACGGTGTGATTTCCACAAAAACCCCGGGCCGCATGCGCGAGGATCAATTTGGCGTTTGGATATTGCAGGCAATGCTTCTGGATATAGGTCTGGTTGATCGGATCTGCGATCGCGCGATCAAGAACCATATGCAGCATGATGGCGAGGTGATACTGGTTTGACATTTCCCAGGCCCATTCGGGAATGTATTCCTGAGGCTCTGCCTGGAGCGTATCCTTTCTGTCTGCGTACACATGGTAGACTTTGAAGCCGGCGTAGTTTCCAGACTTGATGAGCGTTTCCACTTCGTCAGGGGAATCCCTGGGCGTGATCAGCAAGAGTGCTCTTGAGCCCGGCTGGTCCTGAAGTTCATTCAGGATAAATTGATTGGCGACCGGATGATTGAGGGTTGGTTTGGGAATTGCGAAAAACAAGCCCGCGGAGGGGCGCAGGTCACCCATCCAGAGTTCCAGATTGTCACAGTATTCTTTCCAGCCGGATTGACCCTGTCCATTTTCTGCTGATTCAGGCAGGCCGGAAATCGCGTCATCCTCGCAATAAATGTGCGCATGCGCGTCGAAACTGTGGGGGGGGACAAAGTGTTTTAACTGGCTGTCAAAGAGTTCCCGATCACTGGGAAAACGGTGTTTCATGATTTTTTCCCCTGTAGATAGTGTGCGGCCGCGTTTGTGAATTGATTTTCAAAAGTAAATCCGAGTGGAGCGAATTGTCGCTGCATCTGTTCCAGGCCATTTTTGACAAAAATGATATCCGCCATATGGTACAGCATGCGTGCGCCCTGGTTCATTAATTCCTGCGCGTGTTCGGTATTGAAAGTAGGCATACCCCAGTGCTTCCCCTGATTACGTGCGGCGTCTGCGATGGTTTGAATGGCCGACTGCAGTTTGGGGTGATTGAATTGCCCGGCGACTCCTTCCAGAATCGAGAAATCAGCGGGGCCCAGCATGAGGGCGTCGACACCAGGGACGGCGGCAATCGCTTCCGCCTGATCGACGGCGGATTGTTCTTCGAGTTGAATGACAATGAATGTGTTTTCGTTTGCCTGTTGAATGTAATCCGAAATTGGCATCGTGCAGTAAGGCATATCAGCGCCGGAACCATCGAAGCCGCGTTTGCCCAGAGGGGCAAATTTGGACCACTTGACGACTTCCACCGCCTCGGCGGCGCTGCTGCAGCGAGGGTACATAATTCCCTGCGCACCCGCTTCCAGCATGCGGCCGATTTGCATGAATTCCCCATTCGCGGGGCGTGCCAGAATATCCGAAGACCCGATGCGCGCTGCCCGCATGAGTTGTGTTGCCGTCTCCAGACTGTAGGTATGGTGTTCCATATCCATCCAGATGCCATCAAATCCCATTAAGCTGGTGAGCTCAAAAATAGACGGATCCAGCAGATGCAGTTGCGTGATGAGTACAGGTTCATTCTGGCTGAGTTTCTGTTTAACGCGACTGGGTCTCATCGAAGAAATCCTTGATTTGAGAGGCTGGATGAATGATTCAGGTCTATCCGGATGAATAGACTGAAGGATCAGTTAATGTACTACAATAGGTTCAGCAAGTGTTCTCAAGAGCTGACACAGAATAATCCGTTTGTGGTGGTAATTATGCAGTATCACCATCTGGAGTGCAAAATAGAGCCTCAACAAAATTGACAATCTGCGATTAATTGTATGATAATAAGAGAATCATGACTGAACAAACACAAAGTACGATGTCGATTATTCTGGCCGATAAAATTCGCCACAGGATCATCGATGAACAGCTGCCGGCAGGTCATGTTTTGATGACGGAAGGGCAGCTGGCTGAAGAATATCAGGTTTCCCGAACAATCGTGCGGGAAGCGGTCAGTCGACTTCGCGCATTGGGAATTCTGGATGGTAAGCAGAGGAGAGGGCTGGTCGTTCAAAGTCCCGATTTCATTCAGTTACTTTCCGACAGCATTCCGCATTTAGCCGCTTCTCAAACTGACGAGCGGGAATTGAAGATGCTGCGTTATGTCATAGAGCTCGGGGCGATTGAACTGGCCGTGAAAAATGCCACCGCAGCGCAAATGGACCGGCTGGATGCGATTGTAACTCAGATGGAAAAGTCAATCGAAGCGCAGCAATGGGAGGCAGGAGTCGAATTGGATCTGGCATTTCATTCTCTGGTTCTGGAAATGACGAATTCCAAATATGTCGCAGGGATGCAACAGGTCTTATCGCATTTTTTTCAGACGATTTCCGAAATCGACCGATCAGAACCCGGACAGAAAAAACGCATCATCTGGGAGCATACTGAATTGGCAGCTGCCATCAGGAACCGGGATCTGGAACACGCACGTGTGATGATCCGCATGCAGTTTCAGGGATTTGTCTGAGAGGTCCTCTGAATCATCGTATAGAAGGCAGAACGTTTCAAATGAAGACGGGGGCTATGAGTCAACCCTCATAACCCCCGGCCGTTCAGGGACTAGCGTGTAATGAATCAAAAGAAAGTTACGATCAAAACCATAACCAATTTGTCCTGCTACGGGTTAATTGTCTGCCGTTCTGCAAATCTTACTTTTAAAAAACGAATAATCATCGATTTTGTACAAAAGAGATTTTGTTGAGGTATATCACTTGGGGTTTCTGCGCTGATGCTGAAATACGAGCGCGTAATTGATGGCAGGAGCATTCTGGAAAAAAACAATCCGGTTCAGTCAGTGGAAAATTTATTCCACTTCGGGTATGTCATCAGGATGCTGAAAATTGACAGCAGATTCCCAGGATTTGCCGATGCGGAGTTCATCAAAGAGATAGGTACTGCTTTTGCCCGCATAGAGTCGAATGCACTCATAAGTGGCCGAATCATGATAAGGATCTGAGGTACATGTCCAAACCAATGGTTCCTGGTCGGGAATGGTTTCGTGTGCAGAAAAGGCGCGGAGGAAAATCTGGTCCGGCGAGTTTTTGCTGGCAACAATTTTTCCAACAAAGAAATACGGTTTGTCATCCTGCAGTGGAGGCGCTTTCTGAACGTGCTGAAGACTGGTATGCAAGATAGGATAGTTTTCCGAAGTGATTCCGAACAGGATCTTTTTTTCGCGGTCTTCCTGATCCACTGTCTGGAGTGAAAAATTTCCATATTGATTGCCAGAAGTTTTAGCGCCTGATTTTTTCTCGATGAAAAAACTGATGTAATAGATGGCATCGATATCGAGGCGTATTGGTTGTTCCAGTGATCGCCAGGCATTTTTTCCGCTATCCAGTTCAAGACAACCTGCTTGACGGGGGGAAAGCAATTCCGCCTGAAGCGTTTTACGGGGATGGCTGATTCCTTTGGCAGGTTTCGCGTCGTTGATCCCCTGGCGCCAGATGTTTTTCCAGCCTGTTCCAGCCTGACGCCAATTCGAAGTTTCTTCCGGATCACTGATTTTTGCAGGATGAAAACTATCGTAAGCAATTAACTCTTCTCGAATGAGTTTCAAGTCTTTGGGTTTTTCCGGTACTTCCCGTTTAAAGATTTCCGGTTTCAGGACAATCTCTTCTTTCCCTTTTTTGTCAATGTGCCGCGCTTCGCCTGCGATCAGAATCTGATTTTCTTTGTCATCCCCCGATGTTGCTCCCCGTGGCTGGATTCGAACCTCGCCCTGAAAAACATGCAGCTCGGTACTGCCATCCTCTTCGACTTTCGTTCCATACTCGGTGCCGATGTCAAAGAACCTGGCCTGAGGGGTGATGAGCTCGAATTCCGGAGCAGATTCATAACCGTGCAGAACCACAGATCCCGAATCGACTGTTGCGCTGTTTGCGGAATCGATATTGATTCTGGTCGGGCCTTCCAGTACTAGGCGAACCCCGCTGTCAAAACGAAATTCTGCAATACCTTTTTCCAGGTACAGTTCTTTCGATAATAACCGCTGTCCGGAGAAGAGGGGGGGATTGTCAGCTCCCCAGATGCAGTCATTGGCCCGTGAGAGTGTGGCTACATATGGTAAATCCACAGTTGACGTTATCACGGGAGCTTTTCCCAGGAAGATACGACCCGTCATGTACCATTCTATGGAAAACATCAAGGCTACAGCAGCAGCTGCGACTGCCACGTATCGGAAGGCAGAGAATAATTTGCTTTTTCGGCTCGCAGCGGGATTGATTGTCGCCGATTGTACTTGATAAATATCGGAGGTGACAATCTGGTCGAGTTGTTTTAACCGTTCGACATGACTTTTCGGAATTCCGATAGCGATATCCAGGTAATCAAAGTAAGTCTGTCTGGCCTGTGGATGGGCGCTGAGATATTGCTGAAATTCTTCAAATTCCGACTCGGACAATTCGCTGTCGATGAGCCGGTTCAGCAGGCGATCAAAATTCGGAGGTAAGTCTTGGACTGTCATGATGCTGGTCCCTCACTTTTCAGCTTGCGCAAAATGCATTGAGCCAACTCACGCCTCAGAGTGCTCAAGCGATTATAAAGTGTCTGGACTGTTTTTCCCGCTTTCTCAGCAAATTCCTTGATAGACTGTTTTTCAAGTGTCGCCTGTAAAAGTAATTCCTGGTCAGTAGAACTCAAACTGTTGAAGCAGTCTTTCAGGAGTTCAAGTCGAATGTTGTGGTTGCTTAAGTGTTGCATCCGCTCCAATGACATGGTTTCAATTAACTCCTGATTGTAAAAGTGTCGATCCCGTTGAGCGCTTCTGCGAAAATTGCAAACGGTGAAAAAAGCGATACCGCATGCCCAGGAGAAAAAATCCCGCTCTTGATCAAATTCACTAAATTTATTCCAAAGCGTCAAGCATACATGTTGATATACGTCTTCCGCATCTGGGGTGTGGGGAACCAGGGCACGGATATACCCAAAAATTCGTAATCGTTCCTGGTTTAGCAGTGATGTAAACAGACCTCTATCATCTTGGTCAGGCGAAGAGGTAAAATTTGACATGAGGGTCCGGTAGCTCCGTTCAGTGAATTCAGCAAAGCCTGCCAGCTATCTAATATAATGTCATGAATCTGCCATTTAAATCAAATAGTGCTAACTTTGGGGGAGAACGGAAATCCTTACCTATTCTGCTGTCATAAACAATCCATACGGGTTACTTTCTGTAAAGATAATGTTCCTGCTGTCTATATAGGAATTGTGCCTTCATCAGTGAGATCTAATGTCAAATTTTCGTATTTTTCGATTTCTTAACGAGATTAATTTGTAAACATGGAATAAGGTACGAGATCTATGCTGGACGCATTTTCTTGTATACCTCAGGTATAAATTGGATGAATCGGACTCTTTTTTGTGTTAGTCTATCTGTCTGATCAAAGTGGAATCGTGTGGAATCGTTTATTCAAAATCTTTTCTCTCTCCCGTTGCGAGTGTGACCGATGAAAAAATTAGTGAACAGAATGTCTGTTAAGGTGGAGCTGGTTCTTATTTGCTTTCTGCTGCTGGGGGGAGTATCTGGTTGCCAGGATCCCAGAGAAATCGCAAAAAAGCAGGGCCAAGCTGAAGGGAATCAGCAGGCTGGGGTAGATCCCGATCAACAGAAAATGCCACAAGAGGCTCAGGTTGAACCCGCAGCGCCGGGGCAAAATGCGGCTGCGGAACAAAAGAATGACACCAAAAAAAGTGCCATTCATAAAACAACCGCTGTTGTGATTGATGCAAAAAAAGCAGCAAACAATCCGGATTTTTCAGTCGTCGACGGCAAGATTAAAGGCGTCGATCCTTTTACGCAGGCGGGCAGTGCCTATTTCTCGATGGCGTCTCAGGTGAGTACGTTTGGAATGCAGCAGGCCATTCAGGCTTATAAAGCGGAGAATGATAAATTTCCCAGCTACGACGAATATATGAAAATGATGAAGGAGAACCGGATTGAGTTTGCTCAACTCCCTCCTTATCAGATGTATGGCTATGATGATGAGACCGGACATATTCTGGTCCTGCAGGATAACAAGAAAAAAGCACAGCTCTACAAGGAAGCGGGCATCCCGCTCGACTGATCTGCGTGTGTCTGTTTGGCATACGATCTGCGTATTACCTCTTCATCCCCTGAATTGAAGAGAGAATGTTGTTTTGACGCAACATTCGTTTCAAAGCCGGTTCAATATGTTGATTTTTCGCAACATGCTGAGCCACTTCTGAAGAGGTAAGTCTTATGAAAGTGAATCGGTCAGCAAAAAACAGAAAACTTGTCGCAAAGTATTTGATACTCGCGATGTTGACAGGAACTGCAGGCTTGAGTTTTGGCAATCAGCGTGCTGAAGCAGAGAGCTGGGCATTTAGCCGCTCCTATTACAGCCATGAATTGCCGCCTGAGGTTGCGGCGCGATATCCACGCCCGCAGAGTCGTTCTGCGTATCGACTACCCGAACTGGCAAGCACACCCGGATTTGCCGTAAGAGGTGCCCGTCGCTGGAACTACGTTCGCATGTATAATGGTAACAGCTATGATACGACGATCTTGCGAAGCGATTCCTTCAATGTGGTTTCACCGTAGAGTCGCTATTTCAGAAACTAAAGCAGCGTCATAGATTACGTATTGCCGATCTCTGGTCAGGGAGAGCGTTTTTTCTTCTCGGCGAGGGCTTCGTAATAGCGACGTACCTGATCTTCATACTGCGGAAGAAATTTCTCGGTATAGATGTTTAACAGTTGTTGCCGCATCGCAGGGGGCAAGTGCCCCCAGGCATCTTTGATGTAAGCATTTCGGTCTGGCAGGCTGCCCGCTGTCGCTTGACCTGTTTCTTTTCGATCAGAAGATTGGCGTGCAGGCCCTTGCGAGGGCTGGGGGGCATTCTTTTGTCCCATGCCGTCTTTACCCTGCTGGTTTTTTTTCTCGTCGCTCTGTTGTTGATTCTGATTTGGGTTTGGCTGTTTCATTGACGATTTGGGGGCTGATTCAATCAGGCGGATCAGTTCTTCGATATTATCAACCACCTGCTTCTGAATCTTCTGAGTCTCCTGGCCTGTCTGCTGTTTTTCAAGCAGTTTACCGGCACGTTTCATCTCTTCAATAATCGATTCTACGGGCAACTTCTGATCGAGCTCCTTTTTTTTCTGCTCTTTTTTCTGTGCCGGATTCTTTTCCTGGTCGAGTGATTCTGCTTTCTCAATTTCTGTTTTTTCTGCCACAGCTGCTTCCGGGGGCGGATCGTTGGCGAATAATATGCCGGTAGCTGGAATCAACGAGGTTCCTGAAAAGAACGCCGCGAGAAACAGAATTGCTGCCTGTAGTTTGAAGGGATCGCTCATTGTTGAATCTCGTTGACTGATTCCGGATCATCCGAAAGTGACTGATTCAGGCGTGCCAGCAGCTCCATCGATAATTCTGCCAGACCTGCCTGTTCTTTTGCCAGATGATTTCGTTGCTGAATCTGTAGTGGTGTCAGGGGTTTCTCCGGGCTGATTGAATTATTAAACGACCTGGTCCTTTGCAAAATATCTTCCTGTAATAATTTGAGTAATTTCAGCTGCGTAATCAGGGAAATCTGATCCGATTGCGGCGAACCCGTCTGCGGAGCATCCTGATTCGGCTGGTTCGGATCTGGCTCTTTACCACCTTTCGACTGGGAATCATTTAAAATCTGCAGCAGGACCGCGAGCTGTGATTTTGCTGATTGTTCGGCAGTCAGGGTGTCCTGATCGGTGAGTCGCTGGTCTAACCGGTTGACTGCGATGTCTAACTGATCAATGACTTTTTCAATCACCAGTACAAACACGGGAGCCGCTGCTAATTTTTGAGCCAGAGATCGTGCTTCATGCTGCAGATCCTGTTCTGTTTCGAACAGTTGTTTCAGAGACTTCAACTGGCCGCGCGACCAGCGCCCTCGTGACAGCCGTTCCTGTTCCAGTCGATTCGTTTCCAGAATGACGGCGTCCTGTCTTTCAATCAGGCGTTTGAGTTCCGAATCCAATTTTGCCAACTCTTCAAATGCCAGTGATTCTTCGGCTTCTTTTCTGCGGGCAGCCAGTTCGCGTTGCGCCTGCTCCAGATCAGCCAGCGATTCCTGAATTTCCTTTTGTGCTTCCTGCAGATTTCCCTGTTTTAATGCCTCATTGATTTTAGAGAGTCGGTTTCCGGCTCGCTGAACCGACTGGGCCGGCTGCTGCAGACTCAGGCGTTCGAGTTGCTGCTCAAATTCTTTCAGTTTCTGCTGCAGCTCCTGTTCCTGCTTCATCAGTTTTTCCAGCTGTTCTTTCAGTTCTGTCTGATTCGCTGAATTCGCTGCTGCCTGCAGTTTCTGTAAAACATCCTGCTGCTCTTGTTTCAGGAGACTTAATTCCTGCTCGGACTGTTTCAGTTTCTTTAATAACTGATCTGTCGAATTTGAGGACTGATTATCAAAGATGTTCTTCAGCTTCTGCATGGCCTGTTGAATATTCTGTTGTTCCTGCAGCGCCTGTCCCACTTGATTCTGTTTCAGCTTCTCTGCAGTTTGCCGCATCTCATCGGGGATGGAACTTTTACGCAGAAAATCCATAGCTTCCTGCCTGTTGAGCTGTTCTTCCTGCGTGGCTGCGCCCGACTGCGAATTAAGCGTGTCGAGCAGATTTCGAAATGATTTGAAATTTTCAGCCTGTTGTTCCTGTCTTGAGGCCAGCTTTTCCAGATCAGCCTGCTCCTGGAGTTTCAGATTTCCAAATGATTTGGTAATCGTCTGCTGTGCCAGTTTCTCGGTTTGGCTCTGAATCTCTGACTGCTGTTGAATCTGATCTTCCAGCTCTGAAACAAGATCTCTGGTTTTCTGCCATTGAGAGAGTGATTTCAGCACGCTGTCTAATCTGTTGATGACCTGTTGCTGTCCGTTTTCGGCAATGTTTAAGGATTCAAGTGGCCCTCTGTCCGCAGGTGGTTTGGGCTCGGTTTTATTTGTGTCGGTGCGCAGCTTTTTGGCATTGGAGTCTGTTTTTACGGAATTCGCTTTTGGCTGTGACCGATCGGAATCGTTTGCGGATTTATCGTGTGTCGGAGTTTCATCCACGTGGGACTGTAGTTTTTTTCGGGCTTGCGTAATCTGTTCCTGAATTTGCGGGAAGACATTCTGGTTTAATTCAGAAAGTTCAGTGTTCAGTTCTGCGAGTCGCTGAGTCATCGTCGGATCATCGATGTGATTCCACTCAAGTTCACTCACCAGTTCCTTTGAACGCTGTTCCAGGCCGGTCCGCGGACTGTAGAGCTGAGCAGCGACCCGTTTCTGATCCATCTCCACTTGTTTGATCGTATCAATCTCTTCGGACCGGGCTGTTCCGACGCGCTGGAGCTGGTGTTGGACGTCTTTGATTTCCGTATGCAAAAGTCGCTGATCTTTTAAAACACGCGTCAGTTCTTCCAGGAGCAGGGCATGTCGGTTCGCCAGTTCATTTGCCTTATACTGCGGGCTGACGATGGTCAGTACGCGTGAAATACTCGTGCCAACGCGAGTTTCTTCCGTCTGATTTTCTGCTTCCGCGACTGGCTGGTAATGGTCACGTGCTTCTGCCCGAAAGATAATGCGATCACCGTCTGTCAGCGCCAGATCGGAAAGCTTCCAGATATGGTTGATAATCAATTGTTCGCTGGAAGTTTGCGGGTCGAATGGCAGGGGGAATGACTGATTCTCCCGATCCGTGCGCAGGGCTCGTGAGAGCGTTTCCTCTTTGGTGGATTTTTGATAACGAATCTGCGCACTGGCAATTTTGAAATCGTCGTGGATCATCACCGTTAAAGGGATTTGCGCTGATTGAGTCACCTGCAGATCGGTTGCCGGGTTTTCAAGAAACACTTCCGGAACGGAATCCGTAATGCCCGTGATTTCATAACGTTCCGGCGAGGGGGGGCGGAAGCCCTGTTCGTTTTCCAGCTCGAACCAATAGGCATAGGTTCCCGGTTCTTTCACAATGAATTGTGCTGAAAATTGTTTTCGATTTGCGCCCAGCTTGAGAGAAACCGGTTCCTGATCTTTGACGCGTAATTCTGCCGATTTCAACAGTTTATTGGAACTTGCTTTGATATCCACGCGCGTTCCCACCAGCGCTTTGAAATTACCAACCCCCGCAGGCAGCGTCTCAACGGGATGTTGTGAATAGGGGGGCGGGGTGAGTGTGACCTCCTGCAGTTCCAGAATGGTCGGGGGAACAGAGACGATGGTCAGCCAGGGCATGGAATGGTCATCGCCGCCCACCGCTCTCAGCCTCAACGATTTATGATTGATGACTATCGAGCCTGCTCCCAGGTCACGGTTTTCTGACGTCTGGCCGGGAACTGAGACGATCCTCAGGGGCTCTGAATGTGATTTCCCAGGTAACTGCGGTTTTGGGGACATCTGATATTCAATTTGCAGATCTTCAGGTGGATTCCCCTTCCTGTTTTCTACAAAAAAACGAAAGGTCTGTCCTTCAACCACCTGATAGGGATTCTGGGGACCCGATTCAATGGGAACCAGATTATCATCCAGAAGTCGCAGTTCGACTCGTTGCGGCCAGTCCGGTGCGGAAAAAGGGAGAATCAAACGATGGATTCCCAAAATCACCTGCTGCGGATGAATAATGGAAATAGAAGCCACCGCCAGGCAAAGCAGCGCGGCTGTGATCATGATTTTTCTGACCGGTTGTGTGTCGATCAATTCCAGAAAATTAATGCGGGAAGCCCGCTGATAGGCGTCTTCAATAACGGCCTGCCGCAGTTGTGAAGAACCGTTAAAGTGCGAGTTTTTTTGATTGTCAAACTGGACGCTGCTGGAAAAACTGTCTTTGAGCGCAGGGTGCTGACGCTCAATTTTCAGTGCGAGGTCAAAATCGGTGAGTGGTGTCTTTAAGGGGATCACCAGATTTTGCCAGAGCGTCCAGAGAATATAACTGCCCGCGATCATGCCCAGCATTAATCGAATCACAGGGTCTGAAATATTCAGAGTCCAGTCACAGCCAATGAGCACGAGCGCCAGAACCAGAAGCATGGTCAAGCCCCGACACAATCCATTGAGCCAGATCAGTTCATGGATCTTGCGATGCAGTTGCTCAAATTGTGTTCGAATGGTGTGAGGCATATTTCTGGTTTCAGAGAAAAACAGGGAGATCACTGTTTTATTATACTAAGCGGAAGCGTTTTCTTAAGAGCCATTCTGCTGATATCAGTAAAGTGAAGAAAATCAGAAACTCCCAGCGATTCCAGAGGGGAATGGGTTCTTCATTCTCAAGAGGCACCGGGTGCCCTGCGGGAATGGCCTGGGGCAGCTGGTCCGCAGCAAAGATATGAAAATACTTTCCTCTGGTTTCCCGGGCCGTTTTCTGCATGTCGCTCTGGTTCATATCTCGAATCAGCAATTCACGTTGTGAGACTTCGACCCGAAAATCGTCTGAAGGGGGAGTTCCCTGCAGAATGGGTTGCGAGACCCAGGTGTGGTAGGCCCCTTCCGTGATATTGGAATAACTTCCTTCAAAGATGCTGGGAGATTTTTCCAACTGAGACAGTTTGACAGGACGGGATGCTTCTCCCTGTCGTTCCAGCATCACAGTCACATTTTCGACCTCTGTGGGGATCAGTCGTTCATCCAGGAATTTCACGCGAAACTGGACCGTGTCTCCCTGTTGATAAATTTTGCGATCCAGCGTCAGTTCGACCGACTGTTCCTGATTCAACAGTTTCGAGCGACTGAGATAACGAATTGCCTGTACCCAGAAGCGGGAGTAATACAGGTCACCCACCAGATCACGCCATCTCCAGAGATCGTCTGTTGCACTGAAGAGCACTTTGCCTGCTCCCACGCGCTGCGTGGCGATAATCGGGATCAACTGACCGTTTTTCCCTTTTTGTGTGGGATGTGTGGCAAACACGGAAGCACCGGGTTTGATATCGTCTGCAGTGTAAAACCAATACAGTTCGGGCAGGTTGTTCCAGATGGTTCGGCTTTGTTCGGCACTGTCTGCAAATCGAAAAATCGAGGTGCTGAATTGCCCTTCCGTTGTCAATTCCGGTTGAAATCCTTCGATCAGAGGGGCGTCGGCGGATTGTTTCGTTTTGGAGAGTTCAATCGGCAACAGTGCTTCCAGTTTTGTATTGGCATAGGCTTGTGGAGAAAAGCGGGGGCCGGCAATCAGAATCAGTCCCCCTCCTTTTTCGCGGACAAACTGATCCAGGTTTTCAAAAACCGCCTGACTGAAATAAGCAGGGTCGGCATCACCCAGAATCACCACATCGTATTGATAAAGATCTTCTTTTTTGACAGGGAAATAATCCAAAGCCGTCGCATCTTCCGAAGAATATTCCAGATCCGATTCCTGTAAAATACTCCGCAGTTCGATCGTTTTATCTCGCTCCAGCAGATGTTTCAGATAGCGATATTCGTAACGCGGGACTGAATCCACCAGCAGCACACGAATTTTCTGATCGAGCACGGAGACTTGTCCGATTTGCTGATTGTTCGTTTGATTCACCTCACCCTTGACGGGTTCCACCTCGAAGACATATTCAAACAGTCCTGCTTTGGTCGGAGTGAAAGTCAGTTCAATCTTCTGCGATTCTTTTTTCGGGTTGATGGGAAACTGGCGTGTGATCAGGGGAACGCCTGTTTTGGCGTCCTTCAGAGAAACAGAAATCGAGCCGGAATTGATGCCAAAGCTTTTTACTTTGGCCGAAAGATTGATCGGGTCATTCACAAATGCCACATCATCTACCAGCAGATCGTATAACTGCAGGTCTCTGACCGGTTGTTCGCTGCCGACCCCCACGGGAAAAATGGGGACCAGTTTCGACTTTGCCAGAGGTGCCGCGCGTGATAAGAGGTCCATCTCACCTGTGCTGGAGATCCCGTCGCTGAAGACGATAATGGCAGTGGGAGGCGTTCCGCGAAAATCATTCAGAACTTTTTGCACTGCCTGAAAGGGGCGCGTTTCTTTTCCCAGAGGTTCGAGTTGTTTCAGTAATTCCCGGGTTGTTTCAGTCGTTGATTTCTCGAGCAGACCTTGCTCTCCCAGGGGAATACAGGCTTCCGAAAAATGATAGAGCCTCAATTTGTGTTTTTCCTGCAGTTCATTCAGAAATTGTCCCTCATTCTGAAGCAGAACTGATTTGACCAGATCGAGCCGGTTTTTTCCTTTTTCCTGCTGTTTTGCCTGGGGACTGAGTTCTGCCGACGCTGTTGCGGAATAATCATCTTCAAGTCCCATACTGGCTGAGTCATCAATCAGGACAGCGATGAAGGGGAGGCCCGTTTTGTGAATTGACAGGGTAAATTTCGTCAGGAACAGCAAAACGATCAGAAAGAGCGTCAGTCGAATGCCGAGTAACAGCATGCGTTTCTGGAGATTGAGATGGATCGTATCTTTCAGGTAGGCATATACGAGCAGAGAGAGGATGCCCACTCCCAACAACAGAACCATCCAGTCAGGCAACCACGCAGGCCAGGGCGCATTCCACTGCATATTCCATGCGGTTCCCTGACCGGGGCCCGCAGAGGGGATATTAAAATAGGATTCCAGCAGTTGTTTCAGATAATCCATAAAGTTGAGCTAAACTACAGCGAAGGAATGTCAGACCTGCTTGCTTTATCAGAACAGACAAAGGCAGCCAGAGACTTATATTGTATTCAGATCTTCCAGCAATTGCTGTTTTTCATCACCTTGCAGCTCTGATTCTGCGATTTTTTTTGCATGTTCCCGCCATGTCCCGGCTTCTTCCTGTTTTTCGGCGACCGCCGAGGCCCGAGCCAGCGCTTCATAAGCATAAGCCATGTGAAAGGGACTTAACTGGTTTTTCTGGCTGACTTTGAGGCAGAGAGTGGCAAAGCTGAGTGCGAGTCGCGGCTGACTGGTCACCGCATAAACCCGGGAGAGCTGCCAATAGGCAATCGAAATATTGAGTGGGGTATGCCCTTCGAATTGTTTCCAGTGCCAGAATGAGGCCTGGCAGGTGGAGATCATGTCCAGATTCTCTGCCGCGGTACGTTCGGCTTGCTTGAGATACTCCCAGGTTTTATTGAAGCAGTCTGCAGCAAAATAGCGATGTGCGGTTTGAACGTCAAATTCAGGTGTCTGCATGCTCTGATTCCTTCAGGGAGACTTTCCCTGCACCGTTAATGATAGAAAAAGCCCCGATAAACTGCTCTTCAGGCAGATTCCTTTTCGAGGCATAATGCATTGTATCGAAGCCGGATAAGAATTATAAGAACTGTGAAAAAACGAAAGGAAGCGCAGGAAATAAATCCACTTCAAGTTAAACATGACTTGACTTGTCTATCTTATCGATTTTCACCAGGGGACCGGCCTGATGCAAAAGGATCTTATTATTCGATAATGTTTATCCAGTCGAAACAAATGTCATAACCAATGGATTCAGAACGCGAACATTCCCGATATTAAGAGGCGAAGGGTTACGGAAAGAGCCAACCGGAACCAGTGCTTGTGTGGGGAAACCCCTGCAAGAGCAATCATCGGGAACTTCAGATAGACATTAAGGCGACTATGATCCTGCCAAAAGCGAACATTAATCAGCAAAGCCTTTCAACCAATGAATTCCAGTTGGATTCTGCCGGTTTGCCTGCCTCTGCGCATCTGGTGGGCATTTGTGGTTCCGGTATGAAAGCGCTGGCAGAATACCTGTCCAGTGCCGGTTGTCGCGTGACGGGCTCCGATTTAAGTCCCCCGCTCCCCACCGAGGATGCGTTAAAAGAGGGGGGATATCGGGTTCACCAGGGACATGACAAACGATTTGTTCCCGAGGGGACGAACGTGCTGGTTTTCAGTCCAGCCATCGGTCTGGCAAATCCGGAACGCCGCTTTGCACAGCGAATGGGAATACCCCAATATTCTTACGCGCAGATGCTGGGTAGCCTGATGCAGCAGAAAAAAGGGGTCTGTATCGCGGGTACACATGGTAAAAGTACCACGACAGCGTTGACCGCGTATGTGCTCCAGAATGCCGGTGTTGCTCCCTCAGCGATGATTGGCGCGGAGCTCTGCAGTCAGAACTTGAGCGGCTGGGCAGGGGAAGGCCCGCTGTTTGTGGCGGAAAGTTGTGAATACCAGCGCAGTTTTCTGAATTTATTTCCCTATCATGCTGCTATTACGAACATCGAGCCCGATCATTTTGATTATTTCAAAAATCAGGACGACATGTCATCCGCTTATGCAGAGTTTGCTTCGCGCATTCCCGTGAGTGGCAGTTTACTAATGCCGGTAAATTGCATGGGGCGACAGAAAATTCTGGACGCCTGCAAAGCGAAAATCTCCACTTTTTCTCTCGAACGAGGTGCAGACTGGTGGGCCACCGATATTAAGCAAACCGCTTTTGGACTGCGTTTCCGGCTGTTTCATCAAGGCGATTACTTTTCCGAAATTTCCATGCAGAAAATCGGGAAACATAATGTTTCCAACGCGATGGTCGCCGCTATTCTCTGTCACACCGCCGGGATTGATGCCGAAGAGATTCGCGAAGGCATCTATGAGTTTCCGGGAATTCATCGCCGCTATGAGCGGATGGGGTCCTATAAGGGAATCACTCTGTTCGATGACTATGCTCATCATCCCACGGCCATTCAATCGACGTTAAAAATGTTAAGGCAGGAATATCCGGAACGCAAAGTCTGGTGTCTATATGAACCGCATCAGGTTTCCCGGACTCAGGCTTTGATGGATTATTATGCCCGCAGTTTCAAACTGGCAGACAGGGTTCTGATTGCACCTGTTTATGCCGCACGTGAAAAACTCGGACCGGAGCCCGTTGATACGTCAAAAGAGCTGGTAAAACGAATTCTTCTGCATAATGA
>TARA_R110002111_G_scaffold133190_1_pt1 | contig 20959 bp, 15 predicted proteins | sample TARA_R110002111 | Tara Oceans TARA_R110002111 (sample SAMEA4397363) | marine metagenome | biome: Polar Biome; feature: [ZZZ] marine water layer (ENVO:01000295); material: water (ENVO:00002006), including particulate matter (ENVO:01000060) such as... | depth 199 m | reverse complement strand
CTTTTGTGGTGCGTTTATCGCCAATGGTATTGTGCTGATCAACAGCCGAGGTGCATTTCTTGGTGCGGTAGTTGGATCCCTATTCTTTCTTTTTTACATGATATTTTCCAGGTATCAGCGTGCCGGTCAGCGTGGTACAGCCATTTTGATTATTTTGGTTGCATTGGCCGGAACGATGTATGTTGCGGACGAAGCGTTTTGGTCTCGGATGGAAACACTACGAGAAGTCGATGACGGCTCTAAAAGTGGCTCTCATCGAATCGATTTCTGGATTGCAACATTTGATGTATTGCATGATTATCCTATGGGTGTAGGTATTCAAGGGTATGTAGAGCTTAGTCCAAACTACCTTCCAGAACACTATTTTGAAGGTCGCAAGATAGGGAAGGCTGTCCACTCTACATGGTTTCAGGTTCTAGGGGAGATTGGTTGGCTTGGTTTCGCATTTTTATTGGCACTCCTGATTTCAACCTTCAGATTGTCCAGAAACACGAAGCAATATCTGTTGAAAAACGAGAATTATAACGCATATTTCAAAATGCTGGCCCTAGAGGGAGCGTTGCTAAGCTTTTTAGTGGCTGCGAGCTTTATCAACCGCGCAAGAGCAGAGATGCTTTATTGGCTGATCCTTTTTATTGCGATAGCCTCCAACATTTATTACTTACGCTTCATCGAGCCAGAAAGAAAAAATCCAAAAGCCCCTGGTTCGGTGGAGATTCGTAAATATGAATAACTTGGTATCCGTTATTGTGCCAGTCTATAACCGTGCACACCTTGTATCAGAAGCTATTCAGAGTATTCTCTCGCAAACCTATGAGTCTGTTGAAATTATTATAATAAATGACGGTTCAACCGATGGGTCGTTGTCGATATTAAGGGATTATGAACGGAAGTTTCCCGAGCAAATACGCGTGATTGATCAACCCAATCAAGGGCAAATCATTGCGAGAAACAACGGCGTCAAGATCGCACAGGGTAAATATATTGCCTTTCTCGATAGTGATGACATTTGGTTAGAGAGAAAGCTTGAACGGCAAATGTCCTTGTTCGGACCTGGGGTAGGGTTGGTTTATTCTGGTACTGAGATAATTAATGAAGAAGGTAAAACGATTCGAGTTGAGCCTGCAGACGAGAACATGAGTGGGAATATCTACTCTCAGCTATTGGTCAAAAACAGAATGACCGGAGGGACGGTGGTGGTTACAGCAGAAGCCCTGAAACGTGTTGGTGTATTCTCAACTGATTTCAGAGCCGCTGAAAACTGGGATCTTTGGCTGAGAATATGCAAGGTTTACCAGGCCCGTGTGGTGACAGATCCACTAATCAAATACCGAGTTCATAGTAACAATATGTCTGGTGACACACAGCTTATGCTAGAAGCAAAGCTAAAAATTATTGAGAAGCACTGTAACATGGAATCAAAAGATCCCGATATTGCTCGCTATTCTCGCTTAGCTCATGCTGATTACCACTACCGCGAGGGTTTGAATTACTTTGCGAAGGCTCAATATCGTTTTGCCAGAAGGGAATTTTTCTCCGTGTTGGGTTTTTCCATTTTGTACGAAGATACTTGGCTACGCCTTGCGCGCAGCTTGTTAGGCGAACGAGGCAACCGCCTACTACGTGGTCTAAAATAGAGATATTAGATGTCGGATATAAGACGTGCTGTTATTTTTTCGTCTTTAGGGCGTTATCTGCTGATGCTTATTGGGCTAATCAGCTCAATGGTCATTGCTCGGCTATTAACGCCTTCCGAGATCGGTATTTTCGCCGTTGCCAGTTCTTTTGTTATGATAATGGCGGAATTTAGGGTTCTGGGAGCAAATGCATACCTTGTTAGGGAGAAAGAACTAACACATGAAAAGATACGATCATCGTACGGGCTCACCTTGCTTGTTTCCTGGCTAATGGGGGTTGTCATTATAGCAGCCGCTTTCCCATTGGCGCATTTTTTTGAAATTGAAGAGCTTGGTGTGATTTTTATTCTGCTTTCCCTTAGTTTTTTTGTTGCCCCGTATATAAGCATTCCCCATGCTATTTTGAGCCGAAAATATAAATTTGGATTAATTTCAAATGTTTATATTGTAGCGTCAGTTGTACAATTTATAATTACAGTTCTATTGATCCTTTATGGTTTTAGTTTCTATTCATTGGCGATTGGTAACTTAGTTGCAATTCTCGTTCAGGCAATATTGTTTTTGTATGCAAGCCGGGACGTCAGTGTTTATAGGCCGAGGTTTGTAAACATGAAAAGCATCGCTAAAGTTGGTATATACACATCATTGGGGCATGTAATTCGAAAATCCCTGCAAACTGCGCCAGATATGGTGCTGGGAAAAATGGGAACTCCGGCAGAAGTTGGGCTTTTTTCTCGTGGATTAGGCTTAATGGTGTTTGTGACGGATATAATAATGTCTGGGATATATCCCGTTGCGGCTCCTTATTTAGCCGATATAAATAATCGGGGTGATGATGTAGTAAAAGCCTATCTAAATGCGTCACAGATGATTACTGGGGTTTTGTGGCCAGTGTTAGCAGTAGGTAGTGTTGCCAGCTTGCCAGCTATAAGGCTGATGTTTGGAGACCAGTGGGATTTTGCAGCACCAATTGCATCAATCGTTGCAGCATGGGCCATGTTAAGAGCCCCCCATGTTCTCGTTCCTCAGGCGCTCATAACACTTGGTCATGAAAGTTCAATGTTTGCTAAAGAGATTATTGTTTTCATCGTGTTTTTAACGGCAATTATTTTTGGCTATCAAAAAGAAGGGATGCAGGGTGTCGCCTATGGTTTTGTAGTGGGTGGCGTTGCTGATCTGATCGTTTCAGCTCTGTTTGCCAAGAAGCGTATAAATTTGCCGATTTTTAAACACCTAATCTGTCTGGCTCCGAGCTTGATGGTTACAATTACCTGTTGGGTGGCCGTTAAAGGGGTTGCCTACGTTTGGCCCTTCGAAGAAATGGCATCTTTTTATTCGTTCCTTCTGATACTTATATTTTTACCTTTCAGCTGGGTACTGTCGTTGTTTGCCTTTAGGCACCCTTTGCGCACTGAGCTTCTCAAATTCGCCTCTATTTTTCGAAAAGACAGTAAAATCGGCTAAAGTTACCCGCGAAGTCTGTTAATGACATGGTGCGATATTTCTTACATTACCCTCGTCAGCAAGAAAACACTCCAGTACTTGTATAAGCCAGGTGCGATAAGGCTTTCGTTTATCTCCGACGCTCCATGGCCCCAACCGTAAAAGTAAATGATGTAAAAAGTGCCACTTTATTGCAGTTCTCGAGATACCAAGAATACCTGCCATGTTAATAATACTGTCCTGATTACAGATTTTTGCAGCACTAGCAGGCTCGGGTTCGCAGGAGGGCAGTGAAAGTGCCAAAGTGAAGTGATCGTACATTGGCATTGTGGTTATGAAAAAATCTTCAAAATCAATCACTGTGATATGGTTCGTATCGATAATTAAATTGTTCAAACAGAAATCACCGTGCTGGGGTATTGCGGAACAGCCTGGCATCTGTGACAGATTACTAATGGCAAATTTAACGACCTTCTCAAGCTCGACATTCACCGTTTGTTCTGTGTTTTTATACTCTGAGTAGGCTTGTCGCAGTTCTTCATGAGGTTGAAGATCGCTGGTTTTGTGAGCGCCATCACCGGCAATTGCATAATGAAAGTCAGTCAATGTTTGCCATAGTCTCTTCTCGAGGCTTACTCGTGCATCTTCAGTGCGGATCTTTGATTTGATCTGGAACCAGGGTGCACCTTTTACTCCACGTTGAACGTCATATTTTTCCCCCGCATATTCATAAACTCCGATGGGTTCGGGAACCTGATTGCCGGCCAGCTGATACAAGTGGTTGTGAACTCGGTGGGTGTGAAAAGCGTGGTTGTCATTCATTTTACGGATCACGTACGCTGGATAGTCAGATCCATGTCCGAACACCAGATAGATCGGTCGGGTAGTGCTTATACAGGCGATTGAGTGATCGACCTGTTGGTCATTAACCAAACCTGCGGCAGAGAGTAGCCGCTTGATGAATAGCATGACTACTCCTTGTACAAGGTAAGACCTAATCCACCAACCGCAGGGTTTGCCCCAAGGAACTTATCGATCAGATACTTGACTGTGCTTATCAAAGCGGAACCGGTGTAAGGCAATACGTTGGCTGATACATAACGATCAGCGTTAGTGTTGAGTTCGTAAACACATGCAGGGTACTCCAAGGACGGATAGATGCCAATCAGGCTTGTGTGCAAGGAGGGATATTCGTTACAAAGTTTTCGTTGCAAAATTTTCAGTGCAACCATGCTTCTGTACAGGGTTTTGATGTTCTGAAGCTTATGATTGCTGGTGCTTGTAGCCACAACGATACAGCTTTGGGTTGATGTGTTGAGAAGCTGCTTTGCCTTTTGTAATGTGGCGGCTTGATTATAGTCATCGAGCTGAGCTATGGGGGCCTGCAACACATCTTCAAGTTGGAAGAACTGCTCTTGCATAGCGGTGGACTTTGGCATGAACTTCCTGATTCCTTGAAATTTTTAGTGAATGAGTGATGCAGAGACGCTACCGCACAAAGGTGATTCTAGGGTGTCACTCTGTTTATCGCCAGTGCGTATGTGATCCACCAACCCCATCGCACCCTTGTATGTTAACCTTAGATTATACACTCGACGACGCTGTTCATGACCATAGCGGTTGACCCACTGGGAAAGCGTGGTGCAGGTGCCCCAGCCAGAACGCCGGTGTGGATGTGAGTTGGTGGTTCATCAGCTTCCTTATTGGATTCTGGCGAATTCGCGCCAGGCGGTTAAGGTGGGGTTCGTGGAACGCTTACTGAGGTAATTCATCTGTTTAAATGGATAGGATGGCCGTTAGAAGCATTGATGCTTGCCCTACCGTGGCGGTGCTTAACGTATTGAGTTGGTAACAAATTGTAGGTTTTGGCAATAGTGTCAGGTAATCAGGGGTGCATCGCAGTTTTACGAAAACGCTTTTGGTACAACTGACACCGGCTATAATTTACCGTAGTCATCTTGACTCGCTTTAAGGTTCCTTTCGTTCGACAAAGGGCCAAAGCTGTTTGGATTTTAGGCTAAAGGTGAGATCGTGTAGTCTGCCAGAAGATATTTTTCCGTTCATGCCGAGCGAAGGAACTAACCATGCTTTTGAAAAATAAACTACTCATTAATAGTATCTTGACAGGTGCTGTACTGTTGGGCCCATCGATTGTTCATGCGGACGTTATCTTCGAAGATAATTTTGATAATCAGCCGGACTGGACCAGCGCTATGTACAGTACGGATACAGTACAGAGAGCAACAACACATACAATTCCTGAAGGCTGGTTCTCTGTTCGCCAAGACCCTACGTGGTCTCCATCGAAAGGTTATCCGGATAAGCATGAGACCATCGAAATACTTTCGTCTAATGCCGATAAAGCTCGTGGAGGAAATGGTAAAAGTTTTGTTAGCTGGAGAGACTCTTATAACAAAGGTTGGAGTTATTGGGCGTCTGAATCGATATTGCTGAAGTATTTTCCAGAAGGATATACTGAACTTTATGTTGAATTTTGGATAAGTTTCGACCCAAACTGGACACGAGTAGCAGTGCCTGACAGACCCAACGCTACGTCAAAGATCTTCCGCGTATCCAGTTGGAGTGGTGATGGGACTGAGTATGGCGCATTTTCTGACGGAAATATTGGTCCAATAGCGTTATGGGATCACTCCGTTAATAACTATGGCCTTCGAAACACGCTTGCTTTTAGGGGGGGGCCGCATAGTGATAATTACAAACTTACCGCCACTGACATCCCAGATGTAGGGAAGTACCTCATATCAGGCAGTTTGGGTGACTTTAACCTGAACTACTCTAGTAGTCTTGCAGGAATGGGGCCAAATAGGGCCGAACCGATTATCACTGATCGCCTTAATGGTGGGTTTATAACCAGGAACACTTCAGGTGTGGTGGGTCACAATCAGATTTTTGGCCCCGGCGACTCTTGGACAAAACTGGCGTTCTACGTGAAGATGAATTCAGCTCCTGGCGTCAAAGATGGTGTTTTCCGGCAGTGGTTGAACGACAAACAGATATTTGTTAGCACCGAAATTCCATGGATTCGCCCGTCAGAGACTCGTGATGAAAATGCCAAGTGGAATTTAGTTGCAATCGGCGGTAATGATTTTTTTCAAACGTACCCCAATGAGGATCGTCGTGAAGAGTGGTACTCAATAGACGATTTAGTCATCCGCAATGATATTCCCGACTATGTTGATTCAGAGAACGTTGTTGCTCCTCCTAATCCACCCGCTGGTTTTAACGTGAATTGAATTTCATTGCTATTTTCCACAAACTTTTACAGAGACCAATAACTCGGCCACTTAGATAAACGAAGTCAAGAAAGTATATGGCTGGTAGATTACGCAGATCATTTCGGGGGTTTTTTGATCTGCGTAGTCTTTTAAGTGTAAATATGAATGGAATGCAAAAAATAATGAACATTGATGTGATAGTGCCAGTTATATTTTTATAAATCAGACTTGAAGAAAAAAGAATTAATCCAATTAGAAAAATAATAAGAAGATAAAATGTTGGATCTAGTTTTGTTTCATGCCAATTTTGAATATAATTTTCAGAATGCCATACTTGCCTCAGAAAAAAGCTTTTGAGCGTGGTCGGGTTTCCGAGATGAATAACATTAAGGTCTTCAGTCATTATTACATTATAATTTTGACGTTTTAGAGAGTTAGATAGTTTTGTATCTTCTCCGGATGTAATTTCTTCACTAAATAAGCCTATTTTTATAAAATCAGCCTTTTTTATAAAAATACAACATCCCAAGAGATCTTTGGGTGGAGACTTGTTTTCCAGTAACCATGCCTTCTCTATCCAGTACGGGGGGGTCCGAAGGTTACAACCACCGCCGTACACCGATTCATGTTTAATCAGAAAGTTAGCTCCCTTAGAAAGCCAATCAACGGGTGCGACGCAATCGGCATCTATGAAAGCTAATAATTCACCATTCGCCTGTTTGGCACCCGCATTTCTTACGGCTCCCACCGGTCCGGCATTCTGATCGATAACTTTAACGCCAAAAGCTTCAGCAATTTTACAAGTATTATCTTTCGAGTTGTGATCAACAACAACAATCTCATACATGTCTTTAGGGTAGTCTTGGGAAACGAGAGACTCTAAGCATTGTGTCAAATACTTCTGTTCATTATGGGCTGGAATAATAACGCTGATAAACCTAAAGTCCATTTTCTTTGCCTAATATATGTGATTTAACTGCTTTAAATTTTCCATTTTTACTTCTCTCAATACCTTTAACGAACTTAATATTAAAAGATATTTCGTTTCCAAATTTAAGGTGAAGCTTTTCTAGTATTTTGTTTTTAGGGAAAACTTCTGACTCTGAAGTTCTTACAATCAGGACTTCACAATAGTCGGTTCTATGTTGAATGATTTGCGCTTCTTTGATATTTTCGAAAAAACCAAAAATCTCTCCAGTCCTTCCAATTCTTCGGCCATCTGGAGTATGTATTTGGTCATCCAGTCGGCCAGTAATATTTGTTATAGAAAAATTATCGCAACCGTCTGCTGTGTCTCCAATTTCATAGCGAATTAGGGGCATTACAGTGTTTGTTAATGTTGTTCCTATTATTTGGCCAGAGACTGAATCTAACCCTTGCTCGTCAATTATCTCATGTATGCCCAGAATAGGATTGACGATGTATGAGAGATTTTTGTTTTGACCTGCGAATAGAATGTACTCAGCAGTTCCGTAGTAGTCATATATAGTGCAACTAAAAACTTTCTCAATAACACTTCGCTGCCAACTAAACAGTGTTTCAGAGTTCGTAATAATAGTTTTTGGCTTGAAGGAGGGTGTTTTGTTGTTTTCAGAATACAGCGTTGCGAGGTTATAAATTGCTGATGGGTATCCAATTAGTTCTTCCGGGTTTAAAGCTTCTAACTCACTGTCGTAATGGTCTAATGTTTTATTGCTTAAATGATATGTTGAAAAAATTGCCTGGTTCTCTGACTTATTAAAACGAAAGAACGGTGAGTTGTTGTCAGAATAGTTTTTTATAAGTCTTCCCGCAAATGTTGCCCTTCTTGCACCAAACTCCACACCGTGCTGCATCTCGTGATAGACCAGCAATGCCATTGCTAATTCATAAGTATCTCTATTCATATGAATAGTAAACGGTGTGCCAGTTGTTCCGCTGGTTTTTTGGGTAATATAATTTTTCGCTGAAGGATTAATTAAGTTATCAATGTTATCAATGACAGTTCTTTTTGATAATAAAGGTATCTTTTTCAGATCAGTTTTAGACGAGATTTGAGTGTGGCTTATGCCATAATCGGCGAATAGTCTCTGGTAGAAAGGAATGTTATTGCCACAAAAACGAATGATCTTTTCTATTTTTTTATTCTGATAGTCCCTTTTTTCACGTTCACTAAGTGAATTTATCTCATTGATTTCTATAAGTTTTGAGGCGAGATTTCTATAGCGTTTCGGAAACTGCATTTTGCCGGCAAGGCTGACAAGAAAGTTCTGAACCTGTGGTGAAGATGAATAATAAATACGCTCTTTTATGTTCACTTATGCGCCTCAAGCTCTCTTTCTGATTAATCTTGCCGGATTTCCAGCAAAAACACCTACGCTCTCAGCGTCATTAACTATGACGCTACCGGCTGCAATTATCGACTTATTACCAATGTTCGCCATAACAATCGAACCATTTCCGATCCAGCAATCTTCGCCAATGGTTACCTTGTTGAATGTTCCGTGCTGGCTCTGGATCGATTGTTCGAGATCGTCAAAAGCATGCTGATTTTTTCCGCTTAGAATGTGAACGCCACTGCCAAGTAAGGTCTCTTTCTTTATGATGCATTTTCCAATATTGCACTGAGGGCCAATATATACTCCTTTCTCAATCGTAGTGTCTGCATGGGAAAATATTGTCAGAAAGCCCACTGAAATTTCGTCAGAAGTGTCATTGCAAGCAAGGCGATAGAACGCTGCACGGACATAGATTCCAGTCTTACCGGGAACGAGGCTTACTGCTTGCGAAAAGGACATAAATACCGCGTCAGGGTTACCTACTAGGCGAAGTAACAGGTAAAGAGCATATATAGGGAAGATCAGAGCCAGAAAGCCCGTCTTGATTGTCCGTTTCAGTGATTTTCGAATCTTCATTGGCGGTTCAGCCTTACATCCAGCCAAGCTTTTTCGCGTGCAGGTCTTAATCCGTAGACGCCTTTGCCGAAGCGCTGGAGTATTCTTTGCAATAACGCGATCCAGGTTAGCCTGATTAACTTTTCTGAGATAATGCCAGACTGCTGCAGTTTCGACTCATAGATCGAGGGCGTGCACATGTGAGCGCCATAATTTTGCATAACAATAACAAGAATCCTCGAGAATCCACGCTCTTCGCTTTTTACAAGGGTTTTGAAAGTGTTAGTGAGCCAATCCTCTCCGGCTTTCTGGAATCGATGCGCATCTTCTTTTGGAATAAGCTCAGCCGCCTGGAACATTAGAATTGCCTTGCGAATATCTTGTGCGACCCAAGTGTGGTTAGGAAATTCCAGCTGCTCTGAATTGTTCAAAAATGGTATTTCATTATCACGCATCCACTCAGCGTAGGCGATAAAAGAGCGGGCGGCGTATTGGTATGCATCATCCAGCTGGTTAGTTGCGCGCTTTTCATCAAGGTAACGGGTGATCGCCGACAATAGGATGAGGTAAGACCAGCCGGTTTCTACATCCAATAGATTGCGCTTGGGAATATTGTCTTCTGGATGTATGGTCGCACGGATAACGGTATCAGCCTTTGATAGCCAATCGCTGTTTGGCTCCAGGATTGACGCGTCGATCAACGCGGTCAGATAATTGCCAGTCCCACGGGTAAAGGGGTACCTGTGCGTTGTTACGTACTGTCCTTTGGCCAAGGCTTTCAACTTGGGGATGTCTTGATTCTTAACACCGAGTAAGCTTTCCAGAAACCCGCCGGTTCCTTCGTGAGTTGCCACCATCCATCCCGTTAGTTCCAATACGGCTAATTTTGATGTGGCAGATCCAGTAAGCAAATAATGATAGAGTAGGCCGGTGGTGTAGCAATGTTCCGCTGCCGGGCCACCCCCAGTCTGGCCGGGTGTTGAGCTGGTGTTATTGTGCGTGGAAAAGGTTCGGTGAGTAGCAGTGTACGCATCCAGGTAATGATCGGTATGCCAGAACAGGCCGTTATTATATTCCGCCCGGTCTTCTTCAGTATGATAGATATCGATATCAGCAACGTGGCGAGCAAGATCGTCCATTAGTTGAAACCAACGCTTATCCCCGGTTAGGGCGTACTGTCTTGCAAAGCCGTATATAGGATCATACTGGTTGTTGTAATGGGAGATAAATGGCGGCTCTCCTTCGTTCTGGTAAAGAGTTTCATGATCCGCAAAAATATCGCCAAAGTTACGCCAGCCAAATTCGTCAATAACTTCCCTTTTGGCAAAGAAGTTGGACTCCCCATTCAGGCCTTCGGCTATAAGATTATCGAGAGGGCCGGGGTGAACATTGGCCTTGAACCATGGGAAAGCATCGGCTCGTTCATAGCACTCTGGAGCAAGTGCCGGTACCAGTGATGTGTATGCCGTTGCGGAGATGCTGTTATTGGAGTTATAAGCCATTAGGCAGCACAGGGTTTTCCGTTCGCCACCTTGCAGCTCATAAGCATTCTTTGCATCTTTCGGGAACAGACCGACTGTTACCTTGTTTTCTTGTTTGCGCACGCTGGTTGGGAAGTTCTGCCAGAAGTTGGGTACAGCCAGGTCAAGTTGTCCGTAATCATGCTCAATGCGAACGAGTGGGTTAGCACGCTTACCTTCGTGTTGCAGCTCGCCGGTGTTGGTGAGCCTGTAACCACAGAACTGTGTAGTTATTTCGCCGTTAGAACCTACGTGATTCCGGCTTTGCCAATTTTCGCCTCCACTTGAGTCCTGATAAAGGTTGAATTCAGAAAGATCAAACGAACTTGGGTTTCTATCTGTAGCCTGCGGCGTAATCTTGGCTTTGCTAGTGGCTGGCAGTGTTGTTTCTACCGCAAGTTCCCGGAAGTAAACGGAACCTGGATCCCCTAAATCCCACAAACCACCAGGGTGGTGGGCACGCTTGGGGTTGTGTGTTACCAGCTCCACCTGAATTAGCCCGGTTTCCAGAAAAATACGCAGTTCACATTCAAACCGCGCGAGAGGTTCGTTGTTTTGTTTTAGCCATTTGCCTTTTAAAACTGCGGCGACAAAAACCGGGCCTTCTCTGGTGATTTCCCAGCCAGTATCTGGTTTAGCTGTGCATGGCGCCCCGGTGCCATCGCTCAGAGTCACCGCTGATGGCACACCTTCCTTGTTATGGTTATAAACCCGCCAAGCCAGGCCGTTTGGTTGCAAAGTAACGCTACCGGTTGAGGTATGGATCGCAACGCTGCCCGTTGATTGATTAACGGCAGGCTCAGTAGTGCTGGGGGAGGGTGTTTGTATACAGGCCAGTTCCAGGTCTTTCTGGCCGTTCGGATCCAGGCTGATCAAGGCACTGGCGTAAACCCAGCGTATACTGCCGTCTGGCCAGTGAGCGAGAGATTCTAGCTGTACAGTGAGAGGTTTTTTGCCATCCAAAAGTCCGAGATTATGGGTGTTTTGCACGGCTCCTTCAGGTAACGGTATGCCTAAGCCAACTCGCTCATTAATGCGAGCGGCTCCGTTTTGTTCCTTTATTTGAATGACTACTTTTCCCATAAATTTGCCTACTGCATAACTCCCTGTGTAAGGCTTAGGATAATCTGCTGATAAGGTAACATAAAGTCGTATTTTAGCGGTGCTACAACTTGGCGGCGCTCATTTTCCGCGGGCCTGGTTCACCAGATAACGAAGTTGCCCCCATTCTTCTGTTCCCCTGAGTAAGAATAAACCGATAATGCCTGTACCAAGGGCTGCTGTTGTTACGTGCAGTGTGCCGAGTAATAAAAACTGCACCAGATAATGACTGCCCGAAAGATTTAATGATTGAATCACGACAATTGCCAGCGATGTTCCTGCGAGAGTTGGAATACACAAGAACAGAAGCTTGATTAGTGAGAATCCCGTCTGTTGCGCCAGAATAAGTAGCAGTGCAACTGTGGTTGCAACAGCCAGCCAGCCGCGAATCCAAGCCATAATTTCCAGACCACCTGTGGCGGTTAGCCAGAGGACAGCGACGATGATTGCGGTCGAAACAACGTCGAACAAGAAAAGCAGTTTTACTCTTCCTTGGGCGATGATTGCGTCGCTGATCAGTGCAAAAAGGCAGAAGGTGAAGAAAAACAGCCCAAATGGTTCCAGCAAAGGGGCGAATTGCGACCAGTCCGGGCCCAGCAGTACACGGACGATGAGCTCAGGGTAAAGCATGATGAAGGCGGTTATGGGTGTGAGTACGGTTATCATCAGCGCCAGGCTCAAGCGTATGCGGTAAGCGAGAGCCTGGTGATTCGTTTTACTTTCGGAAATGGCCGCCAGCAAGGGCTCACTCATCGGAATTATAGCGGACAGTGCTGGTAAGAGGCTGACTTCACGTACCAGGTTATAGCCGCCTAGCTGGGCCGTCCCGAACAGTCGAGACACCATAAGATTGTCGATCTGGGAGCGAGTAAACCCGACGATTCCCCGTAAAAGCAGCCATTGAGAGAATTGCCACTGCTGGCGAAAGTGGACGAGAGTCCAGCGCGGTCGGAAGTCATGAACGCGGTAGGATCCTATGGTGAACACGAATCCAGAGACCAAAGTGCCGGAAATGATTGCCCAATGACTGGGGTTTGTGAAAGCCCAAAGGACCACAACAATAAAAGAGAGTCCTTTTTGCCAAAGTGTGAGGCGAAAGATTGGGCGATAATCTATTTCCCGGGCTAACAGCATCATGCCCGGACTTTTCAGCGCTCTGAGCGGCAGTGTGATTGCGGCAACGGCTAATGCCATTGTGAGCTCAGGCGTTTCGAAGAAGTCAGCGAGGAAGGGCGCAAGAAACAGAATCAAAACGAACATCGTGGACTTGATAACGATGTCCATGCTCCAGGCCGTGTTGAGGTCTGCATCGGTTACTTCGGTTTTTTGAATGATGTACTGCTGGTTTCCGATTTCTACTAACAGCTCAAAAAACTGCAGAGCGATGATAACAAGGGCGACAACGCCGAAGTGCTCAGGTAATAGCAGACGGGCCAGGATCAGAGTGCTGACAATTCCGAGGCCTCGCTGCACGAGTTGCATGCCAAGCAGCAAGCCAGCACTCTTGAGAACTCTCAAGCTGGTTGTCATGGTATTGGAGCTATCATTCGCTATCGGATGGCAGGCGACTGCTGATTAGCGTCATCTGGTGATCTATCTGAAAAATCGCTTTGTCACAGCTAGTTTGCTCGCATTCGGCCTGCAAGGTCACAAGCGCAAATCTCTGCTCTCCTTTCAGCATTGCTAAAACCTGAAGTAACTTGGCTTCTTTATAGCTCCATGCGCGATACGCCCCCACCTGGAACCATTGGCCAACTATGACCTGCTTTCGTGTAAGAATATTACGAACGCGCTGGAGGCCTGGCTGGTAAGTTTCCTGAACCTGCCAGAGGGAGCGATCGAACGGAGGGCGCAGGTAGGGCACAAGCTTTTCATCGGAGGTGGTTTTCTGGCTTTGTGCAAGAGATATCCAGATCCCGTCAGTACGCCATACCTGATCTTCAAGTGTATCTGGCAGGTCGAGAGGTATGGGCATGTCACTGTTGTTTGCTGATATGGCGTTAGGCAAATTCAGCGCCCAAGCACTAGCTGGCGCGCTTGAAGTTTGTGTGATGGTTAGCGCAACAGGGCCCAGTACAATGGCGACAATAACGGCCCAAATGCCAAGTCTGTTGAAACTCGATTTCGCGGCAGTGTCTTGGGATTCTGTACTTCTCTTTCGAACCGGAGAGAAGTACAGAGCTGGCAAAACGAAAAATCCGAATACCATCCAGCCCATAGCTTCATGGTCTGTCAGCATCTCGCTTTGCATATCGGTTTCGTAGGCAACGACTACCAGTATGGTTATACGCACCCAGTTGGCGATAAGGGCGAGAGTGATGGCAACCAGCAGGGTGATGAGCCAGTTGCGCCAACGGTAGTCGTTGAGGATAGACGTCATCATTGCCAGCAAAATGGAAATTGCAAAATAGCGAATACCGGAGCAGCCATCGGCGATGAGAAGGCGGCCGTAGGGTAGAGTGATGCTGTTGCCTTCAATAAGGGCGGTCATCCCGAACCAGCCTACCCAGGTTCCTACAACGATACTCGCGAGCTCCACCAGAGCTGGAACCATGTCTGCCCAGATTGGCAGCGAGAGCGATAAAAGGAGAACGTATGGGAGGAAGGATAAGGTTCGAGCCAATCCCATTAACGCCCAAGCTGCTGTAGTAAGGCCGACGGGGAGCAGCAGGAAAGCAAGCGTGTCGATGCGGACGAGCTCAAGCAGGCCCCAGATAAGCGCTGTGGCAACTAGCAGTACCGCGCCGATAAAGTGGTAGGGCTTGATCTGGATTTGACGATCGAATTGGCTTGGTGGATGGATCAACAGCAAACCAATAAAAATGATGGCAGTCGCAAGGCCGTGAGCAAGAACCTGTTCGAATTCCAGCCAGGCTTGCACAAGTCGTATCCAGGTGGGATAGAAAATCAGAACGGCAATCGTTGTAACGACCAGATAAGGCCTGGAGAGAGGTAGGTTGTCTAATGTCTTCCTTAACATAGCTTGTCCGCCAGACTGCTTATCAATCGACAGGATACTGTGTATGCGGTGTTCATAAAACTCAAAGTCAAAAACAAAAAAAAGCCAGCCGAAGCTGGCTTTCTACTAACTTACCGTAATCAGGCTTTCTGACGACGGCGAGCTGCACCAAGACCTGCAAGGCCGAGGCCGAGTAGGGCAAGGGTGCCGGGCTCGGGGACTGGCATTGCGGACTCAATGAAGACTACCAAGTCATTAAAGTCCTTATCGCTGCCGCTATACACTTGATCCTCAAACGCTACTACCCAGCCGCCTGCGGTCCAAGGAGATGGGCCGCCAAAGCCTGGCAGATCAATTGAATCGCCCTTGCCGCCTTGGTAGGCGACCATCTGGTCTTCCTGGTTCGTGTTGAGAGCCATCTGGGAATAGAATGTATTGCCAGCGGTGCTCATGAAGAAGCCGAAATTAGTTGACGAGAAGTCTATTCCAGTATCTGAAAAGCCTCCACCCTGATCCGCGTAAACGCTACCATCAGCATCAAGGCCGAAAGTGCTCAGTGCCCCCGGAGTTGCTGCACCGCCAAAAATAGTAAACATGTTTCCGGGGTTATTAGGATCGTAAATACCAAACGAGTTAATTCCTGCATTCCCAGCAATTTCCGCTACGAATCTGACTGGAGAAATACCAGAGTCAGTATTGATCCAAACGTCATCAGGTGCTGCCTGATCAGCATTAACATCTATTGATGAGGAGCCACCGACCGTAAGATTATCCAGAATGGTCTGGAGTGAGTCTTCACCGTTGGCTTCAGTGACGTCAACGGGCGTTGCGTTAACGGAAACCGTCCACGCAGACAAAGCAATGGTTGCTGCTAAAAGTTTAAGTTTCATATTTGTTCTCCGGTTGTCTAGCTCTAATTCCCTGTAGTGTGCTTTGCAACCAGGCTGTCTCTTTTTTGTTATTAGAGATCCTTGGCTTTCCGTCCCACTCTCGCAAGTGGTTTGGCATACGATCGGTACTACCCGATTCCATGACAAAAACAATGCGATTAGCGTGCCAAAACTGCAACCTTTTGATTTTACGCGTTAAGTGATAATTTTTTTGTGGGGAATGTAAAGAAATTCGACATGGTCCCAAAAGAAAGGCCTGGAGCGCGATTGCCCCAGGCCTTTTGTGCATTGAAGTCCGACAGGACTGTCGAATTTCTTTACATTGCCTTTTTAACAGCCTCAAGATGTACTTCTATTTCCGTATTACCCGGAGCAAGTTCCAGCGCTTTTTCTATCGCAGTTTTTGCCTCTGCATGATTTCCGGCCAAGTGGAGAACCCAGCCATAGGTGTCCAGTACGGCAGGGCTGTTAGGCGCCAGTTCGCTGGCTTGCAGGGCGAGTTTCAAAGCACGGTCGGGATTTTCCTCTCGAAGTATCCAGGCCAGGTTGTTTAGTGCCGCTACGTTATTGGGCTGCCGGGCAAGTACTTGATCGTAGTGGCCCGTTGCAGCTGTTTCCTGGCCGTTTGTTATAAGCCACTCGGCGCGTGCCAAGTGCGCTGCAAGGCTTCGTGGAGCTTCCTGTAACCAGCCTTCTGTCAGGCCATCAAGTGAGCTCGGGGCGTTCTCCTTGGCCAGTCCCAGGAGGGAGGGCATAAGTTGTAGGTTTCTGGTGGCTTGCCATCTGTCAGAAAGATAGCTGTATGCAGCGTCTGGCCCTTTTTGTTGTTTCAGCAGGCTTGTCCGGGAAAGGATTGTTGCTGACACCTCACCGTGAGTTTTCTCTACGGCATCCAGTGCCGACAAGGCATCGTCCAATTTGCCTTCCATCTGGGCGATTCCTGCTGGCAGCATTGCAAACCCAACGTTTTCAGGCTCGAGAGCAATGGCTTCGGCGGCTTTGGCTTTGGCTCTGGCCCATTCTTTATTGCTTGCCGCTGCTGTCGCTTCAGCTACCAATAATTGGCCATGGGCACGTTTCACCGTCGCAGAGTCGGCATCTTTCCATTGGGAAAGGATCGCTCTGGCATCTGCCAGTTCGCCCTGGGTTATCGCTAACAGTGCGGTGAGCGTGTCTGTGTTTCGTTTAAGCTCCGGGTGAGCTTTGGCAACACTTGCTAGCCAGTTTCTGGCTTCCGCTACGCTATGGTCCTGCATGTAGATCTGGCCGGCTTGCTGCAGCGGGCGTATTGCATTCGGGGTCAGGGTTGCAGCGTCTACCAGCATGTTAACGGCCATTTCTCGCTGGCCGGATTGCGCATAAAGGCTGGCCAGTGCGACTTTAGGAGCTTGAAGTTCCGGGTTTTCCTTAACCAGCGTCTCAAGCCGCTTTGTTGCCGCATCAGGGTTGCCCAACTGGGTATCCGCAAGGCTGGCCAACAAGACGGCCCGGGGTTGGTCGCCGTATCCGTTAAGCAGAGAGTCGCGGATCTCGCCGGCTTCCTTTTCTTCACCTTGCTGGATCAGCGCGTTCAGATAGGTGCTGGTGGTGGCCCAGTCTGATGGGTCGGAAGTAAAGGCCATCCGCAACTGGCCGAGTGCCTGCTCGGATTGGTCGTTCTGCAGGTAATACCTTGCAAGCGCAAGCCTGAGGCGCACGCGCCCGGGCTCATTGCCGATGGCTTTGCTGAGGCTGGCAATGCCACCGTTCTCGTGGCCTGGAAGGCTGAGTGCAAGAATGCCATGCATTGCCAGGAGTTCGTTATCGTTGGGGCGTGCTTTTATGGCCCGGTCCAGAGTTGTCAGGGCAGCTTCCCGGTCGTCGGTATCAATCTGGGCCAGGATGGCGGCCCGTATGAACTGGACGGGTGTTGTTTCAGGGTCCAGATTTTCTTTGAGCAACCGGGCGCCTTCATCCAGGTCGCCGGTGCCCGCCGAGATCGCGCCCAGCATCATGGCTACCTGCTCGTTTTCAGGGTTGAGCTTCAGAGTGTCGCGCAGGATCGCTTTGGCCTCGTCGAAATTGCCTTCTTTCAGGGCTGCGACAGCGGCTTCGGCTTGTTCCCGCGCGTCGGATTTGATGTTCTCTGCCAGTATCCGGTTATAAATCTGTGCTTCGCTAACCTTACCTTGTTCAGTCAGTACTCGGGAAAGGGTGGTCAGTACATTGCGGCGTATAGGCAGAAAAATATCGGATGTAGGGAGCACGCCTACGGCTTCAGTGAGTGTCGCGGATGCCTGCTCCAGTTGATTCAGCCGGTACTGAGCCTGGCCTTTCCAGTACAGAACTTCCGGAGCCATTTCGTTTTTAGTGAGCCATTCATTGGCCGCTTCGATGGCCTGTGCGTTTTTGCCCAGGTTTATTTGCGACTGAAGGGCTCCGGTTATCGCCCGGACATTGGAGGAGTTGCTCGCTGCGAGGCTGCTGTATAGCGCCAGCGCCTCGGCTGCTTCTCCGGATTTGCGAAAGGCTTCTGCGCGGATTAGTGAAGCTTCCAGTTGGTCTTGTGGGGAGCTTGGCGTTTGCAGTGCAAGGGTTTCGGTTGCTGAGAGTTGTTTGCCCTGTTCCACGTAAGCGCGGGCGAGGGTGAGGCCTACGGCATCAGGTTGTTCTTCCATCCAGGGTGCGAGGAGTTCGGAGGCTTCTTTCGCTGCCCCTATCTGCAGATACAGATCCGCCAACCGCACGATGTGATCAACGTTGTTCGGATCTTTCTGGATGGCATTTTTGACTTCCAGCAGAGCAGAGCGGAACTGACCCTGTTGGGAGTAGGTCTCAGCCCGGGTTATATGCGATAGCGCCTCGGATGAATCCGGGCTGTTGTTGCAGCCTGATAGCAGCGGGAGCGTAAATAGCAGGCTGCCAGCAAGCAACAGCCCCGGCAGTGATTTTTGTAGTATTTGCCTTTTCATCATGTGTGTCTGCTCCTAGACTTCCGACGCTTCTGCCGATGTGTCGATTTTGTATTTGTCGGTGAGGTTGTAAAGGGTCGGGCGGGTTACACCCAGAAGCCGGGAGGCTTGTGTCATGTTGAAGCCACTTGTCTGCAGCGCTTGCATGATGGCCTTGCGTTCGGCCTGTTCGCGAACCTGGCGAAGGTTAAGATGGCTTTCTCCTGGTTGCTCGCTGCCCGGCAGTTCCAGATCCTCACTGGTAATTCGCTTGCCGTCGGCCATGATGGTGGCTCGCTTCACCTTGTTGATCATTTCCCTCACGTTGCCGGGCCAGGCGTAGCTGCTGATGGCGTTGACGGCGTCTTCTGCAAACGTGAGGTTTTGTCTGTCCATGGCTTTGCCAAGAGATTTCAGCAGGGACCGGGCGATTACCAGCGCGTCGCCGTCTCTCTCCCTGACGGAGGGGACGTCGAGGGTTATTTCGCTTATCCGGTAGTAAAGATCTTCGCGGAACTCACCCTTCTCGATCAACTGCTGTACGTTGCGGTGTGTTGCGCATACCACGCGTACGTCCACGGGTATCGGCTTTACTGAGCCCACTCTGTCGACAACACGCTCCTGAAGAAACCGCAATAGCTTGGCCTGCAGGGGTATTGGCATATCGCCTATTTCATCGAGAAAGAGGGTGCCGCCGTTGGCGCTTTCAATTTTGCCTTTTTTGGCCTGAGTCGCCCCGGTGAACGAGCCTTTTTCAAAGCCAAACAGCTCACTTTCGAGAAGGTTTTCGGGAATGGCGGCGCAGTTGATGGCTGCAAATACGTTTCCGGCCCGAGGGCTCAGGTCGTGCAAGGCGCGGGCGAGGACTTCTTTGCCTGTGCCGGTTTCACCGATAATGAGGGTGGTTACATCGGTGGGTGCGACCTTTTCCAGTGTGCGGCATACGGCCATCATTTGAGAGCTTGCTGCGATAATGCCCTTGATGTTTGTGCCGTTGCCTGGATGAGTCAGGTCCTGGTTTTCCTTTTCCAGCTCAGCAAGCCGGAAGGCCCTGTTCACCACAAAATTAAGGATATCGGCGTCCAGAGGCTTTTGATAAAAATCGGAGGCGCCCATGCCGATTGCTCTGACGGCATTTTCCTTGTCTTCGCGACCGGTGACGACAATCACTTTGGTCAAAGGTGCAAGCCGGAGTATCTCTTCGAGTAGCGCGAAACCTTCTGTCGCGCCGCCCGGATCCGGTGGGAGGCCCAGATCCAGCGTCACGACACCAGGCTCTTCGCGCCTGAGTGCTGTAAGAGCGGCTTCTCTGTCCGAGGCGACAGTCACTTCCAGATCTTCGCTGAAGCACCAGCGCATCTGGCTTTGTAGCCCTGGGTCATCCTCTACGATTAGCAGTCGTCTAGTCACAACAGCAACAATTCCTTTGTTTGAGTGTTCCACCACTTCTGATTCTTAACTGAACATTGACACTTTGCAATGGTCGATTGAGCTGTTGAGAGTTCTTGCCATTTAATTGGCGAATTCGTGAAGGTTTGGAGCGTCGGGATTTGATCGCTTCTCTTCACTTCCTTCACTCTCGCCGTTTTCTCCACCCTCACCATTTGTATGGCTGTGTATCGGCTCATTCACCAGCGGAATCCGAATGGAGAAGCAGGAGCCAATACCGGGTTCGCTTGTGGCATCAATGGTGCCGCGGAGTCTCTGAATGTACTCTCGGGCCTGATAAGCGCCAATGCCCATGCCGGTCAGGCCTTTGGTGCTTTCGAACGGTTTGAATAGTCGGCTGCTGATAAAGTCCTCTGTCATGCCGCAACCGGTATCCTGAATAAAGAGCACGACGTTCCCTTTGGCAATTTTAAGAGACAGTGTGACTTCTCCATCAGGCGGGGTTGCATCCTGCGCGTTCTGGATCAGGTGCCCAAGAACGCTCCGCAATTGTTCCGAATCCGCTTTAATCATGATTCTCGGCGGATTTCCCTCTAGTTTGGGTAAGGGAAGCTGTCGGCTGTAGTGCTCCAACAGGCTGGATACCAGGCTGGTGAGGTCCAGTGTTTTGGAGTCGTCATTGGCTTCTTCACCCGGTTTGCGGATGTGCTCAACAAGATTGGTCATCTTGCTGACCGCATGGTCGGTGGTTTTGATCATGTCCTCAATAAAGGCGGGGTTGTTCCGGTGTTTTTGGGCGTTATTCACCAGCAGTGACAGCTGGGCAATCACGGTTTTCAGGTCGTGCACCATGAAGGCGGATGCTTTGCTTACGGCTTCGAACTGCATTGCCCGTGATAAACGGTTCTGTGAATCGGCCTGCGCCAGCAGATTACAGGTTTGGCGGGCTACCACTTTGATAAGATCAAAATTTTCCCAGTT
>TARA_R110002111_G_scaffold57012_3_pt1 | contig 21226 bp, 18 predicted proteins | sample TARA_R110002111 | Tara Oceans TARA_R110002111 (sample SAMEA4397363) | marine metagenome | biome: Polar Biome; feature: [ZZZ] marine water layer (ENVO:01000295); material: water (ENVO:00002006), including particulate matter (ENVO:01000060) such as... | depth 199 m | reverse complement strand
TGTTCGGACTTTCCTACCCTAAATAAATTTAGAATCGATAAGGCGATCTACTTATTGGCAAAGTTAAAATATTAGAGCGAAGAGTTGGAGTAAATATTATAAAAGAATTAATCCATTTTCTTCAATTCGGTTCTTGGCACTCTATACAGAAGCACAATTCCTGCTATAAAAAAGACAACTAAAAATAAAATAGCATTTCGCATGCTACCCGTTAATTGATCTATAGTCGCAAAAATCACCATACCAATTACAATACCTATTTTCTCAGCGACATCATAAAAACTAAAATATGAGGTGGTGTCTTCGGTTTCTGGTAAAAATTTTGAGTATGTTGATCTCGCCAAAGATTGAACACCACCCATTACTAAACCTACAAAACTTGCTGCAAGATAAAATTGCTCTGGCGTTTTCATAAAATAGGCATAAAAACAAAGTGCCATCCAAAAGAAATTAATAACAATAAGTGTTTTTATATTTCCGAATTTAGAAGACGCTCGAGATGTTAAATAAGCACCTAAAATTGCTACTAATTGTATAATTAATATACTAACAATAAGCCCAAAAGTTTTAGCTTCAGAATCTCCCCAAGCAATTTCTTCTTCACCAAAATAAACGGCGACCAACATAATGGTTTGTACTGCCATACTAAATACAAAAAAGGCGACTAAGTAACGTTTTAAGCGTAAGTTTTGCTTTAATTGAATCCACACTTGCTTCAATTCTCTTAAACCATTAAAGACAACATCTTTAGTTACTTTGTGGCCTTTAGAAACACCTGCAGGCAGTATATAAAAAGTATATTGACTAAACAGTGCCCACCATAAACCTACAGTGATAAACGAAATTCTCATGGCTTCAAACGAAGCACTATTTTTAGCATCTTGTAAAGCAGTAGCAATTTCCGTTTCAGTTCCCGTCTCTGCAATTGTTTTTGAAATACTAATATCAAAACCAAATAATTCTGGTTTCATTACCATTGCTAGGTTTACTATTAAAAGTATAACACTACCAAAATAACCCATACTAAAACCTTTAGCACTAATACGATCTTGTTGTTCTGGATAAGCAATATCTGGTAAATAAGAATTGTAAAACACTAAACTTCCCCAATACCCTATTAATCCCATAAAATAAAACAGAAGACTTAAATGAATACTCTCTAAACTAAACCAATACAATCCCATACAACCAGCACTACCAATGTAGCAAAAGAATTTCATAAAATTCTTTTTGTTTCCAACATAATCCGCAATACCAGAAAGAATAGGTGACGTAAAAGCCACCACCAAAAACGTAAATGCAGTCACATACGTTATTAACGCCGTACTCTTAAAAACCATTCCAAAAGCAGGAACCGTTTTTTCTACTTGAGATACAAATAATGCAGAATAAAATATAGGAAATATAGACGATGCAATAGTTAAGGTATAAACAGAATTTGCCCAATCGTAAAATGCCCAGGCATTAAGAAGTTTTTCACTTCCTTTTTTTAATTTATTCATAAATAGTCATTGATTAACTGATGTTATGGTTTTGAATTCCATAAAAAAAGCTGCTCAAATTGAGCAGCTTCTAAAGTAATCAAATATTTATTAATTCAATATTAATTTATAGGTCTAAAGCTTGTGATACCAAATTTCTTAGCTTCTGCTTTTGCTTTTGGTGCTAAAGATTTTAAATTTTGAATTCTAGAATCATTACTAGGGTGTGTGCTTAAAAATTCTGGTGGTGCTTCACCTCCACTATTTGCTTTCATACGTTCCCACAGCACAGATGCTTCATCCGGATTGTAACCTGCAATTGACATTAAATACAACCCTATTTTATCTGCTTCAGTTTCGTGCGCTCTACTAAATGGTAGCATTCCTGCAACATTAGAAACTACTCCGTAAGACTGATTAAAAATACCTAAAGCTTGTTGATCATTTGACAAAGCTACATTACCTGCAACAGCCAAACCCTGTTGTAAGTAAGCTGCACTCATACGTTGCTGTCCGTGATTTGCTAAAGCATGTGCAACTTCATGTCCCATAATAGCAGCAATACCTGTTTCGTTAGCTGCAATTGGCAAAATACCTGTATAGAAAGCAATTTTTCCACCTGGCATACACCAAGCGTTAACTTGCTCTGATTCTATTAATTTATATTCCCATTTATAATCTTCTAAATAACTTTGATGACCATTTGCTGTTAACCAACGTTCTGCTGCAACTGCAATACGTTGCCCAACTCGTGTAATCATTTCGGCATCTGATGTCCCAGTTACTACTTTATTTTCGGACAATACTTGGTTATACTGTGCAAACGCAGATGGAAATAACTGGTCGTTACCTACAAATGCCATAGTCTTTTTACCCGTAAATGGATTTGTTGCACATGAAAACATCACTGCAGCAGTAACAATACTTAATATTATTTTATTTAATTTCATAGCTAATTGTTTTATTATAATTACTAAAATACGAAAAAATCATTCGGTAATTATGAGACACAAAATTAGTCATTTGGTCACCAAAAATTAAAAAACCTTCAAACATTTAATCTATATAATACTAAGATTTTTCTCCAATAATATGCAACTCAGAGAAGTTCTTATGCACTACTATAGATGTTATGTCGTTTACTTTTAAACTTTTATGTTCAATTTTTTCATTATCTAATTGTACCTCAACGATATCAAATGGTAAACCATGAAATTGAATATTAAAAGTTTCGTAAGTTGTAATATACTTACCTTCTTTATATTGGTTAATTATTAATTCGTTTGCTTTTCCTCTAAGTGAAAAATTTCTTAAGCTATAACGTCCTTTCGTATAATCGAAACCATCATTAGCATCACTATAGAATTCACTTTCCTCTTTTCCTTCTTTATAATAAACATCTAAAGTAATTTCTGTAATATCTTTTTCACCAACATATTGTTGAATAGGATACTTAGGAATAATGGCTCCTTCTTTCACAAAAATCGGCATACTATCAATATCTGCATCAACCCACATTTCTTTGCCTCCTTTTACAATTTCATTTGTCCAGAAATTATACCAGTTACCTTTAGGAATATACATTCTTCTTCCTTTAGCATTAGGCTCTAACACAGGACAAGCTAAAATTTGCTCACCAAAAATAAACTCGTCAGTTCTATAATGCGTTTGTACATCTTCTTGATCGTAGAGCACTAAAGATTTTAGCAATGGAGTACCATGGTCTACATAATTCCAGAATGCTGTATATAAATATGGTAATATTTGGTAACGAATTTCAATAAACTTTCTTACAATATCTGTAACATCTTCATCAAATGCCCACGGTTCTTGATCTCCATGATCTCCGGAAGAATGCACTCTAAAAAATGGATGAAAAATTCCTAATTGAATCCAACGAGTAAATAATTCACCTTGTGGTTGTTCTGCAAATCCTCCAATATCACTACCTGCAAAAGAAAAACCAGACATTGCCATACGCTGTGCTTGGATATTTGCGATCCATAAATGCTCCCATGTGGCAACATTATCTCCTGTCCAAGTAGACGTGTAACGTTGTGTACCTGAATAAGCTGAACGTGTAATTACAAACGGACGCTTTGGATATGAGTATTTCTTTAAACCTTGATAGGTTGCTCTAGCCATTTGCATCCCATAGATATTATGCGCTTTTCTATGACTACATGGATTACCGTCATAATCGTGACGTACATCATCTGGGAATGTTTTATTTGGCACTTCCATTACGGCTGGCTCATTCATATCATTCCAAACTCCTTTTACTCCAATATCTTCAATTAATTCTTGAAACAAACCAGACCACCAATCTCTAACTTCTGGATTTGTAAAATCTGGGAAATAACATTCTCCAGGCCAAACCTTACCTTTCATGTAATCTCCATCTGCTCGTTTACAGAAGTAATCTTTTTCTAAAGCTTCCTTAAAAACAGAATATTCTTTATCTATTTTAATACCTGGATCAATAATGGCAACGGTTTTAAAACCATCATCCAATAATTCTTTTACCATTCGTTTTGGATCTGGAAAGTATTCTTTGTTCCAAGTGAAACAGCGGAAGCCTTCCATATAATCGATATCTAAATAAATAGCATCACATGGAATTTTAAGTTTTCTGAACGTAGATGTTATCTCTTTAACTTTAGATTCTGGATAGTAACTCCATTTACATTGGTGAAAACCTAATGCCCAAAGTGGTGGCAAATGGTGTGGTTTCCCAGTTAAGTCTGTATAACTTTCTACAACATCATTCATTTTTGGACCATAGAAGAAATAGTAATTCATTTCACCTCCTTGTGCCCAGAAACTTGTGACATTTCTACGCTCTTGTGCAAAATCAAAAGACGATTTAAATGTATTATCAAAGAAAATTCCATAAGCCTTTCCGTGATGTAAACCAGTGTAAAAAGGAATTGCTTTATATAATGGATCTGTATCTTTTCCGTAGGCATAAGAATCTGTTGCCCAATTACTATAGCGTTTACCTTTTAAGTTAAGATGATTTGGTTTGTCACCAAGACCATAATAACTCTCACCATCGTTAGAAGCTTTGCTCATCTTTACGATATTCCCACCATGCTCATAACTTTCTTCCCAATGAAATCCACTTTCATCTTGGTTAATTAATGTGCCGTCTTTAGCATCATAAATAGATACTCTCATGTCATCTTTAGAAATCTCGCAACGCAGTTTTGACGTTGTTATTTCGAAATATTCTTTTTTCTCTTCTATCTCTAGTTTGTTATAACCAATACTTGCGTATTTAGTTATTGCATAGGAAAAGTCATTATCAAAGTTACCTACTGTAGTATATCTAAAACGTAGTAAGCTATCTCTAACAACCGTTAACTCTAAAATAACATCGTTTGCAGCTGTAAAATATAGCTTATCAACATCTTTTTTAAAGTCTATTATATTTGAAGGAAATAAATTTCCTTTATTTTCTAATTCTGTATTTACAATCATAGGTTAATTTTTTGGCAAAATTACTAGCAAAAAAACGGAAAAAATTGAACATTTGAAAGGGTTCACCTTGCTTATTAAGAATTGTTACAAACTAAAACGTTTTCGAGTTGAATTTTTATGATTTTGCTATTTTTCTTCAAAAATTCAGCAGTATTCATAATTAAAACAAATAAAAACAGAACCGCATTATAAGATTAATGAAACCCAATTTTGGTAATAATTAATGATAAACAAACTATAACAATTAAAGCATACAATAATCTCAACTTAAGATTACGACACAAAAACATACCACAGATGGCTAATAATGCCATAAACCCTGTCTCTAATCTTGTACATAGAATGCTCAAAATCATCATTATAAAAAGCAAATGTACCCATTTACTTCTAGGTTTCCACAAAATAGCTATTGCAACTATAAATTCTACAACAACAGTAATCCAAGCAAAAATGAGGCTAAAAAGACCAAGATTGGGAAAAACATTTGCCAAAACAATGCTTTCTTTAATATTTGGATCAGTAGCTTGCAATTCTAGAATCTGATCTGAATTACTCTTTGCGATCTCTAAGCTTTCTGAAAACATAGGGTGAAAAACATTAAACACAAAGCCTCTATTCATCATATAATAATAGAATTCACCACTCATAAACTGGCTAGACATTAGTTTTTGTATCGCTGATGCAGCTACAACAACAACCAAAAGCATCTGAATGTTTTTTAAAAGGATATCACTTTGATTATGATAAAAATAAAGGATTACTGAAAGCACCATAAAAGTTAGCACAAAATGATGATTTGCTACTCTAAAATAAAATAGATAAAGATCAAAAACAAGTAGTGCAAAAAGAGCAATCCAAGTAATTGGATGCTTAGTTTTGTTACGCAGAAAAAACCAACTAAACAGTATTATTACAATAATTGGGCTTTTCCAAAAACCATACTTTTCTCCAGTTATAAAAATATAAACAGCTAGAAAAAAAAGCAATAACTGAATAGCGAGTACTATATTATTCTTTAATGTATCTTGTATGTCTGACCAATATTTCACAAATCTTGATTTTTTAAGTGAATTTCATTAATCAAAACTCTTGAATATGTACCACTGTTAGAATTTACACTAGGTTCCCATAATTGTACATGAATACTATCTTTAGCTGTTGCTTTTAAAACTAATTGAGCTGCTTCATAAAAATGAGCATCATTAGGCATTATTTTAAGCATTCGGAATGCGTTTTTAATATCATTGTTATTATCAACTAAAGAATCTACTGATACACCAGGAATGTAAATTTGATTGTAATAAAAATGAACTTTGGTGTACATACCATATCCTCCTCCTTTCCAGTGATTAAGATGTTGTGTTTTAACAAAAAAGAACTGTATAGCAATGACGATTATTGCAAGAATAGGAATTCCATATTTTAAGAAAAGTTCTTTTGGAGCTATTGGCATATATTACTTTTATTTTTTAATACCGAGAATTAATAATTATAAAGCATTAAGACTAAACTATTATTAGTTTCAAAAAGACCTCAAGGGTTTAAAAAACACTTGAGGCCAATTCATATAATACCACTCTACTTTTAAGATTTAGTCTTTGGCTTATCCTTTTTAGTTGTCTTACTTTTTTGTTCTGTTTTAACCTTAGACTTAGTTACATTTTTTGATTTTGTCTTAGATTTAACTTGCTTTTCATATTTAAAAGCAACCATTCCTAAAGGTGGAATATTAACCTCTATTGACTGGTCTCTATAATGCCAAGCTTCAGGCTTTGTAGTTTTTAGTCTATTCTTATAATCTCCTGTTCCATAGTATTTCTTTAAATCACTATTAAAGATCTCTTTAAGTTTTCCTTTTCTAGGCATACCTAATCTGTAATTCTCCTTAGGAACGGGTGTCATATTACAGGCAATAATCACATCATCTTTTTCACGCTTACCTTTTCTAATATAGGTAAATACAGAATTCTCAGAATCACCATAATCAATCCATTCAAAGCCATCTGCTTCAAATTGCTTTTGGTGCAACGCTGGCTCATCTACATAAAACTTGTTTAAATCTTTTACGAGTTCTTGCACACCTTTGTGCGGATCGTATTGTAACAAATACCAGTCTAGACTTGTCTTAAAATTCCATTCACTACTTTGCCCAAATTCTGCTCCTTGAAACAATAAATTAGTTCCAGGATGTGTAAACATATAACTGTATAGTAATCTTAAATTAGCAAAACGCTGCCACTCATCACCTGGCATTTTACCTAACATAGAACCTTTACCATAAACAACTTCATCATGACTTAACGGCAACATAAAATTCTCCGTAAACGCATAGGTCATTGAGAAGGTTAAATCATTTTGATGGAATTTTCTATATACTGATTCTTTACTAAAATACTGAAGTGTATCGTGCATCCAACCCATCATCCATTTCATTCCAAATCCTAAACCACCCATAAATACTGGTTTAGAAACCATAGGAAATGCTGTAGACTCTTCTGCTATAGTCTGCACATCTGGGAATGCTGAATACACAGCCTCATTCATTTCTCTTAAAAATGACATCGCCTCTAAATTTTCTCGCCCACCAAACATGTTTGGTTCCCATTCTCCATCTTCTCTACTGTAATCTAAAAATAACATTGACGCTACTGCATCTACTCTAAAACCATCTGCGTGATATTGATCTAACCAAAAAAGAGCATTACTAATTAGAAATGATTTTACTTCGTTACGACCATAATTAAAAATCAAACTTTTCCAATCTTGGTGATAGCCTTTTCTTCTATCTGGATGCTCATAAAGTGCAGATCCATCAAAAAAGCCAAGTCCATGTGCATCTTCTGGAAAATGCGATGGCACCCAATCTAAAATAATACCTATATCGTTTTGATGTAATTTATCGACTAATAATTTAAACTCTTCAGGATAACCAAATCGCGATGTTGGAGCAAAATACCCTGTGACTTGATAACCCCAAGAAGGATCATAAGGAAACTCCATAATTGGCATTAACTCTACATGCGTAAAATTCATCTCTTTTACGTAGCTGACCAATTCATCTGCCAGCTCAACATAAGACATAAAACGATTTTCTTCAATCTTCTTTCTCCAAGATCCTAAATGAACTTCATAAACAGAAAAAGGGGCGTCTAAAGCGTTATTCTTTTTACGCTTTTTCATCCATTTTGTATCCTTCCATTTATAGTTATCATCCCAAACAATTGATGCTGTGTTAGGATTGTGCTCTGCACGCCTAGCGTAAGGATCTGCCTTTTCTGTGATTACATCGTTATTGCTACTAAGAATTTTGTACTTATACTTACTCCCTTTACCAGCACCAGGAATAAAACCTTCCCAAATTCCGCTAGAATCCCAACGTACATTTAATTTATGCTCATTTTCATTCCAAAAATTAAAGTCTCCGACAACAGATACCATTTTAGCACTAGGTGCCCAAACAGCAAAGTATACTCCTTCCACTCCATCTATGGTTGTTATATGTGAACCAAATTTCTCGTATAAACGATAATGTTTTCCTGATTTAAAAAGGTTAATATCAAAATCCGTAAAACGACTGTGTGTTATTACTTCTGCCATATATTATAGTACAAATCCCTTAGGAATTATAGCGTCTTTCCTTATAACAACTATTCCGTCTTTAATTACATATTCGTCTGTTTCTGCGTCTGCTAAATGAGTACCTCCATTAATTCTTACATCATCTCCAATACGTACATTTTTATCTATGATAGTATTCTTTATGTAGCATCTTTCACCAATACCTAAAAGTATTTCTGTGTGCTTTCTATTAATATCGTCTAAAGATTCATAATCATCATTACCCATCATATAGGTATTAATTATTGTAGAATCCTTTCCTATTCTAGAACGAATACCAATTACAGATTTTTCAATTTTAGCCGCATTTATTAAACAACCTTCTGCAATTACAGCTCTATCTAAAGCAGTACCTGTGATTTTTGAAGTTGGAAGAATCCTAGCATTAGTATAGGTGCGTTTCTTAGAATCGTATAAATTAAAATGTGGCAAATCGTCTGTAAACCCAAGATTAGCTTCAAAAAATGAATCTATATTTCCGATATCTGTCCAATACCCTTCATATTGGTAACTTAAGATTTTATGTTTATCTATAGATTGAGGAATAATCTCTTTACCAAAATCATTAGTCTCTGGATTATTCATTAAGTCAATTAATAGTTGTCTATTAAAGATATAAATACCCATTGACGCCAGGTGATTGCGACCTTGAGCTTTCATCTCTTCACTTGTTTCAGAAGTCCAATCTGGTAATAAATCTGAACTAGGTTTTTCAATAAATGAGGTCACTACATTCTCATTATCTGTTTTAAGAATACCAAAAGAAGTGGCATCTTTTTCATTTACTGGTATTGTAGCAATAGAAATCTCTGCATTAGATTCCCTATGGGCTTCAATCATTTCATTAAAATCCATTTGGTATAATTGATCACCAGATAAAATTAAAGCATACTCAAAATCGTGCGCTTTAATATGGTGCATACTTTGTCTTACAGCATCAGCAGTTCCTTGAAACCAAGATTTACTTTCTGGTGTTTGTTCTGCTGCTAATACATCTACAAAGGCCGAACTGAAAAAACTAAAGTGATAGGTGTTTTTTATATGCCTATTTAAGGATGCTGAATTAAACTGAGTTAAAACGTACATACGTTTAATATCAGAATTAATACAGTTAGAGATTGGTATATCTACTAGTCTGTATTTACCAGCAATAGGAACCGCAGGTTTAGAGCGTTTTTCTGTTAAGGGATACAGCCGAGACCCTTGGCCTCCTCCTAGAATAATTGACAGTACTTTATCGTTTATCATAGCTTGTTTAGTTTAGATTAGCGTAATTTATTTAGTTATTTAGTTGATTGACTTATATAAATCAATATATGCTTTAGCAGAGACCTTCCAAGAATGATCTATGCTCATTATATGTTTTCTGTTGACTTTAAATTCCTTTTGATGATTATAAAAATCTTTTCCTCTACTGATTGCAACAACCATATCTTGTACTGAAACATCATTATGGCAAATGCCAAATCCATTATCACCGATATCAATAACCGTATCTTTTAATCCTCCAATGCGTCGCACAATTGGCACAGTTCCATATCTTAAAGAATACATTTGGTTTAAACCACAAGGCTCTACACGAGATGGCATTAATAAAAAATCCGCGCCTGCGTAAATGATATGAGAAAGTTTTTCATCATAACCAATAAACGCATTATAATTTCCACTGTGTCTTGGGATTAAATCAAATAATTGTCGCTCTGTTTCTTTAGAACCAGAACCTAAAACTATGACAGATATATCTTTAGAGCGCACAGCGTAATCAATGGCATAAGGCAAAAGTTCTGCCCCTTTTTCACCAACCAAACGACCTATAAAAGCAAACAGAGGCTTCGTTTCATCCAAATTAAATTGCGCACACAACCATTTTTTATTTGCTTTTTTTCCAGATTCTACTGATGCTTTTTTATAATTCTTAATAATGTACTTATCCGTATCTGGATTCCAAACATCAGAATCTATACCGTTTAAGATTCCTATTGCTTTAGCACTTTCATGAGATAGTAAAGACTCTAGTCCGTTAGCACTGAATTTTAATTCTTCCATATAACTTGGCGATACCGTTGTAACTCTCCAAGCACACTTTATAGCTGCAGCTAATGGATTAATCATACCATCCCACATTATTAATCCTACTTTCTCAATATTAAACCTAGGTATTTTATACAAGTTATCGTAACCCATCCAACCTTGATATTGGGCATTATGTATGGTAGTAATTACAGGAATTTTATTTAACGACTCATACTTATAACTTTCTTGAGTCATAAAAGGAATCAAACCTGTATGATGGTCATGACAATGAATATAATCTGGTTTTTCTTTTAACGTTAATATCCAATCTAAAGCAGCTATTTGAAACGCTAAAAAACGATTAGTATCATTATTAGAATACACGTAATCTGTATAAAGCAAATCACCAACGTGTACAAAGTAAATGTCAAATTCTAAGGAAGAATCATCAACCTTTAAAACGTTAAATCTTAACTCTTCATTTCCTAATTTTAAATTTGCCTGATAAATAGACGTAAACTCATGAGCTTGCGTAAACTTATTGTTATAAAATGGCATTATAACAGAACTATTAGCACCTATTTCATTTTGATATTTAGGTAAAGCACCTACAACATCAGCCAAACCACCTACTTTAGCAATTGGATAACACTCAGCACTGACATGCATAATTTTCATTGACATACACTATTTTATTGTTGATGCTGTTAAATTTAACAATAAATATACAAAGCCAACTATAAAATGTCAATTGTTAACTTAAAAAAAATATTACAACTATTACGTAATTAATGAAACGTTAATACGACCGATAAAACAAGTGAAATTTTGTAAATTTAAAATATGAAAAAGATAACATTACTTACAATTATTGGTTTGTTTTTGAGCTGTAATAGTTCTGCTCAAAAAACAGAGACCAAAGAAAAAGAATCATTTATAGTCACCAAAACTGAAGCCGAGTGGAAAGCACAACTTAACGAGAAACAATATTATGTATTAAGAGAAGCTGGTACTGAGAGACCATTTTCTAGTCCTTTAAATAAAAACTATAAAAAAGGCACGTATCATTGCGCAGCATGCAATACGCCTTTATTTAAAAGTGAACACAAATATGACTCTAAATCGGGATGGCCAAGTTTTGATAGAGAAATAGAAGGCAATGTTGCATTTGGCACAGACACAAAAATTGGTTACACTAGAGACGAAGAGCATTGTGCAACATGTGGTGGTCACTTAGGACATGTATTTAATGATGGCCCAAAAGAAACTACAGGAAAACGTCATTGCATTAATGGTGACGCCTTAATATTTGTGGCTTCTGAAGAATAAATTTTCGGAAAAATCTAAAAACTAAATAGCGATATAACATCTAATTATTCTAAATCTTAGTGTAATAGATATTGTATCGCTAATTTTATAGGACTAAATATCGTCTTATGGATACATCATATTTAATAAGCTCCATTAAACAATTTGAATACTACAAATCTCTTGGAGACAAAACTATAGCCCAACTTTCTTTTGACGAATTAAAAAAAGAGTTTGCTCAAGATTCTAATTCCGTGGCTATTATTGTTAAACATCTTGTTGGTAATATGCACAGTCGCTGGACCAATTTTTTAACTGAAGATGGAGAAAAAGAATGGAGAAAACGTGATGAAGAATTTATAGATAATTTCAATTCTAAAGATGAGTTAATTGCTGCTTGGACCAAGGGTTGGGATTGTTTATTTACAGCCATTAAACCTTTAAAAAGCAATGATTTAGAAAGGATTATTTACATTAGAAATCAAGGACATACAGTTACAGAAGCCATTAACAGACAAATGATGCATTATGCCTATCACATAGGTCAGATCGTTTTTATTGGTAAGTTAATTAAAGGTAAAAATTGGGAAACCTTATCTATTGCAAAAGGACAATCTAAAGTATACAATAAAATTAAATTTGAGACCGATAAAAGCAGAACCCATTTTACGGACAAATTATAGATTTAATTCAAAAAATAATTCCTTCAATTTACAGATATAAGTAAAGAAAATCTTCATTACAATTTAAACGTTTTGGTTTTTGGTATTTTCTTTTTGGAATTTGTTATTTTTGTAACTTCAAAAATTCAATTTAAAAACTTACTCATGAGTAAATACGATATTATAGTTTTAGGAAGTGGTCCTGGTGGTTATGTTGCTGCGATTCGCGCTTCACAATTAGGTTTTAAAACAGCCGTTATTGAAAAAGAAAGTCTTGGTGGCATTTGCCTAAATTGGGGTTGTATTCCTACAAAAGCACTTTTAAAATCTGCTCAGGTTTTTGAATACCTTAAACATGCTGAAGATTACGGATTAAAAGTATCAGATTATGACAAAGATTTTAATGCTGTTGTAAAACGTAGTCGTGGTGTTGCTGACGGCATGAGTAACGGTGTTAAATTCTTAATGAAAAAGAATAAAATAGATGTTATTGAAGGTTTTGGAACATTAAAAACTGGAAAGAAAATTGATGTTGATGGTACAGAGTATTCTGCTGACCATATTATAATCGCTACTGGTGCACGCTCTCGTGAGTTACCAAATTTACCACAAGATGGTAAAAAAGTAATTGGCTACAGACAAGCTATGAACTTAGACAAACAACCAAAGAAAATGATTGTTGTTGGTTCTGGTGCCATTGGTGTTGAGTTTGCTTATTTCTATAACTCAATGGGAACTGAAGTAACCATTGTAGAATATTTAGATAAAATTGTACCTGTTGAAGACAATGAGGTTTCTAAACAATTAGAACGTAGCTTTAAGAAAAGTGGTATCAAAATAATGACTTCTGCAGAAGTAACATCTGTAGATACATCAGGCCCTGGAGTTAAGGCTACTGTAAAAACCAAAAAAGGTGAAGAAACACTAGAAGCTGATATTTTATTATCTGCTGTAGGTATTAAATCTAATATTGAAAATATAGGTATAGAAGATGTTGGTATTGCTGTTGATAGAGATAAGATTTTAGTTAACGATTTCTACCAAACTAACATACCAGGTTATTATGCTATTGGAGATGTTACTCCTGGGCAAGCTTTGGCACACGTAGCTTCTGCTGAAGCAATTCTTTGTGTTGAAAAAATTGCAGGACAACATGTTGAAGCCTTAGATTACGGAAATATTCCTGGCTGTACCTATTGCACACCAGAAATTGCTTCTGTTGGTTTAACTGAAGAACAAGCTAAAGCCAAAGGCTTAGATATTAAGATTGGTAAATTTCCTTTCTCTGCATCTGGTAAAGCAAGTGCTGGCGGAAACAAAGAAGGTTTTGTAAAAGTAATTTTCGATGCCAAATATGGCGAATGGTTAGGCTGCCATATGATTGGTGCGGGTGTAACTGATATGATTGCTGAAGCTGTATTAGGTCGTAAATTAGAAACTACAGGACACGAAGTGTTAAAAACAGTTCACCCTCACCCAACAATGAGTGAAGCGGTTATGGAAGCTGTTGCTGCTGCTTATGATGAAGTAATTCACCTATAAATGATAAGATTTATAGACTACTAAATAAACAAGAAAGTTCCAGATAAATCTGGAACTTTTTTTATGCACTTATTTAGAGCTGTTATGTTAAAACATGAAACCGGCTCCAAATTGCCAAACTTCATTTTTTCCATCTACATCTTCAAAAAAAGTATCGTCCTTAAAAATGCTTATTAAACCCATTGTATAACGAGCACTTAGAAAGAAACCACTATCAAACTTGTAAGATGTACCTAGAGCTAAACTTGTATCGAAATCTTTAACGTAAGAATCATCTTCATCTATTTCAAAATCTCCACCATCTGAGTTAGGTTGAGTATCAAATTCTTCGTGTATTTTAAACCCGAATTGTGGACCAGCTTCTACGCTCAACCCTTTTATTAAGTACGCTTTTAACAATAAAGGCACTTGGATATAGTCTAATTGATATTCAAAATTCTGATCTGTATCAAAGATATTATCTTGGTCTCTTTCTAAAATATCGAAACCTTGACCTGAGTAAAATAATTCTGGTTGAAAAGAAATACGTTCAGATATTGGAATTTCGGCAACTAAGCCAACATTAAAGCTCGTTCTTGAATCTACATCATCAAAATCGTCTCCACTTAGTTTAGAAAGATTGACACCTCCCTTTACTCCTAATTGAATGGCTTTAGAATCTGATTGTGCATAAACTGATGTTAATGCAAATAAAAATACACTTGAAAATACTATTAATTTTTTCATAATTATTATTGTTTTATTTGGGTTAAAACAACAAAGCTATAAGTCAAAAACCCTTTAAAAATAAGACTTAACAGCGGTTTAACAAATTTGTTAATTAGAGATAAAAACAATCGTAAAACATTAAAAATTAAGTCAACGCTATAACTAAAAAGGTTAACTCTTTTAGAGAAAAAGAGTGTATATACTTTTTACAAAAAATTAGCAAAGCCGTTAATGCAACTTATGACGAAGTGATTAATTAGGAAGTAGGTTTAAAACTTATAAAAATGACAATTCATTTAAAATCGTCATTTTTATACCTACTTTTAACTAAATTAGGAGCCTAAATTAACCCACCACATTTTCTTTGAATACAATAAAAAGATTTTATGCTTTAGATGCTTTTAGAGGACTAGCTGCTCTTTTAGTATTTCTTTTTCATACACCACAATTGTCTGTTTTAACCCATAGCGCATTTATAAGAGGCTCTGGCTATTTTGTAGACTTATTCTTTGTATTAAGTGGTTTTGTAATTTATCATAATTACAAGGACAAATTAAGCACCATTAGTAGCAGTAAGCCTTTTATAATAAAACGTATAAAACGACTAATTCCACTTCATGTTTATACCTTATTAGTTTTGCTCCTCTTAGAATTTATTAAATATGCAACATCTAATCAAATTACATATTCAACTGTACCTTTTGAGACGAATACCATAACTTCATTTTGGCCACAATTCTTTTTACTTAATTCTACACCCTTGTTTTATGGTTTTAATTGGAATGGTCCAAGTTGGTCTATTAGCGCAGAAATTATAACATACTTTTTATTCATTATAACGTCTCTTGTTTGTTTTAGAAAGAAAAGATGGACCCTTCTTATTTCTTTCGCTATCGTATGTTTAGGCTATCTTTTTTTTAGTCTAAAAGACCACACTTATAATATCACTATAGATTATAAATATAGTTTTATAAGAGGTTTTATAGGGTTTTACTTTGGAATAATAATCTATCTATTAAGAGGTATATTACTCAATGTATTCAACAAAGCTTCTAAAATGACAGGTAATTTATTTGAAGTACTCATTTTAATTATAATAGCATATATCATATGCCATGTAGGATATTTTAAAAATTATTTCTTTATTATTCATATAGCATTTGGGTTGCTAATATTAGTGTTCTCAATGGAGAAAGGAATAATTTCTAATTTACTAAAGCTACAGATTTTTCAAAAGCTAGGGCAATGGTCTTATTCTATTTACCTTAACCACACCCTAATGATTATATTATATAATATGATATTAATAAAAGGATTTGGTATCAATGACAACTATATTCTACTTTCAGAAATACTGTTAATTATTTTAGTGTGTGCTTACTCTTCATTTACATATAAACATATTGAAAAACGTTATTACAGTAAAATAAAGTAATAAGACTAAGTTGTTATAAAAAGCTCTCAATCGCTAAATCATAACTCTGCAAACCAAAACCAAGAATAACACCTTTTGCATTTGGTGAAATATAAGATTGATGCCTAAACTCCTCTCTTGAAAATGTATTAGAAATATGAACCTCTACGACTGGTGTTTGTATCGCTTTTACAGCATCACCAATACCCACAGAAGTATGTGTATATGCTGCTGCATTAAGAATAATACCGTCATAAGTAAATCCTACCTCCTGAATTTTATCAATAAGCTCGCCTTCTATATTAGATTGATAGTAGTCTAATGTTGCTGCTGGAAACTTTGCTCTTAATAGGTCTAAATATTCTGTAAACGTTTGATGACCGTAAACCTCAGTCTCACGCTTACCTAACAGATTTAGATTTGGACCATTTATAATGATAAGTTTTTTCATGAAGTAAATATATTAAAATATACGCATAAAAAAACCGAAGCGTTGGCTTCGGTTTTTAATATAATAAATTCTGAATTTATTAGAACTTGTAAACAAGACCAAAATTGATATCAGATAAATCGATGTTTAATCCAAAATCGTTAGTCGCATCATCAGCACCATCAGCTTTAGTACTTTCGTAAGATAAAGCACCTACTGAAGCTCTTAAAGCAAATTTATCTGAAATAAAATAATGTACACCTGGTGCTACTGCAAATCTAAAAGAATCTACTTTTACTTCACCACCACCATCAAATTCTACTTTACTGTTTGCATAACCGAAACCAGCACCTACAGTAAATGAAAATTTGTTAGAAGGAGTAAAGAAATAAGTTGCTCCTAAACCAGCACCTAAATCAGTAGTTTTAGTATCTACTGCATCTTCACCAGAACCAATCATAAGGTTAACTTCTAAAGCTATGTTTTCAGAAATAAAATAACCTACAGATGGAGAAAAGTTTAAATTGTTACTTTTAGCATCGCCAGTTTTAGAACTGTTAAAACCAACAGAACCACTAACAAAAAGATCTCCTTTCGCAAAACCTGTAGTTGTAGCTTCTTCTTGTGCATTTACGTTTGTAAATCCTAATACTGCGATTGCAGCTGTAAATAATAATTTTTTCATAATTTTAAATTTTACTTGATTAATGATTAATTTTTGATTTTTGATTTTTGATTTTTGATTTTAATATTATAATTAAATTGGTCGGCAAATGTAGACTTTACATTGAAATCCAAAACCCAAAATATGTTAAAATTAAATGTATTTCATCGATAATATATGTTTTTAAACAGAAAAAAGAGGCTAAATGCCTCTTTTTGTGTTCTCTGCAAAAGTTTCTAATATAACTTAGAACATATATCCTACTGAAACTTGGAATACTCCATTATGCAACTTTCCATCAGATCCATCAACATCATTAATATCTGCAAGACCTAAGTTATAACGTAGTCCAAAATTTAAACCAAAATCTAACTTGTAACTCGCTCCAGCAGCTAAACCAAAATCAATTGATTTGTAATTATCTTTAACATCTTCAGAGTCTGATTCATCATCAAATCCAGAATCTCCATCATAATCAACTTTAGCAGAAACTAAGAATCCTACTAAAGGACCAAATTCTACACCTAAATTATCTATTACATAATACTTAGCCATTAATGGAACATTTATATAATCTAACTTGATTTTAGTATTAAAGCTTACGCCTCCAAAACCTAATCCATCATCATATTCCGCTCCCTGAGAAGAATATAATAATTCAGGTTGAAAAGAAAGCTTGTCTGTTATAGGAATTTCGGCTACACCTCCTATATGAAGCGAAAATCTAGTTGTTAGATCATCTACATCTCCAGTAAGAGTAGCAACATTAACTCCTGCTTTCACTCCAAACTTTATGTCTTGAGCATAAAAACTTGAAAATCCACAAGTTACAACTGTAACAAATAATAATAATTTTTTCATAATTGATTATGTTTATAAGATTAATTGACACAATCTAAGAATTTATTTTCAAAAGGAAAAATCCTCAATAATAGTTATTAACAATTTTGATATTTTTTTGTTCAAATACATATTATACAGACCATTAACCTTAATAGTTATTAACAATACCATAAAAACACTCAGTGAATTACATCCTGTTTGTGGTGTTATATCACTTAATTAATTGCTATTTTTAGCCATGAAATGGGAACAAGCAATAACGGATTATAATCACTACCTTTTAATAGAACGTGGTTTGTCTAAAAACTCTATTGAAAATTATAGTTATGACATTAAAAAATTAATTCAATATCTTGAAGAACATAGCATTATAGAATCTCCCATTTCTATAAATAATACTATTGTTAAAGACTTTATATATTCGGTTTCAAAATCTATAAATCCAAGATCACAAGCACGCTTAATTTCTGGGCTACGCAATTTTTTTGATTATCTAATTTTTGAAAATTATAGAACCACAAATCCTTTAGACTTAATTGAATCACCCAGAATTGGCAGAAAACTACCAGATACATTATCTATTACAGATATAGACAACTTAATTAATGCTATAGATTTAAGTTACCAATATAACGGTGTAAATCTTGGTGAACGCAATAGAGCTATTATAGAGACTCTTTATAGTTGCGGTTTACGTGTAAGTGAACTCATAGAATTAAAAGTATCTGATTTATTTTTTGAAGAGGGTTTTATTAAAGTTACAGGAAAAGGAGACAAACAACGTTTTGTGCCCATTGGATCTTCTACACAGAAATACATAAATATTTGGATTGGTATTAGAAATCATATAGATATACAACCGAGCTCAAAAGATGTGCTTTTTTTAAATTTTAAAGGAAAAAAGCTGACCAGAGCGATGGTATTTACGATAATAAAACAACTGGTAAAAAAAACAGGATTAAAAAAAACAGTATCTCCGCACACCTTTAGACATTCGTTTGCCACACATCTTTTAGAAAACGGAGCGGACCTTAGAGCAATACAAATGATGCTTGGCCATGAAAGCATAACAACTACCGAAATTTATATGCATGTAGATAGGTCTCATTTAAGTGATGTTTTAAATAAATTTCACCCAAGAAAATAGATGAATAATTATAATACGAGATGTGACAAACTCGTTATTTTTGTGTCTTATAACAAATTGCTATTTAATGAAACTCCCTATCTTAAACCTAATTAACTACAAGTCAAAATCTTACAAAAAAAATGGACTTTCTAATCCAACTTTTGAAGATCAAAAGCACAAAATTGCATTAGAGATTTCTAATGTTGGTCTATGGGATTGGGATATTACTACAAATAAAGTTTTTTACTCAAAAGAGTCTAAGCAAATTATTGGTTATGCAGAAGACGAGTTAAAAACGAGCTCAGAATTTTGGGATAGTAAAGTGCATCCCGATGATAAGGAAATATACTACAGTAATTTTAATTCACATCTAAAAGGCGAGATAGATACTTATGAAAACGAATATCGCATTAAATGTAAAAACGGTAGTTACAAATGGATATTAGATAAAGGTAAAGTTATAGAAAAAGATGCCAAAGGTAAACCATCTCGTATTATTGGTACACACACCGACATCTCTAGTTTAAAAAAGAACGAAGGGCAGCTTAATAAAAACCTTCAAATTATTACAAATCAGAATAAAAGGCTATACAGTTTTACGCATATTGTTTCTCACAATTTAAAAACTCATATAGGAAATCTTAAAAATATCTTAGAGTTTTATGATGAAGCACAATCTGAGAATGAGAAAGAAGAACTTATTAATCACTTAAAATCTATTTCAAAATCGTTAAGCTCTACAATAGTAGATTTAGATGATATTGTTAGTATTAAATCTAAAATTAATAACCATCAACTTAACGAACGTGTAAATCTATATGATTGCAGTCACAAAGTGATAGAAAGCTTAAAATTAGAAAGTTCGAAAAAAGGTGTTGTAATCCATAATGCATTAAGAAAAGATGAAGTATTACTAACTAATACTTCTTACTTAGAAAGTATATTTTATAATTTAATTTCTAATAGTATAAAATACTCTGACCCTAATAAGAATTCTCAAATAATTATTCAATCTATACATACAAAAGATACTGTAAAGATTCTAATATCAGACAATGGTATTGGTATTGACATGGATAAATTTAAAGATCAAATTTTTGAAATGTATCAAACCTTTCACGGTACAGATAGAAAAGATTCTAGAGGAGTTGGACTCTATATTACAAAAACTCAAGTAGAAGCACTGCAAGGAGTTATTCTTATGGAAAGCAAATTAAATGAAGGTACTGCATTTTCACTGACTTTTAAGAAACAAAACAGAGTTGATTAGATTTTAATCTTAGACCTCTAAATATTGTGTTCTGTTATCCACAGTGCACAGATTCTGTATTAAGATTGAGCTATTTAAAATGTTGGCCTCTAATCTAAAATCTAATATTATTGAATACTATTCACTAACGTATTTTAAATTACCATGCTCAGGTTTTTGGTCTTCAACTGGTGGCAATTTCATATAATCACCATAAAATTCTTTGAGGTAAAAATCATACCCATCCAAAATCATTAATGGAGTGCCTTCAAAATTCACTTTAGAATAAGTGTTTAGAATAGTTTTAGGCAATATTTTTCCGATGTACACAAATTTATCTAATGAAGAAAACATATAATCCGTATCCTTATTCTTAAATAAGGTTGCTAATTTATAATACATCTTCAATTTAAAATTTTTACTAAATAATTGTCCTATAACGTATAAAATGCTAGTAAAAACAAATCCAAAAATTCCTTTATCTTTTGTTACCTGTCCTTTTAATGTTCCTTGAATAGCCTTTAGACCAAACACTTGTGCCTTTTGCAATACTTTAGAATTAGATATATTATCAAAAACAAAAATATCTATACAGATGTTTTCATCATCCTTAGACACAAACCGTGTTACCCATAAATTATTACTTGAAATTGTAAAATTTGCTGGTATAACCTTTAAAAAT
>TARA_R110002111_G_scaffold118347_3_pt1 | contig 21255 bp, 17 predicted proteins | sample TARA_R110002111 | Tara Oceans TARA_R110002111 (sample SAMEA4397363) | marine metagenome | biome: Polar Biome; feature: [ZZZ] marine water layer (ENVO:01000295); material: water (ENVO:00002006), including particulate matter (ENVO:01000060) such as... | depth 199 m | reverse complement strand
TTTTCTACCTTTAACATAATGCAAAAATAACACAAAAAAACCGCTTGATTTCTCAAACGGTTTTCAAAAAAAGTATGGTTTTAAATTATTGCTTTATGAACTTTCGTTTCATTACTCGTCCTTCTGATTCTAACCTTAAAAAGTAAACACCACTTGTTAAAGTAGAAACATCTATCGTAGTTGATTTAAGTTTTAAATTAAGAACACGTTTTCCATTAATATCAAAAACCGTTGCAATTTTATTATTTAGATCTGCAGAGGTTTTAATATTAAGTTCATCTTCCACTGGGTTAGGATATATAGAAACGTCTTCTAAAGTTTCATCAATAACACTTAAAACAGAACCTTCTACAATATTATGAGTCGTATTTATATCTGGATTTGCAATATAATCTACAATGCCAGAAGGCCAATATATTGTTATACTATTAATAACTGTATCTGTACCAATACCAAAATGAGTATTTAATGAACTCATAAATTCAAAACCTTCACCACTTCTTACATCTCTAATTTGTTTTCCTGAAGGTGTTAGTATTTCAATTCTAGCTCCAATTCCGTTATAATTACTAATATTACCAACGGTGTTTATTTTAATCCAATTATTAGAATTTGTATTATTGATATGAATATTACCACTTCTAAATACGTCTAAGAATCCATCATTATTAGCATCACCTATGGCACCTGTTGGCGGCATATAATTGTCGTAGTTGGTAAATGTGAAATCACCATTGTTGAAAAGTATATCACCATTAGTCAATATGTCTACATAACCATCATTATCAAAATCTGCTGGTGCATTTTCAATGCCCATTGATGCGTCTAAAACACCTGAGCCAGCTGTGACATCTGTAAATGTACCATCGCCATTATTGCGCATTAATTTAGAATTTCCATTACTATCACTACTTGCACCAACATAAACATCCATATCTCCATCGTTATCATAATCTGCCCAAGCTGAAGACCAGGTTTGTACATTATCACCAAGATTAGAAGAGTTGTTATGTCCAACACCTGAATAATTAGTATTGTACCATCCATTACTATCTGCGACATTTACAAAAACTCCGTTTCCATCATTTCTCCAGAGTTCGTTGGTGCTAATCGTTGTGGATCCTCCACGACATTTAGCAATAAACAAATCCATGTCTCTATCGTTATCAAAATCAATCCAAACAGTACCGTAATTTCCTCCACCAGGTGTTAAACCTAGTCCATTTGGAACTACTCCAGCACTTTGTCCTTGATAATAATTTAAATTTCCAGAACCATCATTAATGTAATACACATTTGCTTGAACATCGTGACAAACAAAAGCATCTAAATGACCATCGTTGTTAATATCAACAAAATTAGAACGTTGAGAGAAAATATCTTCCGGACCCGATATTTCAGTATAAGCTGTACCTGTATCATTAGCTTTCATAAATGTTACTCCATTTGTTGCTCCGTATAAAAGATCGTTATAACCATTTTTATCGAAGTCTCCAGCGGCTAAACTCCAACTAGGAGAATAATCAGCATTTGTTGTTGCGATGTTAACCATGTTAAAGCCACCTGACGCTAATTGATAATGAACATTTATATTATTTGCGCTTACTGAAACTACATCATCTAAAAAATCTCCGTTGAGATCAACTAAAGCGATGTCGTAAGTTTCAGATGTGCTAATAGGATTTGCTGTGAACGTAACAGGGTATTCAGATAAGTCCGTACCTGTAGTGAAGCTTATAGTTTCCCAAAGACTAAAACCGTCAGATCCACAGACTGCTCTAACATAAACGATATAATTGGTTTCTTGAGTTAAACTAGAGAATGTGTAAGATAAATTAGTAATTGTTGTGCCTGCGGTTGGAGGGTTCTCAGAAGCTAATTGTATTGCTATTTCCCATGATGTTTCTGTACTACCTATATTCCAATTAGCTTGAGCACTATTGGCATTAACATTGTTAATAGATAGATTAAGGACACTAGGGCAAGCAGGTGGCTCCATAGAACTTATTGTTGGTGAGTTTATACAAAATCCCCATCCGTAAGTTGAATTATCATCATAAGATAAACGATACCTAAAATTTTGTAGCTGGTTGCTTGTAAAAGGGGTTATAGTTAAAAGATCACTAGTGAAAAAAGTACGATTTCTATTACAGAAGTTTGATCCAAAATTGGTATTGTCGCTAACTTTGTTTCCCCAATTTGTCCATTGACTGTTATCAGCATCCCAATACTGTAATCTAAACTCTTCAGAGCCAATAGTGTTTAGGACATATTGGAAAGTAACTAATATTTCAGTTTCGTTTGCATTATAAGCGGCTGTCAGATCAATAATTGGGGATTCTGAAGCAACGTTGTTATCTGATGTTCCACCAGCATCGTCATCGTCAAATGAAAATGATGAGATACTAGTTGGATCAGCATATAAGTACGCTGGGTTATAAGTGCCTGTAACACTCCAATTTTCATTGGGCCAATTGGCAGGCTGATTTAATACTTGTGCTTTTGCAGTGATGCAAAACAAAGCAAAAAGGGATGTGATTAGTAAAGTTTTTTTCATGGTTATTTGGTTTAGTTGCAGTCTGTGTTTAGTGAGGTTATCCATTCTTCGATGAGATCAACACCTTCGTTGTGTCTTAAACTTCTTCCAAGAAGAGGCATTCTAGTAGAGGGTTCTACAGAAATTAGTCTGTAGTGTAAAACTGAGTTTCTAGCATCTCCAGGTTCAACAATGTGGTTTAATTCTTCTCCAAGATCAGTGTCTGGTTCTATACAAACACCCATATTACCATAATCTTCGGTATCACTATACCCAAAGCGCATAGGTCTATATGCACAATGTGTTTCTTCAGAATGGCAATGTGCACAATTAATTTCTAGGTAAGCTCTAACTCTCGACTCTAAAGGTTGAGATGTATCACTATAATTGGGTAAACGCGAAATGTTTTCAGGAAGCGAATTTTCTAGGTAACCTAAGGCTACTAATTTATTAAGTTGATTTTCAGATCCATCTTCATAATCATATATCAAATTTAAGTTTCTTGGTTTTGGACCAATAGGTTCTGGTGTTTCTTGTATTTTATGACAAGTAAAACATTTAGCTTCGGATGGAACTCTATATTGTACTGTGTTTGTATTTCCATTTTCTTGCCATTGTAAATCTACAAAACTGCCGTTAAGGTTAAAAGTGGCTTCGTCTTGATCTTCGTTCCATATATAATTAGCAAATATCCAACCTTCACTTTTTCTAATCATTAAACGCGTTTCAATGAGTTGTGTTTCATTATTTGGGAGAACATTATCGTAATAGAAATTTTTTATTAAAACAGCACCAACAGGAAAATCTAAAGAAACATCATCGCTAATATAGGTTGCCTTAGTATTATTTGGCATCCAAACAAACCGTTTTTTTTTGGCGTAATCTGTAAATAAACTGGAGTTTAATGTATATGGAATAACACCAGAGTTTGGATTTAAGTCTTTAAGATCTCCGTTGAAAAAGTTATATTCTGAAAGTGTTTGGTATGGTACATTTTCTATTTCGAAAGTGACCGGATTGGGATCAATAATTAATGGAGTTAAGCCATCATCTTTAGCACAAGAAAACAGAAGCGAAACTAAAAGAAAACAGAGATAGTATTTTTTTTTCATTTGCAATAACTCTACTACATCAATAAGACAATTAAGTGAATAAAAACCCTACTGTGGATGAAAAATTAGAGCTAAATCTAAGGTTTTTTTGTTGAATCTTAAAAGTTTAGGTGCAAAATCAATAGTATTCACATAAAACTAGATTAAAGTTTTATTTAAACATATTATACTTTAACAAGAATAAACGGTTTAAAACTTTAAATCTAACATATTTGTTAACTCCGTAATATAGGTATATTAAGTACATCGGAGTGAGTGCGGCTATGAGTTTATTCTTTTTGTAGAGCAAAGGTTTTAGTTTTACTAAGTATCTAAAATTCTTTTCTGGTGTCATTAAGAAGCTTATCCCATATTTTATTGGGTTTTCAATTTTTGGAGCTTTATAGGTGATTCCAACTTGATTATTACCAACATTTTGGTAAAACCCATGACTTAAGGTGTCTAAAAATTTTAGTTTTTTGGTATTTTGAAATAATCCAACTTTAAGTGCCATTTTAGTCATGGCATTTTGCATATTTTCTTCAGAGTAACATAACGTTTCTAAACGTTTTAAAAGCCCTTTATGCAAAGCAAACATTTCTTCTTGGTGTGCTTTTATATGATTATCATATAACCATTTTTCTTCTGGTTTGTGATACTCTAATGTATAATCTTTAACGTCTAAACTATAACCTAATGCACTTCCGTGGTCTGCAGCAGAAAATTGCTCATAGAGTTGCATGTTAGCCATTATAATACTGTCATTATAATCTGTATAAGGTAATAATGAAAAATTAAGTCCGTAGCGCTGCGTTTTTGGTTGAATATCATAGATTTCTCCTAATCCAAGATAATAACCCGTAACAGGAATTTTATAGTCAAAAAACTTGTAAATAGACTCTTGCATTGTTCCTCCCCAACCAATATCTACAAGCGAAATCCCATTAGTTTCTATATCAGAATTAAAAGAATTAATGTAAGTTTTAAAGGCCTCATGATTTGCATGTCTATGAGCATCATAATGGGCTTTAAATTTAGTATTCTCTTTTAAATTTTTAAAAATTGTAGAGGTGAAAAAACCTTCAACAACGGTATTACCATCAACTTTAAGTTCAGAAATTATTTGTTTTTTTAAATCTTCAGGACAGTTAACTGCCAATAAAAAATCATCTACAGAAAGGTTACTATATTTTTTTTGTAAATAACCAAAATTTTCAACGTCAAGATCTTTTAGTGCAATTTGAAGTGAGGCTTGTCTAGATATTTTTAAATAATGTGTTTTTATTTTTTTACTCTCATCTATTACAGCAAAATCTTGATACGAATCAAATAGCTTTTTAAGATATTGTCCTTCGCGCGATAAAAAGAATAAATCCTTTAGCTTCTTTCTTTTTGCCGTTTCATACATGCGCTCAATAAATGTATGATAAAACACAATGTATTCTGTATACGGAATGGAGGATCTTTTATTACAGGTTTTATAAATATCGTTGATGATGTTATTTAAGCGTTTTTTATCGTTTCCGAAGTTATTACGTTTGTTTTTCTTTAGATACTTTTTGTGTGGTAATTGATAGGCGTTAAGTCCGCTTTTTATAGCATTGGTATAATCGCTTCTTAGATTGTCTCCAATCATTATTACATCTTTAGCCTCAATTGATAATTCTGAAAGAATTGGAGCGTAGATTGTACCTGCATGTTTGCTTTTTTCTAATTCTGCAGAACTATAAACTTCATCAAATACATCTGATATGCCATGATGCACAAGTAATTTTTCAAAAAGGGTTTTAGAACCATAAAAATCCGAAACTAAGTATACTTTTACTCCCTTAGATTTAAAATACTTCAAGGTATCTAATACATCTTGGTTTAAATACTGAACACTTGATTCTGCTCTTACATCAGCGTCCTCAAAAAGAGAAATAAATGCTTCTTTTTCATCAATTGAGATAATATCAGCATTTATAAGGCGTTTACAAATTTCTTGTTTTAGAGCTTCATACGGAATTTCAACATCTTCTTTGCCTAGTTTTCCTATTAGGTATTTAACAGAGGCTTGTCTAATAAAATAAAGTTCATCAATTGATATAGGCAATCCTAGTTCTCTAATCATAAGTTTAGCCCAAATACGTTGTGTATAATTTGGGTGCACTCTTCTGTGAACAATAGTATCGTAATAGTCAGTAAAAAGAAATTTTATTCCCTTTTCCTCTATTTCTTTGTGGAGTTGGTTAAGTGACAACTAATGTGATTTAATTAATAGCTAGTTAATATTATCCTTTTATTTTTTCTTCAATTTTGGTTGGTAGCACTTCATATCCCATATTATAAAGTGTGAAACCAAAGATATCAGCATATTGATCTATGGTTTTACTTACAGGCGTACCTGCACCATGACCAGCATCTGTTTCTATTCTTATTAATGTTGGATTATTACCCTCTTGTTTACTTTGTAATTCAGCTGTAAATTTAAAACTATGTGCTGGTACAACTCTATCATCATGATCACCTGTGGTAACCATTGTAGCAGGATATTCTACACCTTTTTTTACATTATGAACAGGTGAGTAACCCTTAAGGTAGTCAAACATTTCTTTACTATCTTCTGCTGTGCCATAATCGTAAGCCCAACCAGCACCAGCTGTAAATGTATGATAACGTAACATATCTAAAACACCAACCGCAGGTAAGGCTACTTTCATTAAATCTGGACGCTGCGTCATAGTTGCACCAACTAATAAACCACCATTAGAACCACCTCTTATAGCCAAATAGTCTGAAGAAGTATAGTGTTCTGAAATAAGATATTCTGCTGCAGCAATAAAGTCGTTAAAAACATTTTGTTTTTGAAGTTTTGTACCAGCATCATGCCAAGCTTTTCCGTATTCGCCACCTCCTCGTAAGTTAGGTACAGCATAAACACCTCCTTGTTCCATCCAAACAGCATTTGCAATGCTAAAACTTGGTGTTAAGCTAATATTGAATCCTCCATAGCCATAAAGAATCGTTGGATTTTTACCGTTAAGCTTTAGTCCTTTTTTGTAAGTAATAATCATAGGTACTTTAGTACCGTCTTTAGATGTGTAAAACACCTGCTTACTTTCGTAAGCCTCAGGATTGAAATCGATACTCGGTTTTTTGTATAATTCTGAAGTACCTTTATCTATATCATATTTATAAATACTTCCTGGCGTTACATAATTAGTAAATGAATAGTATAATTCTTTATCTTCTTTTTTTGCACCAAAGCCACTAGCACTTCCTACTCCTGGTAATTCTACTTCTCTAATTAATTTACCATCATAGTCATACTGCAATACTTTTGATACTGCGTCTACCATATAATGAGCAAAAAAGGAACTACCTGCTGTAGATGGACTTAGTACATTTTTAGTTTCAGGAATAAAATCCACCCAGTTTTCTGGTGTTGGGTTAGAAGCATCAACTGTAATGATTTTTTTATTTGGTGCGTCTAAATTGGTTGCTATATAAAGTTTAGAACCAACATTCTCAATAATATTTGAATCAGAATCTGTATGATTTAAAACGGTAATAAGTTGGCTGTTAGGTTGTGATAAGTCTTTAATGAAAAGCTTGTTTCCAGAAGTAGAGATACTTGCAGATATAACTAGATATCTATCATCTTCTGTAACTCCTCCTCCAATATACCTATGTTTTTGTTCTGGAGTTCCACCAAAAATTAATAGATCTTCAGACTGTTTTGTTCCTAACTTGTGATAATAAAGTTTATGCTGATCTGTTTTTGCAGACAATTCGCTACCTTTTGGTTTGTCGTAGCTAGAGTAGTAGAAGCCTTCGTTTTTGTACCAAGACATGCCACTGAATTTTACATCTACTAAAGTGTCTTCAACAATTTCTTTAGTTTCTGTGTTCATTACTAAGATTTTTCTCCAATCACTTCCTCCTTCAGAGATAGCATAAGCTAGTGTTTTACCATCTTTTGAAAAACTAGCACCTCCTAATGAAATAGTACCATCTTCTTTAAATGTATTTGGATCTAAGAATACTTCGGCAGTATTTGGGTCTTCACTTGTTTTATATCTGTAAATGACATATTGGTTTTGTAAACCGTCATTTTTATAAAAATAAGTATAATCGCCTTCTTTAAATGGTGATCCTATTTTTTCGTAGTTCCATAGTTTTGTAAGGCGCTCTTTTAATTCTTTGCGATATGGGATATTATCTAAATAACCAAAAGTAGCTTCGTTTTGAGATTTAACCCAAGATTCAGTTTCCTTGCTCCGATCATCTTCCAACCAACGGTAAGGATCTTCTACGGCTTCACCAAAAATTGTATCCGTAACCACAATTTTATTGGTTTTAGGGTAATCTACAGTAATTGTTTTCAAAGTTTCAGTTTCGTTTTTACAAGAAACAAAAGTACTGAGTATTAAAGCAATGAGAAGTAATTTTTTCATAATTAGTTGTTTTCGAAATAAAATAACATTTACCTCAAATATAAGACTTTCGTTTTCTGACATTTGTCAAAAAATCAAAAACTTAAAAGTAAAACGGAAGGGCAATATAGAGACAATAACAACTAACCAAATAATTAATTAGTTAAAATACACAAATTAATCGCCATTTAGAAATTCTACAACTAATCTAATGAGCTTTATACTAAAGCATTACCAACAAGAAATTCTGCTATTTGAACCGTATTTGTGGCAGCACCTTTTCTAAGATTATCACTTACAACCCACATGTTTAAAGTATTAGGTTGAGACCCATCTCGTCTGATGCGGCCAACAAAAACATCATCCTTACCATGAGCATACATTGGCATAGGGTAAGAGTTTGTCTCTAAATTATCTTGAATGGTAATACCATCTGTATTATTAAGAAGTTGTCTTACTTCGGTAAGATCAAATTCATTTTCAAATTCTACATTTATAGCTTCACTATGTCCACCTGCTGTTGGAATTCTTACAGCAGTAGCAGTGACAGCAATGGTACGGTCGCTTAATATTTTTTGAGTTTCGTTAACCAATTTCATTTCTTCTTTGGTGTAACCGTTGTCTTCAAAAACATCACAATGCGGAATGGCATTTTTATGAATAGGATACGGGTAAGCCATCTCTCCTTTTTTACCTAAAATTTCATTCTCCATCTGTTCAACAGCTTTTACTCCTGTACCAGATACGGATTGATAGGTAGAAACGACAATACGTTTAATTTTATATTTATTATGAAGTGGAGCTAATGCCATTACCATTTGTATAGTAGAACAGTTTGGGTTGGCAATTATCTTGTCTGATTTTGTTAATTGATTGGCATTAATTTCTGGAACTATCAATTTTTTAGAACTGTCCATTCTCCAAGCGGATGAGTTGTCTATAACTGTTGTACCGACTTCTGCAAATTTTGGTGCCCATTCTAAAGATGTAGAGCCTCCAGCAGAGAAAAGTGCAATATCTGGTCTTGCTTCTATGGCTGTTGGAATACTAATAACTGAAATATCTTCTCCTTTAAACTTTATTTTTTTACCTACAGAACGTTCTGAGGCCACTAATAATAATTCGTCTAAAGGAAAATTACGCTCTTCTAATACTTTAAGCATTACGTTACCTACTAAACCTGTTGCTCCTACAATTGCTACTTTCATGCGTTCTTTATATTTAATGGTTTCAAAATTATAGCTTTTCTTTAATTAAATTGGGCAATTGGTCCTTAAAAATATGATAAAAATAGGGGCTTTTAATTATGGGTTTTACAATTTTTAGTAACGAAGAGCATCTAAACTTTTCTCACTAGAACTTAAAAAGGTTTTGTAAAAAGAAAAACCCAGACTTTTCAGTCTGGGTTTAGTTAAAAAATAATAGTGTAGCGATGAGGCTAAACGTGTTTTATTTTTTTAATGCGTCTCTGATTTCCATTAATAAATCAACTTCAGAAGGTCCTGCAGGAGCTGCTGGTTCAGCTGGTTTTTTAGTTTTGTTGTAAGCTTTTACAATCAAAAACATTACAAAACCAACAACAAGTAAGCTAATAATAGTGTCAATCCATGCACCATATTCTACGGCAGCAACACCTGCTTCTTTTGCAGCAGCAACAGTTGCATAAACCTCATCTCCTGGAGTCCAAAACTTATCCGAGAAACTCACGCCTCCACTTACAAGGCCAATTAGAGGCATTGCAATTTTAGAAACGAAACCGTTTATTACTGCTCCAAGAGCACCAGCCATAATTACAGCAACAGCGAAATCAATCACGTTACCTGTCATAATAAAATTCTTAAATTCTTTTAACATAATTTAAATGTTTTTAATAGTTAGTTATTAAGTTAGTATGACACTAAGGTAATTAAAAAAGTCACATTTTGTTAAAAAATAGTTTTTTTAGGGTATAAAAACACGTTTTACACGCTGGGAAATAGAGGTCATAATTTCGTAAGAAATCGTATTTGCAGCTTCTGCTAATGTGTTGGCTTTGTATTTGTTATCGAAAATGATAACCTCATCGCCTTCTTTACAATCTATATTGGTTATGTTTACCATTATCATATCCATGCAAACATTGCCTATTATTGGTGCTTTTTCACTATTAATAGTAACAAAGCCTTTTTCTTGACCATAAATTCGGCTAATACCATCAGCATGACCAATTGGTATGGTCGCTGTTTTTTCTATGCCTTTAGCAGTGTAAGCTCTGTTGTAACCTACAGTTTCATCCTTTTCTATTGTATGTATTTGAGAAATCACAGATTTTAAACTTGCAATAGGTTTTAGTTTGTTGTCCTCTTCTATAGAATTACCAAAACCATAAAGTCCTATACCAGAACGTACCATATCAAAATGTGCTTCGGGATAATTGATAATACCAGAAGTATTGCACATATGTAACCAAGGTTTGATACCTGATTTTTCCTCAAACGTTGCTGCAATGGTTTTAAATTTTTCGATTTGATTATTAGAAAAATCTAACTCATTGGCGTCTTCACTAGCTACTAAATGAGAAAAAAGAGAATTTACTTTTATAGACGATGTGTTATCTAATTTTGAAACAATAGAATCAATATCATTTACCTTAAATCCTAATCTATTTAATCCTGTATTGAATTTTATATGAACAGGATAATCTTTTTGAGATTGTGCTTTAGTGATTTTTATAAACTCATCTAAAACATGAGTGCTATAAATACTTGGTTCTAAGCAACGATCAATAAGTGTTTTAAAGCTGATAGATTGTGGATGAAGAACTAAAATAGGAGCTGTGATGCCTGCATCCCTTAAAGCAACACCTTCATTTACGTATGCCACAGCAAAATAATCTACATTTAACTTTTGGAGGTGTTTTGCAATTTCTACAGCATCACTGCCATAAGCAAAAGCTTTAACTACAGCTAAAAATTTGGTCTGTGGTTGTAATTTTGATTTTAAATAATTGAAATTATGTGTAAGCGCACTTAAATCAATTTCGAGGACTGTTTCCTTAGCTTTAGGCATCCCGTTTTTGGTCTTTAAAATCCATTTCTTCAGCTTCGTTCACTTTGATCTGTCTTAGCTTATCTCTTTGCATGCTTTTAAAATAAGCAGCTCTGCTCAAAGGTTCATATTCATCAACCTCACCGAGTAAAACCAATTCATCACTTAATGCTTTTCTATGGCTATATTGTGCTAAATTCCCTGTTTTTGTACAAACGGCATGTACTTTGGTTACGTATTCTGCTGTTGCCATAAGATTTGGCATTGGGCCAAACGGATTCCCTTTAAAATCCATATCTAAACCAGCTACAATAACACGAATGCCTTTATTTGCCAAATCGTTACAAACGCGAACTATTTCGTCATCAAAAAATTGTGCTTCGTCAATACCAACTACATCGCAACCATCTGCTAAAATTGGAATATTAGCAGCAGCAGGCACAGGTGTAGAACGTATTTCATTAGCATCATGAGAAACAACCATTTCTTCATCATAACGCACATCAACAGATGGCTTAAAAATTTCCACCTTTTGTTTTGCGAACTGAGCACGTTTTAGTCTTCGTATTAATTCTTCGGTCTTACCCGAGAACATCGATCCACAGATGACTTCAATCCACCCAAATTGTTCTTTCTGATTTACTGTATTTTCGAGAAACATTTTGTAATTTTAGCACTAAATCGAAGCTAGTCTCCGATTTTATAAAGGTCACGCAAATTTATTAAAAATCAAAAGTAAAATTCAGGAAAAGATGAAAAAGAAATTAGAATCAGAATTAGTTAGTATTGCACATAGGATTCTAAAACTGACAGGCAGAGAAGATGTGGATCAATTGCACGAAGAAGTTTCTAAACTTTACGAAAAGCTCACCGTTTTAAAATTTGCTCAAGAAAATTTTGAAGATAAGATGCCAACCATTGGTCATGATTCTTCTTTTTTTGGAATGCTAGATACTGCATTTAATAATAAAGTGAGTGATAATGTTGAAGTTGAAGATAGAACTTATATAAATTTAGATGAGGTTGAAGATGATGGCATTATGGAACCTGTGATGGCAAAAATCAAGGATATGTTTGAGCATATGCCAAAAGAAGAAGAGCCTATAGATCCTATTTTAGAACAAATTAAGTCACAAGAAATAGAAACTCCTGATTCTATTGAATTTGAAACCATTACATCTGGTTTTGAAGATATTCCTGAGTTTGAACCTATTGAGGATGCTAAAAAACGTGAAGCTGAATTAGAAAAGAAATCGCTTAATGATAAACTAAAAGGACAACGTTTAAATATTGGTCTTAACGATAAATTGGCTTTTATTAAGCATTTATTTGAAGGCCAAAACGAAGATTACGACCGTGTGATTTCTCAAATTAATACGACACATTCTTTAGATGACGCAAGAAAATTAATTTTAGAGATGGTAAAACCAGACTATAATAATTGGGTTGGCAAAGAAGAATACGAAGCACGTTTTATAGAGCTTGTTGAGGGCAGGTATAATTAGTAATTTAAATAAATGTAACCTACAAAACCATCTTCAAAGCCATTGATTTCTAATACATAAAAATAAGTGCCAACGGGTAACAGTTTAGAATTCTTTAAAAGTCCCATATTAGCAGTGCCGTTCCATGTATTCACATAATTTTTGGCTTCGTAAATTTGTGTACCGTAACGATTGTATATTTTAAATGTATTTTCAGGATAATCTTCAATACATGGAATTATAAATACATCGTTTTTTCCGTCGTCATTAGGAGAAAGCCCTTGTGGTATTGAAAGGCAATTAGAAATTTCTATGCTTGCTTCATCTTCATTATTGTTGAGATTTCTATCGGGTTCATTTACGCTATTCAATAGTGCAATGTTGTTTAAATTGTTTGTAGAAATGACCTTTGCAGTTAAAACTAATGTTTCAGAATTGTTAGGGTCTATACTCGGAATATTCCAAATAAATGTACTGTTATCAAAAACACCAAAACTTGTACTCGCAGCTACAAATTCATAACCTTGTGGCAATGCATCTATAACTTCTATAAGAGTAGCAGTAGTTGTACCCAAATTAGTTGCTGTAATGGTAAAATCAACATTTTGACCATAAAAAGCTTCTGAAGGCTCAACCAATTTAATGATTTCAATATCTACATCAGAATTATCAATAATAACATTAAGAGTTGCATTAGTTTGAGAGGTGTCAATGTTATTGCTATTACTAAAATTTTGAAAATTGTTAAGATAATTACCAGCAGTATCCGAAGTTACCATCACTGAGAATGTGCAACTATTTACTCCACTAGGAAATACTAAATTTTCAATTCCAACAAAAGTATCATCGCTGGCACCAATAAAAGTAGCTGTACAACCATTGGATTCAACCCACGTTGGAGCGTTTAATAACGTGACTCCGTTTGGTAAATTATCAGTAAATGAAATGTTATTTTGATTAGGATTAGAAGCCACATTAAAAACCGTAAAGGTTAATTCGCTTTGGCCTCCTTCCAAAATGGTGTTTGGAGTAAATGATTTTTCTAAAACAGGAGCAATGACTTGAACACTATTAATAGATATATTAGATTCTGGTGTTAATTCTTGGTTGTTTGTGGCATCAGGAATTGCTTCAGCAATATTATTAAAAGCACCTCCAAAACTTGGTGCAGTGACTGGAATACTAATTCTAACGGTAGAGCCAGCTTCCATAGAAGGAATTGTTGCCGTTATAAAGTTTCCTGTAACAATAATGTTTGTGATACATGCGGCATTTCCGGAGGTTACAGTACATGTTGGATTTTCAATAATATTAAAAACAGGGTTAAGTGTGTTTTCAAAAACAACATCTATAGCATCAGAACTTGTTGTACTATTACTAATATCAACAATCCAATTAAAAGTTTGATTGACATCTACTTGTGTAAATTCGGGATAGGTTTGTACTATTAAATCCAAACAAGGAGCAAAATAAGTATTTACAGAATCTGTACGAGTACCAAGAATACTACCACCTGTATCTATAAAATCGACGCTAACAACATTAGTTCCAATCATTGGGTCAGGAGAACATGCAGGCATCCAATCTACAGTAACATTAAAAGTTATAGAGCTATTAGCTGGTAATTCCCAATTTTCTTCGGATGTAATTTGCCAAAAGATATCTGGCTCACCATTTTCGGAGATGCCGTCTAGTGTTGTTCCTATATTTGCATTTGTAATATTAAAACAAGATGCTGTGCCTGTTGTAGAGACACATTCTACGCTCATTAGTGTAGCTAACATAGCATTAACACCCGAAGCAGGCATATAATCTTGTAATTCAATAATAGTGTCTTCGTCATTTGTATTTGTTAAAGTGATCTCATAACTCACTAAACCCCATGCAGCTGTATTTTGTTGAGAACTTCCATTTGGCAATTCTGGGCTTATTTGATTTTTAGTCACTTCTAAATTAATTGGGTCTTCACCATCACAAGGTTCTACAGTAGGAAAAAGTAGTGTATTAGAATAATAATTATTTTCAGGATTAGAATCTAATAATTGACTATCTAGAATATTAGTTGCGCTGCGCACAATGGCAACAATTTCATTGATACTGTTATTACATTCAGGTTCTGTATAACTCAAAACCGTTTCAATAGTGATAGTAGTATTTGGCTGAAGAATAAAATCATTACTCACCCAAATTTGGTTACCTATTGTTAAGGTGAAATCACTACAAGTAACAGGTCCAGTTGTAGCTAAACATGTAAGAGAACTGATACTCCAATCTAAAGGAGATAAATTCTGAAAAAAGAAACGCATAGGTGTTGCAGCAGGTCCATTATTACAAACGGTTGTTATAAATGTAATGTCTTGTCCGTAATCTAAGCTCGTTGAAACATCTGGATTGGTTTGTTCCGTTTCAATACAGAGATCTGTTTCAGGGCAGACTTCTGCTAGTAGCAAATTTGTGGTGACGCTATTTGAAACCACAGATATTGTATTTGCACTGTTTATCAATATACTAATATAGCTATCCACAGCAATAGGCAATGGTTCTGGAGAACAAGAGAAATTGGTATACTTGTAAACCATTTCAAATGTAATACTTCCACCAGCTGTTATTTCTGTTTCTATATCGTAATTAAATAATGAACTAATAGTTTCTATTGTCGCATTATTTCCGGTAAAACCAGTTAAATCAGGACAAGAGGTTCCGTTGGTTGCACCTAAACATTCTAGCGATATAAATTCTGCAAAAGGTTGTCCATTATTATAGGTTGAACTTAAATTAAGGTTACCTAAAATATTTACAAAAGGAAAATCAATGGAACTATTATTGGTTATGGTAAATTGATAAGTTACAGAATCTCCCCAAGCACTAATTGCTGTGCCTTCAGTAGGATTTATTTGTATATGAGTTACCGAAAAATCAATAATAACATCTAATACATCAATAGATATTATGGCTTGGTTGTTACTTGTATTTATATCTTGGGTGTCTGTTGGTGGAGAAATAGTGCCGTTTGCAGTAATACCTCCCAAATTGGTTGGTGCAGTTACCAAAACTAATAACTGTACACTAGAGTTATTAGGCATTGTGGCAAGTGAGGCTGTTAAAACATTTCCAGTAATATCAATATTAGAAAAATCTGAAGCGCCTGCATTATTGTTTTGAGAATTATAAGATATGATCGTTAGATCAGTGTCAAAATTTACCGAAATAGTTGCATTATTAACCGTGTTTCCTGAATTTAAAACAGTAACCAAATATTGAAAATCTTCATATATATCAATTTGAGATATTGCAGTGCCACTCAGGTTCTGTGCTTCAATAGCTATAGATAAATCTGTGGTTTGACTGTGTGCTTGTAAACAGAAAAGGAACAAAAACAATAAGCGGAATTGTTTTACAATCATAAATTCATAGTTTTATTAATGCAATAAGAAATTGAATAATCTAATAGTATAACAGTTAAATACACAAAACCCCTATCTTATGTTAAAGATGCTAAATATCGTAAATGGTTGCGTTAAGATATAGAAAGATTGTAAATTTGATATTAAGTTAAGCTACATATGAAGTTATACCTAGTACCAACTCCAATAGGAAATTTAAAAGATATCACTTTTAGAGCTATAGAAGTTTTAAAAGATGTTGATTTAATACTTGCTGAAGATACCAGAACTTCTGGTAAGCTTTTAAAGCATTTTGAAATCTCTACGCATATGCAAAGTCACCACATGCATAATGAGCATAAAACGGTAAATCATTTAGTTGAAAAGTTGAAATCTGGAGTAACAATAGCTGTCATTAGTGATGCAGGAACACCTGCGATTTCAGATCCTGGATTTTTATTAGTGAGAGCTTGTGTAGAAAATGGTATTGAAGTAGATTGTTTACCAGGAGCAACAGCATTTGTGCCTGCATTAGTAAATAGCGGTTTACCTAATGATAAGTTTGTGTTCGAAGGTTTTTTGCCTGTAAAGAAGGGTCGTCAAACTCGACTTTTATTATTAGCGGAAGAAACCAGAACTATCATTTTTTACGAAAGTCCACATAAGTTGGTAAAAACCTTAGGTCATTTTTGTGAGTATTTTGGAGACGATAGGTTGGTATCTGTTTCGAGAGAGTTAACGAAACTTTACGAAGAAACCATAAGAGGAACAGCAAAAGAGGTCTTAGAGCATTATACCAATAAACCTCCTAAAGGTGAAATTGTTATTGTGGTGGGAGGTAAGCAAAAATAAAAGTATGAGTTTAGAGAATTTTTTAACCAAACTGAAGACACAGCAAAAGGACATTGAATTCTCTGAAAGCATGAGCGTCATTGAAGAAAATTATAATTTTACTCCAACAAGTTTTACAAACGGCATTTTAAAAAATGAAAAGGGAGAAAATTCTGGATCATGCAAATTATTTGCCTTTGCAATACAGAAGAATCTTTCAAAAGAAGAAGCATTAGCGTGTTTTGGAAGCTATTATTTCAAGGAAGTTTTAATTGACGCAGCAGGAAATGGACATCAAAACATTAGAAACTTCATGAAAACGGGATTTGAAGGTTTAGAGTTTTCAGAATTTCCTTTAACAAAGAAGTAACTTATTGAAATTTTAGAAGAATTTAATTTAAATATATCCTTTGGAAAACTTACTACATAATATCAGCCAATGTACCATCTGTAAAGCATGCCTTCCGTTAGGTCCAAGACCAGTTGTAACAGCACACATAAAATCTAAAATTATAATTATTGGTCAAGCACCAGGAACAAAAGTCCACGACTCTGGCATTCCTTGGGACGACCAAAGCGGAAAGAAACTAAGGCAATGGCTTAATGTTACAGAAGAACAATTCTACAACACCGAAAATTTTGCCATTATGCCAATGGGTTTTTGTTATCCAGGAAAAGCAAAAACAGGAGATTTACCACCAAGACCAGAATGTGCTCCACAATGGCACGAGCAATTATTAGATAAGATGCCCAATGTTAAGTTGATTATTTTAATAGGCGCTTACGCACAGAAGTATTATTTAAAAGAAAGCGCCAAACGAACGTTAACAGAAACTGTAGGAGATTATAAAGATTATTTACCAAAGTATTTTCCGATTCCGCATCCATCACCGACTAATCGATTTTGGAGAAGTAAAAATCCTTGGTTTGAAGAATTGGTAGTGCCTGAGTTACAGAAGAAAATAAAAGAATTATTGATGCTGTAAAGAATCCTCCTGAACCAGCAAATGGATCGAATACATGATTTGTTAGTCATTATCTTTGTTTTTAGCATTGATATTATTTGATGGTAGATTAAAGAATCTTTTTACAGGAAGCTTACTAAAAAAATCACCTAATGCTTCAATTTTCTGATTAGGTGTTTCTCTTAGTTCACGAACCATTACACGTATCCATATTAGAAAAACTATGAAACAGACACCAATTATTAAGGTAATAAATACGACTGTGAATTTAAATATTTCCATTGTTAGTTTTAATTTTAAGCTAAAGTAAATCAGTATTATACAATTTACTGTGACATGGTTTTACATCTAGTTTAAATTGATACAAGTGCGAAGTTCAATATTATCTTTTAAATTGATAGCTCTAATTGGTAATCGAAATTATAATTTATTTAAATTACTGATATTCAGTTTTTTAAATTTTTATAGAATTCCCTAGTTTTAAGTATAATTGATAATTTTTATTGGATTTTATTTTTTTAAATAAATAAAACCTCACTATCTCTAGTAAGGTTTTAATCTAATTTTATCTAAAAGCAAAGTGCTTTAATAGTTCAATAATTTAATACTGAGACCCATCATGCTTCCCAACTTCATAACCATGTTTCCCTAAATACTTATTTCCGCTTTCCACAGCTCCTTCTTCTATAGAAGTTCCCATAGAATCGTTCCAACGGTTTAAGTATCCAAAAAGAGAAATGACACCTAACATTTCTACAATTTCACCTTCGTCCCAATGTTGATATAAACGCTCTTTTATTTCTGCATCCACAGCATTTGGTACCATAGAAGCTGCTAAACTAAAATCTAAAGCAGCACGTTCCGCTTCAGAAAAAGCAGCATGTGTTCTGTATTCCCAAATATTATCTAATTGTTCTTGTTCTGCTCCATAGCGTTCTGCAGCTCTAATAGCATGTGCTTGGCAATAGCGACAACCAGTAGAATTACTACTCACCCATGCAATCATACGTTTTAAGGCTGAGGTTACTCTGCCTTCATTGGCCATAACCGCTTTATTTAAATTGATGAACGCTTTGCTTATTGCTGGTCTGCGTTGCATGGTTAAAACTGAATTAGGACAAAACCCAAGAGTTTCATTAAAAAATTCAGCTAATTCTTTGGTTTCTAAATCATGGTCCGCAGACAATGGTGTTACTAATGCCATAGTTATTTTTTTAGTAGTATTTTTGATTGTACAAGATACTAGTTCTAATTTTTAAACTAAAAAAAATGGCAGATAAAATAACAACACACTGGAAAGGAAACATGGTGTTTGAATCCGATAATCCAAGATGGCCATCAATTATGATGGATGCTTCAGAAGATTTTGGAGGTACCAACTCAGGAATGGCTCCTAAGGCTATGATGTTATCATCTTTAGCAGGTTGCTCGGGCTTAGATGTGATTTCTACTTTAGATAAAATGAAAGTTGAAATTGATGATTTTAAAATTGAAGTTTCAGGTGAATTAACTGATGAGCATCCTAAATATTATCATACGGTTGTTGTGGATTATCATTTTTATGGTTCAGATTTAAATAAGAAAAAGTGTGAACGTGCCGTTAATCTATCGGTTGAAAAATATTGTGGAGTTATGGAAATGTTTCGTCGTTTTGCTACTGTTGAAACAAATATTCATTATCATATAGCAACCAAAAGATAGTACCAAGTCTCCTCGAGCGCAGTCGAGAGGTTAATAAATTTTATTTATAATTCAGGTCTACACTGCGATCGACCTGACAATGAACATAAAGTTTGTTCTATATTAATTATGCGTTGGATACTCAAACCAAAACCAGACCCTTTAAAAGTTGAAGAACTAAAAAAAGCACTTCAAGTAGACGATATTGTTGCCACATTATTATTGCAAAGAGGCATCGATACTTATGATGCTGCCAAAACATTTTTCAGGCCAAGTTTTAGCGAGCTTCATGATCCATTCTTAATGAAAGATATGGATAAAGCAGTTGCTAGAATCGAAAAAGCGATTGAGCAAGGTGAAAATATTATGATTTATGGCGATTATGACGTGGATGGTACAACGTCTGTAGCTTTAATGTCTTCGTATTTAAAAACAAGAACAGATGCTGTTGCCACATATATTCCAGATCGTTATGATGAAGGTTATGGTGTATCTTATAAAGGTATTGACTTTGCAGACGATAATGACATTTCATTAATAATTGCCTTAGATTGTGGTGTAAAAGCCATTGACAAAGTCGCATATGCTAAAGACAAAGGTGTCGATTTTATAATCTGTGACCACCATAGACCAGGAGCTGAAATTCCAGATGCGGTAGCTGTTTTAGATCCTAAACGCGATGATTGCGAGTATCCTTTTAAAGAATTATGTGGCTGTGGAGTTGGGTTTAAACTAATTACCGCTTTGGCTTCAAATCAAGGGCAAACGGTAGAAGATTTAACTGAATATCTCGATTTGGTTGCTACTGCCATTGGTGCAGATATCGTCCCAATTGTAGATGAAAATAGAGCTTTGGCTTATATGGGTTTAAACATTATAAATACCAACCCAAGACCTGGAATGAAAGCGATTATCGCTGAGGTTAAAAAGGACATTCTTACTATTACAGATGTGGTTTTTATTATCGCACCTCGAATTAATGCAGCCGGACGAATGAAACACGGCAACCACGCTGTAACACTTTTAACCGAAACCGATTTTAATCTCGCTGCAAAATATGCCGTAGATATTGATGAGTTTAACACAGACCGTCGCGAAACCGATAAACGCATTACACAAGAAGCTTTAGTTCAAATTGAAGAGAATAACGAGCAAGAAGGATTTACCACAGTTGTTTATGATGAAACTTGGCATAAAGGGGTGATTGGTATTGTGGCATCACGTTTAATTGAAACTTATTATAGACCAACCTTAGTGTTCACAAAAAGTGGAGATAAATTAGCGGCTTCGGCACGTTCCGTTTCAGGTTTTGATGTGTATAATGCATTGGAAGCCTGTTCAGAACATATTGAACAATTTGGAGGTCATAAATATGCCGCAGGTTTAACTTTAGATCCAAAAAATTACGAAGCCTTTAAAGCTAAGTTTGAAAGTGTTGTTAAAGCAACCATTGATCCTAAACTTCTAACACGAGAACTCAAAATAGATTTAGATATTGAATTAGGAGAAATCAATGACAAATTAATGCGAATCCTAAAACAATTTGCACCATTTGGCCCTGGGAATATGTCACCAACGTTTATGTCCCAAAACCTAAAAGATACTGGCTGGGGAAAATGTGTTGGTGAAGATGATAAGCACATTAGATTAACAGTGACGCAATCCTTCAATGATAAAATTGTTTGTATTGGTTTTGGCTTAGGCGATAAAATAGATATTATTAAAAGCAAAAGACCATTTAGTGCTGCCTATGCTATTGATGAAAATCATTGGAATGGCAATGTGAGTTTACAGTTGAAATTGAAGGATATAAAAGAATAAAACCCATAACGCTTCGTTG
>TARA_R110002111_G_scaffold144108_1_pt1 | contig 21270 bp, 21 predicted proteins | sample TARA_R110002111 | Tara Oceans TARA_R110002111 (sample SAMEA4397363) | marine metagenome | biome: Polar Biome; feature: [ZZZ] marine water layer (ENVO:01000295); material: water (ENVO:00002006), including particulate matter (ENVO:01000060) such as... | depth 199 m | reverse complement strand
GGACCTTCTTCTGCAGGTTGAAAAATAAATTTTACAGTCCCTTTGATTTTATCTTTATGTTTTGATAAGACTTCAGCTGTTGCCATTAAAATTGAAATATGTGTATCATGCCCACAAGCATGCATTACACCAGTTTCAGTATTTAGAAAAGTTGTTCTTACTTCAGATTTAAAAGGTAAATCGTTACGTTCTGTTACTGGTAGCGCATCAATATCTGCTCTTAAAGCTACCACTTTTCCAGGCTTGTCTCCTTTTAACAATGCTACAACTCCTGTTTTTGCTATACCAGTTTCAACCTCAAGGCCTAAAGATTTTAAATGTTCTGCAATCTTTTCTGCTGTTTTAAATTCTTGATTGGAGAGTTCTGGGTTTTTATGAAAATGATGTCTCCATTCTATTAATTTTTCTTCAATATCAATGATGTCTTGCTCAATTGTGTTTTGCGAGAAAGAAAATGTACATGTAAATAATAAGGCATAAAAAATCTTCATAGATTTATAATTTGTACTAAGATATTGAAAATTTATAAAACTAAACTCTTAATACATTGTTTATAATTAATGCAATTTCTATATGGTAAAACCTAAGACTATTCTTAATTTCACAGTTCGAAAAAAAATGAATTTGGAAAAGTATCTCAGTCAACTTAACGACGCACAATTAGCACCTACGTTACAAAAGGACGGCCCAATGATTATCATTGCTGGTGCAGGTTCTGGTAAGACGCGCGTACTAACGTTTCGAATTGCGTATTTGATGAGTAAAGGCGTAGATGCATTCAATATTTTAGCGTTAACATTTACCAACAAAGCGGCCAAAGAAATGAAAGGCAGAATTGCTGATATCGTTGGAGATAGTGAAGCTAAGAATTTGTGGATGGGAACGTTTCACTCTGTTTTTGCTAAGATTTTACGTTTTGAAGGTCACCATTTAGGTTTTCCAAGCAATTTCACAATTTACGACACTCAAGATTCCCAGAAACTCATGGGTTCCATTATAAAGGAAATGGGACTAGATAAGGATATCTACAAAACCAAACAGATTTATAGCAGAATTTCATCTTATAAAAATAGTCTTGTTACAGTAAAGGCATATTTTAAGAATCCTGAATTAATGGAAGCTGATGCAATGGCACGTCGACCAAGAATGGGAGATGTTTACAAAGAATATGTAGATCGTTGCTTTAAGGCTGGAGCTATGGATTTTGATGATTTATTGTTGAGAACCAATGAGTTGCTTACGCGTTTTCCGAATGTGCTAGCGCAATATCAAGATAAGTTCCGTTACATATTGGTAGATGAATATCAAGATACAAACCACTCACAATATTTAATCGTTAGAGCTTTAGCAGATCGTTTTCAAAATATATGTGTAGTAGGTGATGATGCTCAGAGTATTTATGCGTTTCGTGGTGCAAATATTAATAACATTCTTAATTTTCAAAAAGATTACGATAATGTTAAAATGTATCGTTTAGAACAGAATTATCGTTCGACAAAAAATATTGTTGGTGCTGCAAATTCGGTTATTGAGCATAACAAAACCAAGCTAGATAAGATTGTTTGGACGGCAAATGATATAGGTGAAAAAGTGAAAGTAAATCGTTCGTTAACAGATGGTGATGAAGGTCGTTTTGTAGCGAGTACGATTTGGGAAACCAAAATGAACAATCAATTGCCTAATAGTGATTTTGCTGTTTTGTACCGCACTAACGCCCAATCACGTGCTATAGAAGATGCATTTAGAAAACGTGATATTCCTTATCGTATTTATGGTGGACTTTCTTTTTATCAACGTAAGGAAATAAAGGATGTTACTGCTTATTTGCGGCTAATCCTAAATTCTGCTGACGAAGAAGCATTAAAACGTGTTATCAATTATCCAGCAAGAGGAATAGGACAAACAACTATAGAAAGATTGGTAGTTGCGGCAAATGCTACAGGAAAAACGATTTATGGTGTTCTAAAAGATATTGATACCGTTTCTATTAATATTAATAATGGCACAAAGAATAAGCTAAGAGATTTTGTAACACTTATAGAAAGTTATAAAGTGATAAATCAAACGGCTAATGCATTTGATTTAGCGGAGCATGTTACCAAAACTAGTGGCTTAATTAGAGAATTGAATAAGGATGGTACACCAGAAGGTGTAACACGAATAGATAATGTTCAGGAATTACTTAATGGTATCAAGGACTTTGTAGAAGGACAGATAGAGTTAGCAGATGCAGGTGATTCGTTAGCAGAATTTTTAGAAGATGTGGCTTTAGCAACAGATTTAGATGCCGATAAAGGAGATCCTGATCATGTGGCTTTGATGACAATTCACTTAGCTAAAGGTCTAGAATTTTCGCATGTATTCATTGTTGGTATGGAAGAGGATTTGTTTCCTAGTGCCATGAGCATGAATACACGTAGCGAATTAGAAGAAGAACGTCGTTTATTTTATGTAGCTTTAACCAGAGCAGAAAAACAAGCTTATTTAACCTATACGTTATCGCGTTACCGTTGGGGAAAATTAATTGATGCAGAACCAAGCCGTTTTATCGAAGAAATAGAAGATGAATATGTAGATATTATTACACCGTTAAAAGAACAGCGTTTTAATCCAATGATAGACGAGTCTATATTTGGTGATATAGAACCTAACCGCATACGATTTGCAAAACCAAAGACAGCAAAAATGCCAAAAAAGAATACAAAAGCTAAACCAGAGAATTTTAAGATTAGTACACCTAAAAAAATGAAACCATTAACTAAATCTGAGGATAATTCTAATTTATTTGATAGTAAACTCACTGTGGGCAGTATGGTAAATCATCAGCGATTTGGTAGAGGAGAGGTTATTAAAATTGAAGGTGTAGGAGGTGATGCTAAAGCTGAAATCAAATTTCAAAAAGGAGATACTAAAAAATTATTATTACGATTTGCGAAGCTTCAAGTTATGCGTTAGTATTATTTCACCATACAAACGGAGTTAATATTACCTTTATCATCATATTCCTTGACTGTGTTTGCAGGATCTGTAATCCAATTACCATCAACGATGAACTTATAATGGTATTTTCCACCAGATAATCTTTGGTTATATATCCAGCATCCGTTTACTTTAGTCATTTCAAATTCTTGCTCTGTCCAGTTATTAAAATCAGCACTAAGTATAACGGTTTGAGCATCTTCAAAATCACAGAGTTGAAATTTCACGTTTTTTTGAACATCTATAACGGAGTTAAAGCCTTGATGCTCATTTTCTACTTTCGAAGGGTTTTGAGGATCTTCAATCCAATTGCCATCAACTATAAATTTGTATTGATAAATATCTGGACGTAATTGCAAAGTAACTTTCCAGCCGTCATCAGTTTGTTTCATCTTAAAACCACTCTCATCCCATCTATTAAATGTACCACTCAGAATTACCTTTTTTGCGTCTTTGTGATCTTTTAACTTAAAACTTATGTTACCATAATCTGTAGCAAAAGCGCTGTAAAGCTTTAGATTGTATACCATTAAGCGACGACCATCTTCGGTTTTAGCATCTGCTATGTTTTCAAAATCACTGGAGGGTTCTGCCCAATGCTCACTATTAACTATAAACTTAAACTCCCAATCAAAATCTGATGTAAAATGAGACAAACTCTTTTTTAATTGGTAAGTAGAATCGTTAACCTTAGTCATTGGCCATTGATCTTTAGCCCAATTGTTAAATTCACCTGAAACAAAAACATCATCAACTGTATCTCCATTATTTTTAATATTAGGATAGTCATTGACGTTGAATACAAAGATGACCTCTTCACCTTTAATTTTGTAACCTTTAATAGAATTGCTTTGTGCATAAGAATTAAAGGCAAATAATAGTGAAATGAAGAGTAAAAGAATATGATATTGTTTTAGTTTCAAGGCTCTATAATTGGACTCTTTATAAAATAAAGTTTCCTTTTTTTGTAATTAATAATCGTTCTTTTTTGAGCGAAAAATTCAAAGCCTAAAATGCCATCGAGATTAGTACTAAATGCACTATTCATTTTTTTTAAATTAGTAAGTACTGTTTTCATTGGGCCAAAGTAAATTGAATCATTCAACTTAACTCTATACAATTTCCCTGCCAAAACTTTCATTTTCTGACCGCTAGCACCTGTAAGCTTTAATTCTTTGCTAGGATAAAAATAGTCTAAAATTTCGGAATCTAAATCTTCATTAAGTTGATTATATTCTGCAGCCGTGTCTAATCCAAATCTTACTTCTTTATTGCCTACAAAAGCATCAATTATTATTGTGTGTTTTTTTAGTTTAATATCAATGCTATCGTGAATGGCTTCTGCATATACTTTTTTTGACAGACGTTCTCCGTGTCGATTTGTTCTAGTAAGTGTAATTTGATTTAAGTGCATATCAATAAATATCTCAAAATCCTTTAATACACTATATCCAATAATACCTAAGAGTTCTATTTTTTTTACTTTTTCGATATGTGATAGATCAATAACATCGGCATTCAATTTTTCTAGACTAAGATCTTTAATACTTAGAAAATCGAGATATTTTTTTTTGACATTTTCAATATCGTTATGAACACCACTTTTTAGTTGGCCATCTTGTCTGTGTGCTCTGGTTGGCTTAAAATGAACACTATTTAATATTAATGCCTCAGAGCCTGTGTCAATAATAAAGTTCCCTTCCTTATCCAGAATTTCCACTTCTACAACTATAAGTTGGTCAATAATTTTAAATGGAATACGTGTAGTATAAGCATTAATAATTTCTGCTTTAGTAAAAACAATAGGTGGTTTTACTTCTGGAGTATCAATTTCAGCAGCAAAGAGTTTAACTGAAATGAGCAGTGCGATGATGATTTTGATTAATTGATGCATACTATATAGACTGAAAATATAGCAGAATGTTACACTTTAGTTTAATAATGTGATTTTTTTAGCATTTATACCTATCTTTAAATAATGGCAGAATTTGTTAAAATTTATCCTGAGAATCCTAATCCTAGAGCAATTCAAAAAGTTGTGGATGTGCTAAAAAAAGGTGGATTAATAATATATCCAACTGACACAGTATATGGTTTAGGTTGTGATATCACTAATATAAAAGCTTTAGAGCGTATTGCTAAAATTAAAGATGTAAAACTCGAAAAATCAAATTTCTCTTTTATTTGCGAAGATTTAAGTAATCTAAGTGATTATGTTAAGCAAATTGACTCAACGACCTTTAAAATATTAAAACGCGCTTTACCTGGCGCATATACTTTTATTCTACCTGGCTCTAAAAACTTACCAAATCCCTTTAAAAAACGTAAAACAGTTGGTATTAGAGTGCCAGATAATTCAATAGCGTTGGCTTTAGTGAATGCTTTAGGTAATCCTATTGTTTCAACCTCTATTCATGATGAAGATGAAGTTGTAGAATACACTACTGACCCTGAACTAATCCTTGAAAAGTGGGATAGTCTAGTTGATTTAGTTGTTGATGGTGGTTATGGTGGTAATGAAGCTTCAACAATCATTGATTTATCAGAAAACGAACCGATTATTATCAGAGAAGGTAAAGGTAGTTTAGAGATTTTTTAAGTAACTTTTAATAATTTTTTTATGGTATCACTGTTGCTGTAAAATAGCACTATTGATATTAGCCCACACACCATAAAACCTAGAAAAAGAGGCGCTACAGAGTCTTTTACAAAACTTCCAATATAATTTGCAATAGGTACTGCCATAACGGTTGAGATAAAACCATTTAAAGCAGATCCAATACCAGCTATATGTCCCATTGGTTCCATAGCTAAAGCTCTGAGATTACCAAACAAAAAGGCAACACTAGCAAATTGAAGAGTGAAAAATAGAAGTAGAATTTCAAAACTTGGATTATTTTTAAACCCAAATAGGATGACGTATATAAATGAAATAGATACAAATGCAATTAAGGCTATATTCACAAGTTTTTTCATTCCAAATCGCATCACCAATATACTATTTATATAAGTCGCTAGACCAATGGCTATAGCTAAACTCGCAAAAACATAAGGGAAATACTCGCCTAAGTTATATTGTACCTGAAAGATTTGCTGAGAGGTACTCAAATATACCATAAAAGAACCTGTTATAAATCCAGATAATAAGGTAAATATTACCGCTGATTTTATTTTAAAAAATGCAATTGTACCAGTTTTAAAAATAGACAAACTAAACGATTTTTTATATTTCTCATGCAAAGTTTCGGGCTGTCGTTTCCAAAACCAAAGCATTATTAAAAAGCCAAAAACTAAATTCACAATAAAAATGGATTTCCATCCAAATTGATACAATAAAAATTGACCTAACATCGGAGCAATTACTGGTACTAAAATAAAGGTCATTACCACTATAGATAGAATCTTAGCCATGTGATCTCCACTATAAGAATCTCTAACAATAGCTATGCTCATTGTCCTTGGAGAGGATAAACCGATGCCTTGCAATGCACGACCTAAGAGCATCATTTCAAAACTACGTGTTGTAATACAAATAATGGAGGCAATAACAAAAACACCAAAGCCAAAATAAACCATTGGTTTACGCCCAAAACTATCAGAAAGTGGACCAAATATAAGCTGACCAACACCAAGTCCTAAAAATATTGTAGTAATTAATTTTTGGTTTTCTGTATCACTTACGCTAGTTATATAGTCACCAATTGTGGGTAGTGCAGGTAGAACAGCATCTATTGATAGTGCTACTATCGACATTAATGCGGCCATTAAGACTATAAATTCTAGCTGCGAGCGTTGTTCGTTTTGCATTGCGCAAAAGTAAGTCAATTATTGTCTATTTTTGGACAGCAATTATACTAAAAATCAGATATTAATATTTAATAATCACATAGAATGTTAACAGAAACACTTATCAAATTATTTAAAAGAGATTTAGGTAAATTAAAGGTAGAAGTGGATTCCTATAGAAATGAAGCCAATTTATGGATAGTAAACAATGATATATCTAATTCTGCAGGTAATTTATGCCTTCATCTTGTTGGAAATCTTAATTATTTCATTGGCGCCATTTTAGGGGACTCAGGATATATAAGACAACGTGATTTAGAATTTTCACTTAAAGATATTTCAAAATCAGAATTGATTACACAAATAAATAATACAATTGAAGTCGTAGAAAGCACTTTAAGTAGTATATCTAAAGAAGATTTGCAAAAAGAATACAAGCGTCTTGTATTTGAAGATACAATGACAACAGAATACTTTTTAGTGCATCTCACAACGCACTTAGCATATCATTTAGGGCAAATAAATTATCATAGACGTTTATTAGATTAGGAATTGTTTTCACATTTTCAATAATAATCTATAAAACTTAGTTGATTCATTCGGTTAGAGCCTTCTGACAAATGTATATTTGCACAAAAAATATATATAAAATGAGGCACTTAAAGGATAAGCCTGAAAAATCAAATAATGAAAAGCCAAAAGTTACTTTGAAGACGGCTTTTAAAACGATTATTTGGCCAAGACGTAACTTAGTTTTTTTAGGTTTAATTCTAATAATCATTCGTAGTTTGGCGGGTTTTGTTTTGCCATTAGAAAGTAAAGTACTGTTAGATGAGGTTGTGCCAAATAAAGATTACAATCAATTATACACTTTAATAGCAATTGTTATCTCAGCAATTTTAATACAAGCGATTACGTCTTTTTTATTAACTAAAGTGTTAAGCATTCAAGCCCAACATTTAATTAGCGAATTAAGAGCACAAGTACAAAGAAAAGTATTGTCATTACCTATTAGTTTCTTTGATAACACAAAATCGGGTGCTTTAGTTTCTCGTATTATGAGTGATGTAGAAGGTGTAAGAAATTTAATTGGTACAGGTTTAGTACAATTGGTTGGTGGCTCATTTACAGCGATTGTAACGTTAGTTATTTTATTAAAAATGAATGTTTGGATGACACTTTTTACGTTTATACCGTTATCTGTTTTTGCAATTATTGCCTTAAAAGCCTTCAAATATATTAGACCAATTTTTAGAGCCAGAGGAAAAATCAATGCTGAAGTTAAAGGTCGTTTAAATGAAACTATAGCTGGTGTTCGCGTAATCAAAGCTTTTAATGCAGAAGAACAGGAAAATAAGGTTTTTGAAAAAGGGGTAGATAATATTTTTCAAAACGTTAAAAAAAGCTTGACAGCAACCGCCATAATGACGAGTTCTTCAACCTTTTTGATTGGTTTAGCAACAACAGGAATAATGGGTATTGGTGGGCATTACATGATTCAAGGTGATATTACACCTGGAGATTTTTTACAGTTCACCTTTCTATTAGCATTTATGGTAGCTCCTATTGTACAAATGAGCAACATAGGTAGTCAACTAACAGAGGCATTGGCAGGTTTAGATCGCACTGAGGAACTTATGAATTTAACTACTGAAGATGAACAAGAAGATAGAACCATTCAATTAGAACGAATTAAAGGTGATATAAAATTTAGTAATGTGTCATTTGCCTATGAAGAGGAGAAACCAGTATTACATAATATAAATTTTGAAGCACCATCTGGTTCTGTAATTGCTTTGGTGGGTAGTTCAGGTTCTGGTAAGTCAACCATTGCAGGTTTATCGGCAACTTTTTTAAATCCTGCTTCAGGTGTGATTACAATTGATGGCCAGGATTTATCAAAAGTAAAGCTAAGTAGTTTTAGACAAAACTTGGGTGTTGTGTTGCAGGATGAATTTTTGTTTGAAGGCACCATTAGGGAAAACATTATGTTTCCAAGGCCAAATGCAACAGAGGCACAACTACAAAATGCTGTAAAAGCTGCTTACGTTAATGAATTTACAGATCGTTTTGATCAGGGTTTAGAAACTTTAATAGGTGAGCGTGGTGTGAAACTGTCTGGAGGGCAGCGACAACGAATAGCAATCGCAAGAGCTATTTTAGCGGATCCTAAAATTATTATTTTAGATGAAGCGACTTCAAATTTAGATACAGAAAGTGAAGGCTTAATTCAAAAAAGTTTATCAGAATTAACCAATAACAGAACTACCATAGTTATAGCACACCGTTTAAGTACAATAAAAAGAGCGAACCAAATCTTAGTCATAGAAGCAGGACGCATTGCAGAGCGTGGCACACATGATGAGTTAATAAAAGTTAAAGGCCGTTATTATGATTTATATACATTTCAAGCGAAAATATAAACGTTAAACGCATCATAAACTGTCATAATCATCCAGCATTTTGTATAAATTTAATCTCTCTTAAGAATCAATCGATATGAAAAAAAAAATTATAGTATTTCTATTAATATCCTTACTCTTTTCTATAACTAGTAACGCTCAAGACTTAAGTTTCGAAGAATACAACCCTAAGTCAACGCTCGTAGTGCCAGGTAAAATTGTAAAGCGTGCAAAGTTTCCTTTTATAGATGTGCATGGTCATCAATACAGAATGGCTTCTCAAGATTTAAAACCAGTAATCACAGCTATGGATACATTAAACCTTCAAGTTATGGTTAATTTGAGCGGAAGAACAGGTGAGGACTTGGTTAAAGCTTTAGCTAATGCAAATGCCAAATATCCAGGACGTTTTGTACTATTCTGTAATATTAATTTTGAAGGTGCTGGTGCTGAAGGTTGGATTAGAAAAACGGTAAAACAACTCGAAGATGATGTGAAAGCAGGTGCAGTAGGACTCAAAGTATATAAGAGTTTAGGATTGCGAAACAAAGATTCAGATGGAAAGCGACTTGCCATTGACGATTCTCGATTAGATCCTATTTGGGAGAAATGTGGAGAATTAGGAATTCCTGTTTTAATTCATTCTGCAGATCCAAAATTATTTTGGGCAGAGTTTAATGGAGACAATGAGCGTTGGTTAGAATTAAAAACGCATCCTAGAAGAAAACGAAGTGATACTAATCCTGTACCATGGGAACAGATTATAAAAGAGCAGCATAATATGTTTAAAAAGCATAAGAGTACAATATTTATTAATGCTCATATGGGATGGTTTGCTAATGATTTAGATAGACTAGGTGAGTTATTAGACGAAATGCCAAATATGAATGTAGGTATAGGTGCTATTATTGCCGAATTAGGTCGTCAACCTAGATTTGCAAAAGCTTTTTTTGAAAAATATCAAGACCGCATCTTATTCGGTAAAGACAGCTGGAAACCAGAAGAGTTCCCTACTTATTTTAGAGTTTTAGAATCTGATGATGAGTATTTTCCTTATCACAAAAAATACCATGCCTTTTGGCCTATGTACGGTTTAGATTTATCGGATGACGTTCTTAAAAAGGTGTATTACAAAAATGCATTGCGTATTGTACCAGGAATTGATGAAAGTAAATTCCCTGAATAAAGATACGTATGATATTTGATAATTATAGGATTTCACTATTAGGTGTTAATGATGGTAGTACTTTATTTGAGTTAATAGATTCTAATAGACAACGTTTAGAAGATTTCTTTGCAGGAACGGTTTCTAAAACGCGTACACTAGAAGATACTTTAAGATATTGTGATGAAATTCAAAAACATATAAAAGAATTAAGTTATTTACCTTTTATGATTATAGATATAAAAACCGATAAGTTTATTGGTTTAGTCGATGTAAAAAATATTGACATGAATGTTCCAAAAGCAGAACTTGGTTCATTTATCGATAAGCAATATGAAGGTAAAGGTATCGTCTCTAAAGCATCAAATCTTGTTGTAAATCATATTGTTGAAGAGTATAAATTCATTAAGCTTCTATGTAGAGCTAATAGCAGAAACAAAGGCAGTATTGCTGTAATCCTTAAAAATGGTTTTGAGCTCGAAGGTACCATTAGAAAGGATTACAGAACTACCAAAGGCGAAATAGTAGATTTAAACTACTATGGTCGCATTTTTTAATTAAAGCGGAATATTACCGTGCTTACGTTTCGGCCTATTTACTTCTTTATTTTCAAGCATACTAAACGCTTTTATAAGCTTACGTCTCGTATTCTTAGGTAAAATAACTTCATCTACAAAACCACGCTCTGCTGCACTATAAGGATTCGCGAAAAGCTCTGCATATTCAGCTTCTTTTTCTTTCCATTTTGCTTCTTTGTTATCAGCTGATGAAATTTCTCTTTTGAATATGATTTCGGCTGCGCCTTTAGCTCCCATAACAGCAATCTCAGCATTAGGCCAAGCAAAATTCATATCAGCACCTATATGTTTAGAGTTCATTACATCATAAGCTCCTCCATAAGCCTTTCGCGTAATTACTGTGATTCTTGGTACTGTAGCTTCACTGAAGGCATAGAGAAGTTTTGCTCCTTGTACAATAATACCATTCCATTCTTGGTCAGTTCCTGGCAAAAACCCTGGAACATCTTCTAACACCAATAATGGAATATTAAAAGCATCACAGAATCGTACAAATCGAGCGGCTTTTCTAGAGCTCTTTACCCCAAGTACACCTGCTAAAAACATAGGTTGATTGGCAACAATACCGATACTTTTACCTCCTAGATGTGCAAAACCGACAAGAATATTTTCAGCATAATCTTTATGAATTTCGTAGAACGAATCTTCATCAATTATGCCTTCAATCACCTTATGCATGTCATAAGGTTTGTTAGGGTTTTCTGGTACTATATCAGATAGACTTTCTCTGATTTCTTCTTTTAATTCATATTCTAAATCTTCTGCTTTCTTTCTGTTACTTTGAGGTAAATAACTCAATAATTTTTTGACGTCTTCTAAACATTCAATATCATTAGTTGAAGTTTTATGGGCAACACCAGATTTTGAAGAATGAACGCTGGCTCCACCTAATTCCTCACTGGTAACCTCTTCATTTGTTACTGTTTTTACAACATTTGGTCCAGTTACAAACATATAACTTGTGTCTTGTACCATTATAGTAAAATCTGTCATAGCAGGCGAGTAAACGGCTCCACCAGCACAAGGTCCCATTATGGCTGATATCTGAGGAATTACTCCAGAGGCCTGTACATTTCTATAGAAAATATCTGCATAACCACCTAAAGAGCGCACACCTTCTTGTATACGTGCTCCACCAGAATCATTTAGCCCGATTATTGGTGCACCGACATTAACTGCCATATCCATAATTTTACAAATTTTTTCTGCATGTGTTTCAGATAAAGAGCCTCCGAAAACTGTAAAATCTTGAGCAAAAACATAGATTAGCCTTCCGTTTACGGTTCCATAACCAGTGACTACACCATCACCATAAAACTTTTGGTCTGCCATGCCAAATTCTTTTGTTCTATGCGTAACAAGTGCTCCAATTTCTTCAAAAGAGCCTTCATCTAAAAGATACAAAACGCGTTCTCTGGCAGTAAGTTTTTTCTTTTGGTGTTGTTTATCTATACGTGCTTGTCCACCTCCTAATTTGGATAGCGCTATTTTATCGTTAAGTGTTTTTATTTTAGAGTCCATAGTGTCTTAGTTAGGTAATCTTAATAATTTTTGATCTTCTAGGTATTGTTTTAAAGCAATTTTGGCTGCAATTTCAGCTTCCTTATGATGCTGCTCTTCTAATAGGCTAGGTGAGTAGTAGTTCTTTACAAAATGGGTATCAAAATTACCACTTCTAAAAGCTTCGTGTTCGCAAACAAAACGTCCGAAAGGGAGTGTTGTTTGGACACCTTTTACATGATAGTTGTCTATCGCTTTAATCATTAATTCAATAGCTTCTTCTCTAGTACTGCCATAAGTAATAAGTTTAGAAAGCATAGGATCGTAATAAATAGGAATATCCATACCTTCTTCAAAACCGTTATCTACTCGGATGTTTTCTCCTTCAGGAAGTCTATAAATTTCTAGATTTCCGACACTAGGTAAAAAGTCATTCATGGGATCTTCCGCATAGACTCTGAGTTCTAAAGCATGTCCATTTATTTTTAAATCCTCTTGTTTTATATCTAGTTTTTCTCCTCTCGCTACTTTAATTTGTAATTCAACTAAATCGACTCCAGAGATCCATTCAGATACAGGATGCTCTACTTGCAATCTTGTATTCATTTCTAAAAAGTAGAAATTGTGCTCAGCGTCTAGAAGAAATTCAACAGTACCAGCTCCTAAATAATCACAAGCACGTGCTACATTAATTGCAGCTTGTCCCATTTTCTCTCTTAATTCTGAAGTAAGAATTGAAGATGGAGCTTCTTCTACTACTTTTTGATGACGTCGCTGTATTGAGCATTCACGTTCAAAAAAGTGTAATATATTTCCATGGCTATCTGCCATGATTTGAATTTCTATATGGCGAGGAGATGATACATATTTTTCAACAAAAACAGAACCATCACCAAAAGCTGAGGTAGCCTCACTAATGGCACGCTTCATTTGTTCTTCTACATCTTTTTCCTTTTCTACCACACGCATCCCTTTTCCACCTCCACCAGCGGCAGCTTTAATTAGAATAGGGAATCCAATATCTTTTGCTATTTGAACCGCTTCTTTTGGGTCTGTAATGGCATGATCTACTCCGGGAACCATTGGGATATTATAATCTTTAACTGCATCTTTAGCAGCTAATTTATCTCCCATCATTTTAATAGCCTTAGATCTTGGGCCAATAAAAATGATATTATTTTTTTCTGCTAATTCAGCAAAAACAGCATTTTCACTTAAAAATCCGTAACCAGGATGAATGCCATCCACATGTAATGCTTTGGCAACCTCTATGATTTTTTCTCCTTTTAAATAGGATTGATTTGATGGTGCTGGTCCAATACAAACCGCTTCGTCTGCATATTTTACATGTAGTGCATTTCTATCTGCCTCAGAAAATACTGCAACGGTTTTAATTCCCATTTTTTTTGCAGTTCGCATTACTCGAATGGCTATTTCACCTCTATTTGCAATTAATATTTTTTTCATGTTATTCGAATTCTATTAAAAGTGAATTTTTATCAACGGCCTCACCTTGTTTCACTTTGATTGATTTTATAACTCCATCTCGAGGTGAGTTTATCACATTCTCCATCTTCATGGCCTCAAGAATTAACAGGGCATCATTTTCTTTAACCTCTTGTTCTGCTTTTACATTAATTTCTAAAATTAGACCAGGCATTGGTGCTTTAATTTCATTCACTTTTTTAGTAGCGCCAACCTCAAAGCCTAAGGTTTCTATTTGTTGGTCTAAATCATCATTAATGTTTACTTCATAAATGTTGTTACTCACCTTAACAGTATAAAGCTTTTTGTTGAAGTTTGAATCTAATATAGATGCATTTACTGAGGTGTTCTCTTGGAGTATGTGAAATGTATTGTTCGAAGTTTCAATACAATCAATGGCTTCAACATCTGCTTTATTAATTTCAAATTGATGTGAAGCATCCACTTTTATTTTATACATAGTAGTGATTTTATACGTGCTAAATTATAGATTAAATGACTTCTAAAATATGAAATTAATCATGTTTAAAGCCGTATTTCATAAAGTTTTAAAATTTGAATTTTCTTGATGCCGTCTTATAGCTTTTCGAGATAAGATAACACCTAAGATAAGTGATATAAAAGCTCCTGCTGAAATACCCGGAATAAACCCAATGAACAAAAAGAAGTCATAAGCACCATGAAACAAAACTGCTAAAAACAATCCTGCCATATTTAACCGAAAACGGTTTTTTGCAAACTTCGCCTTTCCCATATAATAGCCCATTAAAATGCCAAATGTGGCATGAGCAGGAACTGCGGTAAAAGCTCTTAAAATGGCGGTTTCATAACCACTTTCTAAAACATATAATATATTTTCGGTGCAAGCAAAACCCATAGACACCATTACGGCATACATAATACCATCATAAGGTTCATTAAAAGCTTTTCTTGGTTGGGCAAAGTATTTTACAATCACATATTTGCTAAACTCTTCAGCTAAAGCAACAACAAAAAACGCTTGTATAAATTGTTGCCATATGCTAAATTCATTTGTAATAGGAAGAAGACGTCCTGTGAATAAATATAACACCGAAACAATTATTATACTTACAATGGAGCCAAAAAGGAAATTTAAAACGAGTAAGCCTTTAGGTTCTTTATCATATTTATCCTGAACATAAATGTAAAGAATAATAGCCATAACTGGTGCAACTGCAAGAAGGGTTAAATTCATGTGCTTAATTTTTCTTTTATAACCTTTAATATAAACTTATAATACGTTTTGTTGCTTGGTACAAAATGACAATTACTCTCGCTATGTTTTAACAATATTTTAAATTCATTTAAAGAGACTAGTTTTAATGCTTCAACTTCCTCTTTTTGAGGAATGAGTTTGCTTACTTCGACTTTTAATTCTGAGATATATACCTGGTGAAACTCATTATCTTGAATGTTACCATCATCATAAGTCGTTTCATGAAGAAAAACACCTATTTTCAATACGTTTTCTCCGTCCAATTGTAAACCTATTTCCTCATTAGTTTCTCGCAGTGCAGCTTCAATAAACGATTCACCAGTATCTATATGACCTGCGACTGAAACATCCCAAAGTAATGGGTGAATCACTTTTTTGTGAGAACGCTGTTGTAACAAAATCTCACCTTGCTTTGTAAAGAGCCATAAATGAATGGTGTTATGATACCAACCATTTTTATGAGCTTCAGATTTTAAAGCTGTTCTACCAGTTGGTTGACCAAGATCATCCATTATATCAATGTATTCGTCCATAAAAATAAAGCCTCCCAAGGGAGGCTATAATACTAATTTATTATTTAAAATAGCTAAACGTTTCTCCGTCTTCTATTTTTAATAGTGTTTCGTAAATTAACTTAATTACATTTTCTACATCGCTTTTATGTACCATTTCTACAGTAGTATGCATATAGCGCAATGGTAAAGAAATAAGTGCAGAAGCAACTCCTCCATTGCTATACGCAAAGGCATCTGTGTCTGTTCCTGTTGCACGAGATAACGCTGCGCGTTGAAAAGGTATTTTATTTTCTTCAGCAGTATCTGTAATTAAATCGCGTAATTTTTGCTGTACTGCTGGTGCATAAGCCACAACAGGCCCTTTACCTATTTCGGCTAAACCTTGTTTTTTAGGATCAATCATAGGAGTTGTTGTATCATGCGTTACATCTGTTACAATGGCTACATTAGGTTGTATGGTCTGTGTAATCATTTCTGCACCTCTGAGTCCAATTTCTTCTTGTACTGAATTGGTAACATAAAGACCAAAAGGTAATTTCTTTTTATTCTCGTGAAGTAAACGTGCTACTTCAGCAATCATAAAACCACCCATTCTATTATCTAAAGCTCTACAAACAAATTTATCTTTATTCAGAATATGAAATTCATCTGGATAGGTAATTACACATCCTACATGTACTCCCATTTTAGCAACTTCAGCTTTATCTTTCGCACCTATGTCAATGGAAATATTATCTGGTTTTGGTGCTTCTTCTTTAGCTTTACTTCGTGTATGTATTGCAGGCCAACCGAAAACACCTTTTACAATGCCTTTTTTTGTATGGATATTAACGATTTTACTTGGTGCAATCTGGTGATCACTTCCTCCATTTCTTATCACATAAAGTAACCCATTATCAGAAATATAATTAACATACCACGAAATTTCATCGGCATGTCCTTCAATAACGACTTTGTATTTTGCTTTGGGATTAATTACAGCAACAGCAGTTCCATACGTGTCGGTTATAAATTCATCTACATAAGGTTTTAGATAATCCATCCATAGTTTTTGCCCATCCCATTCATATCCTGTAGGTGACGCATTATTTAGGTATTTTTCTAAAAAGTCCATTGACTTTTTATTTAGTAATTGCTTTTTTGCCATTTGTGTAAATTTTTCTTTAAAAATAATAATATTAATACGAATTTAAGGTTATAGCCTTTAATTATTATTAATTTTGAATTCTGCTGGAATCTTATATTTTGGAGCGGTTTTGAGACTAAAAAAATTGATGAAGTATATAATTTACATAGCGTTGTTTTTTACTGTAGCAATTTTTGCACAAGAGGATCCTGTTAAGCAAGATACCACACAGGTACACTATATGATTATTGAAGGTGATTCTATACCAGTAACATCAGTAGAATTAAATGAAGTATTGGTATTACCAAACCTTAAATTTGTAGATCGAGATGCTCGTTTACGTTATATAATTTTAAGACGAAAAACCTTAAAGGTTTATCCTTATGCCAAACTTGCTTCTGAGCGTTTAGAAGCTTTACAAAAACGATTAGACGAGTTAGAACGTAAACGCGAAAAAAAACGCTATTCTAAGATTATTCAGAAATATATAGAAAATGAATTTTCTGCAGAATTGAAAAAACTCACAAAAACGGAAGGGCAAATTTTAGTAAAACTTATTCATAGACAAACCGGAAAAACGACTTTTCAATTAATTAAAGAACTCCGGAGTGGTTGGCGCGCCTTTTGGTTTAATAATACGGCAAGTTTATTTGATATTTCTCTAAAACGTGAGTTTAGTCCAATAAATGAAGAAGAGGACTATTTAATCGAAGATATTTTGCAACGTGCATTTCAGAATGAACAATTAGAACGTCAAAAACCAGCTTATGAAATTGATTTTTATGATAGTGTAAGCAAATGGTCTAAATCGAAACGTAAAACTACATCTAAGCCTAAAAGTTAAATGCGAATTCAAACCAAACTCGAAGAACAACTAAATGCATGGACACATGGCATTGGTGCTGCTTTAGGAATTGCGGCATTAGTTCTGTTGATAGTCTATGCTGATACTGCTAAACCTTGGAGTTTGTTTAGTGTTATTGTTTATGGAATTTCTATTATCGTCTTGTTCTTAGCCTCAACATTTTATCATGCTGTAAAAGGGGAGAAACGCAAACATTATTTCAGAATTATAGATCATATCAGTATCTATTTGCTAATTGCAGGAACCTACACACCAGTATTATTGATTTCGCTTACAGATAGTTTAGGTTGGACACTATTTTGGACCGTTTGGGGAATTGCAGTTTTTGGTGTGATATTAAAGCTCTTTTTTACAGGGAAATTCGAATTATTCTCAACGCTATTATATCTAGTAATGGGTTGGCTTATTATATTTGATTTTTCCAATCTGTCCATAGCTCTTGGCTCTAATGGTATATTATGGTTATTTGCTGGTGGCTTGTCTTATACAGTTGGTATTGTTTTTTATGCGTTACAAAAGGTTCCTTATTTTCACGTTATTTGGCATCTGTTTGTTTTAGGTGGTGCTGTATGTCATTTCTTTATGATATTTTTTCATGTTATTTAAGATGCTAAAACCATCTTTTTTAGAATAACAGTTTGTACAAGAAAGTAATGTGTATGTTCTATAAAACAAGCAAAACACTTAAAGGAATTACTATATTTTTGTAGTTGGCATATTCTTTTGTTTTAGTACATTGTATTTGAGTTTGCAGATACTTTTGGTATCTGCTGTATAGCATCCCAATGCTCACATATTTTACCCTTATCATCGAACCTAAAGAAGTCCATAGTTACATATTGATCATTTTCTGGCCAAGTTTGATGTGTATGTAAGGACACCAAATTCCCTTCAGCAATACATCTTACAAACTCAATCGACTTTTCTGGATATTCTACTTGCATACGTTCAAAATAATTGATAAATGGGTTTTTTCCATCACCAACTAAAGGGTTGTGCTGAATGTATTCACCTCCAACATATTTCTTAATAGCTTTTTTTGGATTACCTTCATAAGACAATTTGTAAAATGCTATGGCGTTTTTCTTGTTTGCTTCTAAGTTCATTCTAGATAATATTTGATTGTTTTTAGAGAAAAAAAATAACGGTAATAATTAAAAATAAAAACCGCTATTAAATTTTAATCCAAAAGGTAAATCTATAGAATTGTAAAGATTTCACTCTCTGGTAATCTAGATTTAGGTGTTTTGCTTGGTGTATTAAAATCAGACTCTGTTCTGTAGCCAACAGCAACAACTGTAACTGCTGTATAGCCTTTTTCTCTTAGCCCAAATTCCTCATCTAAAGCTTTTACATCTACACCTTCCATTGGTAATGCATCTAAACCTAAGGTTGCAGCTCCTAATAGAAAGTTACCTATATTTAGGTACACTTGTTTTTCCATCCAATGCTGTAGGTCTTTTAAATCGTATTTATGAATATCTGCAAATATATTACGACCACCATGCGTATTTTGCTTTACTTCTTCATTAGGAAATCTTCCATCTTTTTCTTCTTGTGCTAATAAATGTAACATATAATCGTTATCTACTGTAATACGAGAACAAAATACAACAACATGAGATGCATGCTTAATCTTAGATTCATTAAAACTAAAAAAGCCTTGTGCTCCTTTTGCAACACGCTTCTTTCCTTCTTCAGTATTGGCTATAACAAAATGCCAAGGTTGTATGTTAGTACTTGATGGGCTCATGCGCAATAGCGCTTTAAGTTGTTTAAAGTCTGCATTAGAGACTTTTTTATTGGGATCAAAATCTTTTGTAGAATAGCGCCAGTTTAATGTGTCTTTTACGGTCATTATTAATTTATTTTTAATTACTATAATTTTTATAGTTGCAAAAATAAGTATAGTTTCTTATTTTTGCAATACCTATCCTTTTTGATAGTACGGATTTTATAGATTATTTAACAAATATGGAGCATAATTTTAATGGCAAGTCTTATCCCTGTTGCACAAGTGTAACCATGGGAATTATTGGAGGTAAATGGAAAACAGTAATTCTAGCATATCTTATGGGTGGTCCTTTGCGCTACAGCCAATTGCGAAAAAAAATGGGTAGTGTTACAGAGCGCACCTTAAGTTTGCAATTAAAAAGTTTAGAAGAAGATGGAGTGGTGAAGCGAAAAGTATATACTACTAAGCCACCTCTTAAAGTAGAATACAGTCTTACAGGATTTGGAAAAACATTAATTCCGCTAATAAAATCTATAATAGATTGGGGAGAATATGTGGTTGAGAATTATGGTGAGGTAGTGGAATCGTAAGATTTTGCTTCGCAGTGTGCTACGTTAGTATCCGAGTACACACTGTACAAGCAATTAAATTATTCAGCGTAGTTGCCTAGTTGTTTTATATTGAGCTTGTTATATTTCAAAATGAATGAAATATTATTGATGGAATAATTGATTTGGATTTATAAAACATAAACCCACCAAATATAACTATATAAGCATGATGAAGGCTAAAGTCGATAAATTCGAAGAACAATGAAATAAATTGAATATGTCTAAAAACATACAACAATGAGGAAAGGAATATGGCAATAAAAGGTTTATGAAAATAGCTTTTTTAAACTTCATTTTAATACTTATACAGTTTATGAGAAACTGCCTTCATTATTTTTTTAATTCTAAATCAATCAATTCAACTAATTTTACAGATTTTGTTTTTAGATTTTCATAAAGTTCAATAAACCCTTCTGAAGTCCAATTTAAAACAACACATCCATTTTTGTAAACCTGACTCTTAAATAAAGCTTCGAAGTCTCTTTCCGAAATATTTGCTTGCTCTGCTGTTTTTAATCCTAAAAAGACAGGCTTCATTCGCTCAATGTCTGTTAAGCGAAAAATTGGCTTGGATATGTTTTCTTCATATTCAGAGGTTTCGTGTTCATTATAATATGAATTTGATTGATAAAGAAGTGATAAATCAAACAAATATATTTTTATTGAATCATTGGAAATAAGATTCATATTACCAGAACTGACCAATTCATTATATGCAACATTACTAGGTTGAAATTTTTCTTGATATAAAGTGTTTACTACGTTATAAGTTGTTTCGCTTAAGTTTAGAATTTGCTGTCCATTGATTTGATTTAAGAGTTTCTCAATACCCAATGCCTTTTTGTGTCTAAAATTTATATTGTATTCAAGACTTTCAATATCTTTATTTAGGTCTAGCTTTATATTTGTTAGGTATTTTATTTCTCTTTGGTTTTCTATTTTTTTAGTATTTAAATTATCTATTTGAAGCGCAATTAAAATTCCAATAACCACAAGTACTATTTCGCCAATGGCATATTTAAAATACTTTCCGGTTTTGTTTTTCTCCATAAGGTCGTATCTAATCTTTCTAAAAAACTTTATCATTAATGGATGTTTAAGTTACTATTTGTATTCTCACCAAACCTCTTTAAGAGCTTTGATTTTGCAAGGGCAAAATTGAGTTCGAGTAGTCTAAAGAATTTTATCATAATTTATTTTTCACAAGAGCGGGTGTTCTATATTACCTACAACACCATATAAGGTTAATTGTTTGGTTAAGCACCTAATTTAGCAAATAAAAACTA
>TARA_R110002111_G_scaffold19255_4_pt1 | contig 21394 bp, 22 predicted proteins | sample TARA_R110002111 | Tara Oceans TARA_R110002111 (sample SAMEA4397363) | marine metagenome | biome: Polar Biome; feature: [ZZZ] marine water layer (ENVO:01000295); material: water (ENVO:00002006), including particulate matter (ENVO:01000060) such as... | depth 199 m | reverse complement strand
CGAACTGACATCTGGTTTGTCAAAATAAATCAAAATGCACAACGGGTAATATAATCTTATTTGGTAATAATCGTTATTGGACTGTATTATCTGCTTAAAATCACATACTTTAATTTATCTGTTATTTAGCAGATATTTTAATTTATCTGTTATTTAGCAGATATTTTTGTTCGTTTCGATAAAAAAGTATAGATTTGAACATAGATAAGAAAAAGAATGACAAGCATTATTACAGGAGATATTATAAATTCAAGAGAAAGTGAACCAAAACTATGGCTTACTGCACTTAAGGATGCATTGAATATTTTTGGGACGACACCTAAAACTTGGGAAGTTTTTAGAGGTGATAGTTTTCAATTGGAAATTAAACCAGAAAATGCTTTAGATGCTGCTACGTTAATTAAAGCAACCATAAAAAAATTTAAAAATATAGATGTTAGAATGGCTATTGGATTAGGTGAAAAAACGTATGTTTCAGATAAAATTACGGAATCAAATGGAAGTGCTTTTGTGAATTCAGGTGAATGTTTTGAACACATGAAAAATAACACGCTTGCCTTAAGATCTGATTTTGAAAGTTTTGATGCTACAATTAATATCATGTTAGAACTTGCACAATTAACCATGAATAATTGGAGTGCAACTTCTTCGGAAATTATTAAAACAACATTAGAAAACCCTGAATTAAACCAAAAACAAATTGCGAAAATACTGAACAAATCTCAAAGCAATATTAGTGAAGGTTTGAAACGAGGAGGTTTTGATGAAATTCTAAAATTATTACAGTATTACAAAACCCAAATACAAACTATATGTTAACGTTAGCCATAAAATTAATACTTGCGCACATTATTGGCGATTTCGTATTGCAACCACAAAAATGGGTGCTTCATAAAGAAACTCACAAACACAAATCGAAGTTTTTATATTGGCATATTTTAGTCCATTTTTTAGCCTTAATTATAGTATTACAATTTAATTTTAGGTATTGGCTGGGTATCTTAATAATTGTGATATCTCATTATATTATTGATGTTATCAAACTACACCTTAAACCTAAATTTAATAGTAGATTATTGTTTGGTTTAGACCAATTAGCGCACCTACTAATAATCGCTTTGGTTGTAAAAATTTATATGCCATATGACTTCAATTTTGAAACCCTTTTTGGAGCTAAAACACTATTACTAATAACAGCATTGTTATGTATTACTAAAGTATCTTCCATTATTATGAAAACCATAATTTCTAAATGGGATTTAAAGGAGTACACCGAAGAATCCTCGTTAGAGCATGCTGGTGCTTACATTGGTATTCTTGAGCGTTTGTTCGTATTCGCCTTTATAATTACAAACCACTGGGAAGGCGTTGGCTTTTTAATAGCCGCAAAATCGGTATTTCGTTTTGGAGATTTATCAAAAGCTAAAGACCGAAAACTTACCGAATATATTTTAATAGGAACCTTACTTAGCTTTGGATTAGCTATTGTATTTGGTTTGGGTTATGAGTATGTTTTAAGATTGATAGGAAACTAATTACTTCCTGTAAAACTTAGCATAACCTCGATAAGCGAAAAACCCTAAAACAGCAACTATAGCTACAGCTATACCAATAAATTGAACACTCACAATTTGGTCGCCACTTGCATAACTATGCAAACCTGCTAAATAAAAATTAACTCCAAAATACGTCATCATAATACTTGCAAATGCAATAATTGACGCTAAGTTAAACCCCCAACGACTACGAAGTCCAGGTACTAAACGCATGTGTATTACAAACGCATAAATCATGATGCTAATAAGTGCCCAAGTTTCTTTAGGATCCCAGCCCCAATAACGTCCCCAACTTTCATTTGCCCACATGCCACCTAAAAAATTTCCAATGGTAAGCATTACTAAACCAACGGTTAAAGCCATTTCATTAATAATGGTAAGTTCTTTAATATTCAAATCCATTTTAGTTTTGTTTTTCTTGGTAGTAAAAATCATCAATAGAAGAGAAACTACACCTAAAATCATACCCAAAGTAAATGGCCCGTAACTTGCAACAATAACAGCTACGTGAATCATAAGCCAATAACTATTTAAAACTGGTTGAAGATTTGCTATGGCAGGATCCATCCAGTTCCAGTGGGCTATCATTAAAATCATAGCGGTTACAAAAGCCGTTGATGCAATGGTTAAATCGCTTTTTCTGCCAAAGGCTAATCCAAAAAACATAGTTGCCCAAGCTACATAAATCATAGATTCATAAGCATCACTCCAAGGTGCATGACCAGATATGTACCAACGCACAATTAAACCTGCAGTATGTAATAAAAATAAACCAACTATAATCCATTTAAAAACCGTGATAGAAATATTTAACGCCTTACGTTTATCATTAAATATTTGAATAATTAAGAGCACAAATAACAAGGTACCCGCATACATATACCAACTAAAAAGCTTTTTGAAAATGTCGTATTTATTATAAAGTATTTCGGTGTGAATTTTATCATCATTTAGCATCACTTCTCCTCCATATTTATGTTGTGTTTTCTTAAAAGCACTTAAAAGTTTTGAAGCCTGAGAAAAGTCATCCGTTTGTTTTGCCTGATTTAAAGTGTATAGATACACACTAAAACCATTCTTTATAAAATTGGTATAAAGCGAATCTTTAATTGGCGTTTTATCTCTAATATATTCATAGTTTGAAATCCATTTATTATTGTCATCATTAGGAATTGGAAATATTTTTAACGACATGCCTTCCACGGTATTGAACAATAAATTTACGCGTTGATCTGCTTCTTTAAATTCTTTTTGAAATCCATTAGGCACTTGCGCTTTATAAGCTTCATCCAAATAAGGTGCTAATTTGTATTCGCCTCTATCGTTAAAAAAATCAGCAAGAGTGGCGTATTTATCTTCTTTATTAACACCTATTAAACTCCTAATAGAATCTGCTTTTTTAAGTTTTAAATAAATAATAGGCACATTATACCAAAGTTGCGGACTTTCCTGAATTGATAAAAACACCTGATTCGCATCAAACCCTTCATAAGTATCACTTTTACTTAATTTGCGAAGCATTTCTGAAGCATACGTATTAACGGGCATCATACGGCCGCTTAAATCTTGAATAACTAAATGTCCAAATTCATCAGCGTGTTCTTTGGGTGTTATATTCGCTTTTAAAACAGAGTCAATTTGTGTTTTTGTTGGTTTTGAATGATTGTGTCCGTCTCCTTCAAAATGTTGTTGCGCAAACCCATTTAAACCAAAACATAAAACTAAAACGGTAATTAGCTTCGCCTTTTTATCTTTTACTTTTTCTAGCTGCCTTTTTAAATCTCCAAAACGAGAGAATTTACTAAACAGAATCGCCATGAGTCCAAAATACAGCATAAAATAGCCTATATAAGTTAGCAATGTACCCCAATAATCATGGTTTACAGACAGTATAGTGCCTTTTTCATCAGGATCGAAACTTGATTGAAAAAACCGATATCCACCATGATCCAAAATATTATTCATGAAAATTTTATAATCATAATCGCCTTTATCTTTATCTAAAACAGTAACTTCACTTGAGTATGCAGAATAGCCTTTTTCAGTTCCAGGATAACGCTCTGCTTCAAAATCATTTAATTTTATAGAAAAAGGTAAGTCTAAAACTTTAGAGCCATATTTAAAAGCAAAATCTAAACCTCCTACTTTAATTGATTTAAAAGCACTATTAGTTCCTTTACCACCAAGTAAACCAATAGTTTTTGTGTCTCCATTAGCACTTACTTTAAGCACAGCACCGTCGGCATCATTTCTTAAAATTTGAGGTTTCTGAACAATATCAAAAATACCTTTTACTACAGATTTTGGAAACACCACTTGAATATTTTCTTGAATATTATAAAGCGACCTTAATATTAAAGGCTGAATACTATCTTTTTCTAATCTACCCTTAACTTGGGTAGCCATGGTCATATATTCACCTTCAAAAGGTGATTCAATACTAAGTGAATCGCCTTGAAATATAATATTTATAGCACCTTGTGTGGGTTTATTAAGTGCAAATAATACATTATGAACACTCTGTACTTCTCCCACTTTTAGAAAATGATTATGCCCGCCTTCAACCATTTTAAGATATTCTTCGCCATTTTCATTTGGGATTATATCTTCTTCGGCACCTTTTATAAATTTTTCTAATTCAATAGATATAGGTGCCTTATTATACTCCGTTTTAATTTCAAAATCGTTTTCTAAGCGTGCTGAAAAATCAACTTCACTTTCTAAAACCCGTCTTTGAGTAACACCGTTTACTACAAAATCGCCATCTATATAAGTTGTTATGTATGTTTTTTGTGAAAGATATGTGTTTTCTGATTCGCCTTCTCTAATAGCCATCATACCTTCAAAACTCATATATCGCGTTATAAAAGCGCCTAACAGAATAAAAATAAACGATATATGCAGAATAAATGTTGCCCATTTTTCTTTTTTATAAAGTCTGAATCTGAAAATATTTCCAGTAAAATTAATTACGAAAAAAACCATAATAGCTTCAAACCACCAAGCATTGTAAATCAAATTTCTGGTGTATGGCGTTGGCGATGTGTCTTGTCCTGCGTCCATAAAAGTACCTGCTGCCATAGCTGCTGCAAAGGCAATAAATAAGAAAGCGGTAAGTCGTGTTGAAAAAAGAATTTTGGCGAGTTTTTCTTGCATAATCATAGCCCTTTAAAAGGTTTTGCAAATTTAATGATTAAAGTTTATTTTGAAGTATTAAAATATGTTAAAGACATTAGTAAAAAAAATAATTGTTAAGAATTTCTTGCTTCAAAAATTTTCAAATATAAAAAAGTTCCCATTTTTCTGGCACGACGTTTTGCATTTTCTGCACAATCGCCTTCAAAAAGGGCATCAATAGTTTGAAACCATAGGTTTAACCACAACCCAAAATGCAATTCTGTAATACTGTTTTTATTTTCTTTATCAACTTTTACATGTACATCCAAAGGGTTTCCTAAGTACTTTTTATCTAATTTACGTCCTATAAAAAGACTGGACTCCCAAAAGGTTGTTAAGTGCTCTAAGTGAGCATCCCAATCCTTAATTCCGTTATTAAAAAAAGGCCCTAAAATAGCATCTTTCCTAACTTTTATATAAAACGAAGACACTAATAAAAACACATCTTCTCTGGTTTCAATATCTTTTTTATTCATAGTAAACAAAGATAAGTAATAAGACTTTTATTTAACGGAATACTTACTTATTTTAGCCATATGATTTCTGTAGTAATTCTCGGTGCTGGCAACGTAGCAACTCATTTATATAAGGCTTTTAGTAAAGCGGAAAATGTTTCTGTACATCAGTGGTTTAATAGAAGTTTAAAAGTTATTGACGCTTACAAAAATAGTGTTGAAATAACCAACGATTTATCAAAATTAAAAGCTGCAGATATTTACATTTTAGCAGTAAGTGATGATGCTATTTCTGGTCTATCTTCAAAACTTCCTTTTGATAATAAATTAGTGGTTCATACTTCAGGAAGTGTTAGTGTTTATGATATAGATAAAAAACACAAACGCGGCGTTTTATATCCTTTACAAACATTTAGCAAAAATGCAGAAATGGACTTTACTAATGTTCCAATTTGTATAGAAACTATTGATAAAGCTTGTTTTTCTATTTTGAAAAAATTAACAGAAAGTATTGGTAGCACTGTACAAAAGGTTAATACCGATCAGCGCAAAGTATTACATTTGGCGGCTGTTTTTGTTAATAATTTTACAAATCAATTATACAGAATTGGACACGAAATTACAGAAAGCGAAGGTGCCGAATTTGATATTTTAAAACCATTAATTTTAGAAACTGCTAAAAAAATTGAGCATCTATCGCCGTATATGGCTCAAACAGGACCTGCAAAACGCAACGATAAAAAAACAATTAAAAGACATTTAAAGCAGTTAGAAAATAATAGTCATCATCAAGATATCTACAAGCTTTTAACGGCATCAATTCAAAAAACCCATGGAAGAAAAAAGTTATAAAGAATACTTAGAGCACATTACTACATTCATTTTTGATGTAGACGGCGTTTTAACAGACGGCACTGTTACCATTTTAACAGATGGTGAAATGTTACGTAAAATGAGCGTAAAAGATGGTTATGCCCTAAAAACAGCTATTGTAAATGGATTTAGTATCTGTATTATTTCTGGTGGAACAAATGAAGGTGTGAGTATCCGTTTAAAAGGTTTAGGTATTAAAGATATTTATTTGGGCGCTCATAATAAAATTGACCAATTGAATGACTATTTATCGAAAAGGAACATAAAGCCTGAAAACGTACTTTATATGGGTGATGATATTCCTGATTTTCCAGTGATGAAAATTATTGGTTTACCATGCTGCCCGCAAGATGCTGTACCAGAAATTAAAAGTATTTCAAAATATGTTTCACATAAAAAAGGTGGTGAAGGTGCTGCTCGCGATGTTATTGAACAAGTGCTAAAAGTACAAGGTAAATGGAACGGTAACTTTAGCGCTAAGAATGATTAATAAATGACAGAAATTATTGATTTAAGCCAAGAGATCTATGAAGGTATGCCTGTTTATAAAGATTTACCCAAAGTAAAAATGACTATCCATAACTCTCATGAAGAATGGGATGGAATAAAAAACCCAAAAACCAAAACACCTGCTGTACATAAATTAGAACTTGGCGAGCATACAGGTACGCATGTTGATGCTATAAACCATATGGCAAAGCAATACCAAACACAGTCTATCGACACGATGCCTTTATCGATGTTTTATACTGAAGGCATTTGCTTAGATTTTTCACATAAAGGATTTAAAGAATTAATAGAACCACATGAAATTGAAAATGCTTGCAATAATGCCAGATTAGAAATTAAAGAAGGTGACACCGTTCTAATTTATACAGATCATTATAGAAAAACTTACAATACAGAAAATTGGGCTAATGGCCCAGGTATTACTGCTAATTGTGCCCGATGGCTTGGAGAAAAAAAAGTTGCAGCTTTTGGAGTTGAAACTATGTCTCCTGGAGTTCCAAATATATCAAATAAAGCCGTTCACCATATTTGTGGCGAGTTAGGATTTACTCATTATGAAAACTTGATAAACCTTCACTTATTAATCAATCGAGGTAGATTTCGGTTTATCGGACTACCTCTTAAAATAAGAGGCGGAACAGGTTCTCCCGTTCGTGCAGTTGCCATTTTTGAAAATTAAATCATATAAATAAAATTGAACTTACTTAACCTCATTCGCTGGAAAAATTTATTGATGATTGTCGTAGCGCAATTACTCATAAAATATGCCCTTTTAGATTCATTTGGAATAAAAACAAGTTTAGATACTTTAGGAATTACACTATTAATTTTAGCAACCGTTTGTATTGCTGCAGCCGGAAATATTATTAATGATATTTATGATGTTGAAACCGATTTTATAAATAAGCCAGAGAAACTTATAATAGGTAAAACAATTTCAGAAAAAACCGGCTATAATTTATTTATCGCATTAAATGTTATTGGTGTTGGCATTGGTTTTTATGTTTCAAACCATGTTGGTAAAAGTGCTTTCTTTTCGTTATTTGTAATTATTTCTGCATTACTTTATGTGTATGCCAGCTATTTAAAGCAAATACTTTTAATAGGAAATATTGTCATTTCAATTTTGGTAGCTTTAAGTATTCTAATTGTTGGTGTTTTTGAATTAATACCATCAATAACTCCAGAAAATCGTCAATTTCAATTAACGTTTTTTAAAATTATTTTTGATTATGCATGGTTTGCTTTCATGATAAATTTTTTAAGAGAAATAGCTAAAGATTTAGAAGATATTGATGGCGATCATAAAGCTGGCATGAACACGTTACCCATTGCTATTGGCAGAAAACGTGCTACAATTGTTCTGTTTATATTAACTTTTATCCCATTATTAGGTATAGCTTATTATGTAATTAATTGGCTTTACAAAGAGCCGATTGCTGTTGGTTATTTTTTACTATTTATTATAGGTCCTTTAATTTATATCTGTATAAAATCATTTAATGCAGAATCAAAAAAAGACTATCATCATATTAGTAATATGCTCAAATTAGTTATGCTTTTCGGGATGCTTTCGCTACTTTTATACAAGTTTATTTTTATAAAATAATGTTAAACGAAAAACTAAAAAATCATCATATTATACTGGCATCTGGTTCTCCAAGGCGACAAGAATTTTTCAAGAATTTAGATTTAGATTTCGAAATTCGTTTAAAACCCGTAAAAGAAGAATATCCAAATCGATTAACACATTTTGAAATAAGTAATTATTTGGCGCAATTAAAAGCACTGCCTTTTAAAAATGAATTAAAACCTAACGATATACTTATTACCAGTGATACTATTGTTTGGCACAATAATAAGGCTTTAGGGAAACCACGCGATGAAAATGATGCATTTAATATTTTAAAATCCCTGAGTAATGAGACTCACGAAGTTATTACCTCTGTTTGTTTTACTACAACAACTTACGAAAAAACGCTTTATTCAATAACCAAAGTTGCTTTCAAACATTTATCTGATAATGAAATTTGGCATTATATAAAAACTGCAAAACCATTTGATAAAGCTGGAGCTTACGGTATTCAAGAATGGATTGGGCAAATTGGTGTTATTAAATTAGAAGGCTCCTATTTTAATGTGATGGGCTTACCTACACATCTTGTTTACAAAACGTTAAATGACATTGCAGACACTACATAAATTTGTAAATTTATCATTAAAAAAGTAATCATGTTTAAAAGAATCGTAAAAGCTGAAATACTATTTTGGGCAATCATAGGGCTATTAGCTCTAATGTCTTCTTGCAAAAAAGAAAGCCCATCAAAAGTAATAGCAAGTCATTTAGAAACTGAAAATAAAGTTGAAGCATATTCAGATAAAAAAGAACTTTCCAAAGCATTTAAAACGTATTGGTATGCTGGTGAAGCTGAAATTTCATCGTATAAATTAGAGCAAGAACGTTATGGCGAAATGCGTGATGGACACGCTGTTTTAGTCTATGTTACCGAAGATTTTTTACCAAACAAACAGGTGAAAGCAGATAGACAAAACTTAAATAATATTCCTGTTTTAAAACTAAATGCAACCAAGAATTTTAATACAGGTATTTATCCGTATTCCATTATGCAAAGTACATTTTATCCAGTTTCAAATAATAAACATGCCATAAAAGTATCAAGTTCTATACAGGAATGGTGCGGACATGTTTATGCGCAACTTAATACTAAAGACCAGTTTGAAATCATGTCGCATTCCTATTTTGAAAGTGAAGCTGATGAAAATTTCAAATTAGAAAAAGCCATTTTAGAAAATGAATTATGGGCGCAACTTCGTATTAATCCTAAAAGTTTACCAATAGGCGATTTACAAATTATTCCTTCATTTGAATATACCAGATTGCGTCATAAACCCACAAAAGCCTATAATGCTGCAGCAACTTTAGCAAATAACTCATATTCAATTACTTACCCAGAATTAAATAGAACGCTTACTATAAATTTCAACTCTGATTTCCCACATGAGATTTTGAGTTGGGAGGAATCTATTGGTAATAAAACTACAAAAGCTACCAAGTTAAAAACTATAAAATCTGCCTATTGGAATAAGAATGGTAGCAAAGATGAATTTTTAAGAGATACGCTTCAATTAAATTGAATCATATTCTTTTAGTAATGTATCTTTGTGCTATTTTAAATTTCATCATAAATGATAACCTTTATTGAAAATTACCAAACCGAGCTAATAATTTCTGGAGTTTTACTTGTTTCTTTACTCATCATAAGATTTATTACACATTTTACAGTTACAAAATTAGCCAGAAAGAATGGTATGAATGATGCCAGAATTCGTCTTATAAGAAGATATATAACTGTAACGCTTTTTTTAATTGCTGTTCTTATAGAAGCTTCCGTTTTCGGTACAGCATTTCGTGATTTAGCGGTTATTTTTTCCTCAGTTTTTGCCGTTATCGGCATTGGTCTTTTCGCTATTTGGTCTATTTTAAGCAACATCACTTCTGGTATTATTATGTTTTTCAATTTCCCATATAAAGTAGGAGACAAAATTGCTATACATGATAAAGATTTCCCAATCATAGCTATTATTGAAGATATTAGAGCGTTTCAACTGCATTTACGTATTGAAAATGGCGATTTAGTAACTTATCCCAATAATTTAATGCTTCAAAAAGCGGTTACTTTAATTGAGAAAGATGCTATTGAAGAATCTAATATCATTTAAATTATCCATACATTTATAGGATTATGATTAAAGCCGCCAAAAAAATTAGAACTCAAATCTCAAAGAGAAAAGTAGGTCAAATTCCTGGAAGTGTTATTTATACTGGAGAAAAGTCTGATCAAAAATTATTTATTGAAGCCTTTGACTATACCAAAGATAAATGCGTAGTAAAAGAGCTTACAGACGTTCAAGAATGTTTTGAGTTTGATAAAGGCTCTATTACCTGGATAAATATAAACGGCTTAAACCATGTTGATGCCATAGAAAAAATAGGCAATCATTATGAGTTGCACCCATTAGTACTTGAAGATATTGTGAACATATCGCAACGCCCAAAAATTGATGAGTATGATGATTACCTTTTCATTGTATTAAAAATGCTTTATTATGACGCTAATGAAAAAATAGCATCAGAACAAGTAAGTTTTATTTTAGGTGATGAATATGTGCTCTCGTTTCAAGAATCTGAAGGTGATGTTTTTGATGAAGTTCGCGATCGTATTACACAAGGTAAAGGTCGAGTTCGTAGCATGCCTGCCGATTATTTACTGTATGTATTAATTGATGCCATAGTCGATCATTATTTTAGTGTTATTGAAACTTTAGGAAATAAAATTGAAGACTTTGAAACAGAGATATTTTCTGGTAATGTTGCAGATGATGTGAGCCAGAATATTCAAAATTTAAAACGTGAAATATTAAGAGTTCGTCGTGCTATTTTTCCACTTCGTGAAGTTATCAATCGCATTGAAAAAAATGAAAGTGATTTAATTAATAAAAAGACAATTACCTATTTTCGAGATGTTTACGACCACTTAATTCAAGTATCAGAAAATATAGATATATACCGAGAAATGATTTGGAGTTTAATGGATATGTACATGACCACCATTAGCAATAAAATGAACGAAGTGATGAAAGTACTTACCATAATGGCTTCTATTTTTATACCATTAACTTTTATTGCCGGTATTTACGGGATGAATTTTGAGTATATCCCAGAGTTAAAATATAAGAACTCCTATTTTATTCTTTGGGGCGTAATGATTACACTTTTTGTAGGCATGCTTATTTATTTTAAACGTAAAAAGTGGTTATGATTTAATAACTTTTTAGAGTAAAACCAAAAGTTAAAAATTTATCTTCTCCTTTTTGATTTTCTATCACGATACTTTCAAAAGTATGCAAATAGTTTATTTTAAAATTTAAAAATTTCCAAACAGGCAATTCTAATGCTAAATCAGCTTGCCAACGGTAATTATTTGATTTTTCTAATGATGGTTGAAAATAGCTTTCATGTGTGAAAATTACTTTATTTTTAAACAAATAATATTTACCGTTTATCCAGACAGTTGTTCGAAATGTATTTATAGATTGATTGTTGTTATACTCTAAAACATTAAAATTGGATTGCGAAAATTCTGTTTGTTCATATTCGCTTGAAAGAGAAAACTTAAGCCAATCTTTCTCTTTACTATAAATTTGAAATGAAACACCTGCCCCAAAAAGTGATCTTAAATCAATTTCTCTTCTAAAATTTGTACTAACAAAACCTAAAACAAATGGATAAATTTTTCTATCCGGATTCAAATACAAGAAATTCAAACTTAAAATATCTTCATCTGCCTTTTCCTTCCCAAACTCTTGATAAGTATAAGAGTTTCTAGTTTTAAAAATCCATTTTTTCCATGGCTTAACACTAAGCTCAGATTTTGCTCTAAAAATTACCGTTTCTACATTTCCACCTTGCCATAAACCTGTTAGCGAAAGGTTTGCTTTTAATTTAAGGGTATCACTCTCATTTATTTGACTGGAAACTATTAAAGGGAGAATTAAGAAAACAAATAATACACTTTTCATTCTTATCTAATTTAATTCTTTTAATGAGGTAAATATAATAGATATGAATAATAACTGAAAAATAATTAGAGGTTTATAAACCGTTAAATAAAAACTAAAACCAGCCAAAACGCTGGTTTCTTTTTTATATTTGATTTTATCTAAACAAAAACCATGAAGAGACAATTTCTTTACTTATTTATATTCTTTTTAAGTTTATCTATTTCTCAAGCCCAAAAACCCAAAATACCTTCATCTTCAGAGATTTACGAGTCTATCCAAAAACTTAATTTTTTAGGTTCTGTTTTATATATCGCAGCACACCCAGATGATGAAAATACACGATTAATTTCTTACATGTCTAATCATCTTAAAGCAAAAACAGCATATTTATCTTTAACGCGAGGCGATGGTGGTCAAAATCTTATTGGACCAGAAATTAAAGAATTATTAGGCGTTATCAGAACTCAAGAATTATTGGCCGCGAGACGCATTGATGGTGGCGAACAATTATTTACCAGAGCTAACGATTTTGGTTACTCAAAACACCCAGATGAAACTTTAGAAATTTGGGATAAAGACCAGGTTTTAAGCGATGTGGTTTTGGCTATTAGACAATTTAAACCAGATGTTATTATAAATAGGTTTGACCACAGAACCGCTGGTTCAACTCATGGTCATCATACAAGTTCGGCTTTGCTTAGTATGGAAGCTTTTGATTTATCAAATAAAAACACAGCGTATCCAGCTCAACTAAAACAGACCACCCTGTGGCAACCAAAACGATTATTTTACAATACAAGTTGGTGGCGTTATGGTAGTCAAGAGGAATTTGACAAGTTAGATAAAAGCAATATGATTAGTTTTGATATTGGCACCTATTACCCACTTAAAGGGCTGTCTAACAACGAATTAGCTTCTTTAGCTAGTAGTCAACATTTATGCCAAGGTTTTGGACGCTTAGCACAACGTGGTTCTCAAAACGAGTATATTGAGTTTTTAAAAGGTGATTCTTTAACTGATAACTCAACTATTTTTGAAGGAATTGATACCTCTTGGAATCGAGTTAAAGGTGGTGAAGCCATTGGCGATATTTTATATGATGCTGAGAAAAATTTCAATTTTAAAAATCCGTCAGAACATCTTTCTCAATTATTGGAAGCTTATAAATTACTTCAAAATATTGAAGATGAGCATTGGAAAACTCAAAAAACTAAAGAATTAAAAGGCATTATTGAAATGAGTGTGGGCTTATATTTGGAGGCTTCTGCAGAAACAAATTGGGCAACATCTGGTGAATTAATAAATTTAAACATAGAAGTTTTAAACAGGAGCACTGAAAATATTGTTTTAGAAAGTATTGAAAACACAAATGGTTTAAAAGTTTCAAAACAAATACTTTTAGAAGAAAACACAAAATACAATTTTAAAGAAAATCAGTTAATTGATGCAAATCAAAACCCTACAACACCTTACTGGCTTACAAAAAAAGGGACATTAGGCATGTATCAGGTAAATGATACAAACTTAATTGGCTTGCCTGAAACCCCAAGATTTTTTAAAATAGATTTCAACCTTTTAATCAATAATACACCAATTACTTTTACCAAAGACATTATTTACAGATTCTCAAAACCAGATAAAGGCGAACTGTATCGTCCATTTGAAATTATACCAGAAGTGTCAGCTAAAATTAGTGAAAAAGTCATTATTTTAGATACCGATAAGCAACGTGATATTACCGTAATTGTTAAAGCTGGACGTAACGATTTAGAAGGTTTTGTTGAAATTGCTCATCCAAACGATTGGAGTATATTTCCTAAAAATCAGAAAATTGAAATTAAAAATAAAGGTGAAGAACAACGTTTAGTTTTCACTGTGATTCCTCCAAAAAATCAAAGTGAAGGATTAATTACACCAATGGTTCATATTGGAGACAAAATTTACACCAAAGAACTCATTGAAATTGATTACGAGCATATTCCATTTCAAACCGTTTTATTACCAAGCGAAAGTAAAATTGTACGCTTAGATATTAAAAAGAAAGGTGAAAATATTGCTTACATTCAAGGTGCTGGTGATGTTGTTCCTGAAAGTTTACAACAAATTGGTTATAATGTTCGTATCATTACACCTGAAGAAATTAATACAGAAACACTAAGCCTTTTTGATGCTGTTGTTGTTGGTATTCGTGCTTATAATGTTGTTGAAGATTTAAAATTTAAACAACAATTATTATTCGATTTTGTAGCTAAAGGCGGCAATATGATTGTACAATATAACACCAATCGTGGATTAAAAGTTAATGATATAGCACCTTACAATTTAAAATTATCGCGTGATAGAGTTACCGATGAAAATGCAGAAATTCGTATATTAAATTCTGTACATCCAATTTTAAATTATCCAAATAAAATTACTCAAAAAGATTTTGAAGGATGGACACAAGAACGCGGATTATATTTTCCGGATGAATGGGCAAACGAGTTCACTCCTATTTTATCTATGAATGATAAAGGGGAAACACCAAAAGATGGTAGTTTACTTGTCGCTAAATATGGTAAAGGATACTATATCTACACAGGCTTAAGCTTTTTTAGAGAATTCCCTGAAGGTGTTTCTGGTGCTTACCGCTTATTTGCAAACATGCTTTCTATTGGTAAAGACCATTTAAAACTAGATGACAAATTAAACGATTAAATATGTCTGAAGAAAAAGAAAAAAGACAACCTTGGTTAAAATTGTATTCTATAGTTTTAATTGCCAACGCTATTTACATCATCATTTTTTACCTAATCATGCAAGCCTTTTAAATTATGCAAACTTTAAATTGGATTGATTGGGTTGTACTTACTGTAACATTGCTAACTATAGTTGGTTATGGCACCTGGAAAACGCGTGGTAGCAAAAGTGCACAAGACTATATAAAAGGAGGAAATACTAATAAATGGTGGACTATAGGTTTATCCGTAATGGCAACACAAGCAAGTGCTATTACCTTTTTATCTACAACAGGTCAAGCGTTTTCAGATGGTATGGGCTTTGTTCAATTTTACTTTGGCTTACCCATAGCTATGGTTATTATTTGTTTGGTATTTATTCCTTTATATCATCGATTAAAAGTTTATACTGCTTACGAATTTCTAGAAAACAGATTTGATTTAAAAACCCGAAGTCTAACAGCCATTTTGTTTTTAATACAGCGTGGTTTAGCTGCTGGAATAACCATTTTTGCACCAGCTATAATTCTCTCTATTGTTTTAGGTTGGAATATTATAACACTTAATATAATTATTGGTTTACTCGTTATTATTTATACCGTTTCTGGGGGTACTAAAGCAGTTACAGTAACTCAAAAACAGCAAATGTTTGTCATTTTTGCAGGTATGCTTGCCGCTTTGTTTATCATTTTAAGTTTAATTCCTGATGATGTTTCATTCACTAAAGCTTTAGATATTGCTGGTGCTAGTGGACGCATGGAAGTATTAGATTTTTCTTTTGATTTAGAAAACAGATATACGGTTTGGACAGGTTTACTTGGTGGTACCTTTTTAATGCTATCCTATTTTGGAACCGATCAAAGTCAAGTACAGCGCTACTTATCTGGAAAATCGAAAAAAGAAATGCAAATGGGTCTAATCTTTAATGGCTTATTAAAAGTACCTATGCAGTTCTTCATTTTATTGGTTGGTGTTATGGTATTTGTATTTTATCAATTTAATCCAGCGCCATTAAATTTTATTGATGCTTCCACTGAAAAAGTTTTAGCTTCAGAATATTCACAACAATATCAAGATCTTCAGTTAGAACAAAATAAATTGTTTGACAGAAAAAAAGAACTAAGTATTCAACTTTCAAATAGTGAAGATAATAACTTACGAAAAGATATTTTTAAGCTTGATAGTATTGAAAAAAAACATCGTTTAAAATCTAAATATTTAATTAAAAGAGCCATTGATACAACTTACGCTAATGCTTATGATAAATTAAATTCTGAATTAGTAACATTACCAGTTGATAGCGAAAGTTACAAAGAGAAAAAAGCAGAATTAAAAGTATTTTATCAAGACGCTGCAAAAGACACACAAACGAATGACAGAGATTATATGTTTATTACGTTTATACTAAAATATTTACCAAAAGGGCTTATAGGCTTACTTCTAGCAGTAATTTTGAGTGCAGCAATGTCATCAACAGCATCAGAGGTTAACGCATTGGCAACTATTACTTCAATAGATTTATATGGCAGAAATGTAAAAGGAGAAAAAGATGAGAAACACATGGTAAAAGCAACTAAAATATTTACCTTAATTTGGGGTTTAATTGCCATTATTATAGCTTGTTTTGCAAATCTTGCCGAAAATTTAATTCAGCTTGTTAACATAATAGGTTCTATATTTTATGGCAATGTTTTGGGTATTTTTCTATTGGCATTCTTCTTTAAATTTATAAAAGCCAACGCTGTTTTTATTGCAGCAATCATAACACAAATTATTGTAATAGTTGGTTGGTGGTTTGATTGGATGCCATATCTATGGCTCAATTTATTTGGCTGTATCTTGGTCATTGTAATTGCAACATGTATTCAACTAACACAAAAAACAAATGTCTCGACACATTAAAACTATTAACTGGGGAATTATTGGACTTGGCTCAATCGCTCACAAATTTGCCCAAGATTTAATCACATTAAATGATTCAAAGCTATACGCAGTAGCATCAAGAACTCAAGAAAAAGCAGATGCTTTCGCTAAAAAATATAACGCAACAAAAGCTTATGATACCTATGATGCTTTAGCAAAAGATCCAAATATTGATGCTGTCTACATTGCTACGCCGCATATTTTGCATAAAGAAAACACCCTTTTATGCTTAAATAATGGTAAAGCGGTTTTATGTGAAAAACCTTTTGCAATGAATGCCCAAGAAGTTGCTGAAATGATTGCAAAAGCTAAAGAAAAAAAACTTCTTTTAATGGAAGCACTCTGGACGCACTTTTTACCACACTATCAATATGTTATTAAAACTTTGAAAGATAAAACCTATGGTAATATTTTAAATATGGACGCTAGTTTTGGCTTTTATCGTGAGTTTGATGATGATTCAAGGCTTTTTAAAAAAGAACTTGGTGGTGGCGTTTTATTGGATATTGGCATATACCCTATTTTTTCAGCGCTTTCTACATTAGGCATTCCTAAAAACATACAAGCAGATGCTACATTTTTTGATAATGGTGCAGACTCATCAAATGATATGGTTTTTGAGTATGATAATAATGTAACCGCCCATTTAAAAGGGTCGCTTTTAGAAGAAATGCCTTGTGAAGCTATTTTTAATTGCGAAAAAGCAACTGTTAAAATAAACAGACAGTTTCATGCACCATCAACCGTATCAATTATTAAAGATGGAAATGAAGAAATTATAGATTTCAATTACAAAACTATTGGCTACAGCTACGAAATTTCACATTTTAACGAACTTCTTAGAAATAGAAAAACCGAAAGCAACATCATGTCTTTTGAGTTTAGTAAACAGCTTATTAAACTACTTGATGATGTTCGAAACATAATTAACCTTAGTTATTAAACACCTAAAAAGACTTGTTTTTGTTACTTTAAGTAAATTTTACTTGTCTATATGTAAAGTTTATTTTACTTTTGATTTATCAATCATTTAAATCAATTTTAAAACGAATAGTTATGAAAACAAATTATTTATTACCAAAGAAGTACAAAATCTATGGTTGGATACTTTTTAGCATGGGTATAATTGCTGGAATTTCATTTTCTATTGCCGGTTATGAATCTAACCTTTTTACAACAAAAGTGCTCACAATTTATGACGGACTTAATATTAAAATTAATGGAAAATCTTCATTTTTTACTATTCAAGAAAATAGTATTGTAGATGAACTTATTACAATTTCTATCATTATTGGTGGTCTTATTGTTGGTTTTACAAAAGAAAAAATAGAGGATGAATTTATTTATAAGCTACGTAAAGACTCACTAGTTTGGGCAATAATATTCAACTATGTTGTATTACTTTTTGCAACTCTATTAATTTATGATCTTGCATATTTTGATGTTCTTATTTTTAATATGTTTACACCTTTAATATTTTTCATTGTACGTTTCAATTTCTTAAAAATTAAATCAGGAAGCGATGAAGAATAATATAAAAGTACAACGCGCAATCCATGATATGACGCAGGCAGATTTAGCAGTAAAAATTGGTGTTAGTAGGCAAACCATAAATGCCATGGAGAAAAATAAATACGTGCCTTCTACAGTACTTTCTTTAAAAATTGCAAAATTATTCAAAATACCTGTAGAAGATATTTTCTTTTTAGACGACAACGACTAATAAAATAAAACGAAAGTTAGCAAACACATGCGTTAACGATTGCAACGGCATCCTTTTTTGCCAATAAAAGCAAAAAAGATATAGTGAAAAGCGTGTTAAAACGCCAAAAAAATAACATAAAAAAAAGCGCAACTCTAAACCGTTGCGCTTTTATATTTTTCTAGAAAGTCTAAAATTCTAACAATCTAAGTAGTCCAATTTACATAGCTCCCCATTCTTTCAGAGAGGCTTTATTCATATCGATATAAGCAGAATTTCCAGCTTTTTCAGCACCAGCTAAAGAGGCTTTAGCAATAGCAATCGCTTCTTTTTTATTACCTGCTTTAGCATAAATTAAACTTTGTTGCCTTAACTGCCAAAAACCAGGTGTTTTAATCATGCTCATCGCTTTATCCATCCATTCTTTAGCCGTATTGATATCTTTTCCAGATTCTAAATAATAAACCGCTGAAGCATAATAATCTGATGCTGCAGGACCATTCATAATTTTAGCAATACCATCAGATACCACCTTATCTGTGGGTACTTCAAAAGGTATAGCAACATAAGTTTTATCCCAAACCAAATCAATCGTAGCACTACTTGTTTTAATGTTGTTTACATCTAAAGTGAATGTCTCTACACTAAAAGGAAGTTCCATAGGTGTAATGGTTGTTTTAGCAGCTACTTTACTGTCGTCCCAATCTTGTGGAACACCACTTCCATTATAATCTGTGTAAAAATAAACATCCCAAGTTTCAACTCCTGGTTTTGCAAATAAAGCATAAGTACCCGCTTTTAGTGTTTGTCCATCAACAGTAGCATCAGTACTAAATGTAATTTTAGTTCTAGCATTTGCACCTGTTCTCCAAACTTTATCATAAGCTTCTAAGCCTCCAAATATTTTTCTTCCTTTTACTCCTGGTCTAGAATATTCGATAGTCACATCAGTTAAACCAACCTTTTGTTCTAGTTTACCTAAAGGGCTTGGTTGTGGTGTTTCAATTTGAGCATTAACAGAATATACCGTTGTAAATGCTAATAAAATTAATAGTAGTTTTTTCATTTTTAATATAATTAATTATAGGTTTAAATAGTTTGGTATAAATTTACGCATCAAATCTCCTATTAATGTTAACAAAAACTTAAAATAAGACATTGTATATTTACAGCTTATTTTATTAAGTTTTTGAATTGAAGTCTTTTGCAAAAGAAAAAAAGGTTAAGTGTATTAACAGTTATTCGAACCGCTTCAATCCCTAACCAAATAACAAATACTAATGAAACAATATTTCTCAGAAACAACAGGCACATGTACCATGGTATTTTGTGGCTGTGGTGTCATGACCATAAATGAAATAACTAACTGAAGTATTTCTCACGTTGGGTTTGCATTTGCTAAAAAATTTCCTAGGAAACAAGTACCATTTTATATTCTAGCCCAAGCTATTAGAGCAATTTTTGCTGCTTTTTTACTGTGGTTTTTATTTCCTGATAAATCGGTTTTTAGGCGAAACTACACCCGCAGATGGATTTCCACCATACAAGGCAGCAATTCTCGAGTTTTTATTAACCTTCTTTTTAATGGTGGTAATTACCAATATACCTTCTGGCAGTAAAGAAATTGGGACTATGGCAACCATTGCCGTTGGTGGTGTTAACCTTTTAGAAGCTGTGTTTGCTGGCTCAATGACTAAAGCCTCTATGAATGCTATTCGCTCTATTACTCCTGCTCTATTTACTGGTAATTTTCAGTATTTATGGCTTTATATTACGGCTCCAATTCTTGGAGCTATCGTTGCAGTTTCTAGCTGTAAATTGGTAAAAGACGACGATTGCTGTTAATTTTATCATAAAGCGTTCATAATTTTGTTTAACTTTTGGTTTAAATTGTTAAACATTTTGTATATTTGATACAAATTAAATCATTATGGCCAAGAAAAAAAATATTTCAAATAACGATATCATAACGTTTTATATGGATTATGTGTTAGAACATGACGAAAATCCAAAATCGGTTTATGCCTTTTCAAAAATGAATAATTTTGATGAAGCTGAATTTTATAAACACTACACCAATTTTGAAGCTATTGAAAAAGGCATTTTTGAGGCATTTTTTCAAAACTCCATGACTGTTTTAAATAAAAGTGAAGACTATAAAATATTTGATGCTAGAAATAAATTATTAAGTTTCTATTTTACTTTTTTCGAAAACCTTACAGCCAATAGAAGTTATGTGATTTTCACACTCAATAGTCATAAGCATGGCTTAAAAGGTTTAAAAAAGCTTTCAGGTTTAAAACAACACTTCTCTAAATACATTGAAGAACTGGGTATACAAATGCTGGATATCAAACAAGAACAGTTTGAAAAAATACAAGAACGTGCATTGAAAGAATCTGCTTGGTTGCAATTATTATTAACCATGAAATTTTGGATGGATGATACATCGCCTTCTTTTGAGAAAACAGATATCTATATTGAAAAATCTGTAAACACAAGTTTTGATGTTTTAAATATTGCGCCCCTAAAAAGTATTATTGATTTTGGAAAATTTATTTTCAAAGAAAAAATACACATGAACTAAACCTATGAATACAATAGATAAAATACCGACTTCAAAAATACAGCGCGCTACCAAATTAGTAACCACAGGTGCTAAAGTTGGGGTGAATTATATTAAATATTATGGTGACAAAATGATTAACTCTGAAGTTGATGCGAAAGAGCGCCTAAATAAAAACAATGCAACAGATATTTATGACGGTTTAAAGCAATTAAAAGGGAGTGCCTTAAAAGTGGCCCAAATGCTAAGTATGGAAAAAAGCATTTTACCACAAGCTTACGTTGAAAAATTCTCTTTGGCTCAATTTTCTGTACCACCATTATCGCCACCAT
>TARA_R110002111_G_scaffold110517_4_pt1 | contig 21411 bp, 20 predicted proteins | sample TARA_R110002111 | Tara Oceans TARA_R110002111 (sample SAMEA4397363) | marine metagenome | biome: Polar Biome; feature: [ZZZ] marine water layer (ENVO:01000295); material: water (ENVO:00002006), including particulate matter (ENVO:01000060) such as... | depth 199 m | reverse complement strand
GGTTTTAAATACCCAGTATGTAACACCATTGGCACATCCTGCGGGTAGATTAAATTCGTCATAAGGCACTCCAGAACTTGTTGTTAATTGTGGAAAAGAAGGTTTCCCTACCCAGAAATCTTTTTGTACAGTAGTGCCAGACATTATAGCTTTTACAAAGCCAGAGCCACTAGTACGAATACCTATAGGGCTTACAGTAATATTAGTACTTGAAGATGAAATTATTTGAAGATTATTTGATACTTGCCAAGATACAGAACCTACAGCATTTGTTAATGTGTAGGTTGAAGTTGTTGAACTACAAACCATCGGTGATCCCGCAATACTTGGTGGCAGTACCGCTGCTTGTACCGCTGCAAAAGCATTTAATCTACCGTTACCTAATTCACTACTTTTGCCTTGGGCATCATAAATATAACCACCCACTTCATCAGCAGTTGAAGTAATAATATTAAAAACATCTTGCTGAGTTAAACTAGAGTTAACCGATAAAACTAAGGCAGCTACTCCAGATACTTGTGGACAAGAATAAGAAGTTCCACCGAAACGCCCTGTGTATGATAAATGATTTGTACCTGTGTTGGGTAAGATACTGTTAACAACAGGCAGGTTGCCACAATCAGTATTGCTTACTGGATTATATCCAGCATTATTAGGAATGTCAATTGTAAACGCTTCAAAAGTTTCTGTAGCTATTTGGCAAGAATAAGCTCTATGTGAAGGGGCAACTAAATCAATGATTTGGTTATTTGTACTGTTTGTGTCTTCACTCGGACTATAGTTAGCCTGCAAATCAAATCTATCTGATGCTCCGACAGTTAATACACCGTTTACATTTACATTTGATGGAAAATTAACATTTCCGTTGTTTCCTTGAACATGATTAGCAGTATTTCCTGCAGAAAAAACTACAACGCACCCTAGATTATTTCTTCCTTGGGTTGTAGCATATATAATAGCATCTCTAATGACAGGTTGTAAATTAGGATTAGTTGAGTTATAACCCCAACTATTTGAAATAACATCAGCACCATTGTCTACAGCAAACTCTATAGCGTCAGCTAATCGTTGTGGAGTAATCCCCGTTCCATTGGCATTGAATATTCTTATAGGCATTATTGTACAGTTTGGAGCTATACCAGAAATTCCTTCGTTGTTATTTTGAGTTGCCGCAATTATTCCTGCGCAACCATTACCATGATTACTGTTTCCTGTTGGAGAGGGATTATTAGGGTCTCCATCAGCAAAATTACTTCCGTTTAGACGAACTTGTCGAGTATTAGGTAAATCAGGGTGATTCGAGGTTACTCCTTCGTCTAATACAGCAATAATGATTCCATTGTTGCCAGTAGTTATACCCCAAGCTTCAGGAGCATCAATATCTGCATCAATTGTACCAGAGTGGCCATCTGCAAACACTTGCCCAGTGTTATGCAAAGAAAATTGATTAGCAAAATAAGTATCATTAGGTAATGCTTGATGCAACTCTATGTCGCTAATAAAATTTGGTTGACTAAAACGCACTAATCCACTTTCTTGATAAGCATTTGCAATTTCTAAGGCACTTAAATTTATATCTACCTTTAACAATTGATAAATCTTAGTTGTTTTAATAATTTCCACATTATATATTTGATGCAACTTTTCAATTTCTTTTTGTGATATATTAGCTTTAAATTTTACAAGAAATTCATCAGTAACGCCTAATTCTAATCCAGTATCAATAGAATATATTTCATTACAAGATTTAACATCTATTTGACTTTTGAGCTTATTTTTAAACACTAGTTTCTCGGATTCATTGGATAAAGTTACAACATATGTGCTATCATCTTTCCATTGTAATAACTTGTCTTTAAAATCTTCTGATGTCGAAATTTTTATTTTATCCTTTTTTTTGCTATTCTTAAATCTAACTATAAGTTTGTTTTCACTTTCATTTATATAAACTTTTTCATCATAAGCATAGTAAAATTTTGATTGATTTGATTGGACAAATCCCAATATTAGTAAAGCAATTATTGAGATAGTAGCAAGGGTAAGAGATTTGCTTTTCATGATAAAATATTAGTTAAAGTTATTTATTTTCACAATTTTGTTAAATTAATATAGATTCAGAACACAATTAATAACAAACGATTTTATACACCAGTCTTTTCCCCCACTTTTGTAATGTAAATTTGAGGATATGCAATTCCTAGTGCTGTGCATAGCATAAATTCATCATTTTCTGGTAATCTAAATTCAACATGTATTAGTTTGCCTTCAACCTTATATTCTTCAGGCAAATTAATTTCATAAAATGTATTGTCAAGTGAATTTTGTGGCAGTCCAGAAACGTTATCATTAAATTTTATTAAGTACGAATTTCCACAATCTAATCCTTCTCCAATAACTGTAGCATTGAAAGGATTTTCTTTTATTTCATTTTCATCCTTATTACATGAGGTAAGTATAAAAGCCAGAGACATATATACTATAATTAATTTTTTCATTATGTTAAGTTTAAAAGATATTATCATACTCATTAGATGCAAAAACTCCAATAAGGTTGCGTAAAATGTTGATATTAAAACTAAATTCTATTAAAGAAGAAAATTAGTATTATAAATATAAGAATTATTTACGATTTAAAAAATACGTACTTCTACGTATTTTTATAAAACTTTAATAGATTAAAACAAATGAAACCACTTTAAAGACTTTTGAGTGCATTTTGCTAATTAGCTATTTGTTCAAAAGTCATTTGATTTTATAGGTTAATTCAAAAAGATGCTTATTTTTACGTCTATATGCCTCAATTAGAAGAAAAACGCTTAAGAAAAAACTTAGGAATTTTTTGATTAGATGAGAAATAAAAATAACGCATAGTCTAAGCTACGGATTATTTTTCTTTTGATATAAAGGCGAAAAAGAACAAGTTTTAGCAAGTTTTTTTCTTTTATTTGAGGCATTAAATAATAATAGCAAGAGTTTATAGTTATTATTTAGACTAAAAACACCAGCATTGAAATGAGTATAAATAATTTTTTTTACGAAAGCAAAGCGGTTGATTTAAGCAGAAAATTTTTAGTTTATTCCTTTTTAGGAATAAAAATTTTTAAATAAATGAAAACCTCTTACAAAGCCATACTATTTACTTTATGTGTTACTATTTTGGTAGTAAGTTGTTCTAGAAAAAAGGATAAATTTATTAACCGAAATTTTCATGCCGTTACGGCAGAATTTAATGCACTTTACAATGGCTACAATGCTTTAGAACAGGGTAGGCAAACTCTTAATGAAAGTTATGCCGATAGCTATTGGGATGTTCTTCCCATTGAACGGATGCAAATATTTGAAGAGATTGTACTTCCTGGGCAATCTAAAAATGAAAACTTTAACAGAGCTGAAGAAAAAGCAGCAAAAGCAATACAAAAGCATAGTATTACTATTGAAGGCAAGGAAAAAAACCCGCAAATGGATGAGGCTTATTTGCTTTTAGGTAAATCTAGGTATTTCGATCAGCGTTTTATTCCTGCGTTGGAAGCATTCAACTATATTTTATACAAATACCCAGCAAGCGATAAGATAAATCAGGCTAAAATTTGGCGTGAAAAAACAAACATTCGCTTAGATAACGATGACTTAGCGATTAAAAACCTAAAACGTCTTTTAAAACAAGAAGAATTAGAAGGTCAAGATTTAGCAGATGCCACATCTATGTTGGCACAGGCGTATTTAAACACAAAATCCGTTGATAGTGCCATTACGCAATTGGAAATAGCATCACAAGCGGCAAAAAGTAATGATGAACGCGGAAGATACCGCTTTATCCAAGGGCAACTATACAACCAATTGGGCTATAAAGATAGCGCCAATATTGCTTTTGATAAAGTCATTGAGCTCAATCGAAAAACGCCGAGAATCTACATGATTAGTGCGCATCTTGAAAAGGTAAAAAATTTCGATTTTGAAAATGGCAACAAATTAGAAGTTACAGAATTACTCGCTGAACTTGAAGAGAACAGGGAAAATCGACCTTTTTTAGATAAAATATATCATCAAATAGGAGAATATCATAGAGGTAATGAGTCAGATTCCTTAGCAACGGAATATTACAATAAGTCATTACGAACCAATTCCAGGGACAAGCAGTTAAAAGCAAGAAATTACGAGATTCTAGGCGATATGAATTTTGATGAATCTATATACCGAACTGCTGGCGAATATTATGATAGTACCATGACCAGTTTGGTGGTCGATTCAAAACCTTTCAGAATAATAAAGCGAAAGCGTGATAATTTAGAAGATGTTATTTATTACGAAGCGATTGCTCAGGTAAATGACAGCATTTTAAATTTAGTGAATTTATCGGATGCTGATAGGCTCGCTTATTTTGGGACTTTTATTGAAAAATTGAAAGCAAAGGCTGAAGAACAAAAGGAAAAAGAAGAAGCTGCTGAGGCAATAAAACGAAATAGTGGTTTGGTAACAGTTAATAAGGCTATAGGCGCTAATGTTAAAAGAGGCGCACCAAATCAGGCTGCTGCATTTTATTTTTATAACCCAACAACGGTAGCGTATGGTAAAACCGAGTTTGTTAAAATTTGGGGCGACAGACCTAATGAAGACAATTGGAGATGGTCCAGTAAAGGAAAATCTGGAAGTTTTGGAGGGGTTTCAAATATTGATATTTTAGCTTCGGCTTCGGATGATGAAAAGTTTGATCCGCAGTTTTATATGTCTAAAATTCCTTCCGAAGAAAAAGAAATCGATAGTATTTCTAACGAAAGAAACTATGCGTATTACCAATTAGGGCTAATTTACAAGGAGAAGTTTAAAGAATATGAATTGGCTAAGAATAAGTTTCAAAATTTACTTCAAAGCAATCCAGATGAAAAATTAGTTTTGCCTTCAAAATATAACCTGTATAAAATATATGAGCTTTTAGGTGAAAACGATGAAGCTTCCATTGCTAAAAATGAGATTATAAAAAACTATCCAGAATCGCGTTATGCAACTATTTTGGCAAATCCAGAATTGGTTTCTGATAGAGACGAAAATAGCCCTGAAAGTTTATATGAAGCACTTTATATTCAGCATGAAAACCAAGACTATTTAGATGTTATATCTAAAAGTGAGGATTATATCAACAGGTTTGATGGCGAGCCTATTGTGCCTAAATTAGAACTATTAAAAGCAACCGCAACCGGACGCTTATATGGCTATGAGCCTTACAAAGAAGCTATTAATGCTTTAGCGGTAACCTATGCAAATACAGAAGAAGGCAAGCAGGCACAAAACATACAAAACAATTTGTTCCCAAAAATAACGAGTTCAGATTTTATTGAAGATAATGATAGCATTGTGAGTAATCATAAAGTTGTTTTTCAATTCAAAAATCCAAAACCTGAACAGATTTTAGAGTTTAAGAAAACGATAGACGCCATTTTAGAAAGCATTAGATATTACAATTTAAAAGCATCGGTAGATGTTTATAATCCAAACACCAAATTTGTTGTTATTCATGGATTTAAGAATGCTCAGGTTGCAAAAACTTTCGATCAATTATTAACTAAAGAAAACAGGAAAAAAATAAAAACCCCATATTTTGCAATATCATCTGCAAACTATCAAATTATTCAAATTCATAAAAATTTGGATTCTTATTTAAATATTGATAATAATTAAACTTAACAAATTATGTTCTCTGATAATAAAAAAGATAAAAATAAAAACATGGTAGAAGGAACAACTAGTCAGAATATCATATCACAAGGCACTAAAATTGTTGGCGATTTTAACAGCCAAGGCGATTTTAGAATTGATGGTGCGGTTGAAGGAAACATCAAAACCACGGGAAAAGTGGTTGTTGGCAAAGAAGGATTCATTAAAGGCACGCTTCAAGGTACCGATGCTTATTTTGAAGGTAAATTTTCGGGTAAGTTAGCTTTATCTGGAACATTAACTTTAAAAGCAACAGCTCATATTGAAGGCGAAGTAGTAGTTGGAAAACTTGCTGTAGAACCTGGTGCAAATTTTAATGTTACTTGTGCCATGAAGGGCTCGGTAAAAGAAATGAACAAAGGTGGACAACAACAGCAACAACCAAAAGAAACCGAAAAAACAGCTTAGAAACGTTGCTATCCTTATGGGGATTGGCCTGCAAATGGGTGTAACAATCTATTTGTTTGTACTGTTAGGCAAGTGGCTGGACACCAATTATAACGATGGTGAAAAGCTATACATTATAATAATGACGCTTTTAGGTGTTGCCATTTCTCTTTACGCCGTTCTAAAACAAGTCAACCGAATTAAATATTAATGAGCAACCCTTTTTTAAGCTTTTCAATTCAGGCAATTGCACTTTTGGCAGTTGCTTTTTGTGTTCATATTGCTGCTTTAAGTGTTCTTGGTTTTCCTTTATTTGAAAACAGAATACGACTCTCTTACATCGTAAACCTTAGTTTAATCATTTTCATTTTTGGAATGTTATACCTGTTCAAAGAAAAATATAAATCCCAATTAGGGTTTTTGTTTTTAGCAGGTAGCTTATTAAAATTCGCCGTATTCTTCATTGTGTTTTACCCATTTTACAAGCAAGACGGTATCATTTCAAAATTAGAGTTTGCATCCTTTTTTGTGCCTTATGTTATGGGTTTAATTTTAGAAACAATTAGTCTAAGCAAATGGCTTAAAAAGTTGGAATAATAAATTGAAACACACCGATATAAATATCCTTGTAAATAAAAAAGAAAATTGTTTTTGTTTTTGAGATAAAAACATACCTTTGCACCGATTTTATGGACACCATTAATAGGTATAAAATGCAAAGAAAAATACGGACTAGATTACTTTTAATTTTCTTTACGGCAACAACCTTCCTTGGATTCGCTAGTGAACTGAAAAAAGATTCAGATCAAAAAGGCGACACAAAAGAGTCAAGGAAACAAGAAGTGAAAGACTATATAGCACATCACTTGTTGGATTCGCATGACTTTGAGATATATTCATATACAGATAACGAGACAGGAAAAGTGAAACATGTAGGTTTCCCACTTCCGGTCATTTTATGGGATGATGGCTTGAAGGTTTTTTCAAGTTCAAAATTTCGCCACGAAGAAAAGGTTGCCGAAGTTGACGGCAACTACTACAAAATAGATCATGCTAAAATTTACAAAACAGACGCTTCCGGAACCATCAAATACGATGAAGAGGGCCACGCGATCAATGAGAAGCCTTTAGATATCTCCATAACAAAAGGTGTTTTTATGATGTTTGTCACTGCTATCTTAATGTTTTTTCTATTTAGAGGTTTGGCAAAAAGCTATACTAAAAACGCTGGTATTGCACGAGGGGTTGGAAGATTTTTTGAACCCATAGTTCTTTATATAAGAGACGACATTGCAATTGCGAATATTGGAGAGAAAAAATACAAAAAGTACATGTCATTTTTATTGACTGTGTTTTTCTTTATATGGTTTTTGAATATGTTTGGCTTAACCCCTTTTGGAGTTAATGTAACTGGCAATATAGCCATAACAACTGCTTTGGCGGCCATTGTGTTCTTTATTACCACATTTACAGGAACAAAAGAGTATTGGAAACATATTTTTGATCCATTGGGAGATGGCATGCCCTGGATTGGAAAAATAATGATATACATTATATTGGTTCCTATTGAGATTTTAGGAATGTTCATTAAGCCATTTGCATTACTGATACGTTTGTACGCAAATATGACTGCCGGCCACGTAGTCCTTGGCAGTTTATTGGGCTTGATCTATGTTTTTCAAAACTGGGTAGGTGGCACCTTGTCATTCGGATTGGCATTTGCTATTTCGTTGATTGAATTTTTCGTAGCGCTTTTACAAGCCTATATATTTACAATTTTAGCAGCCCTTTATTTTGGTTTTGCAAGTGAAACGCACGATCATGCCGAAGATCACGAAGCAGAGGTACAACACTTGTAAGGGTAGTGCAAACCCAGGTTGTTGAGCTAGATTGTCGAAACAGAATGTTTAATTTTTAATTATATATATATTATGGAAATTCCAAGTGTAATAGGAGCAGGACTAGCGGTTATAGGTGCTGGTATCGGTATCGGTATGATCGGTGGTAAAGCTATGGAAGCTATTGCCCGTCAGCCAGAGGCTTACGGTAAGATTCAAACGGCAATGTTGATTGCAGCAGCTCTTATTGAAGGTATTGGTTTTGCAGCAATTTTTGCTGGGTAATCAAAACAAAACAGGCACTATTGTAACGGTTGGTTGCAATAGTGTGTTGTTGTATTATAATGTAAATTAAAGGTATAATATAAACAGGCCCTGAAAGGCTGTGATACTATGGATAAATTAATAAATGAGTTTTCAATCGGATTGTTCTTTTGGCAGTCATTAGTCTTCATCTTATTACTGTTGGTACTTCGCAAGTTTGCGTGGAAACCAATCCTAAATGCCGTTAACGAGAGAGAAGAAGGCATAAAAAAGGCATTGGATTCTGCTGAAAAAGCAAAACTGGAAATGCAAAATCTTCAAGCAGATAATCAAAAGTTATTAAAAGAAGCTAGAGCGGAACGTGAATCTATGTTGAAAGAAGCGCGTGACATGAAAAATAAAATGATTGATGATGCCAAAGGCGAAGCTCAAACACAAGCAAATAAAATGATTCAACAGGCGCAGGCAGCTATTGAAAGTGAAAAGAAAGCAGCCATGGCCGAACTTAAAAATCACGTAGCAGGTTTATCTTTGGAGATTGCAGAAAAAATGGTGCGTAAGGAATTATCCAACAAAGACAAGCAATTACAATTGGTTGAAACGATGTTGGGCGAAACGGCATTAAATTAAAGCTGGTCGTTGAGCGTAGTCGAAACGACAAAAAGATAAAAGTTAATTAAAAACAGATACCCACTTTCGTGGGCATTATTATGGCAGGAGCAAGAGCAGCAATACGTTACGCAAAAGCAGTACTTAGTTTGGCTACAGATCAAAAAACAGCAGATGTTGTTAATACCGATATGGCGTTAATAGCAAACACGATTGCAGAAAGTAAAGATTTAAGTGAAGCGCTTAAAAGCCCTATAGTTCCTTCTACTGTAAAAAAGTCTATTTTATTAGAAGTTTTTAAAAATACAAACCAATCAACATTAAATTTAATGGATACTTTAGTTGCTAATAATAGAATAGATATTCTTGAACAAGTAGCTGCAAAATACAATCAATTATTCGATGAATCAAAAGGTATAGAGCTTGCAACGGTAACTACTGCCATTGCTTTAACTCCAGATTTAGAGAAGAAAGTTTTAGCAAAAGCTAAAGAACTTACAGGAAAGAAGGATGTTGAAGTAAAAAATAGTATTGATGAAAGCATTATAGGTGGTTTCATTTTACGCATAGGTGATGTGCAGTACAACGCAAGTGTTGCCAATCAACTTAGCAAATTAAAAAGAGAACTTACATTAAACTAAAATAATTCAGAATTCTGAATCCTGAATTCAAAATTAATAAAGATGGCAGAAGTAAAACCAGCTGAAATATCAGCAATCTTAAAAAAACAACTTTCAGGTTTTGAAGCTAGTGCTTCATTAGATGAGGTAGGAACCGTATTAACAGTAGGTGATGGTATTGTACGTGCTTATGGATTAGCTAACGCACAATATGGCGAGTTGGTGGAATTCGACGGTGGACTGGAAGGTATCGTATTGAACCTTGAAGAAGATAACGTTGGTATCGTATTATTAGGCCCTTCTGTAGGTGTTAGAGAAGGCTCTATTGTAAAACGTACTGAGCGTATTGCTTCTATCAATGTCGGTGAAGGTATTGTTGGTCGTGTTGTGGATACTTTAGGCAACCCTATTGATGGTAAAGGGCCCATTGCTGGTAAAACTTATGAAATGCCTTTAGAGCGTAAAGCACCAGGTGTTATCTACAGAGAGCCGGTAACTGAACCGTTACAAACAGGTATTAAGGCGATTGATGCTATGATTCCTATTGGCAGAGGCCAACGTGAGTTGGTTATTGGCGACCGTCAAACTGGTAAAACAGCAGTTTGTATTGATACCATTTTAAATCAAAAAGAATTTTACGACGCAGGCGAGCCTGTATATTGTATATATGTTGCCGTTGGTCAAAAAGCGTCAACGGTAGCTTTAATTGCTAAAACATTAGAAGAAAAAGGCGCTTTAGCTTACACGACCATAGTCGCTGCAAACGCATCAGATCCTGCTCCTATGCAAGTTTACGCACCAATGGCAGGTGCTGCAATTGGTGAGTATTTTAGAGATACAGGTCGTCCAGCTTTAATTATCTATGATGACTTATCAAAACAAGCAGTAGCTTACCGTGAGGTGTCTTTATTATTACGCCGCCCACCGGGACGTGAGGCGTATCCAGGTGATGTGTTTTATTTACACTCAAGATTATTAGAGCGTTCTGCAAAAATCATTAATAACGATGCTATTGCCAAGGAAATGAATGATTTGCCAGATTCACTTAAGCCAATGGTTAAAGGTGGTGGTTCATTAACAGCGTTACCAATTATTGAAACACAAGCAGGTGACGTTTCGGCATATATTCCAACAAACGTCATTTCTATTACAGATGGTCAGATATTTTTGGATGGCGATTTATTTAACTCTGGTGTTCGTCCAGCAATTAACGTAGGTATCTCGGTATCTCGTGTTGGGGGTAATGCTCAGATTAAATCCATGAAAAAAGTAGCAGGTACTTTAAAATTAGATCAAGCGCAATATCGTGAATTGGAAGCGTTTGCTAAGTTTGGTTCAGATTTAGATGCCGTGACTTTAAATGTTATTAATAAAGGAAAGCGTAATGTTGAAATCTTAAAACAAGCACAAAATGATCCTTTTAAAGTTGAAGATCAAATTGCTATTATTTATGCAGGATCCAAAAACCTATTAAGAGATGTGCCTGTTGAAAACGTAAAAGAATTTGAAAGAGACTATTTAGAATTCTTAAAAGCTAAGCATAGTGATGTATTGGCAACTTTAAAAGCAGGTAAATTAACTGATGAGGTTACAGATACATTAACAGCTGTAGCGAAGGATTTATCAGGGAAATATAGATAGCCCCTCCCAGCCTCCCCAAAGGGGAGGAGTTATATGGAGGATCTAATATTATTATGTACAACTAATAAAATCCCTCCCCTTTGGGGAGGTTAGGTGGGGCCAATGGCAAATTTAAAAGAAATACGTAACAGAATATCCTCAGTATCTTCAACGATGCAGATTACCAGTGCCATGAAAATGGTATCGGCTGCAAAGTTAAAAAAGGCTCAAGATGCAATTACGGCAATGCGACCTTATGCCGACAAGTTAACTGAGCTTTTACAAAGTTTAAGCGCAACTTTAGATGCAGATTCTGGAAGTAAGTTTTCAACACAGCGTGAAGTTAAAAATGTTTTAATAGTGCCTATTACTTCTAATAGAGGGTTATGTGGTGCTTTTAATTCAAACATTATTAAACAAACTCAACATCTGATCAATAATGTGCATGCAGGAAAAAAAGTTTCGATTGTTGCTATTGGGAAAAAATCAAATGACGCTTTTGCAAAGAAAAAAATTGTAATTGCTAATAAAAGTGCTGTTTTTGATGATTTAACTTTTGATAATGTTGCTGAAATAGCTGAAATGCTAATGGCTAAATTTGTTGCTGGCGAGTTCGATAAAATTGAAATCGTTTATAACAAGTTTAAAAATGCGGCTACTCAAGAGGTAATGACAGAGCAGTTTTTGCCAATTGTACCTGTTGAAGGAGAAGCAAATAACAATGCAGATTATATTTTTGAACCATCAAAAATTGAAATCGTTGAGCAACTCATTCCAAAGTCTTTAAAAACCCAGTTGTATAAGGGTGTTAGAGATTCTTTTGCATCCGAACACGGTGCACGTATGACGGCAATGCACAAAGCAACCGATAACGCTACTGAGTTAAGAGATCAGCTTAAATTAACTTACAACAAAGCGCGTCAGGCAGCAATTACCAATGAGATTTTAGAGATTGTTGGTGGTGCAGAAGCTTTGAATAATTAACACATAATTTGTCATGCTGAACCTGTTTCAGCATCCTATAAAAGCATTTTAGCCTCACTTTTTAGTGAGGCTTTTTTTGTGGCATCAATTTTGGAACGGTATCTTTATAAATATTTAAGCTACTACTATGAAACTATTAAAAAGAACAATGTCCTTATTTCTTATGCTGTTTATTATCGTAAGTTTTTCGCAATGTGCAAGTACTCTAAAATTACAGGACAACTTACCTTTAGAGATTGACGAAGTTTACTATCAAACATGGGTAGCTGGTGTTAAAGGTGGTGGCTCAGGCATAAATGTTTTTATTCCTATTGAATCAAATTCTAATGATATAGTGTTAGATAGCATGTATTTCAGAGGGAAATCAACAAAAATTGAATATGTAAATGATGCTTTGGCAGTAGGTCGCTTTAAAACAGAAGCAAACCAAAAACAGGATATTATAATGAGCAACGAGCCTTATGCTGAATATGCCAATAAAGTTCCAGAATTACCTGAAAAAATACCATTTGAATTAAAAGATGATGAATGTGTGGTTAGTTATTTAGAGAAAAATAAGATTAAATATTTCAAAATAGAAGGGATAGTAAAAAAGGAATCTACACGTTATCCATAAACCCAACCAAGAAGCCATACTTATCTTTGGTTAGCATGTTCTAAAAACGTATTTTTAGCGAGATAAACAGCGTATCATTGAGCACTATTAAGACGTTCTTTAAGGACACCATAATCTATGGTTTGGCAACAGTTTTGCCAAGACTAATGAATTTTGTTTTAGTACCACTGCATACAGGTAAACTTGAAACATCAAGTTATTCCGATAACACGATATTTTATGTTTATGCAGCTTTTTTCAATGTGTTACTTACCTATGGTATGGAAACCGCTTTCTTTAGGTTTTTCACTAAAAGCGAAGAAAAAATCAAGGTGTTTTCTACGGCTTTAATAAGTTTAACGGTTACAGCCATTATATTTTTAATAGTAGTTTTTACTTTTAATGAACAACTAGCAAACATTGTAAACTTAAACCAAACCTATTTTAATTTATTAATTGGGGTTTTGGTTTTAGATACTGTTGTAGTTATTCCTTTTGCTTATTTAAGAGCAACAGGTAGGCCGATTAAGTTTACTGCTATAAAACTTAGTAATATTGTTATTTTTGTTTTGCTAAACTTTTTCTTCCTATGGGCCATTCCAAAATTTGAAATAAATTATCCAAATTATGATGAAGAGGATTTGGTTAAGTATATTTTCATTGCAAATTTGGCAGCTAGTATGGTTACCTTTTTATTACTATCGCCATATTTTTTTAAAACAAAATTACAATTCAGTAAAACTGTTTTTAAGCAATTATTGAATTATGGTTTACCTATTATGATAGCTGGTTTAGCATACGTAATAAATGAAAATTTTGACAAATGGTTATTACCAGATGTTCTTGGAAAAGATATAAATGGTGCATATAGCGGCTGCTATAAAATAGCCGTTTTTATGACCATTTTTATACAAGCTTTTAGGCTTGGAGCAGAACCTTTCTTTTTTAATCATGCTAAAGAGAAAAACGCAAAAGAAACCTATGCCCGAATTATGAAGTACTTTGTTATTTTCGGGAGCGCTATGTTGGTTTTCATAATTGCGTATTTAGACATCTTTAAATCATTAATTGTTAGAGATGAAAGTTACTGGATTGCAATAAAAATAGTTCCAATTGTGCTACTTGCTAATTTGTGTTTAGGCATTTATTTCAATTTAGCTATTTGGTATAAACTTACAGACAAAACACGGTATGGGATGTATTTGTCGTTGGTTGGAGCTTTAATAACCATCGTTTTTAATGTTATCATGATAGAAAAAATAGGGTTCATTGCTTCGGCTTGGGCAACATTGTTGGCTTATGGTGTTATGATGATTTTATCTTATTATTTAGGACAAAAACACTATGCAGTACCTTATAATTTAAAAAGTATTTTAAGTTATTTAGTTTTAGCTATTGGTCTATCAATAATAGCATTAAACACAAATGCTAACTATTATATAAATACAGGCTTGCTTTTAGTATTTTTGTCGCTTGTACTTTTCCTTGAAAAAAATGAAATAAAACAACTGTTAAAGAGATAACATGAATATAAAAATAATAAACAAATCCAGTCATGATTTGCCACATTATGAAACTATTGCTTCGGCAGGATTGGATTTGCGTGCAAATTTATCTGAACCAAGAACATTAAAACCTTTAGAACGGAGTATTGTAGGTACGGGTTTGTATATAGAGCTACCTGTTGGTTATGAGGCGCAAGTGCGACCACGTAGTGGCTTAGCAGCAAAAAAAGGTGTTACTGTATTAAATGCTCCAGGAACTGTTGACGCAGATTACAGAGGAGAAATAGGTGTAATTTTAGTGAATTTATCTAATGAAGATTTCACTATAGAAAATGGTGAACGAATAGCACAATTAGTAATTGCAAAACATGAACGAGCAGAATGGAAAGAAGTTGAAATACTATCTGATACTGATCGGGGTTCTGGAGGATTTGGAAGCACTGGAACGAAGTAAATTCCTGCGAAGGCAGGAATCTCATAATAAATTTAGATGAAACATTGGTACGTTATATCATAACAAATAAACCCAACGGCGTTTTATATATTGGAGTTACAGATAATATTGATGAAAGGGTAAAAGAACATAAATTGAAAGTATATCCGAAATCATTTACTGCAAAGTATAATTGTGATAAATTGGTTTATTTTGAAGAATTTGAAGTTGGAAAGGAAGCAGAGAATAGAGAAGGACAATTTAAAAAATGGAAAAGAGATTGGAAAATTAAACTTATTGAAGAGATGAACCCGAGTTGGATGGATTTAGCAGCCAATTAGAATTCGAATTTTAATAAATTAAGAGAATAATAGATTATCAAGTTTAACTTTTAAAAGATACCTGCCTACGCAGGCATTTATATGAAAATAATAGTACCAATGGCAGGTCGAGGCTCTCGATTGCGCCCACATAGTTTAACAGTGCCAAAACCATTAATTCCAGTTGCAGGACAACCTATTGTTCACAGATTGGTAAAGGACATTGCCAAGGTTTTAAAACAACCTATTGAAGAGATTGCTTTTGTTTTAGGCGATCCCGCTTGGTTTGGTGATGATGTTGTTTCAAGTTTAAAGGATTTAGCCAAGGATTTAGGCGCAAAACCATCCATTTACCGACAAGATAAACCGTTGGGAACAGGCCATGCTATTATGTGTGCGGAACCTTCTCTTTCTGGACCTGCAGTTATTGCTTACGCCGATACATTGATTAGAGCAGAGTTTGATTTAGACCCAACAGCAGATAGCGTGATTTGGACGAAGCAAGTTGACAACCCTGAGGCCTATGGTGTTGTTAAATTAAATGCAAACAAAGAGATAGTTGAATTGGTTGAAAAACCAGAAACTTTTGTCAGCGACCAAGCTGTAATTGGTATTTATTACTTTAAAGAGGTTGCTGTTTTAAAAGAAAAACTACAAGAAATTCTAGATGAAAACATAAAGAATGGCGGCGAATATCAAATAAATGATGGTATAAAGCGCATGATGGCTGATGGTAAGGTTTTTAAAACAGGAACTGTTGATGAATGGATGGACTGCGGAAACAAAGCTATAACCATTGAAACGAATCAGCGTATGTTAGGCTTTTTAAAGTCGGATGGAGAAGAACAATTAGTGGCATCAACAGCTAAATTAAAAAACGCAAATATTATTGAGCCTTGTTTTATAGGTAAACATGTGGTGCTTAAAAATGCTACAGTAGGGCCTTTTGTATCCATTGGTGATAATAGTGTTATTGAAAACTCAACCGTTAAAAATAGCTTAATTCAGACTAATACGAGTATAAAAAATGCTAATTTAGATAACGCTATGATTGGTAACCACGTAAAATTTGATGGTAATTTTACAAGTATTAGCATAGGAGATTATTCGGTTTTGGAATAATTCCTGCGGAGGCAGGAATCTCATAGCAAAAAGAATATGAAACAATTTTATGTCTATATAATGACGAACAAACCAAATGGTGTTTTGTATATAGGATTAACGGATTATATTGACGAAAGAGTTAAAGAACATAAATTAAAAATTTACCCTAAATCTTTTACCGCAAAGTATAATTGTGATAAATTGGTTTATTTTGAAACGTTTGAAGAAGGGATTAAAGCTGAGCAAAGAGAAAGGCAGTTTAAAAAATGGAAAAGAAATTGGAAAATTAAACTTGTTGAAGAGATGAACCCAAGTTGGACAGATTTAAGCTTAAACTGGAATTTAAATTATAATAAGTTAAGAAAATAACATTGAGATACCTGCCTGCGCAGGCACTAGATGAAACAAAAAATCTACATCTTATTTTTTATTTTCGGAATGTTAATCCTTCCGCAGGTAAATTATGCCCAAGTAGATTTTAATAAAAAACCGGATGATGATCTAGGGAATGTTGAGGATGAATTTCAAGAATCATTTTACGAAGCCTTAAAACAAAAAGGGATTGAAAACTACGATCGATCGGTTGAAGCACTTTTGAAATGTATTGAATTAGATGACGATGTACCTGTTTTATATTTTGAATTAGGTAAAAACTATATCAAACTTAAAAATTTTGGAGACGCTGAGAAAGCACTAAAAAAAGCGGTTAGTTTAGAACCCGATAACGAATGGTATTTAGATGAGCTTTACGACTATTACGCCTCTCAAAACGATTATGATAAAGCTATAAAAACGGTTAAACAGCTTGTTAAATATCATCCAGATTACAAAGAAGATTTAGCGTCACTTTATGCGCGAACCGAAAAGTATGATGAAGCCTTGGCACTTTTAGATGAATTGGATGCTGCTTTAGGTATTTCAATTTCTAGGGATATTTTGCGAAATCGAATTTACGAGGCTACTGGCAGAAAAAAAGAACAAATAGAAAATTTAGAAACTCGCGTTGAAAATAATCCTAATAAGGAATCTAATTACTTAGCACTAATTTTTCGCTATAGTGAAAATAATGAAAAGGATAAAGCCTTTGAAACCGCAAAGGAGTTATTAAAGATTAATCCGAATTCGCAACTGGTTCATTTAGCATTGTATAAATTTTATTTGGATGATAATGATGCTGAAAAGGCTATTGAATCTATGAAAATAGTCGTTCAAAGTCAGCAAATAAAACCTGAAGCGAAACTTAAAGTGTTATCCGATTTCGTGAATTTTGTAAAAGAAAATCCAGAATACGAAGCTGATTTAATTGAGGCTACAAATTTAGTTAGTGATGCTAATAATGAAAAATCCTTAACCGAATTAGGACACTATTACTTATCAAAAAACAATAAAGAAAAGGCATTGGAATATTTTGAGCAAGCATTAAAACAAGACACTGATAATTTTGCAATACTCAGAAATGTCATGTTGCTTCAAATAGATTTAAAAGAATTTGATAAAGCCGCCGAAAATAGTATGAAAGCACTTGAAAAATATCCTTCGCAACCCATATTTTATTTGATAAACGGCGTAGCATCAAATGAATTAAATAAACCAAAAATGGCTATAGAATCGTTGGAAATGGGTCTGGATTATATTATCGATGACATTAAAATGGAAGCCGATTTTTATAATCAATTAAGTAAAGCTTATACCTTATTAAACAATACGGTTAAGGCAAAAACGTTTAGTGATAGAGCAAAACAAATACAATCCCCAAATTAATGATTAGATATTTATATACAATTTTAGTAGTGCTGTTAATGTTTAATTGTAAATCGTCAAGAACAGTAGGTGCAGGAGAAGCTAATTTAAAGTTATCCACAAAGCAGCTTATAAAAGAAAATGACAAGCAATCGCCTAATTTTAAAACCTTACAGTCCAAACTAAAAATAACCTTTACACAAAAAGGAAATACACAAACCCATTCCGTAAGTTTTAGAGCAAAAAAAGATGAAATGCTATGGATGAGCGCCACATTTTCTATTATAAAAGCTTTAGTAACTCCTGAAAAAATAAGCTTTTATAATAAGCTTGATAACACCTATTTTGAAGGCGATTTTTCATATTTAAGTGATTTGTTGGGTACAGCATTAGATTTTCAAAAAGTGCAAAATTTACTGTTTGGTGAAGCATTGTATAATTTAAAGGATGAGTCTTATAAAGCTTCAGTTTTAGACAGTAGTTATGTACTTCAACCAAAAAACCAACGGGAACTTTTTGAGATTTTTTTCATTTTAGATCCTTCGTTATTTAAGGTAAAATCACAACAAATATCGCAACCTGCAGCATTAAGGCATTTACAAATAGATTATAAATCGCACCAAGAAATAGACAAACAAATTCTTCCAGAAATGATAAGGGTAATTGCCGTTGAAGCGAATGAGGAAGTGCTTATTGAATTGGAATTTAAAAATGTGTCTTTAAATGAAGACCTGCGTTTTCCTTATAAAATACCATCAGGTTTTGATAAAATAGAACTTTAATGCAAGTTGCTAAAAGGTCATATAAAACGTTATTACTACTCTCATTTTTATGTTGCGGGCTATTCAGCTTTTCGCAAAATAATAAACAAAAAGAACTAGAAACACGCCGACAGGAATTACGCAGGGAAATTCAGAAAATTAATGAACTGCGTAATGAGAATAAATCAAAAGAAAAATCACAATTGTCATTAATTGAGGATTTTAATTATAAAATTAATGTTTTAAAAAATTTAATAAAAGTAACCAATCAGCAAGCGAATTTTTTAAATAGGGAAATTAGTAACAATCAAAAAAAAATAACCGCTTTAAGAGATGAATTAAAGCAACTTAAAGAAGATTATGCAGCCATGATTGTGAAGTCTTACAAGAGTAAAAACGAACAAAGCAGAATCATGTTTTTGTTATCGTCTGAAGATTTTAAGCAAGCCTATAAACGGCTGCAATACATTAAGCAATACTCAGATCATCAAAAGCAACAAGGGGAAACTATAAAAGCTAAAACTGAGGAATTACAGCAAATAAACATTGATTTATCAAAGCAAAAGGAAGATAAAAACAAGCTAATAGCTGAAAACAGAGTGGTTCAAAGATCATTGGAAAAAGAACGCAAGCAGCATGATGCCTTAATGAAATCGATTCGAAGTAATTTAAGTCGATATACGTCTCAAATAAGACAAAAGCAAAGAGAAGCCGATAGGATTGATGATGAAATAAACAGAATAATTAAAGCAACCATTGCAGCTTCAAATAAAAAAGCGGGAAAATCCTCAAGTTCAAATACATTTGCTTTAACACCTGCGGGCAAAGCTTTAGCAAAAGATTTTGAATCGAATAAAGGTAAACTCGATTGGCCTGTTGAAAAAGGCTTGGTTACGCTGCGCTATGGTACACAACCTCATCCTATAAATAAAAATTTAACTATTAGAAGTAATGGCGTGCGTATTGCTACAGAAAAAAAAGCAAAGGTTAGAGCTGTTTTTAGTGGCGAAGTAACTGCCGTAATTGCTATAAAAAATGCCAACACCGTGGTTATGGTACAACACGGTAACTATTTTACGGCTTATAAAAATTTAGGTAGAGTGTATGTTAAAAAAGGGGATAAAGTAACTACAAAACAAGAACTTGGCGAGGTGTTTACGAATTCATCTAACGGCGAAACCATACTTAGCTTTAGCATATTTAAAGAAAATGCAACTCAAAACCCTGCAAGTTGGATTTATAAAATGTGACACACCGTGTCATCCTGAACTTGTTTCAAGGCCTCATTTATAATTTTATACTTTTAATTTATGGAATATCCCCTTGAGGATTAGCGAGAAGCAAAATGTATTTTGTTTCGAAGCTACCGAGCGAAGCTCATAGGGGTGTTCGTTATGGACAAATGGGTATTAAAACACCTCCCTAACCCTCCTCAAGGAGGGAATTTAACGAGGAAATTCTGCATCTGCGTTAGGGCAGCGGCATCCTTTTTAAAAACTTAGATGAACTGATTTTAATAAGGAACTAGTTTTTGACAGATAGCCACGTCGCTTACTCCCCACTATGACGTTTTTTAAAAAGATACAGTGGAAAGGATAGCTATCGGGATTGTAGGAACGCCCAAAAGATATTTTATTATTTACTGGTGCTAAAAAATTTTGTAGGTTTGTTCAATGTTATTTTCAGATATTTTAGGGCAAGAGCATATTAAAAGCCATTTAACCAAAAGTGTTGATAACGGGCGTATTGCTCATGCGCAACTTTTTGTAGGTCCCGAAGGTAGTGGCACATTGCCAATGGCTATTGCTTATGCGCAATATCTGCTTTGTACAAACACTGATGGTGAAAACAGTACAGGTAACGCTGCTTGTAACCTAAAATTCAATAACATTTCCCATTCCGATTTACATTTTGCATTTCCAGTAACGACAAGTGATAAAGCGAAGAGCCACCCTGTTTCAAGCCATTATATGCAAGAGTGGCGACAACTTTTAAAAGAGCAGCCTTATGGGAATTTATTTGATTGGTACAAACTACTTGGGGTTGATAATAAACAGGGGCAAATTGGGGTAGATGAGGCGCAAGATATTGTTAAATCGCTTGCTTTAAAATCGTATGAAGGTGGTTATAAAGTGATGTTAATTTGGATGGCAGAAAAAATGAATACCACCTGCGCCAACAAACTTTTAAAGCTTATTGAAGAGCCCCCAAACAAAACTATTTTTATTTTAATTGCCGAAGATGAAGAGCAAATAATTAGTACGATTAGATCGCGTTGCCAAATTTTACATTTTCCGCCTTTAGCCGAAGGCGTTATTAAAGAGGCTTTAGTAAAAAATTATGGTTTAGAATTATCGGTTGCTACGAAAATAGCACACCAAGCTAACGGAAATTATAACAAGGCCTGCGATTTGGTTTATCAGGATTCTGAAGACATTCAATTTGAAACTTGGTTTATTTTCTGGATACGGAGTGCTTTTAAAGCTAAAGGCAATAAAGCTGCTATTCATGATTTAATTTCATGGAGTGAAGAAATAGCCAAAACAGGACGCGAAACCCAGAAGCAATTTTTAAACTTTTGTTTGGACTTTTTTCGTCAGGCATTGCTACTTAATTATAACGCTAAGGATTTGGTGTTTTTGGAAACCAAAACCGAAAAGTTTAAGCTTGAAAACTTTGCGCCTTTTGTACACGGCAATAACATTATGGATATCTCAAATGAATTACAGGATGCCATTTACCATATTGAGCGTAACGGAAATTCTAAAATAATCCTCACCGATTTATCAATTAAGTTGACGCGGTTGCTTCATAAAAAAGGGGAGTAGATTAATAAACCACTATGGGTTTGAAATCCATAGTTTTAAAATAAAAGAATGAAATTCTTTTTAAAGTTAGCATGTCATTCCGAATGTTACTGAA
>TARA_R110002111_G_scaffold68080_4_pt1 | contig 21446 bp, 18 predicted proteins | sample TARA_R110002111 | Tara Oceans TARA_R110002111 (sample SAMEA4397363) | marine metagenome | biome: Polar Biome; feature: [ZZZ] marine water layer (ENVO:01000295); material: water (ENVO:00002006), including particulate matter (ENVO:01000060) such as... | depth 199 m | reverse complement strand
TACAGTCTGTAGAATTTCTAAAAGATGCTTCGGCTCAAGCTATTTATGGTACTAGAGGTGCTAATGGTGTTGTTTTAGTTACAACTAAAAGAGGAAAAGCAGGTAGTTTAAGTGTTAGTTATCATGGTTTTTTAACAACAAAAAAGATTGAACGTAATTTTGATGTTTATAGTGGTCAAGAATTTGCTCAGTTAAGAAGAGAAGCTGTGAGATCTACAAGAGCTGATGATAGTTATGCGGATGATGTTATTGATAATGTATTCACAGAAGTTGAATTAGAAAACATTAATAATAATCGTTTTGTGAATTGGGAAGATGAGTTAATGCGAAATGGTTTAGTAAATAGTCAATCTATTAGTATTAGTGGAGGCTCAGATATGACTAAGGTTTTTGGTAGTCTTAATTACTTTAAAGAGGATGGTATAATACCAACTTCTAATTATACTAGAAAAACGTTTCGTTTAAATGTAGATCAAAAGATTTCTGATAAGTTTTCAGTAAACTTTGATCTGAATTTTTTAAATGACGATACCGATAGAGCTGCTAATGTAAATGTAATTACAACATCTCCTTTAGGAAGTGCTTACAATGATGATGGAAGTATTACAAGGTTTCCAAGTGGTGAAGAATTATCTGCTGTAAATCCATTATGGAATCTTCGTGAGCAAAATAATGAAGAAAAAGGAAATGACTTTGTGGTTAACATAACTCCTATTTGGCAAATCACAAATGATTTACAATACCAATTAAAAGCTAATTTTAGTAGAAAAACATCTGAAAGAGGTCAGTATTTATCTTCATTAAGTTCTGCAGGTGATGATGTAAGAGGTATTGCAAGAATTGAAAATCAATTAACAGAAGGGTATTTAGTAGAAAACATTTTAACTTACGATAAGACTTTAGGTGATAAACATAAAGTTAATGCGACGTTAGTTCAGTCAATTCAAGAGCATAGATATAGTCGTACATTTACTGAAGGACAAGGCTTTGGTAGTGATGATCTTGGTTATGAAGGTATAGATTATGCTATTGGTAATATTACTATAGACAGAAGTGAAAACCCATTTAATTTAGCTTCATATATGGCTAGAGTACGTTATGGTTTTATGGATAAGTATTTGTTTACAGGTACTGTAAGAGGAGATGCTTCTTCTACACTTGGTGATGGAAAAAAATGGATTTGGAATCCAGCAGGATCTTTTGCATGGAAAATTCATAATGAAAACTTTTTAAAAGATGTTAATTCTATTCAAGAATTAAAATTTAGAGCGAGTTATGGTTCTTTAGCTAATGCTCCAAGTGGTCCTTTTAGATCTTTATTTTTATCACAAGGTGAACCATATATTTTTGATGGCGGAACGGCATCAGGAAATTCTCCTTCGACTGTTTTACCTAATCCAAATTTAAAATTTGAGAGAATTACAACGTTAAACTTTGGTTTAGATTTCTCAATATTAGATAGAACATTAATAGGTAATATTAACTGGTATGATGCTAGAACTAATGATTTGTTATTAAAAAGAGGAGTACCTTCTACAACAGGTTATACGTTTTCATATTTTAATGCAGGTGAAATGCAAAATACAGGTTTAGAATTAGGTTTAACTGCTAATATCATTAATACCGATGATTTAAAATGGTCTGTATCTACTAACTGGTCTAATAACAAAAATGAAATATTAGAACTTTATAATGATGGTGAAGGTAATGCTGTTAATGAAGATGATACATATAATTACTATGTAGGTCAACCAGTAGGAGTTATTTACCAATATGAGTTTGATGGTATTTGGCAAGAAGGTGAAGATTTTGCAGGTTCTGCTCAAGCAAATCCAGATTCAGCATTACCGCAACCAGATTTAAGAGCAGGTGATATTAAAATTAAGGATGTTAATAGTGTAGATGAAGATGGAAATGTAACCAAGGGTCCAGATGGTAAAATTACTCAAGAAGATCGTGTTTTTATAGATCCTAATCCAGATTGGTTTGGGTCATTATCTACAACTATAGAATATAAAGGATTCGATTTACTTTTAGATTTCTATATTGTTGAAGGAGCTACAAAAGTGAATCCATTTTTAAATAGTTACAATAATGGTGGAACATTACAAGGTAAATTAAATGGTGTTAAAGTAGATTATTACACACCAGAGAATCCATCAAATTCATTTCCAAGACCAAATTTTGATGCACCGGATCAGTATTTAAATGCTTTAGCAGTAAAAGATGCTTCTTATGTAAGATTAAGAACAGTAAGTTTAGGGTATACATTATCTGATAATATAGTTTCTAAATTTAATTTCGAGCAGATTAGATTTTATGTAACTGCAACTAATGTGTTTACAAATACAGATTATATAGGTTATAGTCCTGAAGTAAATATTAGAGATACTTTTTCTAGTGCAGATACTGGTTATCCAGATGCAAAGTCATTCACATTTGGTGTAAGAGTTAAATTTTAATTAAAAAAAGAATAATATTATGAAAACGAAGTTTTTTAATTCAAAAATAAAGGGTAGCCTACTTCTATGCATGGCGTTACTCTTCGTAGTGACTTCTTGTGAAGATTACTTAAAAGAGGAGCCAAGTACATTTATAGATGCGGATTACATTTTTACTACTGAGGAAGGCTTAAAGTCTGGTGTGGTAGCTCTATATAAATTTGAAAGAGATCGTTATGATAACAGTACTGAGGATTTTATGGGATCAGTACTTATGTCATCTAGAAGTGATTTGGCTTTTTCAAGATCTGGTTATACAGGTTTAATGGGACGTTACGAAAGAGGTACTTCTCCAGTGGATCAAGGTTCTAACTTTGCATCGTCATTATTTTGGAAACATTTCTATAATATGACGAATAAAGCAACTGCTATTATTAACGCAGCAGAAGAAATAGAAGGCATCGATGAAGATGCAAGAAAGAAAGTATTAGCTGAAGCTAAATATTTTAGAGCACATTCTTATTTTTATTTATACAGAATGTATAATAATATATTTGTAACTACGGAAACGGTTACTGTAGACAATGCATTTAATGTAGTAAATGATAGGTCAACTGATGCAGAAATATTTGGACTTATTAATAGTGATCTTGATTATGCTATTGAAAATTTAGATTGGATAGATACTTTTGGGCGTGTTACAAAAGGAACAGCAAAACATGTGAAAGCAAAAGTGGCGATGTGGCAAGGTGATTGGACAGAGGCTAAAAATCAAGCACTAGATGTTATTGAAGGACCTGATAGTCCTCATGGTTTAGTAGCTAGTACAGCGGATGTATTTGCAGGTGATAGAAATAATTCAGAATCTTTATTCGTAATTCAATCTCAAGACGATGTACTTGGTGGTGGTAATACAACTATGATGAATGCGAACTATGTAACGCAATATTTTAATATTTCTGGTATAGAATCTAACAATGAACAAGGAGGTCGAGGTTTTTCTAGAATTTTGCCAAATTTATATTTGTTAAATCTTATAGCCGAGGATCCAAATGACACTAGAGACGATGATACCTATTTTAGATTGAAGTATTATTATACTTCAGGAGACAGAATTGGAGAGGAAGTAGATAATTATGCTCCCATTACAGATTTAAACAATCCAAGTAGTAATTATACAACATATTACCAAAGAATGCACCCATCTTGTATCAAATTTACACAAGAAGATGGTAATGCAGATTCTTATTTAATAAGAGGTAATGTAACGGTTTATAGATTAGCTGAGACTTATTTAATAGCAGCAGAAGCTATTATGAGATCTTCAGGTGATCCTTTACCTTACATTAATGCTGTAAGAACTAGAGCTGGTGCTGCACCAGTAACTACTGTTAATCAGCAAACCATTTTAGATGAGCGCGCAAGAGAATTAGCTTTTGAAGGACAACGTTGGTTTACCCTAAAAAGAATGGGACAAGATGTAATTGATTTTCAAATAACAAATTATGCTGGTGATGGAGAATATTTTCCTGCAAATTTAGGTTCTAAAGATCCTAGAGAAAATTGGCAATCATATTATATCAACTGGCCAATTGCTCAGAGAGATTTAGATTTGTTAGGACCAGATTATCCTCAGAATAATGGTTATAATTAATTATTTGAGTTAGTTTTTTATATGCAAAATGGGCAAGTTCTCTTGCCCTTTTGTTTTCTTATCATTTGCCTTTAATATATTTACCTATGCGTTACTTAATCATCTTATTTATGTGTATTGGATTGGCGTCTTGCAATTCAAATTCAAAAAAATCAGAAATTGTTTTTGCTGATAATCCTGTAATTGCGCACAGAGGTGCGTGGAAAGCCAAAGGCTTACCAAAAAATTCTATAGCAGCTTTAAAAGAAGCTATAAACCAAAAATGTACTGGCTCAGAATTTGATGTCCGAATGACGTCAGATGAAATACTAATCGTTACTCACGATGCAGATTTCGGAGGTTTAGATATTGAATCTTCAACCTATAACGAGCTAGCAAAACACAAATTATCAAATGGAGAAACTCTTCCAACTCTAAAAGATTTCATTTTAGCAGGTATAACAGATAACACCTCAACAGGTTTAGTTTGCGAAATTAAATCTTCAAAAATTGAAGGTCGTAATATACTTATTGCAGATAAGGCTGTGTCTATAGTGAAAGAGTTAAAAGCGGAAGCTTATATATCTTACTATATCAGTTTTAGTTACGACGTTATTAAACACATTAAAAAAATTAATCCTAATTCTAAAGTCTTATATCTCGATGGTTCTAAATCTCCAGATGAATTAAAAAAAGATAATATAAATGGTTTAGATTATTTAGTATGGAAACTTAAGCAGAAACCAGAATGGATTAAAGAAGCTAAAGATTTAAATCTTAAATTAAATGCTTGGACTGCAAATAAGCAAGAAGATATCGATTGGTTGCTAAACAACAATTTTGATTATATTACAACTGATGAACCAGAATTGACTTTTGAAAGACTAAAAGCAACTTCAACCAATTAGGAGCTTATTTGTTAAAGTTTTTAGACTAAACAATATATTGATAAATGAAATTTGTAAAGTTATTTATTATTTGTGTATCTCTTTTGGGTTGCAAAACCTATAAAGAAAATTCAAAGAGTTACAATTCTAGTTTAAAATTGATGACTTATAATATTCGTTTGGACACCGCTTCAGATGGAGAGAATGCATGGCCAAATCGAGCTCAATTTTTAAGTTCACAAATCTTATTTTTAGGTCCAGATGTTTTTGGAGTTCAAGAAGCACTACCTAATCAAATAGAAGATTTAAATTCTGCTTTAGTAGATTATAACTCCATTGGTGTAGGAAGAGATGGAGCAGGAGCAGGAGAGTCTTCAGCGATTTTTTACAATTCTAAACAGGTTAAAGTTATAGAGCATAAAACCTTTTGGTTGTCTAATTCGCCAGAAAAAGTGTCTAAAGGTTGGGATGCTGCTTATCCTAGAGTATGCACGTATGGTTTGTTTACTTCGATTACCACTAATCAAAAATTTTGGGTGTTCAATACACATTTAGATCATGTTGGTAAAGAAGCAAGATATGAGGGGATGAAACTTATTCTTCAAAACATAGCTTCAGTAAATACAGAAAATTACCCTGTGTTTTTAATGGGTGATTTTAATGTAGAACCTCAAAGTGAGGTTATTACTGAAATATCAAATACCATGTTAGATGCAAAACAAACAGCAGAATTAAAATATGGCTCTAACGGAACATTTAATGGCTTTAGATATAATGAGCCAGTTACCAGACGAATTGATTATATTTTTGTTTCTAAATCCTCCAAAGTAATGGTGAAGAAATATGCTGTATTATCAAATACAGTAGGTTTTAAGTTTCCTTCAGACCATTTTCCTGTTTATATTGACGTAGATTTAAAATAATTAGTGTTTAATGAAAGTGAATAATAAGACTTTATTTATCACAGTTATTAGCATAAAATTGCTTGCTATTTTACTTATTTCCTGTCAATATCTAGATAAAGGAAATATTGTTGAAAATGATTTACAAAGGACTGAAAATAAATCAATTATAAATGATGAGATAACAGAACGCAAAATAGATTCGGTTTTGTCATTAATGACCATTGATGAAAAAATTGGTCAATTAGTTCAGTACAGTGGTAAGTGGGATGCTACAGGTCCTTCGAGTTCCGTAAGTGACCAGTATAAAAATGATAAGTTAAAGAATGGTGAAGTAGGTGCTATGCTTAATGTCTCATCTGTAGCTTCAGTTCGTGAAACGCAGCGTATAGTAATGGAAAATTCAACGTTAAAAATTCCATTACTTTTTGGTTATGATGTCATCCATGGTTATAAGACTATTTTTCCTATTCCCTTAGGTGAAAGTGCTAGTTGGGATTTGGATATTATGCAGCAATCCGCTGTAATTTCGGCTAAAGAAGCTTCTGCATCTGGTATCAATTGGGTTTTTGCACCAATGATAGATGTCTCTAGAGATGCACGTTGGGGAAGAATAATGGAAGGCTCAGGTGAGGATACTTACTTAACTACTGTTATAGGAGTTGCCAAGATTAAAGGCTTGCAAGGAAATGATTTGTCTAATTCTAATACTGTTGCAGCATGTGCTAAACATTTTGCTGGTTATGGTTTTGCAGAGTCTGGTAGAGATTATAATACCATAAATATTGGTGAGTTTGAATTGCACAATACAATTCTGCCACCTTTTAAAGCTGCAGCAAATGCAGGTGTCGCTACTTTTATGAATGCCTTTAATGATATAGATGGCATACCTTCTACAGGACATAAATATTTACAAAGAGACTTGCTAAAAGGTGAATGGAACTGGCCTGGTTTTGTCGTTTCAGATTGGGGAAGTATAGGAGAGTTGATAGCTCATGGATATGCCTCAGATTTAAAACAAGCTTCTGAGATTGCATTAAATGCAGGAAGTGATATGGATATGCAATCTTATGCATATGAAGCTTCGTTAAAAGAATTGGTAAAAGAGGATAATGTCGCATTAAGCCTTGTAGACGATGCTGTAAGGCGTGTATTAAGAGTGAAATTTCACTTAGGCCTATTTGATGATCCTTATAAATATTGTAATGAAGAAAGAGAACAAAATGATATTTATAACCAAGCACATTTAAATGTTGCCAGAGATGTGGCTAAAAAATCTATAGTACTTCTTAAAAATGATAACCAATTATTACCTCTCTCTAAAAGCGTAAGTAGTGTAGCGGTTATTGGACCATTGGCAAATGATAAAAACACACCTTTAGGTAATTGGAGAGCCAAAGGGGAATATAATTCTGCCGTGTCTTTACTAGAAGGAGTAAAACAAGCCGTTTCTAAAAATACCAAAGTTTATTATGAGAAAGGTGTTGCATTAACGATACCCACTATAAAACCTGGAGGGAATCAATTTTCAACTCCTATAGAATTTAATACTACTGATACATCTGGTATAAGAAAAGCAGTTGAGGTAGCTAAGAAAGCTGAGGTTGTTTTATTAGCTATTGGTGAAGATGCTTATCAAACAGGAGAAGGAAGAAGCCAAGTAGATATTGGTTTTAAAGGTTTGCAGTTAGAGTTGTTAGAAGCCATAAAAAAAGTCAATAAAAATATTGTAATAGTACTAATGAATGGACGTCCTATGGATATAAGTAGTGCTTCAGAAATGGTACCTTCTATATTAGAATGTTGGCATTTAGGTTCGCAATCTGGTAATGCTATTGCAGATGTCATTTTTGGAGATTATAACCCTTCAGGAAAATTACCTGTATCATTTCCGCATCATGTTGGTCAAGAACCTTTGTATTACAATCAAAAAAATACTGGGAGACCATACGGATTAAAGCAAGTTACTTATTCTGCATATAGAGATGCTCCAAGATTTGCATTGTATCCATTTGGTTATGGCTTAAGTTATACTACTTTTAAATATGATAACTTAACGCTTAATACATCTGAAATAAAGGTGAATGGAGAATTAGAAGTTTCAGTGAATGTAACTAATGTAGGAGATAGAGAAGGAGAAGAGGTTGTACAATTATATATTAGAGATTTAGTAGGTAGTTTGGTTAGACCCATTAGAGAATTAAAAGGTTTTAAAAAAATGATGTTGAAACCAGGTGAAACTAAAACGGTTACTTTTTTAATTAATTCGGAAACACTACAGTTTTATTCCGTCAATAAAAAATGGGAAGTTGAGCCTGGTGATTTTGATGTTTGGGTTGGTGGCAGTTCTAAAGCAGAACTCAAAGAACGTTTTAGCGTCATTAACGAGTAAATAGGTTTTAATGGCATTGTCTGCAACTAAATTTTAAAATTGAAAAGTGGCTGATTTTAATCATTTTATGGCTCATTGATTTTGATTAGTTTTATACAAATTGAAAACGATGAAACAAATACTATTACTCACAGACTTTTCTGAAAATTCCATAAATGCTATACATTATGCATTAAATTTATTTAAAGAAGACAATTGTAATTTCTATGTTTTACATGTAGAAAGTTCTAAGTCATATTTAAGTGATGACTTAGTAATGGGAGGAGGCCAAAGTATTTATGATTCTATTGTGAAAAAATCAAAAAATAGATTGTTAGAGCTTATAGAAAATCTCAAATCTAAGTTTCATAATCCTAAGTTTACGTTTCAAGAGGTCATAGATTTTGATGGACTAACACAGGCTATAAACCAAGTGAAAACATCTAAACATATCGATTTAATCGTTATGGGAAGCAATGGAGTAACAGGCGCTAAAGAGATTGTTTTTGGTAGTAATACAATCAATGTTATTAGAAATGTATATTGCCCAACTTTAATTGTTCCTGAAGGATTTTCATATATAAAACCATTAGAGGTATTATTACCTTTAGATTTAGACGACACATTAAATAGCAATGCATTTTCCGAACTGCTAAAGTTTACGGAACGATTCAGTGATAAATTACATTTGTTAAGAATGATTCCTAGTGATGAAGTATCTCAAGAATTAGAAAATGATGCTGAGTATATCAGTACTTTTATAAAAGGTTTAGATTATGCTTATCATGTTATTGAAGAGGTGCCTATGGATTATACGGTAAGTTGTTACACGCAAACACATCCTATTACTTTAACGGCTCTGTTGGTTCAAAAAGAACGTTTTATAGATCGTTTTTTTACGAGTTCTTCAACCTCTAAAATAAGTAATAAGTTGAGAGTGCCTTTATTAGTTTTTCATTCTTAAATGTGTGATAAATAATTGTAAAAACAGAAATCTAAACCCATTTAATTGGTATGTCTAATTACTCAAATTTATATCATTTGTTGTCTAACAAATGATTTCGTTTGTCTTCTTTTTTAATACTTTTTATAATATCAAAAAGTTGCGTTTTTAGGTTTCTATAATTAGTTTGAAATTCTTTTATTTCTTTAATTAAACCTTGATGCGAATTTCTATACGCCTTTTCTTCCTTAAGTTGATTAACACCATCAACAATAATCTGAAGTTCATTTTCATGAACCTTTATGGCTTCAATTAATAGGTTATTGCGCTTTTGGGATCTATTGAGTACATCGATAACCTCTTTGTTATCCGAAAATTTTTCAGGTTCAATAAGTTGTAGTGTGTAAGACTTAATTAAATCTTCAAAAAAAAGATGTTCATCTTTAATAAATAGTAACTCGGAGAGCCATTCTTTAGACGCTTCATGCATTTCTTCTGCACTTAGCCATTCTACATATTTTGAATTTGTTTGTGTTGTTTTCATGATATTATAATTTATATGATAAAAGAAAATTAATAATAATATTAAGTAGCTTATTTAATTCTCTAATACTAAAAGTATTAATAATCACTATATTTTGAAATGATATAAGTCAGTTTGCAAAAGCTTTAAAGTACAATTTTTTCTACATCAGTAATTTTAGGGATGGTGACATTCCAATGATATGTGTCTTTTATTTTTACTCTAAAAGCATCTAAAGCTGTGGGTTCTCCATGAATTAAATATACGTTTTCGGGTATATTTTTAATGTTGCTCATCCAATTAATTAAATCATGTTGATCTGCATGTGCGGATAAGCTTGCGATGTTTTTAATTGTGGCTTTTACAGGATAATATTTTCCGAAAAATCGAATTTCATGTACTCCATCTTGTAATTGTCTGCCACGTGTGCCTTCTGCTTGGTAACCTACTAGTAAAACGGTTGTAGAAGGTTCGTCTATAAGTTGTTTTAAATAGGTGAGTACACGTCCTCCAGTAACCATTCCACTACCAGCAATAATAATTTTAGAGCGTTTATCATCAATGGTTTCCCAAGTTTCTTTATAGGATGCTACAATGTTTACGTGTTTACACATGGCATTATAATCTTCATCAGATAATTTATGCCATTTAGGGAAACGTTTAAATACACTCAACACATTGTTGCCCATTGGGCTATCAACAAAAACAGGAATATTAGGAATTTTATTTTTTTTGTATAGTTGCCATAAAATATACATTAAGGTTTGTAAGCGTTCTACAGCAAAACTAGGAATGATTAAGTTGCCTTTTTTCTCTAAGGTCTCAAGAATTATTTCAGTTAATATACCTTCAACATCTTCTTCTGGGTGTAGTTTATCTCCATAGGTACTTTCAATAAATAGAAAATCGGCCCATTCAGGTCGTTTAGGGTCATTAAGTAAATAATCATTAGACCTGCCAATATCTCCTGAAAAAACAAAGCGTTTGCTATTAATGTCTAATTCAATATAAGTAGCACCAATTATATGGCCATTGTATTGAAATCTATATGAGATGTGTTCAGACAAAACAATCCATTTATCTGGTAGTTGTTCCTCAAATAGTGTTACCGTGTTTTCAGCTTCTTTTACAGTGTAAAAAGGAAGTGCTGGGTTGTGCTTACTATAGTTTTCTTTATTCGCTTTTTCAGCTTCTTCTTCATGTATTTTTGCGCTATCTCTTAGTATTATTTCAGCTATAGCAAGTGTTGGTGCTGTTCCCATTATTTTACCACTGAAACCTTGTTTTAATAATCTTGGTAAGTAACCAACATGGTCTAAATGGCCATGTGTTAGCAATACCACATCAATTGATGGAACATTAACAGGAAGATCGCTCCAATTGAGTTCGCGTAGTTCTTTTAAACCCTGAAACATACCACAATCTATAAGGATGTTTTTTTCTGAAGTTTCAATAAGAAACTTGGAACCTGTAACCACTCCAGAGGCTCCTAAGAAATTTATTTTTGCGAAATTTTCCATGATTTATTAATTTTTGTTTGGACATAATTGAGTTATTTCATCCAGAATTTTTTTCTTTCTAACTTCTGAAACACCCAAATGATCTAGGTAAAATTTATCGTGTATTAGTTGTCTACAAAGCACTATATCTCTACTTAATAAAAATTGTTTCTCTCTATTGGTTAACAAGGTAGATACGGTAATAGGGTAAAGGCTTAATCTGTCAATTCTATCTTTTAAACCATCATTGTTAGGATAGTCCCAACTTAATAGATAAAGTCCGCAACACCTACCATATTGAATAGCATCTTCTGTAAATCTTGTATTAGTAACTACCCAACCTTCTGTTAATGTTGTATCTTTTTTTGGATTGGTATCCCAATGTGTTTTTACGTCTTTGTAACGAGAATTGATGTAGAGCGGAATTTTCACATTACAATTAAGCCCTTGTTCATTATGAAACTTACACTCTATTAAACTCGTTTTATTGTCTTTGTGAGCAACCACATCAATTTCATGTTTTACACATTTACCTTGTAAAATTTGCCCAACATCCGTTTTGTAACCAGAGTATTCTAAAAGTTCACTTATAAAACGTTCAAACGGAAAACCAGTTGGTCCTAACTCATAAATGGCTTTTTTTAGTTTGTATTTTGAAGCAAAATAACTTTTCTTTTTTTTGAGTAATGCAAAAGCTCTATTGTAAATTTCTTTAGTAGAAATTCCTTGGTATAATTCGTCTCTAACTTTATCAATAATTTGATCAATGGTCTCTTTATCTGCACCAGTTTTATGTAATGAAGCACGTAGCTTATCTATTGAAAATTTTACACTTTCACCAGAGGATTTAATGATATCGTAATTTTGAGTTTTCATATGCGATTATTTTAAAAACTGCCAAAACAATATTCATTTTGACAGCCTTAATTAATACCATCTATACCTTTAGATGACCAAAGCAACATCATTTTATTTTACAATCATTTTCGATTTAAAATGGAAGAACTCATAAAATGGTTAAAATTTAATTAGACTTAAAGTAGTCTCTAACCCATGCTTTTACTTGATTCTCGGTCATGCTATCAGCTTTTTCTACTCCTTTTATTTTTGTACTTAAGCTGTTATAGTGTTTATGTAACTCTTTGCTAAACTTCTCATTGGTGTCAGCAGGTCCAAAAAGTACCAAAGCATTTGTGTCATTTATTTGCGATGCGATGTCTTTAAAATAAAGTTTTAATTGCTGTTTTTCGCGCTCTAAATACTTACTGTCTTGAATTACGTCTTGTGGTCCACCTTTTAGTTTTGTACCAGAACCTCCATGGGCTTTATAGTGTTCAATGTTAGATGAAACCGTTTTAAATGTTTCGTTTTCATTCTCTATGCTTACGATATAAGCATTGTCAATATCGATCCAAATGCCTGTATTTTTCATTATAAATTTATTTATAACTCTCATTTAAATGAGAATCTGGTTAATACTTAATTTTTGAAATCGTGCATAGCTAGTATGGGAACATTTAAGTGAAATGAAATCTCCTTTACCATTGGATTACTTAAAATACTTCCAAAAAAAGCATGTTTTTTATTAATAAAAGCAACCATGTCACTTGATCTGCTTTCTACAAAAATGTTAACTGCAGATTGTATAGAATGGTGAGATAAAGTGTGGAAAGTATAGTTAACACCTTCTAATATTTCTTTGAGTAATTCTTTGTTTTCTCTTTGGTCTTCGTCTAGTTTTTCTTCCTTATTTATATAAAGTATTGCAATGTTTGCATCACTCTTTTTTGCAATTTCAGAAAGATAGATAAGTTCTCGTCTTTTAAAATGAGTTCTAAAATTAGAGGGAAAAACAATCTCTTTTGGTAATTCGATTTTTGCATTATGTGGAACAACTAACACCGGACAGTTTCTCACTTTTTCCATTATATTAATTGCAGTACTGCCAAAGGCTGTGGCTCTAGAATGGGTTTGTCCTTTGGTACCCATCACTATCATCTCAATATCCTTTTTGTCTACGAATTGTTTTATGGATTCAACAACATTATTAAATTCAGAAAAAACTTCAAAATGATGCTTAGGATTATATGAATCGCTCATAGTAATCATATCAAAAACCTTAGCTAATCCATTTTCCGAATGTAGTTTTGCTGTTTCATAAAGCTCGCTTCCTGGTTCTAGATTTAAGAGACTTTCTAGAATATTACCTGTGGCCGAGAATACATTTAGTATAAAAAAATCGCAATGATCATTTTTATATAATTCCTTCGCATAATTAATTGCTCTAATTGAGTTTTTAGAAAAATCGGTAGGCAGTAAAATTTTATGTCTCATGATTAACTAAAATTAATTCGTTGAATTAAATATAGTTACATAACTAAAATTGCCAAATGATATGCATCAGCTAAACCAATTGATTTTCAGATTTTTTAAGGATTATGACATGGTATTACCATAAATGGCACTACAGGATGAAATCCTATTTTCTTAATAACAGGTTCTTTAGTCATGTTTTCTATAAAGCCGTGTTTGTAGTTTATCATAGTAAGTATATTGATATCAAATTCTTCTATGAAATCTTTAATACATTGTTCTTTTGTTCCAAAATCTGGCATCCAATGTACACTACTTTTGTAATCTTCTAAATAAGCTTTTAGCATTGCTAAATTATAATTTTGCTTTTCAGATAATTGATCGTTCTGATTAATATGTACAATTCTTATCTTAGAGTTATATAGCTTAGATAATTGTTTTATGTATACTAATTCTTCACCATAAAAACGGTTAAAATCAGTTGGAAAAGCAATTTCCTTTGGTGCTACAAAATTAAAAGCATCTGGTATTACCAAAATAGGGCAAAGCTTTATTTTATTAATAATGTCAACTGTATTACTTCCAAAAAGAAATTCTTTAGCTCCAGTTGCTCCTTTTGTACCCATTACAATAAGGTTTATTTTTTCCTTTTTAATGGTTTTTTTAATAGCAGGTAATAGAGGATCTGTACTATAAATAATTTCAAATTTGTGATAATTATTAGTGCTTTCAGCTTCTAGTTTAACCTTTAACTCCTCTAATTTCTGTTTTTGTTCCTCTTTTAGAGTTTCTAAATAGGTTGAGGTTATATAGGTTCTAGATCCAGAACTTGAAAACGTCCAAGAGTGAAGTAAGTAAAAAGTACTCGCTTCATTAGAATATAGTTTTAGGGCATATTGTGCTGCGCTATACGCATTGTCTGAAAAATCCGTAGGTATTAAAATATGATTGTTCATGGTATTTATTATTTTAATTCTAAAGAATAAAATTAATGTAATGACTCTAACTTTAAAATGATATATGTCAGCTTAGTCAGGTATTACTAAAAAAGGTATGGTTGGTTGAAACCCTAATTTTTTAATAACTGGTTCCTTTACAAGGCTCTCTATAAAGCTATGTTTATAATTAATCATTACTAAAATATTGATATTTAGTTCATCAATAAAATCCTTTATTGCTTCATCTTTTTTACTGTAATCTGGCATCCAATGGAAGCTGTATTCGTAATTTTCTAGAGCTACTTTTAATTGGTCTAGGTTATAATCTTGTGCTTCAGAAATACTGTCTTCTTTGTTAATATGAAGTACTCTTATTTTTGAATTGTAAAGATCTGCTAAGTCTAATAATGGTTGTAATTCAGCACCATATAACCTATTAAAATCTGTAGGAAATGCTATTTGTTCTGGTATTACAAAATCAAATTCATCTGGAACGGCTAGTACAGGACAGTTTTTTATCTTCTTTATGCTATTTACTGTATTACTGCCAAAAACAATTTCTTTGGCTCCTGTAGCTCCTTTGGTACCCATAACAACCATATCTATATTGTTTTTTTCTATGATCGTTTCCATAGAATGGAACAAATCATTTGAGCTTAATATAATTTCAAAACTATGGTTGGCATTAGCATTAGAGGTTTCTGCCAGTTCTTTTAATTCAGAAAGCTCATTCATAGCATTTTCTGCCATAACACGAAGCAATTTGTTGGACATGTTAGACATGGTTGAAACTTTCATTTTAGTAGAATGTAAAAAGTAAAATGTGCATAGCTCCTCTTCGTGTAATTTTAACGCATATACGACAGCACTCCATGCATTATCTGAAAAATCTGTGGGTAATAGAATATTCTTTTTCATTGAATTTGTTTTTAATTAATGAATACTGAAAACTTAATATTTAATCTAACTTGGTTAATGATGTCAGTTAGTGTTTATTTTTTTGGAATTACTAAAAATGGCACTTTTAAATGAAAGCCTATTTGGTTAAGTGTTGATCTAAAGAATAGGTTTTCAAAAAATGAATGTTTGTTATTTATCATAGCTAACAGATTAATTTTTGCTCTTATCTGAAAGCGATCAATAGCTTGGGTTACATTCATACTATCATAATGATGAAATAAATAAGAAGTCCCTTTAAATTGAGTTTCTAGTTTAATTTGATTGTTTACTTGATTAAAGGTTAAATCTTTTCCTGTGGAAACGTGTAAAGCATTTATTCGAGAATTATGATGAGCAGCAATCTGTTTTAATACATCTATTTGAAAGGTGTTGTAGTCTACTTCAAGATCTGTAGGAAACAATATCTCTTGAGGTTTTTCATATTCAAAATCTGAAGGAATTGCTAAAACCGGACATTTAATTTCTCTAAACGTATGTACTGTATTAGAACCAAATAATACTTCTTTAGCTCCTGTAGCACCTTTGGTTCCCATAACAATGAGATATGTTTCGGTTTCTGTTAAAAATTCTTTTATGCCAGAAATCAAAGTATCAAATCGAGATAGGGTTGTAAACTTGTGTTTTGGATTTTTATCAAATGTTTTTGAAATTTTTTCAACCATCTCATTCAGGTTTTCTTGAGATGTGTTTCTAATGGCATCACCTAAGCCAAATTGAGCAGGATAGCCTAATACGTATTCTACATTATAGATGACAGGTGTATAGGTATTCAATAAATGAAAAGTACAAGTTTCATCTTTAAAAAGTTGAATTGCATACTTTACAGCATTCCATGAATTATCTGAAAAATCGGTGGGCAGAAGTATATGTTTCATGACTCATTTATTTAGTTAATTACGTGTTGTGTTTTGCATTGCTAAAAGCGGAATTTCTAAGCCTAGACTAACTTTGTCTATTGTAGATGGAAATAGCATATCTTCTAAAAATGAATGTTGCGTATTTACCATCGTTATCATGTCTATCTCTTTTTCTTCAATCTGAGATTTTATAGTCTCAGCAATTTTTTTACTGTTTTTTATACTGAAATTAACTTTGTTAACCAATAATGCATCTTTAATAAATGCCTGGTTATCTTCTTGTCTTATAGATAATTTGTTACTTGTAGAAATGTAAATGACATCAATATAACTTCTATAAGATCTTGCTAAAACAGATAATAATTTTAACTCTCTTCTTTTATAAGGAATTAGGTAATCTGTAGGGAACAAGATGCGTTTTGGTTGTGTGTTTTTATAATTTGAAGGAATCGCCAACACAGGGCATTCTACATATTTTAAAACCTGAAATGTTTGACTTCCAAATACAATATGACTGTCATTAGATTTGCCTTTTGTACCCATAACAATTAAGTCTATATTGTGCTTGTCTACGATTTCATTAGCTTCTTCTACAAGTGTATTATAGGCAGAGACACTATGGTATGTGTATCTTGGATTTGGTGCTATTTCATTTGCCTTTTTTAGTAGATTTTTTAGATTGGTTTCAGATTCATTTTTTACTTTCTCTAAAACCTCTTCAAACACCTCACGAGACACCAAATCATCGCGGTCGTAAAACTCATTTCTATAAGCATGCATAAAATAGAATTGTACTTTTTGATATTTAAAAAATTCTAACGCGTAATTAATCGCATTCATTGAATTTTTAGAAAAATCGGTAGGTAAAAGGATAGATAACATAATCATCTGGTTTTAATGTGGATTATAAAGCTAAGTACTTAATCCATTAAAAACTATGATATATATCAGATTGCATTGAGATTGTAATTGCAGTGTTGCGATTAATTAACAAAAAAGAGACAGCCTAAAAACGTAAAATTAGCCAAGCATTTTACAGTGATAATTTAAATAACTTTAGAAATACGTCTAAATTAAATTTAGACTAATCAACCAACCAAAAATTCTATAAGTTAAAGAAATCAGCTATATAAGCTTAGACAGATAATCCATTAGACTGTCTCTTCCTGATTAATAGCAAACCATTTTTAAATGGTCTTATAATATTAATGCTATTAATTATTAAAAACAATGACATTTGTCAGTTTTACATTAAAACAATACCATAAGCTGTATTAAGTAAATAAATGCCTAGGAAAAATAGTAAGGTATAAATAACTTGTACCAGCTTAATATTGGTTAAAGCTAAAAATGAAACGGTTTTTTTAGGAAAAGAAAATAGAGCCAATCCTATAAAAAGGGACGTCCAACCAATAAGAGTGATAATTAGTTTGTAACTAGGTTCCCATATATTATGAAAAATAATATTAAGTAAGCCGACTACAATGGCTATAAATGCTGTTATAATCAGAAACTTCTGGTCGTACAAGTCGTCAAAGACTTGTTTAATTCGTTTAGGATTAACACTTAGTATAAAGAAAAAAATAAGTAAATACCAACCCCAAAATTTTGCTAAAAATATTGAACTATCCATAATGTTTTAGTTTTTTTCGTGTAATACCAAAAATGGAATATTTACGTGATAACTAATGTTTTCCACTTTTGAATGAAATAATATTTGCTGAAAATAATGTATGTTTTTTGCTACCATACAAACCATATTTATAGCTCTACTTTCTATAAAACACTGTACAGCATCTTCAACTTTTTTGTTAGTTAAGAAATGGAAACTGTATTGGTATGGAGTAAAAAAATCTTCGAGTAATTCTTTGTTTTGCTTTTCATTTTCATTAAGATCTATTTTACGTTTGCTAATATGCAAAATGCTTAATGAAGCCTTAAATCGTTCTATTATTTCTGCTACAGGTTGAAGTACTTGTAAGTTATGAGATAAAGAAAAGTCTGTAGGATAAGCAATCTCAGTAGGTGCGGTAAATGTTGCATTCTCTGGGATGATTAAAGTGTTACACTTTACTTTAGTAATAACGTCTGCAGCATTAGAACCTAAGATTATTTTCTCTAATCCAGAAGCTCCTTTAGTACCCATTATAATTAAATCTATTTGCTTTTCTTCAATGTTCTTGCGTATGCCATCAATAAAAAAGTTTTCTTCAATGATGGTATAAAAATGATGTTTAAGTTTGTTTGTAGATAATTCTATAACACGTTTTAATAGTTTGCGCAGTTGTTGTTTTACAGGCTTTACGTCTAATAAATCTATATCGCTTTGAATCATTATAAGCGGATCATCATTAAACTCAATTGTAGGTATAGGCTTAATGTGCAAAAGATAAAAGTTGCAGTCTTGGTTTTTAAAAAAACTAATGGCATACTTAATAGCATTCCATGAGTTTTCTGAAAAATCAGTGGGTAATAAAATATTTTTCATCAAACAATAGCATTAGGGTAACAAAGCTATATGTTAGATACTGTCTTTAAAATGATATTGGTCACCTTTAAGCATTATATTTATAAACTATTGGATGTGTTTAAGCTTTTCTAAGTCTAATACCTTAATTGTTCTGCCATCCGAGCCAATTATGCCTTGTTTCTTAAAACTAGCTAAGGTTCTGATTAAAGTTTCTGTTGCAATACCAGCAACACTAGCTAAGTCACTGCGAGAAATGTTAATAGGGTCTTCTGGTTTTCTGTTTATTTTTTCAGCAAATTTTAAGATGGTGTCGGCTGTTTTTTTGTTAACAGAGCTATACGCCATTTCTAATAATTGGTCTTTTACATATAAAAGATCATTAGATAATAGTTGAATAAGCTCTATAGCTACTTTAGGATTATCATTTAAGATTTGATTAAATTGATTGGTAGAAATACCAGATAAGCTCGTGTTTTCTATAGCAGTTGCTGTTTCTTTGTGTGGCATACTACTCGTAAAAGAGGTATAACCAAATAAATCATCTTCTTTATACAACCCAGTAACGAGTTCTTTACCTTGGTCATCTATCTGATGGCATTTTACAATACCTTTATTTATAAGGTAAATATAATTAGAGTGCTCAGCTTCTTTATAGATTGTACTATCTTTTTTAGCTGTAAATGATGTGCCATTATCATCAATATAGATTTTTAAATCATTTAGGGTTTTAATAAGTTGACTAGCTGTTTCTTCTGTGTCATTTTCAGCTTCTTTAAGAATAGCCACTTTTGCTAAGCGACTTTCTATAGCGCTAATAAGTTCATCTTCTGTAAAGGGTTTAGTGATGTAGTCGTCAGCACCTAAATTCATGCCTTTTCTTACATCTCCACGTTCTGTTTTTGCAGATAAAAATATAAACGGAATATGTTTAGTTGTTTGATACTGCGATAGTGTTTTAAGCGTTTCATAACCATCAAGTTCTGGCATCATAATATCGCAAATAATAATATCAGGAATGTGCTCTTTTGCCATGGAAACACCAATTTTTCCATTGGCTGCAGTTAAGACTTTGTATTCGGAGAGTTCTAAGATTTCTGCAGTGTTTTCTCTTAAAACCATATCGTCTTCTATAAGTAATATATTTGTCATTTTGCAGCTGAGTTTGGAAGTGTTATTGTAAATGTGGTGCCTATTTGTTCTTCGCTTTCAAAGGTAATATTACCACCTAAATTTTCAATATGATTTTTTACAATATTTAGACCAATACCTGTACCTTGAATATTACTAACATTTTCTGCTCTGTAATAACGATCAAAAATATTTATTTGGTCTTTTTTAGGTATGCCTAAGCCTTCGTCTTTAATTTTAATTGTGGTAGTCGTTTTATTTTGATTCACCATAATAGCAATTGTTTTATGTTCTTGCGAGTACATTATGGCATTATTTAAAAGGTTTGAGAGTATTAATACTATTGATTTTTCATCTTGATAAAGTGAGAAGTCATCAATGTGTTCTGGGTATTTAATAGACTGGCCTTCTTTTAAAAGCATATTGGCGTTATAGATAACTTCATCAATTACTTTAGAGAGTTTAAACTCCGTAAAATTATAATTGAGTTTGCCTGATTCTAAGCGTTCTAAAGATAAAAAGTCATTAAGTATAGAATTGAGGTATTGCACCTTGTCTCCAATAGTTTTAATATGCTTATCACGTTTTTCTTGTTGTTCCGTTAAGGTGTATTTACTCATTAAAACCGTTGAGGTTAAAATACCACTTAAAGGTGTTTTAAATTCGTGTGAAACTAAAGATAAGAATTTAGTTTTTAGCTCGTTGAGTTCTTGTTCTTTAGCTAGTGCATTTTTTAACTCTATTGTACGTTTCTCAACAGTGCTTTCAAGTTTTTTAGTGTAATTTTTTCTTTCAGTAATATCTAAAATTACGGCTACAAAAACTTTTTTATTTCCAAGTATAGATAATTGCAAATGGATTTCTACCGGATAAGTTGTACCATCTTTACGTTGGTGCACGGTTTCAAAAATAAGTTTCTCTTCAAGCCCATCTATTAATGGCTTAACTTTTTCAATAAATTGCGCTTTGGTATAATCTGGTTTAATATCTAGAGGAGTGAGTGTTTTTAACTCAGCTAAATCGTAACCAATGTTTTTTTGTGCACCACGATTAACATTGACAAAATTATATGTTTCACAATCAAAAATATAAATCTCATTTAACGATTCGTTAAAGATATTAGCCCAATGTGATAGCTCTTGCTCTGCTTTTTTACGTTCTGTAATGTCTTTTACTAACGCAAGAACATAGGTGTTTCCATAAATAGTTAGAGGATTTAATCCTACTTCTACCGGAAATGTTACACCACTTTTTTTAAGCCCATACAAATCGCGTCCTACAGCCATTTGTCGTTTAGTAGTATTTTTTACATAACCTTTAAAATGACCTTCATGAGAACCATGATAATCTTTTGGAATTAAAATTTCAAGCGTTTGTCCTTCTAACTCACCGTGTTCATAGCCAAAAATAGTATCAGTAGAAGAATTTGTTGCGACTATAGTTTGACTCTTATCAACCAATATGACGCCTTCAGCTAAGGCCTCAGCTAACGTATTAAAGATATCTTGGTTCTGTTTAAACATGTAAAAATGGTTGGTTTTAAAAGAAGTTAAAGATAATTAATCTTTTCTATATTAATAG
>TARA_R110002111_G_scaffold19961_1_pt1 | contig 21511 bp, 34 predicted proteins | sample TARA_R110002111 | Tara Oceans TARA_R110002111 (sample SAMEA4397363) | marine metagenome | biome: Polar Biome; feature: [ZZZ] marine water layer (ENVO:01000295); material: water (ENVO:00002006), including particulate matter (ENVO:01000060) such as... | depth 199 m | reverse complement strand
GTTGTGACAATATCACAAGAAGAAGCTGATGCATATTACGAAGCTGCAAATACATTATATGACATGCTTGTTGAAGCAGCTGACCATGTTCTTGACAATGGCATGTTAGAAGAAATGGGAATTCACCCAAATCTTACAGAATTAATCAAATATACTTGGGACAACGATAATCACTGGCATCTTTACGGACGTTTTGATTTCGCAGGTGGAGTAGATGGTGAACAAATCAAACTGATTGAATTCAATGCTGATACTGCAACATCACTTCCAGAATGTGCAGTATTCCAATGGGCTCACTTAAAAGACAATGGATTCAATAATGAGTCTCAATTCAATAGTATCTTCGAGAATTTAGTACATAATTTCAAGATATTACGTCAAATGAATCCAGACAAAGAACCAAACATTCTTTTTACTCACATGGATTCAGACGAAGACAAAGCTAATGTGGAACTTATGTCTCAAGCAGCTGTTGAAGCTGGGTTTGATGTTGAATTCAGATTTTTACCTGAGATTACTTTTTCTGATGATGAATCAGAAGGTGGTGTATGGGTAGATTACGGTGAAGACCGACACAGAAGATTTGATTTTTGGTTCAAATTATTACCTTGGGAATTTTTAGCTGAGGACGAACCTGAATTAATTGAACTTTTAACATCTATTGCTAAGAATGAGCAATGTGTTATCTTGAATCCAGCATATACAATGTTGTTTCAATCAAAGGTAATACTTAAAGTTCTTTGGGATTTATTTCCTGAACATCCATTGTTACTTAAAACGACAACTGAAAAACCAGAAGGTATTAAGTATGTTGAAAAAGTAATCTTTGGTAGAGAAGGTGCTAACGTTTCTATTCGCGATGAAAATGATGAAGTAATGGAAGAACAAGTTGGAGAATATGAATCACCAACCATCTTTCAAGAATATGTTGAATTGAGTACTGACAATGGACAATCTTACCAAGCTGGAGTTTTCTTCATTGGTGAAGGTGCTGGACTTGGATTCCGAAGAGGTACTAAAATCATGAATGATACAGCTGAATTTGTATCACACTATATTGAAGATTAAACAAACGGATTTCCAGAATCTATTAACATCTGAAACAAATTGTGACTGGTTTGACAATCCACTTGAAAGGCTATTATGTCTTCATCGGATAGTTCAAACCATTCACCTTTGCTTTTTTTGTGACCATACCTTCTATGCATCGATTTCTCGACCTTAAGAAAGTGCTCAGTTTCGAATACTTGTAAGATTTCTATTTTCTCACCATTCCCTGTTTGTAACTGTTTCAGTCGTTTCTCGACCTTACCTCTAGTTATCCCTATCTTGAATTTATTGGCATCCCAGTTCGCCAGTAAGTATACTTTCCCTTTCATCTGTTAACCATACGAAATTATGTTGTAAAAGTCAACTAATTTGTAATATTTTTTTTATTTAAATTAGTTTGTAACTGTCTGAGTATCAATGAGATTAATTTCACTTTTTTTTTTACATTTTGATTGATTTTCGTTAAAGTTTTAGTATATTTGTAATAGCTAAAAACAATAACATAAACTAAAACAAAAACAGCTACAAAAATGGGTAAAATTACAGCAACAAAGAACAAGGCAACAGCAACTTTATTAACGCAAGCAGCGGCAAAAGTTGGAAAAGAAATTACAGCAATCGCTAAAATCGTAACTGATTTAACAGCATTAAATGCAGTAGTAGAGGAAAGCACGCAAGCAATTGAATTGAAGCAAGCAGAACTTGACGGATTAGAAGTGTCTTTCACAGAGAAAGAAAGAGAAATGAGAGCAGATTTGGCTTTAAGCATGAAAGAAAATGCTGAGTCAGTTGTAAACAACGTTTTGAGTAATCAAAATAAAGTTGCAATCGATGCTTCTGAATTAAAAACATTGAGAGATGATTTAGCTTCAGGAAAAGTAAACTTCGACAAAACAGTTACAATCGAAACTAACAAAGCTATCGCTTTGCTTTCTGCGAGACATCAAACTGAGTTAACTACTCAAGATTTAACGCACAAGACTGAAACTGCACAAGTTACAGCTGATTTAAAGAATGCTAAAGACAAAATTCAGTCATTAGATGTTCAAATCACAGATTACAAAGGACAAATCACTTCTGAAAGAGAAGCTAGAGTATCTATTGCTCAAGCAAGTCAAGAAGCGGTTGTTATTAACCAAAAGTAAATCGTCAACCATTTACAATAATCAAAAGCCTCGCATTTATGTGGGGCTTTTTTTTATATCTAAACTTTTTATTGTGTATCTTTGTTAAATGGAAAAGGAGGTTTACGTAAAATACAAAGATTTTGAGTTCTATTCTAATCGAGGGTTAGAAAGATTGTTGGTTTCATCCTATATGGATAATGACCCTAACCTATCTGATGAAATAATCAAAGAATTGAAAGTGCGTGTTAATGTCAAACCTGATTATCTGATGTCTAGAGACCGACAAATCAAGATTATTCTTGAAGAAGTCAATTTTGAGAAGATTCACCAAGTAATGGAGTTCACAAAATGGACTTGGTTTTCCACAGGAAGTAAGCAATCACCAACTGTTGATGAAATAAAATCAGCTTCAATTAAATTGTTGGAAGATGTCTGGGAATGTGAAGAAGGAATACCAATTGTATTATTAGGTACTGGTGGATTAGTTGCCACTAGAGAAATATATGATGGGAAACGAAGTCTAGAGTTACGTTTTGACATTACAAGTTGGGGTTTTGACAACGATGACATCCAATCTCCGAACTACGATGGGGATTATTAAGTAAAATAATTACCTGGAAATTTGCACAGTTAATAATAATTCACTATATTTATAGGAGAGTAAGTTATTAACCTAAAAGATACTGTGATTATGGAAACTTTAATTATGTTATTAGTGATTCTTATAATAAGAACAATCGAACTTAGATTGTTCCTTAAAAAAACTGTAAGAACCTGTCACTTATACGATTGCAAGCACGCTGCTAAACAATTTGAAGACCACGGTGATGGAACATTAATTAAAGAAATGACTGGGAATGATGATTATCATAAATCAAAATGGTCAGCATTTAGATTCCTTTTCATGGAAGGTCCATCAGTATCAAGTATGTTTTTTTCGTTAAAACCACTTACAATAAAAAGACAGTACGACAAGAGGGTCGTAGATAAACTTAATGAATATGCGCTTGCATGAAATGTACACAGAGGTTGTACTAAAAGAATTTTGGGGTAAACTAGAAAAAGAATTAACATTATCAGAAGGAGATAACGGTGGACTAGACAGCTACATCCAGAAAGCTAACGAACTGATATTCAATAAGTTTAAAATCAATCCATCAGAACAAGTATACTTTATCGCTGGTTCAGCAAGACTATATTTATACCCTACATTAAGAGAAGCATTTGATTTAACTGAAACCATAGGTGATTTAGATATTGTAATTCCAGATAAACAACTTTGGATTAATGCAGGTTTAGAAAGTGAATGGAACGCAGGTGGTATCTACAGACCAACTTCTGATGGTGAAATAGAGGCATTCAATATTTGGGACCCATCAAAAGCTGGTGGTGCTTACGCTGATGTTAAAGTAAGGTCAACTGACCAGATAATGTCAGATAGTACGAACATCAAAGGTTATTACTTTATGAGTTTAGCTGATGTTATGGATTACAAAACTTCATTGAACCGAGATAAAGAAAGAGAGATTATCAACTTGACAAATCAATATGTTCAAAGTGGAACTAACGAAAAGAATAAATTTTTAAGACTTATTGTTAGAGCAATTGGACTTGATAAAACTAAAGAACTATTAGGTACTATTAAAAAGTAAAATTATGGTAAAAACATTCGAAGAATTAAAAGGAGAGTTAAAAAATGCACCTTCACAAGATGAAAAAGTTGAGGTATATAAAGAAATAATGAAATTTGTAATAACCTCAAAATCAATGACTAATAGTGAAAAGGTTGAAAAACTTAATGAAATTAGTAAATTTATTTAAAAATAAAACTTGCATTTTAAAATAACTTTCGTATATTTGTAGAGTATTTAATAATAACGGGAAAAATCCCATAGGAAAATTAAACAATGAAAACAATTAACAACATATCAGTATTAGTCTTATGTCTAGTTGTGCTTTTAAGCATGACTGAATCAGGTATTGTTATGAGTTAAGAAAAACATAAATAACGAACGAAGCCTGATTCTTAATTGAGTCAGGCTTTTTTTTGTTTAAAAATGTCGATGTGGCCGAGCGGATATAGGCACTGGATTGCAAACCCAGACACGGGGGTTCGATTCCCTCCATCGACTCTAATAATAACGATGACGTAAACTATAAGTCATGATTGGTAGAAAGGAGTTCTTAACGAACAGAGATGAAACAGGTAGAGAAATGGTAATTTTCCCTGAGACTGGCAAACAATATTTTATAGAATATATTGAGCCTAGAGTAATGAAGAATGTGAGTTGGGGAGATGTTGACCCAGCAACTAAAAAATTAACTGGTTCATATGGTGGTAAATCAAATGGAGCTATTAAAGAAGAGGATTCGATGATTACCAAAGAAAACGGATTCAATGACATTAAAGAAGGAAAGGGTTCTCCATATTGGAAGATTCAACAAATACACGACGAGTACAAGAAAACTTTAAATTAATATATTATGACTAATACAGAAATTAAAAAAGCTTTATACAAGCAAAAGCCAATAGCTAAATTACAATTTATTAGAATTGGAGTTGCTTACTACGAGACTATTATTAGAGATGATGATAGTTTGGAAATCTGGATAGGATTCCAAGTACCAGTAAGTGATATGGGTGATACAGATTATTTTCCACAAATGGATGCTAAATTGTTAAATCGATATATAGTAGAATAAATACGGTGGGGTAAAACCCACCACATGGGGATATCACGTAACGGAAGCGTGTCGCTTTTACATGGCGAAGGAGGTGGTTCGATTCCACCTATCCCTACTAAGATTACAATTATGGATGAAGCGATGATAAGACAGATTCAAGAATGGGCAGACCTAGGGCAGGTAATAACCCCAACTGAAGAGATAGAAAATAAATAATCACCTGCCGAGGTGGTGGAATTGGTAGACACGAGGGTCTTAAAAACCCTTGCCTGTAAAGGCGTGCGGGTTCGAGCCCCGCTCTCGGTACAATATGCGTTATAACGCTGAATACTAGTAAAAAACTATGTTCTAGCGGTTGATTCTTGCAAAATCAGCGTTATAACGCAAAAATGCAGCTGTAGCTCAGGGGTTTAGAGTGCTTCTTTAACACGGAAGAAGTCGGTGGTTCGAATCCACCCAGCTGTACCACATGCCGTTGTGGTGGAATTGGTAGACACGCCAGATTTAGAATCTGGTTTCCTTAAGGAAGTGTGGGTTCGAGTCCCACCAGCGGTACAAATAGTAAATGTTATAATCATGTGGACAGAACCAACAGATGAAATTAAAATGTTCTTTAAGGATAATGATGAGTTCATTAAGAAATATGAAACACATTACTTTCCAGAAACAGGTAAAAAGAACTGGGTGATAGTTACAACTAAAGGTAAGTTTGAATTCGAACAAGATTTTGATTTTTCTTTCTTTAGTGAATAATTTGGTAGTTCCCATAAAATGTTGTACCTTATAGTATGGAACATTTTAAAACGTCAAAATATAATTCATTATCTGAATGGAAGCAAGCTAATCCTAAAGATTATGAAAGGGCTAGATACATGAAAGTGTTGGGTGATATTTCTGACCACTACGGTTGGCCTAAGATAAGAGATAAGAAACCAAATGGTTATTGGACTAAAGAGAAGTGTTTTGAAGAAGCTAGAAAACATACAACTATAAAAGATTGGGCATTAGCTTCAGGTAGTTCATACAATAAAAGTAAAAGAAATGGTTGGGTTAGTGAATGTACAGCGCATATGGTTAAATTACAAAAACCAAAAGGTTTTTGGAATAACAAAGAACGATGTATCGAAGATGCTAAGAAGTATACCACAAAGACTGATTGGCAAAAAAATAGTCGTTCATATGATATATCTAAAAAATATGGGTGGTATGATGAATGTTGTGAACATATGGTCAAACTACAAAAACCAAGGAATTATTGGACTAAAGAACGCTGTTTTGAAGAGGCTAAAAATTATAACACAAAGGCTGAGTGGAAAACAGGTTCGGGGAGTTCATATTATGCAAGTCGTAAGCAGGGATGGCACGAAGAGTGTATAAAACATATGCGAAAATCTAAAAGACCAAATGGTTATTGGAACAATAAAGAACGATGTATCGAATCTGCTAAAAAATTTAACACAAAGTTTGAGTGGAGTAAAAATGAAGGTGGGGCATATAACGCTGCAAACAGGAATGGTTATATTGATGAATGTACAAAACATATGAAATAATTTGGTAGTTCCCATAAAATGTTGTATCTTACGGTATGAAAAGACAACTATCACTAAGAGGTTACCAAGCAGAACCTGCTAAATTTATAAATAATAAAACTAAAACAGTACTAGCTATAGCTCCAGGTGGTGGAAAAACAGAAATAGCAATCTATAGTATGGTGGAATATTTAAACGCTAACCCTAAAAGTAGGGTGTTAGTTTTAACACATTCAACTAATGTATTGTTAGATAATTTCATAAATAGATTAGATGGGTTAAATGTTAATTTTAAATACTCAACTGATTTCGACCCAAATTGTCAAGTACATATCTGTTTACCAAACTCGGAGGGTAAAATCACTGGTGAATATGATTTTTTAATAGTTGATGAGGCTCATGAAAATTATTTAGCTGAAAGAGTACAGCGAATAATTAAAAACATCAAACCAACTAAACAATTATTACTTACTGGTACGCCATCTAAATTTATTGCTGCTGGTGGTTATGATATATGTGCCGTTGCAGCTAATGAGATATCAAGTGAGTGGTTCGCCAAATTAGGTATTGAATTAGTAGTATCTGATTATCCGTGGATGGGTAACTACAATTCGGACCATGAGGTTGTTAAAGGGTTTGACTTTAATGTTGATGATACAAAGAAAACTTTAGATAGTATCATAATCAAATTAATCGATAGATTAAAAACTAAGTTTACTCCAGAACAATTCAACAACCCAAGTAACTTAACGAAATTAAAGAAATGGGCTTTCACTTACAATGAAATTGGTAAAACAATGTTTGTGTGTAAAACGATTAAACAAGCTGAAGTTATCTATTCAATTTTAAAGGGTAATGATGTTAACGCAACTATATCACATTCTGAGTGTGATAGTGAGAACAATCGAATAGAAGAATTCAAAAACAACCAATACGATGTATTAGTAGTTGTTAATAGAGCAAGATTAGGTTACAGTGATGATAGTTTAATGAACATCATTGATATATCTGGAACACACAACCCTGATATCATATATCAAATGTTCTGTCGAGTTGTTAGAGGGACACCAGACATGCAAAAATATTATTTAAAGGTAACACCAAGTCGTATCGAAAACAAAGCGATAACGCACATGAGTGTGTGTGCTGCGTTGATGCTTACAGATAAGGAATATCTTTTATCATACAACGGTAAGAATTTTAGGTCAATTGTAATACCAGTTCGTAGAGATACACCAACAGTATCAACTACAACAAGAGAAAATGAAACACCAACTGAAAGAGCGGATAGGGCTAGTATAATGTTACCAGAATTTACGCTTGATGTTATTGATTTATTCAGAGATATTGTACATAATTTAGACAACCCTGTTAGTATCTATAAAGCCACAACAATTGAGAATGTTAAATATGACTTAGGGCAAAGTGCAAAAAGACCTACTAAGACATTTGAGGAATTATTATTAAGTGCTGGTGGTTATGAGTAAGTCAAAATACTTCGCATTAAGTGTGTGGAAAGAAGCTAACCCAAAGGATTATGTCGTTGCACATCGTAAGGGGTTTATAAATGATATATGTGACTACTATGGTTGGCGTAAGCCCGTACCAAATAAATCACCTGAATACTGGAATAAGGTGCGTTGCATTAGTGAAGCAAAAAAACATAGACTAATATGTGAATGGAAAGAATATGGGGCTGGCTCTTTCCAAATTGCTCTAAAAAATGGTTGGTTAAATGAATGTGTTAAAGAAAAGAAACATGGTACAAAATAAATCAAAATATAAGAACCAGTTAGACTGGAAGAAAGATAATCCAAAAGATTATGAAAATGCTACACGAAGGGGTATGTTAGATGATATTTGTGAATATTATGGTTGGGAACGATACATGAATAAACCAAGAGGTTATTGGAATAAAGAACGTTGTATTAAGGAAGCTAAGAAATATAACACAACTAGTGAATGGAAAAAAACTTCAGGAAGCTCATATCAATCCGCAAGTACTAATGGGTGGGTTGATGAATGTTCTAAACACATAAAACATTTAATAAAACCACAAGGTTATTGGACTAAAGAGAAATGTATTGAATCAGCTAAAGAGTATAAAACTAGAAATAGTTGGATTAACGATGGTCGTGGGTCATATTATTCGGCTAAACGAAATGGTTGGATTGAAGAATGTAGTAAACATATGGTATCTAGAATAAAACCAGCTGGTTATTGGAATAAGAAAAGGTGTCTTGAAGAGGCAAAAAAATGTAAATCTAAATCACAGTGGAAGAGCAATAATGGAAGTTCGTTTAATGCTGCATACAAGAGTGATTGGTTTGATGAATGTATTAAACATATGAAATAATGAGTAAATCAAAATACAACTCCCATTTTGAATGGAAGCAAGATAACCCCAAAGATTATTTTAGGGCATACAGACAAGGACTACTTAATCAGATATGCGACCATTATGGTTGGGATAAAATAATAAGTAAAAAGACAGCTGGATACTGGACTAAGGAACGATGTATCGAAGATGCTAAGAAATGTAGAACTAGAACTGAGTGGCAGAGAAAACTCGGTTCTTCATATCTATCAGCACTTAAAAATGGTTGGACGGATGAATGTTGTGAACACATGGTTGAACTACAAAAACCAAATGGTTATTGGAATAATAAGGAACGATGTATCGAAGATGCTAAGAAGTATACCACAAAAACTGAGTGGGCTAAAAATAATAGTAGTGCATATCTATCAGCAAGTAAAAATGGTTGGATGGGGGAATGTTGTGAACATATGATTGAACTACAAAAACCAAGTGGATATTGGACTAAGGAACTATGTATCGAAGATGCTAAGAAATATAAATCCAAGGGTGAGTGGAAGAAAAAATCTAATAGTTCATATCATTCAGCAACTAAAAATGGTTGGATACGTGAATGCTCTGAACATATGATTGAAATTAAAAAACCAAGTGGATATTGGACTAAAGAACGATGTATCGAAGATGCTAAGAAATATAGTGCTAGGTTTGTGTGGCAAAAAAAGAGTAATAGTGCATATAATTCGGCACGCATTAATGATTGGGTTGATGAATGTTGTGAACACATGAAATAATTGGTGATAGTGGTTTATCAACTTAAAAAATATTTTATAAAATAATTACATTTTTTTTAATGGTATACACTTTTTTTTGCGTATCTTTGAAACTCATTAAAAACAATACAATATATGTTTAATTTAAAAGGAGATGTTCTCGTAGTAGGGGACGAACAAGTAATTAGCCCTAAATTCACAAAAAGGGAGTTAGTGGTAGAAGACAATTCAGGTCAATACCCACAACAAATTTCATTTCAAGTAACTCAAGACAGAATGGCGTTGCTTGACCCTTTGAAAAAAGGTGACCAAGTGAACGTATACTTCAACCTAAGAGGTAGAGAGTGGACTTCACCTAAAGATGGTCAAGTGAAGTATTTTAACACGTTAGAGGCGTGGAAAATCGAAAGTGTTGGTGAAGCAGCACCAGCGGTAATTCCACCAGCAGCATCTGCAAGCGGAGGTGAAGATACTGACGACTTACCATTTTAAGAACAAAAAATAATAAAAAAAACGAATAGGTCTATGGCTTATTCGTTTTTTTTTGTTATCTTTAATCACGTTCACAATTATTGGTGTTTATTGAAATCGTGTATATTTATAATAAAATAGAATATGAAACGATGTCCAAAATGTGAAACCGAAAAAGAAACGACTGAATTTTACAAAAACAAGAGAACTAAGGATGGTTTAAAAAGTTGGTGTAAAGAATGTCATTTAAATGATAGTCGAAGTAGAGAAGAGAAATATAATGAAACTAGACGAAAATATCGAGAAGAACACAAAGAAGAAAGTAGGGAGAAAAAGAGGGTTTATTATAACAATAATAAAGAAAAAATTTTAGAGGATAATAGACAATGGCGACAAACATTCAAAGGTAGGTTGTTATCTTATATGCGAAGTGCAACCAAAAGAGATATACCTTGGTTATTGAGTGAAGGTGATTTCGAATCTTTTTGGCAACAAAATTGTTCTTATTGTGGTAGTGAAATTGAAACTATAGGGATTGATAGAATTGATAATGATGGACCCTATGTATTAGATAATTGCAAACCATGTTGTAGTACATGTAATAAAATGAAATTAGATTTATCTGAAGAAAAATTTATTGAAATGATTATAAACATTAAAAATAATTTAAAATTATGAGTAATTGGAAATTAAAAAATATTGAAGGTAACCTCGTTAGAGATGCTAAAAATTATGATGTTATAATCCAGGGCTGCAATTGTTTTTGCACCCAAGGAGCTGGCATAGCTTTGACAATAAAGAACAAGTGGCCTCAAGTTTACGCTGCTGATTTAGAAACTACGAAAGGTGATATCAACAAGTTAGGTACTTACACAATGTGTGTTGTTCCAGAAACTACAGTAATCAATGCTTATACACAGTATGACTACAAAGGTAAGAAACCAGTTGATTATGACGCTATTAGAAGTGTTATGAAATCAATGAAAGTTGACTTTGCTGGTAAATCTTTTGGTATTCCATTAATCGGTGCTGGATTAGCTGGTGGTGATTGGGAAGTAATTGAAGCTATCATTGCTAAAGAATTGGTTGATGAAGATGTAACTATTGTACACTTCAAACCTTAATCAACTTTACATCTAACAAAGTTTCCGTACTCTTATACCTTAAAGGATAAGATTATGACAAACGAAGAAAAAGGTGAAAGATATGATGCGTTAATCCGTGAAGGGTATGCATTACAAAACAAGATTTCTACATTGAAGAGTGATGTGTTTAAAGCACAGACTCCAGAAGTTATTGCTGAGATAGCTGTGTTACAGAAGAAGCAAGATGCATTAGAATATGAAAGCAATCAATTATTGATGTAAATGGATTTAGCGAAGTGTGATTGTGGCAAGAAAGCCATATGGGTTTATATGCCAGGATTTAGTGACGAAAACGCAAACGACTTTGTATGTGATGATTGTGTAAATCGAGGATGTTCTTGTAATCACATGAACATAATTCGTGATGACCAATTACCAGAAGATGAGCATATTGAAGGTGTTGACTGGAAATGGGTTAACAAAGAAAAAACAGCGTGGACACATCTAGACGAAAAATTCAGGGAATATCCATGTTGTGAATACGAATATGATGAAGAAGGATTCGACTTAGACGACGATGAAGATGAAGAAGATTTGGATAAGTAGATAATTATCCTTATATTCACAATATGAGGGATACTACATTAAATTCAGGTCAGATAAAACACTATCGACAAGTATTCAAACTAAATCCAAACCTTAATAAGAAAGCAACTCAGATTCTAAACTCAATTGAGAAGAACGGTGGTAAAGCATCAGAAAAGCAGATGGTTGTACTAATTAATGCTAAGATAGGAAAAGGTGGTCCAGAAGGTTATCATTACAAGAACTAGTTCATATTTATTGGTATGAAAGATTTAATCAAACAACTACTTAGAGAAAATTCAACTGAGGTCAACGAATCCGTAGACCTTGAGATAATGAAGAATATGGAGTCAGCACAAAATTATGGTGCTATGTTTGGGCAAGATGTTGAACCAGCAGGGACTTATGTTTCTCATGACGACAGAAAAAACAAGGTAGAGATTCCTAATTACCAATTCGGTAAAGTAACATTCAACAATCCATTGATTATCGACATTAATGATGACACAATGATTGCCTACAAAACAGAATTGAGTAAACAATTCAAAGCGAAAGGTAAAACACTAACTAAAAAATTAATGGCAAAAGGGTACGATGGTTTAATAACTAGATGGTCTGATGGTTCATTCCAAGAAATAGTTATTTTTCCAAATGCTCGGTATATGTTATCGTAGTGTATCTAATTTAATTAAAATAAAGACTATTTATAGGTATGCGTAGATTTGATAAAAAAAATAATATAAAAATTGCTAACATTCTTTTAAATGAAAGAATTGCGATATCTAAAGGGTTGGTTAGTGAATCTAAACAAAGTGAAACCCAAGCCTTAGTGATATTAACGAAATTAAATGTCACGCAACCTGATAAAACCTTAGATAAATTAAAGGGGATAGACCAGTCAAATAATCAGAAAAATTTACCAGCAATGGCTTATCTAGTTGGTCGAGGTGAGAAGAATACCCAGAATTTAGGTGGTGTATTTGTTGATTATGATGAGTTAGTTAATAAGAAAAGAGTTAAACCTATTCAGGTTACTAAGAAAGGTATTATGATGGGGGATAAGGTATTCACTGAATTCGTTCCTTTTTCCGAATATATTCACGGAGAAAAAAACAAGTACGGTAAAAAGAAAGTTGATGGTGAAGGTGGTGATGTTTCTTCGGAAGGAGAAGATAAACCATTATGGACTGGAAACGGTATTGATATCTTTGATGGTACTGATGTTGGTAAATGTATCAAGTATACACAAGGTGGGTTAACTGGTAAAGGTTATTCGTTCTGTATTGGGCAACCAGGTAACAGCATGTATCAATCATATAGGGACACTAAAGGTTCTTCATTCTACTATATCGTAGATACTAACCGAGATGGTAATGACCCATTACATATCGTTGTATTTGATAATACAGATAGAGGTGTTGAGTTAACAGATGCTGATAATAGTACTGGTAATATTGCTGAATATGGTGAGGATGTTGATGGATACATGGATTATTTAAAATCTAAAGGAGTTCCAGTTGATAAGATGGCTCACAAGCCAAAGTCACCAGAAGAAGATGCTGAACAAGCTGAACTAGGTCAAGCAAATAATGACTTAGAATGGTTCGCTAAATTATCTTATGAAATGAAAAGTAAATATATTGGAAGAGGGCATCCATTAACTGATGAACAATTTGATTATTTATTAGGTAATTAATAAATTAATATGAATAATAAAGATTTAATACACCAATATGTAGGGAGTACTGGTCAAAGGATAAGTAAATATCAGTTTGATAAATTATCTAATAACCAAATGAATTCTTACCTTAAAAGTAGGGCACAAGCAGGGAAAGAAAACCCGATGGTAGACTATGAGTTATTTAAATTAAATACTATTTCACCAGAACAAACAATTACGTATGTTAATACCTTAAGAAGGACAGCGATATTTAATCTATTATCTAATACCAGTAATCCAACATTAATGATTGATATTCTAGGTGATAAGGGTATTGATGCAATATCTAAATTAGATTCCGTTGGATTAGTTACATTAGTTCAAAACACAAAAGACCATATTTTATTACAAACTGTTATTAAATATAATAAAATATTACCTAGATTAATTAAAGTAGTTAAAGATAGAGTTAATAACTTTACACCAACACTTGCAAGTGCATATAACCAATCGGAATATAGGGATATGCATGTTAATTCAGTTTTGAATGTCTTTAAGGACGATATATATAATCACTTATATATACTTAAGAAAATAAGTCCTTTGATGGATAATAAAGATGTTAAGTATATAGTTAATTCAGATTTATTTAAAGAACTGTTAAGAGCAAAAATATTATAAAAGATGAGCAATAAGAAACTAATACAACAATATGCAAATACTGGTGCTATTATGACTAAACATCAGTTATATCAATTACCTACGAATATTCGTAAGAGTTACTTACGTAGGCGAATTAATCAAATGTTCGCAGCTGACTTCGATGATTATGATATTAATTCGCATGAGTTAGTAGCTATGTCAGAAGATATTAGGAATGAATTTTTTAGTATGCTTGATGACCATAATACTATCGATGATGTTCTTCTATCAAAAACAAAAAGTAATCCAGAGGATAGATTTAAAGCATCAACATTATATATTCAATACAAGGGGTCTAATTTAACCGAAATGGATATATCAGGTATAATTGAAGCTAATAGAGGTAGTGATGAGATAGCTAGAATCATTGTCGAAGCTAAGGGTGATAAGTTAGAATATTCTGATATTATAAGTATAATAAGAAAGGTTAAGTATCCAAATGCTTTCGCTGACAACCCATATTTTGTTAAGGGATTACGTAGACTAATGGCTGATAATGATATGTTATATTCAGTAATGTCTAATTCTAGAGGTGGTGACCAATTAGCTGATTTATTAATAGACTTAGATTTTGAAGATGGTGTATTAGATATTAGAGAATATTATACGATAATTAGGAACGTTAATAATCCAGCAGCATTATTTAGTAAACTAGATATAAAAAACCAGAAACGGCTTCTAGATGCACTTAAACCAAATCACATTTATGATTTCATAGCTTATTCAAAGAATAGTAGTGAGACGGCTAGTATTGTACCTAAAGATAAACTTATGGGTATGGCTAACTCAATCGGTAGTGATGGTATGAATCACTTAACATCTAACGGAAATAATAAAAAGTTAACTAACTATTTCAAAGAATTAGGTGTTGAATGGTAAAAATATTTATCTGATTATCAACAAGTTATATGTTATTTTAAAAATAAAGCTAAAATAAACTTGCTAATTAGAAATAACTTTGTATATTTGTAGAGTACTTATTAAACACGGAGTTATATCTCCACAACAAAAGAAACAATGAAAAACGTAATTAACATATTTGAATTTAACTTTGCAGCCGAGGCCGATTTTAGCCTAGGAGGGTCGAGATATGTCAATAGTTAAGTAAGTTAATCACTGAAAATATTGAAATCCTCGGCCTAACGGCTGGGGATTTTTTTTTTGTGCGTTTTTTGAAATCTTGTAATTTAATTTTGGTGGGGTAGCTCAGTGGTAGAGCATTGGCCTGAAAAGTCAAGTGTCGAGGGTTCGACCCCCTCTCCTGCCACCAAATGGATTCTTAGCTCAGACGGTAGAGCGGTGGTCATAGAGGCCATGCGTCCCAGATTCGAATACTGGAGATTCCACAAATGCACCATTGGACAAGCGGTTTAAGTCGTCTCCCTTTCACGGAGAAGAGCATGGGTTCGAATCCCATATGGTGTACAATAAATGGCCCGTTCGTCTAACGGTTAGGACGTTAGGTTTTCAACCTAAAAACAGGAGTTCGATTCTCCTACGGGCTACAATATATGTCGCGGTGGACAAACTGGTTAAGTCGTCACACTTTCAATGTGAAGATTACGGGTTCGAGCCCCGTCCGTGATACGAACGCTCTAGTTGACTTACACCAATCAGAGTTTTGAGTATGACTACTAGGAAAGACTAGTAAAATGGGGCTATGGTGACAACTGGCTAACACGCTGCCTTTGCAAGGCAGAGATGGGGAATCGTACTCCCCTAGCTCCACAATAACAAATACGGATGTGAGGTCAAATGGTTAAGATATCTCCCTGTCACGGAGCATGGAGCGAGTTCAACTCTCGTCACATCCGCTAAAACAAAGGCAAAAGTGCAACATTGGTTGTGGCTCTGTCACTCTTTCCACCAAAGGGAAAGCGAAGTGGTGGCTTCGCGGATGTTTTTAATGGGGTAGTAGCTAAACTGGTTTAGCATCGCACTTGCACTGCGAAGTATGAGGGTTCGAGTCCCTTCTGCTCCACAATAATACGGTCCTATGGTCCAACGGCAAGGATATCGCACTGTCACTGCGAAGGTGGGGTTTCGATTACCCCTAGGACCGCACGAGAGGTTTATGATTAGAATTCCTCTATTACTAGGTGAAAAATGTTATTATAGTAGCAATTATAATAAATACTAAAAACAATGTTATGAGTAAAGTAGAGAAGAAAAGAAAGAAATTACAAGATAGAATCAAATTCCTACAAGACGAATTAACAATGTCATTAACTAAGAAGTCATCTACAACTGTAGAAATCAATGTTGGTGAACAACAACGTAAGATTAAACAACTGCACGACCAAATCGCAAAGTTAAAATAAATTTGGAAAATCCAATTATTTGTTTTATATTTGTAATATGAGAAAGCACATTCAAGATTTATATATAACAGTTGGACTACCAGGTTCTGGTAAAACAACTTGGGCTCAAGAATTCAAACCTCACCGAGATACTAACCTTATAACTTGTGATAATAGACATAAGGGCACAAGCTTAGTTGAGTACTTAAAAGGTAAGGTGTACTACATGAGAGAACACACAATAATTGATGGGTTGTTTTTAACTAAGGAAGATGTAATCAAAACGATTCAACTTCTTAGGGACAATGGCGTGGCAATTCAAAAGGTTACAATACATGTGTGGAATGAGGACCGAGAATCATGTATGTGGAATGACTTATACCGTAGAAGAAATGATAACGGTGGTTGTACCGTTTATAGTCACTATGGCAATTCTAAAATTACAATTGACAATGGTATACTTGGTGATTTTTCAGATGTCAGTGACATTAAAGAAAAATTCGGTGCTATCAAAGGTAAGTGTAATAAACTTATTGTAAGAGTTGAGGAACATAAAGTGGAAAGAAAACCAGCTTGGAAAGTATTTGCTGATAAATACAATTTACACCTTTATGGTGAAACATTAAATGGTACTTCATGGTGTACAGGTGGTACTTGGGCTGACTGTTGGGAAGAATCTGGAATGGTATCAGCTGAGTCAGCTCCAGAAGGTATGCGTGAACTAGATGATTTGTTAGAAAAAATAGTGCCAGAAATTTCATTTATTCAATACAAAAAGATAATGAGTGAGTGTGTAAGTATTGGAGAATTCTATGACAGTGATTATTATGGTGGTTCTACTGAACATAATCAACATCAATTGAGTATGCCATCATTTTATAAATATTTAGTAGAAAATGAAATTATCAACGAAATCGATTAGAATATTATGGCAAAAGAAGTAACAAAATTCTACAGAGTTTGTAACAACGAAAGTAGACAAGGGTTGTGGTATACACAAGAAGGTATTCACACAGGACACATTCACGATAAATTTGATTTCTGTACGAATTCAGAATTGAAGATGGACTTTGACCCTGAATTATCAGGTTGGTTATCAGCAGTAAAAGAAGTTGATGACTTGTGGGCTTGGTTCAGTAAAGAAGATATTTTAGAGCTTCAAAAGCATGAATACTACATTTTCGAATACGAAGTTGTTGAACACAGATTCTACGAGAGATTCCAACACTTTGTAATCGAACAAACGACATCAACTCCCGTTAAACAAATCATCTTACTATAAGGTGTAATTTTACATCATTATTCGTATATTTATTAATAAATACGAAAATGAGTAAAAAGTTAATTATCGAGGGTTTAAATAGAGTTCATTTATTAAATGAAGTAGTACGCGACAAGTGTGGTACTCACTACACCTCACAGTATCTATTCGAAGAAGGTGAAGACTTCGACCCATTTGGTCACGTTGATACAGATGGTGGAGCAGTAATAACAGACCCAGTTGATGAAGAAAAAGATTGTGTATTAGGATTCTCAAATGGGAATGCTAAATTAGAATGGCCTTATTTTTCATTACCAGCAGGTTATACGTGCCCATTTGCTACAGTTTGTAAAAACTTTGCAGCAAAACCAGGAACTAAGTTCTCAGACGGGAAATCAATCAAAAAGGGTAAAGAAGCTGAATTCTTATGTTATGCTGCTAGACAGCAAGCACAATATAAAGGAGCAGCAAATAAAGCATTCAAGAATTTAGATTTAATGATGGATGCTAAAAAAGCTGGTGGTGCTGAAGGTATGGCAACACTAATCTTGAAGTCATTGAAATTCCACGGACTAGAAAATTCAAAAGTATTTAGAATCCACGAAGCTGGAGATTTCTTTGATGCTGAATATTTCAAAGCATGGATGATGGTAGCTTCTAAGTTACCAAGTACACGTTTTTACGCTTATACAACTTCAATACAATTCTGGATTGGTGCTAAAGGTTCAGTTCCTAAGAACATGAAATTGATTGCTTCAATGGATAAGAACAACGCTAAATTCATTGTTGATAATGGACTTCGTTATGCACTAGTTGTTTATTCTCCAGAGCAAGCAAAAGAATTAGGACTTAGAATTGATGTAGATGATACATTGGCTTGGAGTACTGATGAAAACTTTGCCTTAATTATTCATGGTGGACAACATGCTGGTTCTGATGCAGCTAAAGCATTGAAAGATAATAAAGCGTCTGGTTTATATGATAAAATGAAAGTTTTACATAAAAAGAACAGAAACGTTAGACAAAAGAAAATATCTGACTTATAATGAATAAATCTTTAAATATATTATTAAGAGAGGGATTAAGTAATGTGAATGAAATTGTTAAAGGTGACTACACAGTTTATCATGGTTCTCCAAACAAAATAGCAAAATTCACTGACGACTTTGTAGGTCGTAAAGAAGCAACAGACCTGAACGGTCCTGGAATTTACTTCACTACATCAGAGAACGAAGCTAGAGGTTATGCAGGTACTGGTGGTTATGTGTATAAAGTTAAGTTACATGTTGACAAATTACTTGAATCAACAGAAGTATCTGAATCAGCGTTATCTAAATTAAAACCAACTGTAACCAAATTAATTAAAATGGCTTCAGATTGGAAATCGACAGCTGAAGATTTCGGTTATGGTGATGCAGCAAAGGGACTTCAACAAATGGTTAATGGATTCGTTGAGTACAATTCAAATGAAAAGGATGTTTTCTTACAAGTTTGGATTGACGCTTATAGAGATGAACCAATTGACTTCGTTAGAAACATGGTAAGATTAGGTTATGATGGTGTTACGATTCCAAAAGAAATAACTCAAGGTGGAACACACATTGTTCTATACAACCCAAACTTAATTGAATTCATTGCGGTTGAACAAATCCCAGCTGAAGAAAGTATTAAAAAAAAAGTAGTTAAAGAAGTGAGAATGGATGGTAACAACATCGGAGACTCACTTGGTTTATTCGTTTTAAAGAACAAGATTATATTATATGATTTAGATGCATACGGAAACAGCGATGAAGAAAGCGGTGTGGTTGGTGTATTAACACTAGGTAGGGATGGTGCTGATTTCACTATTACTATGGTAGTAGCTAAAAAGGGTTACGGTCCACTTATGTATGAACTAGGTATGCAACATGTATCCCCTGCTAAGTTAGTATCTGACCGTGATGGTGATACTAAGGATGCTGCACTAAGTGTATGGGGTAAATTCATCAATGGGGCTAGTCCTAACGTAACAGTTGAGACATTATCACCAGAAGATGAAGGGTATGTTGAGTGTTTAGGGTTTGGATGTGATAAAAACCTTCCAGAATTCTTTAAAATATACAATTCGAAGCTTTCAATGACTGATACAAGTCTTTATAAAAGATTGACAGGTGAAGCTAAAGAATTTTTAGAAGAAGAAGCTCAAGAATTGGCTCAAGATAATGGAAAAGACCCAGAAGATGTAGCGGATTCAATTTTAGATAAATTAAGTGACTACTCAATTGGGTTTATAGATTATATGTACAGATAATGAAAAAATTACTAAAGAAATTATTAAGAGAGAACTCAACACCAGTATCAATTGTTGATGAATACTTCATTCAAGAAGGTCCAGAATTCAATTGTGATTGTTGTAAGTACTTTGATATAGAGTCTTTGAACTCTAAAGGTGGTTTTGAACACCCAGCATACTACATGATAGAGAAGATGCAACGTTACACACTTAAATTCATAAAACCAAAACAATATATTTATGCAATCGCTAGAGGTTTTGGTAATTTATCTTATGATGATGCAACAGCACATGTTAATTGGGGCAATGTTGACAAGTACGCTGAAGCTATGCAGTCTGGGAGCAAGTTTCCAATAGGGTATTACCGAGAAGGGAAAGCAGACCAAGAAGGTAGACATAGAGCGTTAGCAGCCGCTAAAATAGGTTGTGAAGCAATTCCAGTAGTAGTTATACAAGACTTAGACCGAGATGATATCGATGACCTAGCAACATCAATGAAAGGTTTAACTTATGAAGAGATAGAGGTTAAATTCAAAGAGATGGGTTATGATGGTATCAGTGGTCTAGATTATCGAACAATCAAAAATTATATTGAACATAGATTGTAATTTATTTGGTTAATTAAAAATAAATAACTATATTTGATTTATCAAACAAATAGTTATGAAAAAAGTTTTATTATTACTGTGTTTAACAATATCTTTATCAGGTTATTCTAGAACAATGGTTAACTCATGGGTGTGTGACAACATTGAAATTGTTATGTACGATGATAACACTTGTGATGTAGGTGAATACACTTATGAACTTAGAAAGGAAAACAACACCCTAATACTACACATTAATAACAGAGTTATGTTATTAGGTAATATCTCAAACGATGGTACATTAATGATGTATAATTCAGACAATGTAATCGAACGAAGATTCTTTGTAACTTGCAACTAATGCTTAAGCAAGACGGGCAAATAATGTTGGTTTATGTTGAAGGGGATAATCTATATCCCGTGGCAATGAGCGACAGACAAAAAGAAATACTGAAAGAAGAGATTCTACCTAAGCTTTGTGAAGGTGAAGAGATTCGAGTAATTGAATCAAAACCATACCCAAGGAAAGCATTAATAAAGACAACAACATTAAAGGAACTAAAGTAATGAGAATAACGGATAATTATGTATTTTTCTGGAATGACTTGTGTTCAAATTTTGAATTTGTAGACATTGAGCATAAAGGAAATGTATTCCCAACAACTGAACATGCGTTCATGTGGGAAAAAGCAATGTGTTTTGGAGACAAGCAAATAGCTAATGAATTACTTACTTGTAAACTTCCTGGATTGGCTAAAAACCTAGGAAGACAGGTAAAAAACTTTGATGCTGGTAAATGGGATGAAGTTTGTTATGAAGCAATGTTAGTTGTTAACCGTATCAAATGGAATCAACCAAAATACAAAGAATTCTTGTTAGGTACAGGGGATAAAACTCTTGTTGAAGCAAGTCCATATGACAGAATTTGGGGAATTGGGATGAAAGCTAATGAAGAAGGTATTGAAGATGAAGCGAACTGGAAGGGTCACAACCTATTAGGTAAGGTTTTGATGGATGTTCGAAAAGAAATTCAAGAAAAAGATAAAAAAGATTTGGTAGAACAGAAATAATTTAGTATATTTGTTTAAGCAAAGAAAACGTTCTTTAAAA
>TARA_R110002111_G_scaffold251720_2_pt1 | contig 21570 bp, 13 predicted proteins | sample TARA_R110002111 | Tara Oceans TARA_R110002111 (sample SAMEA4397363) | marine metagenome | biome: Polar Biome; feature: [ZZZ] marine water layer (ENVO:01000295); material: water (ENVO:00002006), including particulate matter (ENVO:01000060) such as... | depth 199 m | reverse complement strand
CGTCGGTCGTACTGCTTACGGCAGCACTCACGGTCGGGGCATCGTTCCTGCCATCGATCGTGATCGTCGCTCTGTGAGTAACAACGCCCCCTTTGCCATCAATCACATTATAATTGTAAACGATGACCGCTGATTCACCGACCGTCAGATAGTTGTACGCACTCGGATCAATATCCAGCGAATTACCGTTCTGGATAATCCCGCTGCCATCACCCATGTCCAGCATCAGACTGGCCACACTCAACATATCGGTCAAATCCGGATCACTGGCGTTCGTCAGCAGATCCAGACTGAAACTCGCCTGATCTTCGTCGGTCGTACTGCTTACGTCGGCACTCACGGTTGGGGCATCGTTCCTGCCGTTGATCGTGATCATCACCGTTTGAGCAACAACACCTCCTTTGCTGTCAACCACATCGTAGCTGTATTCGAGTACGACAGACTCACCCACGGCCAGATAGTTGTACGCACTCGGATCGATGCCCAGTGAGTTGCCGTTGTCCGTGATACCACTCGCATCGGTGGCGTTTGTCTGCACCAGATTGCTGACGCTTAACATGTCTGTCAGATCATCATCGCTGGCGTTTGTCAGCAGGTCCAGACTGAAACTCGCCTGATCTTCGTCGGTCGTACTGCTTACAGCCGCACTCACGGTCGGGGCATCGTTCCTGCCACCGATTGTGATCGACACCGTCTGAACCACGACACCACCCTTGCCGTCAATCACATGGTAACTGTAGGTGATCACTTCCGATTCACCCATTGCCAGATAGTTGTAGGCACTCGGATTGATTCCCAGAGTGGTACCATTGTCAGTGATTCCACTCGCATCACCGGCGTTCGTCTGCACCAGGTTCATGACGTTTAACATGTCACCCAGGTCAACATCGCTGGCATTCGTCAGCAGATCCAGGCTGAAACTCGCCTGATCTTCATCGGTCGTACTGCTTACGGCCGCACTCACGGTCGGGGCATCGTTCCTGCCATCGATCCTGATCGTCACGGTCTGCATCACGCTGCCACCATTGCCGTCAACGACATCATAGCTGTATTCGAGCAGAACGAACTCACCCATGGCCAGATAGTTGTAGGCACTCGGATCGATGCCCAGGGAGTTACCATTGTCTGTGATACCACTGGCATCACCGGCGTTCGTCTGCACCAGATTCATCACGTTTAACATGTCACTCAGGTCAACATCGCTGGCATTCGTCAGCAGATCCAGGCTGAAACTCGCCTGATCTTCGTCGATCGTACTGCTTACGGCAGCACTCACGGTCGGAGCATCATTCACACCGTTGATCGTGATTGTCACGGTCGCGGTATCCGTGCCGCCGTTACCGTCATCAATTGTGTAGGTAAAGGTTTCGGTTGCTGATTCGCCAACGGCCAGAGATTCGTATTGTCCGTTTGGATTAAATTTGAAAGTACCACCTGCTCCCACAGTCAGTAGACCTCCCGCTCCAATGGAAATCGTATTCTCAACATTACCTGCAATGCCATTCACTGCAGTGATCGTCAGCACGTCCATTTCCACATCCGAGTCGGCTGTAGTCGGGTTGGCAGCCAGTACATCGCCGTTGATCAAGATCGTGTCTTCATCGGTCATCACGGCGTCATCGACGGCGACGGGAGCATCGTTCAGGGCATTGACCATTACGGTAAATGGATTGGAAAGAACAAAATTTCCAGCCTGATCCATTGCTTTAATCACAATAACAGTTGGGCCAGTCGCATTCAGCACCGAATTCAAAATCAAATCGCCAGTCGAAAAATCAGCAGTGACAATCGCATTCGTAATACTGTCAAACTGAAAACTGAGAGGAGTTCCCCCATTCTGATCAAAGAACGCGGCCAGGGAGCCCAGGTTCAACATGCCAAAATCTTCGTTCGGAGACTGATCCCCAATTGGAGTTGCTGTCAGAGTGGGGTCAGTGATATCGAGTTCAAAGCTGACATCGAAGTCACCCCGGGCACTGACATTCCCATGCTCGTCTGCTGTCATGAAGTGCAGCGTATGGACGCCTCCTTCCAGGGACATGCCGCTGTTCAGATTATCTTGCAGCCAGGTACGCGTCAAAGTGAAGGAACCGCCGCTGGCACCGCCGGAAATTTGTCCGAAGATATCAACAAAGCTGCCCCCATCGAGGGCGACTTTAAACTGCGTGATCAGGCTTTCGTCAGACACACTCCCGATGATCGTGAGAGAGTTGGTTACGCCGTCCGAGGTGGAAATTCCGGAATCAATCTGCAGACCTGCGACCACAGCAGGTGCGTCCTGATCGCCGATCAGTTCCAGCTGGATCGGCGGAAGTCCCTTGTTGCCGGTCACCATCTGCAAATCATGGTTATCGATGACACCATCTTTATTGCCATCCAGCTCTGCTGAATAATAATTACTATTTGGATTCAGGCCCAGACTTTGTATTAATTGAGCCGTGTAGGAATTATAGCCAAAGTTGCTCTGATAAAATGCCGCCGTCGCCTGCACTAATTCCGATTGAGAGACCGTTCCGCTGCCGTCCATATCACCGGGCAGGAACACATCAATAATAAATCCACCCGTGGTAGAAGCTTGCCCGTTGACCAGGATTTTGTATTCCCCGGGAGCCAGCGTCGCTAACACCAGTGAATTAGGACCTTGATGATCATTCTCAGCAAGATTCAATGGAATGACGGCATTGGTATTCGCATTGAGAATTTGAATCGCCGCAGGATTAAACGAAGAACTGGCAGCCGCTCTGACTTCAAAACCGAGCGTGGGGGAACTTCCCGTCCCGATATTCAGGAGCAGTTCCGTCGAATCATTCGGCTGATTGACGGAACTTTCCAGTGAAGCCAGGATATTGCTGGCCAGGAGAGTTCGGTCTTCGAGCCGCTCAATATGACTGGCATATCCGATGGGCCGCGATAACCGAAATGGCGAACGACGATTTACTTTGCGAGTAGATTTACGGCCAAACAATCTCTTCAGGCTCTTCATAGTGATTTTTACTCGTAATTGATTGAATAGTGGTCAATTTTTTTAAATGGCATGAATTGCTGGGGCATTAACTGTCGGAATAGCCACCTACTTTGACGATTAAACGTATTAAATCTAACAGTCAGCCGCTCGCAGAATAAAAGGATTTTCTTAATTGCATACGAGAAATTGGCTAAAGATTGCAGATATTAATGCAGTATTTGAAATATCTTTGCCCACGCTCGAAGCAATTGCAATCACTAAAACAGGCAATATGCACTGTTTGGCAAATCCTGTTCAGGTTATAGGAGCGTCGTAAAGGTCGTCACAAAGAAGCCAATCCTGTTCAGTAAAAGGGATGGGCAGGAATGATGCGTTAACTCAACAAGAATGTTCAACTTAGGAAACATTCGTGTAAGCCTTTCTGTACATTTTAATTTGACAGAAATTCAGAGGGGACGCGTATTCGGGGGGAGCAATTCCGCTTCCTTTACAAGCAGTCGTTCAATCACTGCTCATGCGACATATTTCATAAAATAGGCAATTAAGCAGTGAGACTAACGTTAGCACGGTGAAATCACTGTGAAGAGATCACTTTACAAATAATTAGTATCCGTGATCCGATTCTTCTGAACCGAAAATGAAAGTGGAAGAACCTTTCTCTCTCTATTAACTTTCAGGATCTGAGTGATGAGAGTCTTTCAGCGACATGTGAACATATGATTCGCAGTTAATAAGCCATATTATCGCACGAGTTGGAATAAGATGCGAATAAAAATAATCTCACAATGGATTGTGTTTGGTTTGGCGGTCAGTACGTCTGGTCTTGTTTTCGGACAAGAAAGTCAACTGCAGACGGCATATTCTAATGATGCCCCATTCGCAGAAGGTCAAAGTGTCTACCAGCCCGTATCATTAAATTCATCTGACTACAACGCAGATGACCAATGCGCGGCTGACTGCGTTGACGCTATTTGTCAGCCGGAATATCAATGCTGTAATTTTCTCGACCAGTTCCTGATGAAGAATTCACCGATCTATCCGTCGATGAAGTCTCAACGGATCCAGATGGGTGGATGGCTCGATCAGGGATTTACGGGAAACTTCCAGAAACCTTCCAACAATTCCAACTTGCCGGTGACCTTCAATGATCGTTCCAACGAATACCAGATGAATCAGTTATATCTGTTTATGGAACGAGCCGTCGATTTTGGTGGCGACGAACTGGACTGGGGTTTCCGTGCCGACCTGCTCTATGGTACGGATTACTTTTTTACTACCGCCACCGGTCTTGAAACGCATTCTGACGGATCACCCCACTGGAATAGCGGAAATGGACCCCGCACGAGTGGTGTCAATAATTATGCCATGTACGGACTGGCGATGCCTCAGCTCTATGCCGAGCTGTATATTCCCTGGCTGGAAGGCGTAAGTATCAAAGCAGGCCACTTTTATACACCACTCGGTTATGAAAAAGTAACCGCACCAGACAACTTCTTCTACTCGCACTCTTATTCGATGCAATATGGCGAACCCTTTACTCATACCGGTTTCCTGGCGACGTTCCAGGTCAATGAACAACTGCAATTACTGGCCGGTGTCGCTCGCGGCTGGGATGCATGGGAAGATCCGAATGACGATGCCGAATTACTGGCGGGTATCGGCTGGGTCAGTAGCGATAAAGAGACCAGCATCAACTTTGCCTTATCCTCCGGGGATCAGGACAATGGCTTCAGTAACAGCGCCAACCGGACCATTGTCAGTTTTGTCCTGTCGCATGAATTCAGCGAATGCCTGACCTATGTCTTCCAGAGTGATTTCGGAATTCAGGACAACGGTACCATCAATAATGCATTCCAGGTTGTACCCGCAAAATGGTACTCGATCAATCAATATCTGTACTATGACGTCTCTGAGAAATTTGCCGTGGGAGCCCGCTTCGAATGGTTCCGCGATCAGGATTACTCGCGGGTTCTGCAATTAGTCCCTCCCTTCGCCTCAGGCGGCAATTACTATGAAATGACCGTGGGAGCGAACTGGCGACCTCACCCCTGTGTAACCGTCCGACCGGAACTGCGTTTCGACTGGTCTGATACCAGCGCCACAATCCCGAATGTTCAAGGCCCTTACCGTAACTTCCAGTCAGACTATCAGGTGCTGCTGGGCGGCGATTTGATCATCCGGTTCTAAGTCAATCTGCTTTGAACTGGATTGAACCTGCTCTCACTGGATGATACCCCGCCGGTAATCATCAGCGAGTCAGACTTTAGTGGTCAGCCTCGTAATAAGGCTCCACATGCACGACCACTTCTCTGACGGTCGGCCAGTCGAGTTGAATCTGGTGTCGTACCTGCTGGGCCGTTATGTGCGCATGATCGACGGTTTCGTTGGGATGGACTTCAATGTCGATATTGACGTGAGCATCAGGGCCGGCGGTCTGAATGCGTACCTTTTCCACATCCAGCACCCCCTCCACTTTCATAGCGGAAGCTTTGACCTGATCAAAGTATTTCTGGTGCGGAATCTTATCTGTCAGTTCGTGCAGGTTTTCCCTGGCAGCGATCCACCCCAGATAGATCATGATCAGAGCGAGGATCATCGCTGTCAGATGGTCGATCAAATGCCCGTAGACGGGAATCTGACTGGCGACGATCAAGCCGAAGGCCGCCACAAAGCTGGTAATGGCATCCACTCGATAGTGAAACGCTTCTGCAATCATCGCAGAGCTTTTTTCCTGCCGCGCCATCTTCAGCACGACACGACAGGTCAACTCCAGCAGGATGGCAGCGAACAGCGGTATTGTCCAACTGACCCAGCCGATTACCTCAGACTGTGTATGGCTGATCGCGGCAAACAACTGGTACCCAAAGGTGCCCGCACCCACAACCAGAATTAATATCCCCAGCTGGAATCCAGCCAATGGTTCGTAGCGGCCGTGGCCAAACGGGTGATCGTCATCAGGCGGTCGCTCCGCCAGACGAATCGCGAATAAAATGGCCAGCGAGGTCAGAACATCAGCGCTGCTGGCCAACGCATCCACCAGCAGGACGGCATGGCCCAGAAACCACAGACCGATCAATTCCATCATGATCACAAAAAACCGGACGGAAATTCCCATCCAGGATACTTTGATCAGCCTGGCAGTTCGGCGATGGCGGATGCGCGAAACATCATCCGATAATTCCAGGGGATCCGGAAATACTTCCAACAGGGGCGCCTGGTTCGGCGAATTTGAATTTCCTGATGAATCGGAAGCTGCCATGAGCCGGTATCCAGATTAATTGAAGCGTCTCCAAAGCCATTCAGATCAAGTACCACAGTATGGACGACACTAACGACGCAATAAGTTAAAGGACACGCACAAGAACACGATCCCATCAAACTGAAATGTGGAATACATGCCATGAATCCATGCCAAATGAATTCCCTAACGGTCTCTTTTCAGGGATCATCTTGATTCGACGGGGTAGATTTGACAAGTGAGAAACCAACCGAATGGAATAAACTCTGATGTTTTATGAATTCGCTTACTGCAGGAATTCATCTCAAAGCGTTAATCCGGCAGGATCAGGATGTCGGGCAGCGCGATCTGGTGCTCTTTGACCATGATCTTTGCGGTCGGCCACTGTTCCATAGGCGTAATCAGGATTGTCTGGTCCTCTTCAATCAAAATCGTATCACCGGTCATTGCCGGTCCTACGGAAGGATGCCAGAACGCGGCCATGCGAGGTATGAATTTGAATTCACTGTTCAGCAAAATTGAGGTTTCCGCGGGCAGGTAACCGATGATGTCTGCCTGATCGGCGTGCTGCCATTCATCGGGACAGTTGTATTTTTCGTAGATGCGTTTGACACGATTCCAGGTATCAAATAACGCCCAGCCCGGTTTGGAAAAATACATGCCCGTCGCCTGCATTAGCAAAGCCAGATGATGCGACTTGATAAAACTGGAGGGGGGCGTGCCCAGTGAAACAGTTCGTGTTGCCGCTGCATGTAATCCATTTTGAGAACCAACGGCAGAAATCACACAATAGCGTTCCAGACGGTCTTCTCCAAAACCCCAGTGACGATAACGAATGCTTTGGCCATCAACCATGACCTGCAGGCGTTTCGGACTGACGCCATGCTTCAATAACCGATGCGACAGCGTCCCGGCGATTTCCTGTTCCGTAAGGCCGCGTTCCACTTTTCGGGCAGTGGCTTCCACCGCATGCGACACCAGCTTGCCCAGCTCCCGAATGCGTTCGCCTTCCAGTTCACTCAAAGGAATTCGCATCGCCTTTAACTCTTCGGAAACATTGCGGGTCTGTTCCATTCCGCTGTCGCTGGCGACTTTTCTCCCTTTGCAGAGATCTTTGATCAATTGCGACAGAGGCTCATACCAGGGGCGGGTTTTAATCTGGAAACCCAATCCGGGAATCGCCCGGTCAAAAATCTGATTGGCATCCACATTGCTGCAGGCAATCAGTCTGGCATCCTGCGTGATAAATACCGCGGCGATGCTTTCGCCCAAACCGGAACGGGTTAAGTCTGCGCCGGCGGTGAACCAGGCGATATTCTCAGGAGACTGCAGGAGCACTGCATCCAGTTCATTCTGTTCCAGAAATGTGATGATCTGCTGTTGTTTTTGATCGACATCGATCGCGCGGCGTGGGTCTGTCGTGGAAATTTCTCCTGACGAGATTGGCGCATGAGCATTGACTGCCACGATAGTCATAAAAAACTCCCGAACCGAATGATTATAAACGACCTCTCAAAAACACGTAACAGCCCCTTAAAATACGTATGTTTGAACCTTGATCTAATTACAGAGTCTTGTATCGAAATTGTTTAAAGTCAAGCATTTATCGTTGATCTCAATCAAAAACCCTTGTTTCGGCCCGAGATTGACCATCGCTGAAAACTTGATCGCCTGCTGTTATTAACCAGGATGTCTGAAAAGTGTAGATATGAATCAAAATGATGATGAAAAGAAAAAGAGGGTACAGCTGGATCACTACAACACGTGAAAAAAACATCCTGTATCGCACTCTGCTCCCTACATCTCTAAATTCTATCACAATTCGAGAGAAATCAAGGGGGATTTCTCTGCACCAGAGAGGTCAGCCTGCCCGTTCGCAAGCAATTGATGGCATTTCAGTGAATGCGCGTTCCGGTCAGCGAAGCAGCTTGCGAATGTCCAGAGGGCGGTTGGAGACTTTTTGGATGATAGCCTGCACCTTGGATTCCTCTTGTTCAAGCAGCGTGATCACTTCGGAATACTGGCTGTTCAGTTTCTGGACCAGTTGTTCCCGTTCCTGACTCGCCAACTGCTCAATCTGCTGAGTCATTTTCTGCTTTTGACGTGCAAATTCCGCCTGAAACGCCAGATTCAAACCGCGTGCAATCTGCTCTCCCAGTTCCGATTCCATTCTCCATTCCGGTCGTTCATAAGGGCCGGAACAGTGCAACGTCGCGGAAATCGAATCGATGGAAGCCAGTGTTTGTGACAGGATACCCGCCATCGACGCATACTCAGGCTGAGACGTGGAAAGCTGAAAACGGACCGGCGTCTGACTGAATTCGAGACGACATTCAAAATCCTGTTCTCTGAAGGAAATGTGTGATTGACACTCCGTCTGGTCCGCAATCAGATCGAGGGAAAGCCGCTCAGAGTTTTCGAGCGCGATTCGTTTCTGATGAGGCAGCTTGAACAGAACGACAAAATCATGCGTGGGGTTCGTTTCATAAAACTTGAGATCACCCGCGAACTTGATCTCGGCTTCTGCTTCGACCTGAGCCTGCAGCACAATCGGATTGCGGTATGTCGCCGGGGAGGACGAGAGTTCTTTGATCATCCCGACGAAGGGATATTTCTGCTGATCCACGCGCGCGGTGCCCGTTAAGCGGATTTTTTTGAAGAGAATATCCGGTAAACCGGTATCGCGACGAAAATCGATCCATTCCCCCTGGATGCGTTCCGGTTCCTGCTCATCCCGCAGAGTTTTGACTGTTTGCAGCAGTGTGTTCGACCAGCCAAAAACCTGCTCCAGTTGCCGGGACAACTCCTCCCCGATGATCGCATGCAGAATTTTCTGAGGATCGGGAGAGACTGAATCGACCAGTTGATTGATGTTCGCTAAATCCTGTTTTTTCGCCTGTTCGATCCGCTGATAATCCTGTTGTGCAATTTGAGGGAGCGAGTTCAGTTCGTTACGAATCTGTTTTCCTTCTCTGGCAAGCTGATCAACGCGTTCTGCCGACTGGGCATACGTCTTGATCTTGTCGATCGTTTTCCCTTCAGCCGTCTTCACCGTACTTTGTACCGAATCCACTTCCTGCCTGACCTGCTGCAGCCGCGTTTCGTATTGTGCAAAACGCTGCTTCCATTCCTGCTGAATGATTTTTGAAACACGCACGGTTTCCAGACGATCCGGATCTAACTGTTCGGCTGCCGAACTTGTCAGCACACTCAACCAGGATTTCCCCAGTTCCTGTGATGCTTGCCGAAACCGGCTGGCATCGAACTGGAAACCGCTGCCCGGCTGGTCTGATCTGTTTTCGGAAACTTCGTCTGTAGTCGATCGGGGCGTATCAAATTCCATTCCGGAAACGGTCGCTTCTTCCACGATCAGATTACGATACATCAACGGTTTACCGGAGAGCTTCATTTCGATTTGATCGAATGAAACCAGATTGCGGTTACCATTGGAACGGCTGGCGATACTGACCGGCCCTGTTTTAATCGATGGCGGAAAGAAGCCGGTCTGCAGACTGACAACGTCCACTTCCGTTCCGGTCAGAGATTGTCCCATCCCGACTAAACCCATGCGGACGAGCGGATCGAATGCACAGGCAAAAAAGACCCAGATAATGGCCGCAATAGTGAAGCGAGGCAGCAGGTAATTCCACTTCATGCGACTTCCCCTACGATCGTGCCCACTTCCGTACCCCAGAGAATTTTGACGATGCGATATTTTTTCAATTTCTCTGCCACCAGCGGCGTATATTTTTCAAACTGAGGTTTTGAGAGGCGAAATGTGGGGTAGAACAATAACAGTCCCAGAATCAGACTGCCCATCACAATTGTATTATTGAAGTCGGTCCAGGGTGCAAAAGGGAGTTCATACACGGATTGCCAGAAGCCCCGTAAAGGTGCTGCCAGCAGCACTCCACGGCCCATCAGGTGACTGAGCGGATCAATCAGTAATGAGAGCCAGGAAAAGAGCATCGTCGACAGCGAGGCCGAACAGAGATTGACCTTGGAACCAGCCAGAATAAACAGCAGTATCACCGCCAGCAGATTCTCTTTGGGAACCAGGCCGATCACCATGCCCATGCTGAAACCAAGGGCCAGTTGCCGGGGAGAAGCAGCACCGCTGAGGGCGCTGGCCAGAAAACGCAGAGGTCGAAGCCAATAAGACATGTCGAGACGAACTCCGCAAGATCTATAGAGATAGGGATGAGAAAAAATAATTCTGCCCGCCTGAAAGGTCAGGCAGAATCCCCCCCGTTATGATCTTGTTATCGGCCGGAATTCGCGTACGCCTTAATCGTTATAATCGGAAAATCTTAACAATTCGTAATTTGAGTGGCCAAACGGCACTTGGAATGGAAAAACAGAGCCGGGAAGTGCGATCTCCCGCCTGTGTCCAGAATGACTTAACGTCTCTCAGGCCATGCCAATCGGGTAGCAGCGCATCAGCGACACTACGGCTCAACGGGACATCCCGGTTGTCGACTGAGGTGATTCACCTCAGATCTGCCTGCAGATGCTCGTGATTACTTTTCCAGCCAGAACATGACCGACGCCCAGCCCAGCCAGACGGCAAAAAAACCGACGACCAGGTTTCCAGAGATATTGAGCAATGCATGATGCAGTTCGGAATTTCGCAACAGGCTGACCGTTTCATGGCCGAAGGTAGAGAACGTGGTGAGTGAGCCCAGAAAGCCGGAGACCAAAAACAGACTCGCGTGCTCATGTACGCGCAGAGAGGGACTGAGCTGTTTATGTGTGACGATGGCCATCAGAATTCCGATCAACAGACAACCGGTGGCGTTGACCAGCAGAGTGCCTGCCGGAAAGCCCGGGTACTTCCGTGACATGAATTCCGTGATGCTGTAGCGCGCAATAGCGCCTACAAAACCTCCTAACCCGACAGCCAGCAATTGTGACACGAACGATTCCTTTTTTCAGTCATGGTCGACGCGGTCTGACCGGGGAACTATTTGGATGAAATCTTCCAGAGATGTTCATCGCTACGGAGAAAGAGCGAATTGTCCGAGATGGCAGGTGTCGCCAGAATGGTTTCTTTCAAATCGATCTCTCCGGTCATTTCGCCCTGCTCTTCGCCGAGCTGTACCACCTGCAACAAGCCTTTTTCGTTAACCAGATACAGATGATTGGCGGCTGCGATGGGAGTCGCGCTGAAGGGACCTTTCAGGCGTAAACGCCAGACGACTTCGCCGTCCTCCGGATTCGCACAGGTTAAAACTCCGGCACTATTCACCGTAAAAACGCGTTTTTGATAAAACAAAGGGCTGGCGGTACCGGGCGACAGTTTCTGTTCCTGCCAGAGTACTTTGGGGGGCTCACTGCTGGAACCGGGGGCAAGTGCTGTCAAACCATTCGAGGGAACATACAGCACGTTATCGCCGACCGTTGTCGACGGAATCCGACCGGCGCCCTGCTCATACTGCCACGCGGTTTCGCCCGTTTCGGGATAAACGGCATCGACGCCTTCACTCGACTGCAGCAATACCAGCGGTTCTGCTTCAGGGGAAGATTTCAAAATCGCCGGCGAAGACCAGTTGGCAACACGCGGGCGTTTGATTTTCCAGCGGGCGATGCCCGTTTTCACATCCAGGCCGGTCGTAAAGGAATCATCATCGTTTTCAACGGGTACGATTAAAGTTTCGCCTACGACAATCGGAGACGAAGCCATCCCCAGACTGTTACTGGCATTAGGGTAATCGTGTGATAACCCACGAATCCAGAGCAGATTTCCATCCAGGTCGAGACAAACCACATCATTACTCGAAAATGTGGCAAACACCCGTTTGCCGTCGCTGGCAGGGGTTGGCGTGGCAACACACATTTTATTGTGACACTGCGTACGGCCTGTCGCCCAGAACTGACGTTCCCAGAGACGTTTTCCCGTCTTGGCGTCAAAGCAGGACAGATGCAGCTGATCCTGATTAAAACCTGTCGTGCTGGTAATAAATACTTTGTCGCCAACCACAATCGGGCCGGACGCCCCGCGTCCTTCCAGATCCGCAGTCCAGGCGATGTTTTCCGGACTGACTTTGGAGGGAGGAGTCTCAGATGAGGCCACATTATTGGTCAATGGTCCCCGGAACTGAGGCCAGTCCGCGCCGCAGCATAAACCAACGGCAATCAGGGGGATCAGCAATTTGAGATATTCGTTTTTCATCAGTTCATCCTTTTCAGGGAAGAAGCGCTTGAATCAACAGGGAAGAAATCATCCGAACGTTTAAGGAGTGAGTTGTGTTGTTGCCTCTGGTTTTTGCGAACGGACTCCGGTTCCCGAAGGACGTGCAATCCGAACCTGAAACTGATAGCGTTGTGCCCAGCTTTCGGTTTGTTCGTTCTGGCAGAGTTTGAGCAGAATGACATTCTTACCAGGTTGAACTGTGACTGGCACGATGTACTGATCCAGCACCATCCCGCGATGGTATTCGTTGCGGGCAAACAGGAGTTTGCCATTCACCCAGATCTTCCAGGCATTGGGAGTCCCCAGGCGAATCTCCAGTGCCTGTTCTTCAGCGCTGTAAAAATCAGCGGCACAGTACATAACGGCCCCCTTGTAGGCCGAGATCGACTTGGCAATATCAAAGATGCCATAATCATCTTCCGTATTGACGGGCTTCCATTCGACTTTGCCCTCTTTGCCTTCCAGTGCGGAAGTAAAATCAATTTTTTCTTCCGGTGCATAAACTGCGTCGTAGCCTTTTTTATCCCCGTTATCGAAGGGTCCCACAATCATCCAGTCAGACAGGAAGCCGAAGTGTTTCTGCAGGTCGATTTTCTCGCCGAGACCGCGTAAGGGTTTGACGATGGCTTTGACCTGATCGTCATCGGTCGCGCCGGAAAGTGCCTGCAGATAGACTTTTTTTGCTTCGTCTTTCTTTTCGGCTTTCTCCAGACTTTTCGCTTCATCGATCAAGCGTTGCACGGCATCGCGCCGCAGTGTAACACTGGTGTCATTGATCATGCCGGGAATCAGCCGGTCTTCCGCTTTCGGATCGACTTTGATCAACGTTTCATACGCGAGGCGCCGTGCCCGCGGGTTCTGAGATTTATCCAGGATGAATTTTTCCAGTTTGTCGACGGGAAGTTTTTTCTGCTCGATGGCATTTGCCGCGATGGTTTCAAACGCACCACGCAGCCAGTTGACGGCCAGTGGATTGGCTCCCTCAAAGCTGGACAGTATCGGAATCAGCGCTGAAGCGTCTGCCTGGGAAAGTTGCTGCACGGCTTTGGAGGCGGCGAGATTCCCCTGACCTTCTTTTTGAACCTGTTTGATTTGTGCAATGTCTTGCGCTACGTCATTCGCTTGAAGGGCCGTCTGCGAACTGAAAAGAAACATGAGGCAGAATAGAAAACCGCTTCGCTTCATGGGAGTCTCCTGAGGATTGATCGATGTACTGGAAATGATCCACTGAATGCGGGAGGACCATCTGGTAATTGAAGGAGTATCGCTGAATGAAATTGTACCAGTTTCATTTCGACAGGAACAAGTATGACAGGAAACTTATCGCTGATTCAAGTCTGGAAAACGAGAATGACACTGTGTTTAAATAAAATTAACTTCCTGTATTTAACTGGTAAACGTTGGCTGAATGTTGTGTGATGTCTTGTTATAATTTTAGTTGATTGCCAGATAAACCGCTTATGAGTGTTTGGATTTACGCAGATGTCGACAGTTCTCAGTCAAACATTAGATCGATTACTTCAGGGGGAAAACCTGGAGAGTGCAGCCACCTACGAGGTGATTTCTTCCATCATGCGGGGAGAAAGCAGTGACATTCAAATCGCTGCGTTACTGACAGCACTCCGCATGAAAGGGGAGACTCCCGAAGAACTGGTGGGAGCAGCGCGGGCCATGCATGAACAGGCTCTGGCGATTCCCACACACCGCTCCGGGCTGCTCGATACGTGTGGAACGGGAGGAGATCAACTCCATACCTTTAATATCAGTACGGCTGTCGCGATTGTCGCTGCGGCTGCCGGGATTCCTGTGGCCAAGCATGGTAATCGGAGTGTTTCCAGCTCCAGCGGTTCTTCGGACGTACTCGAAGCACTGGGTGTCCGCCTGGAATTGACGCCTGAACAAATAAGTCTCTGTCTGGAAACAACAGGGATTGGCTTCTGTTTTGCGCCCCTGTTGCACACGGCGATGAAATATGTGGCCCCTGTTCGCCGGGAATTAGGGATTCGCACCATCTTCAATTACCTTGGGCCTTTAACCAATCCGGCGAGTGCCGAATACCAGTTATTAGGGGCAAACTCAGGGCAGGCGGCTGAAAAAATAGCTCAAGCCTTATTAAAATTAGGTCGAAAACATGCATTGGTTGTCTGTGGGAACGGAGAACTGGATGAGGTTAGCCTCTGGGGAAAAACATCCATATTTGAAGTGACCAGCGCTGATCTGCGTTACTATGAATGGACTGCCGCTGATTTCGGATTACCTGAATGTGACGTAAGTCAGTTGGTTGTCAAGTCCTCAGAGCAAAGTGCTCAAATCATTCTTGACATCTTTCGCGGTGAACAGGGACCTGCCCGAGACATTGTCGTCGCGAACGCCGCGGCTGCCTTAATGGCAGCGGAAAAGGCATCAAATCTGGAGCATGCTGTTCAAAATGTCTCACAACTGATCGATGAAGGAAAAGTATTGGAAAAACTCAAACATCTCATCGAGTTTACCAGTAAAGTAATAGGAGAATGAATTAATTGGATTTCTGGCAGCGAATTAGAAAATACCGTTCTCATCAACAGTGTTGACTTGCCGAATCTGGACATCCTCTTATAATTCCTCAAAGCTATGACAATCGAAAAACAGTAGAAATCAAACCAAGTGACGCTGCCTCTTTTTTGATTTGACTACTGTCATTTAGAAATAAAGGTCTCATCATGAATGCAGAAGCACAACGAAAGCTGATTTTCACTCCTGAAGAGGCCAATCTTCGTTTACCACTCGTGCAGGCGATCGTCAAAGACATCGTCGCCCTGTATCAGAATCTACATGATCGCCAGGAACGGATCACCGAAATCAAGCGGTTACCCGGCGCTTCCACCCGCGATGAAGATTCCGTATACAGTGAAGAACTTCTGCAGGCTGAGTTGGATATCGAAAACGATATGGAACAACTCAAAGGTTATATCAACGAACTCATCGAACTGGGTGTCGAACTGGAAGACCCTGCTCTGGGTGTCGTCAACTTTCCTGCGCTCCGGAAAGGTAAAGAAATTTATCTCTGCTGGAAATCTGGCGAAGAAGAAGTGGCACACTGGCATACCCTGGATGAAGGTTTTTCCGAACGGCAGGTGCTGTTTGAAGACTCGATGAATAACGAAAACACCACCGATGAGCCGCTGATTTAATCGACGCTGTGGCTCAATTCCGTTTTCGAAGCCGGTTTGCGTTTTACTCAGCTGTCGTTTCGCGTTCCCAGGTTTCATAGGCCTGTTTTAATTGCGCTGCGACTTCAGAGTATTGAGCCGCCAGATTGGTAGTTTCTCCCAGATCCTGCTCCAGGTCGAACAGCATGAAGGGCTGATCGGGTTTCGTGCGCAACAGCTTATATTTGCCTTGCCGGACCGCAGTATATTTCTGATACTGAAAAAAGAAGGTCCGTGCTTCGGCAGTTTCCGGAGCTTTCAGAACGGGCAACATGTTCTGGCCATCCAGCTTCCGGTCTTTGGGGAGCGTGCCCCCTGCAAGTGAAATCAGCGTGGGCAGAATATCCAGGCTGATGAGTTGACTCTGGTTGATCGTGTCGGCTTTGATCTGACCGGGATAACGCACGATCGCCGGAACACGAATGCCCCCTTCCCATAAGGTGACACCTCCGTCCCGCAGTGGTTTGTTGCTGGCAACTTCCAGACCGCGGTCCTTCAGCATGAACGCGCCGTTATCCGAATACCAGATCACAACCGTATTCTGACTGAGTCCACTCTCATCCAGTTGCTGCAGAACCCGACCGATGGCCGTATCGAGTGCGGTGACGACGGCACGATAGCGTTTCTGCGGATCTTTGGTTTGAGGAGAATACCCATACACCTCGAAAGCACTGTCCGGAGCCTGCCACTCATTCGCCTGTCCCGGTTGTTTATTCCGCTTACCGGGAAAATGAGGGGCATTAAAAGGCAGATAGATAAAAAACGGGGCTGACTGATTTTCTGCGATGAAACGACAGGCTTCGTCGGCAAATAAATCCGTTGAATAACCTTCCACAACCACTTCCTTCAAACCGCGCCATAAGTCATGTCGCCCCGCGTAGAAGTGATGGTAATAGTCAATATTGCCGGCAGCGAAACCGAAAAACTCATCAAAGCCGCGTTCTGTCGGACGACTGCCCGGCGAAAAACCGACATTCCATTTTCCGAAACAGGCCGTGCGGTAGCCCTGCTGTTTGAGATACTGCGGAATGAGCAACTCACTCTTGCGTAAGCCATCCCCGTAATTTTCGACCGCCGTGAGCTGATGATTCAAACCGATCCGCTGCGGATAGCGGCCCGTCAACAGTGTCGCCCGGGAAACGGTGCAGGTCGGGGAGGCAGTATAAAAATCGGTCAGCCTGACTCCCTGCTGCGCCAGTCGATCCAGTTGAGGCGTTTTCATCACCGGATTGCCGTAGCAGGCCAGATCGCCGTACCCTAGATTATCGGCGGTCATCAGCAGAATATTCGGTCGCGAACGCGTCTGTTTTTCTGCTGCTGTAACCGGGAAAGGGAATGCAGAACAGAATAAACCAACCACAATCAAGAAAAAACAGAGTCGGCGATACATGAAAAAACCTCTTACCGTGTCAGACGGCGAACAAAGATCCCGGCGAAGTGAGCAGCATTGAAGGTGTCATTGTTTGTCTCTCTGCAATTGAAGTATTCCGGGAGTCCGGGTCAATCAAAGGCTGATCGACGTTTCGATTCTCGCTGTGAACATTTTCCTTAAGCAAGCTGCTGCATTAAATACAGGTATTCCAGCGAACTCTGCATTGCTTCCTGTTTTTGATTCGCGGTTCCTTTGTGGCCCCCTTCGATGTTTTCATAATAATAAAAATCGTAGCCCATCTGAGCCATTCTGGCTGCCATCTTACGGGCATGCCCCGGATGGACGCGGTCGTCCTTGGTCGAGGTAAAGAAATAGACTTTGGGGTAAACCTGCCCCGGTTTCAAATTCTGCAGGGGAGAATACTTCTGCAGGTAGGCCCATTGTTCGGGAAGATCGGGGTTGCCATATTCCGCCATCCAACTCGCACCGGCCAGCAGTTTATTGAAACGTTTCATATCGAGCAGAGGGACGCCACACACAATGGCATTGAACAGTTCCGGGCGTTGTGTGAACGCCACTCCCATCAGCAGGCCCCCATTACTGCGGCCCATGGCTCCGTAATGTTCGGGTGAACTTAAGCCGCTCCCCTGCACGGCTTCTGCGACCGCGAAAAAATCATCATACGCGCGTTGCCGGTTTTCCAGCAAAGCGGCATCGTGCCAGCGGGGACCATATTCTCCCCCGCCCCGAATGTTAGCGACCACATAAGCCCCCCCTTTTTCCAGCCAGAGCTTGCCCAGCAGCGGGCTGTAATGCGGCAATATCGAAATTTCAAATCCGCCATAACCGTACTGCAGAACCGGTGTGGAATGATCAAGCTTCGTATCGTGCCGGGAAACCAGGAAATAAGGCACCTCTGTCCCATCCGGACTGATGGCGAAATTTTTCTCGACTTTCAATCCGCTGGTATCAAAACGGGCCGGCGTTGATTGAATCTGCTCTTCGATTCCCTCCCGGAAGTTCACATAATACAGGCTGCTCGGTTGCAGGAATCCGTCGCGGGAGAGCAGCAGATCGTTACTGTTGCTGTCGGAAGAACTGATGGAAACGACATCATTGTCGCCCCAGGGAATCAATGTGCCTTTCCACTTGTTTTCCTGGAATGTGAGTTCCCGGATCTGGGTCGTTACATGTTCGATGCCCGTGAGGTAAACGGCATCTTTCGCACACCGCACCTGCGAGATCGTTCCCGTTTGCCCCGGATCGAATACGGTAAGCACGTCCTTGATCTTTCCCGTCTGTTGAAAATCGGTCAGTGAAAAACTGACCAGCGCACCGGCTGTAAAGCCCCGCCAGTCCTCTTTCAGCTCAACCAGCAGTTGATCCTGAAACAGTCCGGATAAACCGCTTTTCTGAGGCAGCGGCAATTGTTGCAGCGTTCCGGCTTCGGTAACGAGGTAAAAGCTGAAATGATAAAAGTCATGTCCGCGCATCACAAAACAGGTCTGACGCTGTTCATGTTCGAATTGAACGGGATGAATGAATGTTTCCTCCATCCCGGTTTCCAGCAGCGTTTCTGCCGCCGACAGCGGAGTTCCGCGTTTCCAGCGTTTGAGAATTCGGGCATAACCGGAGGTATTCATCGTCCCTTCGCCCCAGTCGGTGGCGATCAGTAACTGATCCGGATTTTCCCAGCAGAGATTGGTTTTCGCCAGAGGCACTTCAAAACCATCTTTAACAAATGACTTCGTTGAAATGTCATATTCACGGTAGACGGCGGTATCAGTGCCTCCCGGCGCCAGTTCAATGATGCAGCGCTGACCGTCGGGCTTCAGACAGTCTACCCCTTTATAAATCCAGTTTTCGTTTTCTGCTTTTGCCAGTTGATCCACATCCAGCAGCACATCCCAGTCTCGCTGTTGCGTTCGGAACTGCTTCAGGCTTGTACGACGCCAGATGCCGCGTACATGTTCCTGATCCCGCCAGAAGTTATAGACGAAATCGCCGCGCAGGCTCCCATAGGTAATCCGGTCTGAAGCCGTCAGAATCTGCAACGCTTCCTGCTCGTATGCTGCATAACGCGGATCGCTGGTGAGTGTTTTTAACGTGGCAGCATTTTGCTGTCTGACCCAGTCTAATGCCTGCTCACTTTCAATTTCTTCCAGCCAGAGCAGCGACTGCTCTGGATCGTTTGCCGGTTGTATATTTTTTTCAGAGGGAACATCCGGGAAATTCATATCATCAAACTCCGGTTAAGAATGGAATCACGTCGAGGACACTGCTCATTGTAGAACAAAACTTGAACCTGTCTTATCTGATTCAATCAGATTTGTCATGTTTTTCTGATGAACAGGATCAGAAACCGGATATTCTTTGAAATTTGGGGATCAGGGAGTGCAATTAAACAGGGCCAGTGATATAATTCCCGATGTTGAGTAGTCAAAAAATGAGGCTATCTGTAGGGAAGGCCTGATAAAATTTTTGACTGATTCTCCAGAAACTCTTAATAAAAGACAGCTGTTTGCTGATCTTTTCGTGTTGTTTTGGCTACTTTTTGCCGAATTCCTTGAACGGAGTTCCGCTGTCGACAGTAGCAATTGGGTGATACGAAGCAGAGCTTCGAGGAGAGCTGTTTTCAGGGTGTAACCTGAAAATGAATTCCTGAGTCCGGAACGGTCCGACTCTCACCTGTTCTTTATTTTTGCACGGCCCGATTTCTTTTTTTCACACGACGTGTACGCATAGCCTCCGGGCTAAAGGTTCGTCGAAAGGTTGATGTATGTTAACGGATGTCTCATTGCAGGCAAAATTTTCGGATTTAGCACTCTGCCAGCCAGTTTTGGATTCGCTGGAAGAGCTTGGATATCAGACCCCGACCCCGATCCAGTCTCAGACTATTCCTCTATTGCTGGAAGGCCGCGACCTGGTAGGGCAAGCCCAGACAGGAACGGGAAAAACAGCGGCGTTTGCGCTGCCTTTACTATCGCGAATCGATCTGGATTTGAAAGCCCCTCAGGTTCTGGTGCTGGCACCAACCAGAGAGCTGGCGATTCAGGTTTCTGAGTCTTTCAAACGTTACGGCTCCAAAATGAAGGGGCTGCAGGTATTACCCATCTACGGGGGAGCCGACTTCAGAAGCCAGCTGCAACCTTTAAAACAAGGCGTACACATCGTTGTGGGAACACCTGGTCGTGTGATGGACCATATGCGTCGCGGCACCTTGAAACTGGACGCCCTGCGTTGTCTGGTTCTTGATGAAGCCGATGAAATGCTGCGAATGGGCTTTATTGACGATGTGGAATGGATTCTGGAACAAACGCCGGCAACCCGTCAAACCACACTGTTTTCCGCCACGATGCCCGACGCGATCCGCCGGATTGCAGGTAATTATCTCAAGACTCCAGAACATGTTACGATCAAAGACAAAGCCAGAACCGCCGACACCATCCGTCAACGGCACTGGCTGGCCAAAGGTCATCACAAGCTCGACGCGCTGACGCGAATTCTGGAAGCAGAAGAAATCGACGGCGTGCTCATTTTTGTGCGAACCAAGACCGTTACCACAGAACTTTCTGAAAAACTGGAAGCCCGCGGTTTTCTGGCGGCCCCTTTAAATGGTGATATTCCACAGAAACAACGCGAGCGGACCGTCGGACGGCTCAAAGCCGGCCACGTCAATATCGTGATTGCCACGGATGTCGCCGCCCGCGGCCTGGACGTGGATCGTATCAGCCACGTCATCAACTACGATTTACCGGGTGATTCAGAAGCTTATGTGCATCGCATCGGTCGTACCGGTCGTGCCGGTAGAACCGGTGAAGCAATTACCTTTGTTTCTCCGCGTGAAACTCGTTCTCTACAAAACATTGAACGGGCCATTAAACACAGAATCGAACGGATGGAACTGCCTTCCATCGATAAAATCAATGAATGCCGCAAAGAGCGTTTCAAAGAATCGATCACGAAAGCCATGAGTGGCCCCGATTTCGAACTATTCCAGAAATTGTTAAAGGGATACCAGTCGGAAAGCAATCATACGGAAATTCAGATTGCGGCCGCTTTAGCCTGTATGGTTCAGGGAAATCGTCCTCTGTTCCTGAAAGAGTCGCTTCACAAAGAAGCTCCTCAACGCGACAGAGATTCGTCGAGTAGAGAATTTCCGAAACGAGCCAGAGAATCGTCGAGCCGAGAATTTCCGAAAAGAGAACGGGAGCCATCAGGAAAAAGTCAGCCCCCGACGGAACGTCGATTCCAAAAAGAGACAGAACGTCCTCCCCGGAAACGTGCCACTGACGAAGCCCCTGAAGAAGGAATGGAGCGTTATCGTCTCCAGGTCGGCCACACTCACGGCGTGAAACCGGGCAACATTGTGGGAGCGATCGCCAATGAGGCGGAACTCGATAGCCAATATATCGGACGGATCAGTATCTTTGACAATTACAGTACGGTTGACCTGCCGGAAGGCATGCCCCGGGATATTTTCAATTCATTGAAAACAGTCTGGGTCTCCGGTCAGCAGTTACAGATTTCCCGTTTTGATCAGATTGATTCGTCTTCCCCCATCAAGCGGAAACGCTTCAAAGGGAAACCGAAACACAATCAACAGAAGGTTTG
>TARA_R110002111_G_scaffold5650_1_pt1 | contig 21633 bp, 8 predicted proteins | sample TARA_R110002111 | Tara Oceans TARA_R110002111 (sample SAMEA4397363) | marine metagenome | biome: Polar Biome; feature: [ZZZ] marine water layer (ENVO:01000295); material: water (ENVO:00002006), including particulate matter (ENVO:01000060) such as... | depth 199 m | reverse complement strand
TTTAACTTAGGTTTATCTGGTGCAGCGTTTAAAGAAATGACCAAATTTGTGACTGCATTATATACTGCTTATGTAAAATCAGATGCATCTTTATTTGAAATCAATCCGGTTTTAAAAACTAGTGATGATAAGATTATGGCGGTTGATGCTAAAGTTACTTTAGATGACAATGCGTTATATAGACATAGAGATTTAGCGCAATTAAGAGATTTACGTGAAGAAAATCCAATTGAAGTTGAAGCAGGAGCTTTAGGTTTAAACTATGTGGATTTAGAAGGAAATGTAGGTTGTATGGTAAATGGTGCTGGTTTAGCAATGGCAACAATGGATTTAATTAAACAAGCAGGTGGTGAGCCAGCTAACTTCTTAGATGTTGGTGGTACAGCAGATGCTGCCAGAGTCGAAGCTGCTTTTCAAATTATACTAAAAGATCCTGCTGTAAAAGCAATCTTAATAAATATTTTTGGAGGAATTGTACGATGCGATAGAGTAGCACAAGGTGTTATTGATGCCTATAAAAATATGGGCAACATTACTGTGCCAATTATTGTACGTTTACAAGGAACCAATGCAGACATCGCAAAAGAATTAATTGACAATTCTGGTTTAGATGTAATGAGTGCAACTGAATTTCAAGAAGCTGCGGATAAAGTACAGGCCGTTCTTTCTTAAGATAATAAGTATTACTAAGTAAAAAAATGCGTTTTAAAAAAAAAACGCATTTTTTTATTTCAATAATGTTAATAGATTGATAATCACTATCTATTAGGTTATTTTTGTCGTTATAAAACACCAGTAAATGCTAAATTATAGCCTAAAGATAAATCGCCTAAAATTACTATTTAGACAAAACTAGTTTTACTTAAAGCGCCTTAAATAGAAATCCTTTATTTTTTGTTCTGTCTTTATTATTTAATAATTAATTTCTTGCTCAATTTATTGTTTTTAGTTTCTAACTGAATGATATAGATACCTGTTCTTACATATGGCAATGTAATATTGTTGACTCCGTCTCCTTGGAAAGATGTATTTAAAACTTCTTTTCCTAGAATATTGTAGATTTTTATTCTAACATTTTCATTTTGAACTCCAACAATTCTTAGTTTGTTATTGCCAGAATTATAGATACTTATTTTATCCAAATTTTCTTCATTAATACTTAAAGCTGGGTCAGGATAAATTCTACTATTAGAAAAAGCGATAGACCCATCAAAACCAGGGTTTGTTCCTCCTCCATCAGCTACAATAGAAGAAGTATCACCTATAACTTCATTAGATAAATACGCTGTATCACTTATATGAGTTACAACAAACTTAAAATTATCACTAGAGGTAATTCCTAACTCAGAAAAATCAACGGTAAGAGTATGAGTGCTACTTGTAGCATCATTGAGTGGTGTTAAATTGGCATTGCCATTAGTTCCGTCAGAACCATAGTTGTGAGATGCTCCACTTGCAAGTGTAAACCAAGCTCCAAAGCCAGCATCGAAAGCAATAGCATAATCTGCTGTAAAACTTGCAGGAAAAGTTATTGTTGGGACTCCATTACCATTTGCAGATATGGCTCTTCTAAGACCATCGCCTGAGTCTGTAAACCCTGTAGTATCCGAAAAACCACCAGATTGTGAATCGACATAAATTACAACAGGATTATTTAAATCACTAGCACCTCTTGAGAAAGTAAAGGTAATGGTTGTTCCATCATCAGAAATACCAAGTGTAGAACCTCCAACGGTTCCACCAAATCCAGAATTTCCATTTCCTGAATAAGAGGATTGCGCAGGCATTGTAAAGCTCATCAATATTGCTATGAATATTGCTAAAACGTAATTTTTTTTCATAATAATTTAATTAAGTGATTAGTAATACTTAACTAAATTAAGTTTTTTATTTAACTAATGAGTATTTGCAAGTTGACGAAAACGTTTTCGTGTTAATAAAAAGGTAATAATAAAGTCCTATTTATTATCTTGTTTGTTATAATAAGAATCCTTAAATAGATAAAAAGTAGAAATTTATAGATGGATATTAGCAGTAATGTTTACAATTTCTTTATCAGAGTGAATTAATTTCAGTATTTCCTTGTCATTGGGCCTCTAATTTTGAATGGTATATGTTTTTTATAACTTTAAGCTAATAGTATTTTTTTAGCTACAAAGGTTATCGTATCAATACATTATGCATACAAAAAGCAACTAATTGTTGCTCTTTTTTTTGTTTTAATTTTCTTTCTTCGGCATTGGACCTCTTAGATGAATAATTAATCCATTGAGGAAGTTTCTTAAAATTTGGTCACCACACTCCATATACTTAGGATGGTCTTCATTTCTAAACATGGCATTGAGTTCACTTTTTGAAATTCTAAAGTCAACAAGAGTCAATATTTTTACAATATCGTCATCTCTTAATTTGTGAGCAACTCTTAGTTTTTTGAATATGTCGTTGTTAGTCATGTTTACTTTTTTTAGAATTGTTTGATACGGTTAACAAAGTTGTTTTTAAAAAATCTAATTCTGTAATTATAGCATTAAATGCCGTAAACTCTTTATATGCAGCTATTTGCGTATTTTTTTCAATAAAAAAAGAGGGATAAAAAACAATCAAAGAGGCTTCGATCTCGTGCTGCAATTGATGTTTTACGTTGATAAACGTTTAAAAAGCCCGACCAATTACGTTCAATTTTTCGACAAGATACATTATATCAACGACAATAAAATAATCTATCTCTTTAACTTTACATTAAAATAATTCCCTCTCGATAATGATTAACCGTGTTGAAAAATTGAGCTTGCTTTCTGAAATGATTGCTTTCGCTCAAACAGACGATAATATAAAGACCATAGAGTATAACTTTTTATTTAGCATTGCTAAACAATTAGATGTATCTAAAGAAGATTTTGAATATCTTTTTATGCATCCTGTAAACTATGTTCATTTAAAGACTCATAGTGAGCGTATTGTGCAATTTCATAGATTAGTACTTTTGATGAATTTAGATCATAAAGTATCTCCTAAGCAATTAGTTAAAATTCATAATTTTGGATTACGAATGGGATTAAGCCATGAGTCTATAAACAGAGTTTTAGATTTAATGGATAGTTTCCCTAATAAAATTGTACCACCAGATTTTTTAATTGACATATTTAAGGTTCAGTATAATTAAGTGAAACTCAAAATTTAAAAGCCTGAAGATGAATTAAATTTGGTAAGTTGAACTTATTCCGCTGCATGGCGAAATCTTATTATAATTAGTGTTGATTTTCCTTTCTTAATGTTAACATTTCTCCCTAATCAAAACACCCTCAAGGGGACACTACTCATAATCATTTCACTTTCAACTTCTCAAGCTTACTTTGGTATGCAGTTATCTCATCTCTAAATCGAGCAGCTTCCATAAAGTCTAGAGCTTTTGCGGCCTGTTCCATTAGTTTACGCGATTCTCTTATTTTTTTTTCGAGTTGATTTTTTGTTAAGTACTCACTCTCTGGTTCTGCTGCTATTTTTGCGTCTAATTCTGTTCTGTATGTACTTACTGAGTTTTTAGATAATGCACTATCTAAACTTTTGTTTAATGCTTTTGGAACTAAATTATGTTTTGTGTTATATGCGATTTGCTTTTCTCTTCTATATTCGGTTTCATCCATAGTTTTTTGCATGCTTTTAGTGATTTTATCAGCATACATAATGGCTTTACCATTTAGATGTCTTGCAGCTCTACCTACAGTTTGAGTCAATGATCGTGCAGAGCGTAAAAAGCCTTCTTTATCTGCATCAAGTATAGCTACCAAAGATACTTCTGGTAAGTCTAAACCTTCACGAAGCAAATTAACACCAACCAAAACATCAAAAACACCTTTACGCAGATCTTGCATTATTTCTACACGTTCTAATGTATCTACATCACTATGTATATAACGACAACGAATAGCTATACGCGTTAAATATTTTACCAATTCTTCAGCCATTCGTTTTGTTAATGTAGTAACTAAAGTACGTTCGTCTTTTTCTACTCTATTTTGAATTTCTTCTATTAAATCATCTATCTGATTTAAACTTGGTCGCACTTCAATAATAGGATCTAACAATCCTGTTGGTCTAATTACTTGCTCAACATAAACGCCATCTGTTTTTTGCATTTCGTAATCAGCAGGAGTTGCACTAACATAGATGACTTGATTTTGCAAGGCTTCAAACTCCTCAAACTTTAAGGGTCTGTTATCCATCGCTGCTGGTAAGCGAAAACCATAATCTACTAGGTTTATTTTTCTACTTCTATCTCCACCATACATAGCATGTACTTGGGAAATAGTAACATGACTCTCATCCACGACCATTAAAAAATCATCAGGAAAATAATCGAGTAAACAAAAAGGTCTGGTTCCTGGAGCTCTTCCGTCTAAGTATCGCGAATAATTCTCAATACCAGAGCAATAGCCTAACTCACGTATCATCTCTAGGTCAAATTCCGTGCGTTCTTTTAAACGTTTTGCTTCAAGATGTTTACCTATTTCCTTAAAGTAATCGTGCTGTTTTACCAGATCATCTTGAATATCTTTTATAGCTCCATTTAAAACATCTGGAGAGGTGACAAACATATTAGCAGGATAGATGTTTAAACGATCATAACGTTCTATAATTTCATTTGTTCTAGCGTCAAAAGCTTCAATTTCTTCAATTTCATCTCCAAAAAAGTGAATTCTAAATGCGTTATCTGAATAACCAGGAAATACATCTACGGTATCTCCTTTTATTCTGAAGTTTCCATTTTTAAATTCGGCTTCAGTACGTGAGTATAGAGATTGAACTAATTGATGTAGCAATTTGGTTCGTGAAATGACTTGATCACGTTCAATCCCAATTACATTTTTTTGAAATTCAACAGGGTTTCCAATACCATACAAACAAGAAACTGATGCAATTACAATAACATCGCGACGACCAGAGAGTAGAGAAGACGTTGTACTTAAACGCATTTTCTCAATTTCTTCATTTATAGATAAATCCTTTTCTATATAAACACCAGAAACAGGAATGTAAGCTTCGGGTTGGTAATAATCGTAATACGATACAAAATACTCAACAGCATTATCAGGAAAGAATTGTTTAAACTCAGAATATAATTGCGCTGCTAAAGTTTTATTATGCGCCAAAACCAAAGTTGGTCGCTGCACTTCTTCAATAACATTGGCAACCGTAAAGGTCTTACCAGAACCAGTAACACCTAAAAGTGTTTGGTACTTTTCTTTACTGTTAATGCCATCTGTTAATTGCTTTATGGCTTGTGGTTGGTCTCCTGTAGGCTTAAATTCAGATTCAATTTTAAATCTCATAAAGTAAAGTTACAATATTGTATTTGTCATTCCTCAATTGATGCGGAATCTAATTTTAGTTTAACGCCTCAACGCAAAATGACCAGTATAAGTCTTACCATCTAAAAATTTGGCAATAAACCAATAATCGTCGCTAGGTAATTTGTTTCCATTGAGACTTCCGTCCCAACCTCCACTAAGTGTAGTTTGTTCTGTTATAAGCTTTCCATAACGGTTAAAAATCTGCACAGTTTCAATTAAATTAAATTGTGTATTAGTGCCAATTACTCGCCATGTATCATTTTTAGTATCGCCATTAGGAGTAAAAAATTTCGGGAAGCCTAGAACTGAAATGGTTTCTTCTATAATACCACAGCCGTTTCTATCTCTCACATAAACCGTATGTAACCCTTCAGGAATATTAGTAAACACATTACTTTCTTGATAGAACCCGTTAATATCATCTAAAGCAAAGTCATAAACACCATAGCCAGAAATATTAATAGTAACTGTATTCATAGGGTCTATGCCTTCTATAATAACACTTTCAATAGTGGCAGTTTCTGATGGATTTACAGTTATTGTTCTGCTCGATGAGCAACCATTAGGATCCGTTACAATTACGGTATAAATACCAGCTTCGTTAATATCATTAAATAGTGTAGTTACATCTGTGAGTGTACCATTAAAAAACCACTCATAGTAATAGTTGTTTGGTAAATCATTTTGCACTTCTCCAAAAATTGTGATGGTCTCTGGGAATGTGTTTAGACAATATATGAATGTTTCATCATCGATTAAAACTGGAGTATATAATACATTGAGGTTAACAGTAGAGATACTAAAACACTGATTGTTATTTTTGATTTTTACGAATAGAGTTTGAAAATCGGCTATTATATTATCATAGATATTTGGTAATTCATCTGTTTCACTAAAAGCATTAGCTTCAGTTTCAAAATACAAGACTTCTGCATTTGTTGGGATTTGATTTTGTATAGATGCTTCAATATTTGTTAGCTGAAATTCTGCAAAACCATCATTATTACTACCGTCACAAGCTTCTAAATCAGGAATATTAAGAATAGCATTAGAAGTCTGAAGTTCTAACTCAGCAATTGTAAAACAATTTGCAGGATTAATAATTCTGGCAAAAACCATTTGAAAAGGTATAGAATTTTGAAAATTTGTTGGTATAGTAATTGGATTGACATTGTCTAGAGCATCAGGTTCAGTTAAGAAAAAATCTACAACCGTTAGAGAACCATCATTATTAGTCAAATCATTTGAGGCATTAAATAAGTTATAGGTTGTTAATTCATCTTGATTAACATCGCATTCGATTAAAGTAGAATTAATACCAATTGGCAAAGGTGCATACTCAATGACTATTTCACCATAGGATATACAGCCGTCTGCCAAACCAACTTCGACCGTATAAGTACCAGATTGTGTTACAGTATATATTCCACAATTTAAACATCCACTAGGAGTAGTTTGTACCAAGATATCATCTCTATACCAATCGAAAGAAGGAGTGCCAGATTCATTTGTAGTTAAGTCTAGGGTTTCACTCCCACATAATGAATTCCCAGTTGCAATAAGCCTACTTGGTCCCAAATCTGAAGATAACTGAAAACTACCAGCTTCTAAAAACACAGCAGAATCATACCTATAATTTTGTTCATCTGCAATGACCAGCTTTACATGGTAAGATTGATTAGGAGCTACATTAGCTGTAGCTGTTAAAACAGCAGTTTGTCCATTGAAGTTAATCGGTGAATTAACACCATTGTAACTGCCAAAATACGTTTCGTTTTCTGGAGGGCAACTTCCAGGTACACCTGGTGTTACAGTTGTCGCTTTTACAGGTGTTGTTGTATCTGGTACTAGCGCAATATTTTCATATTGGTTTTGCCCAGCAGTAGGGCGAATTAAAAACCCAAATAAATCTGAAAATTGACAGCTATTAGGATTGTTTTCTTGATATTCTTCTGAAGCAAAAATATATCTAAAACTAACTTGTGATGCTACTGAAGTAAAATCGAATTCTAGAATGGTCGCATTAATAGTATTGGTTTCGTCTAATGCCATTTCTAGATCAGCATCTCCTTGCCAGTTTGAAGCATTATCATCACTTAAACTGTTATTAGGTCCTGGCACATTGGTTAGTTTTCCTGTACTTAAAACAATACCGCTTTGAAAAGGGAAAGTCGTTGCTGTTGCATCAAAAAAACCATAACTTTGATCTGTACCGTTAAAATCACCACCAACAACATTTGTCATGGTGATATTAGTAATACAATCACTATCAATTAAAATATCTTCAATGAGTTGTTGTGGAGTATAGGTTTGGCTATCTACTGTAATATTCTGAGAATATGTACATAGAGAAAATACTAGGGCAACCAATACTAATATTTTTTTCATTACTAATATAAGGGAAAGCAAAGATAAGCATCAAAACTAAATTAAAATTTAAAAAAGATGTTAATGTTAGCTTATAACTAACGCCTTAGCGCAAAATGCCCTTTAACTTCAAAGGCAACATTTCCTTGTCTTATTTCTGCTAGAAACCAATAATCGCTAGCTGGCATGTTATTTCCATTGTAGGTGCCATCCCAACCTCGTGTTTCAGATCCGAGTTGTTTTATAAGTTTCCCATAGCGATCAAAAACATAAATAATACTGCCAGGTAAAGTCTCAATGCCTGTTATATGCCATGTATCATTTTGTGTATCGTTATTCGGTGTAAAGAATTTAGGAGCATCAACTACAACCACTTCTTTAGTCACTTCTGCACAACCATTTAAATCTATAATAGTTATAGTATGGTAACCTAAGGCTACATTTTCAAAGACGTTAGATTCTTGTGGATCTCCATCATCTAAAATATAGAGGTAATTACCAATACCACTAATGGTTATTGTAATATTATTAGGGTCCGAAAAGTCAACGGTTTCTGTGAGATCTATTGTTGCAGATTCTGATTCTGTAACATTAAATGTACTTGTGGTGACACAGCCAAATTCAGATGTAACAGTTACTGAATACGAGCCAATTTCGGTAATTTCAATTTCGGGTGTGATCTCGTTAGTAGACCATAAATAACTGTCTGACGACGTAAAAGTTTCAGCAGTAACTAACAAAGGTAAATTATCGATGCACACTACTTGATCTGGAATGTTTACGAAAGGTTTACGATTTATTAGAGTTGAAAACTCTACAAGACTATAACAGCCTGTTATATTATTTTCAACACGAGCGGTTATGATTTCGCTATTAAAGGCATTATATGAATTAGACTCAATAGCATCTATACCTTCTTCGGCAAGCAGATTATTATTATAATAGCTAACTGTATAATCACTTTGACTTTGGCTTCCTAATATTGTAGGTGTTTGTACTGTTAGATTAAACTGTAACATACCGTCAAAATTATCATCACAGTCTATCAAGTCATCTGGTTGATTAGCCATTGGCAACGGATTTACTCTAAGCTCAAAAGGATATACGTAATAGCAATGAGTTGTACTTAATTCTACACGAGCATAAATAATATCATTTGTACTTGTGTAAATATAATTTGTGTCTAGACTATTTTCATTAGCAATTGCATCGGTTTCAGATATAAAATAATTAAAGAGAACATTGAAACTTGTATCTACAATAACATCACTTATAGTGTTTAAATTAAAACTATTTGTCTCGTTTTCACATATATCAAAAACTTCGAAGGCATTTGTAGCTGGTGGCAGATTAACATGTAATTCTAAAGGTATAGATGTAAAACAATTAGCAACGGTGTTAAACACTTTTATATAGACGGTTTGTGGATTACTTAAATTTGAGTAGTTTTCTGGATTTAAAATAGGATTACTATCTGTCTGCAAATCATCAAGCGATTCAAAATAACTGATAATATTATCTGGATTCGTAGTCACAAATAGATCTTCTTCTGCAGAAGTTAAATTAAATTGAGTAATAGCATTATAATCGGTATCACATTCTACAAGTGGTTGAGGTATATTTGGATGTGGATTTACAATTAATAAAAAATCGGTTAAGCTATAACAACCAGTGATATTATTTTCAATTCTAACGGTTATGAGTTGTTGGTTAGATGCAGTAAATAATGATCCAATTGAATTCTCTCCGTTTGCAGCCGCTGTTGGATTTAAATAATATGTTACTGTAAATTCATCTGGACTTTGTAAGCCCAATACCGAATTGGTTTGCGACTCAATATCAAAAGCCTCTAATCCATTATTGCTCTCATCATCACAAGCCTCCATGTCATTAGGTTGATAAGCAATAGGAAGCGGATTTATTTGAAGTGTAAAATTATAAACATAAAAACAGCCTGTATTTGCATCTTCTATTCTTACAAAAATGATGTCATTTATACTTAAATATGTATAATTGATAGCTAATGGATTATTATTGCTTTCTGCATCATTGTAGTTGTTATAATAAGAAAAAAGGACGTTGGTTGTATCATCTACTAATACGGATTCTATTTCGGTAAGATTAAAACTACTCGTAGTATTGTCGCAAATTTCAAAGATTTCAAAAGCATTAATTGGTGGTGGCAAATTAGTGTTAATCTCTAAAGGTACTGTTGTGTAGCAGTTTGCAGAATTATTAAACACTTTTATATAGACCGTTTGCGGATTGCTGAGATTGGTATAAATTGTTGGTGACACAATTTGATTACTATTAGCATCTAAATCTTCAATAGTTTCAAAATATGAAATTGAAACATTACTTGGAATTGTTGCATATAGATCTATTTCAGCTGTAGTGAGATTAAAGCTATTTATACCGTCGTAATCCGTATCGCAAATTGTAATAGGATTTACAAATGAAGGTGCAGGATAAACTATAGTATTAAATTCTGTAGTGGAGTAACATCCTGTATTACTATTTGTAACTCTTACAAATATAGTTTCATTGTTTTGGGCATTATAATCTTCTGGTAACATGTTTTCACCATTTTCAGCATCACTTAATGAATTGTGATAGCTTACTAAGAAAATACTCGAATTCTGTCCTTGTAGCACATCTGAGTTTTGAGAGGTTAAATTAAAAATCTCAAAGGTATCATTGGTAGTGTCATCGCATGCTTCTATATCTGTTGGTAGATTGGCAATTGGTAATGGGTTTATAATTAACTCAAAAGGATAAGTGACAAAGCAGCCAGTTGCATCATAGGCTATTCTCGCAATTATTGTATGAGATGAAGCTGTGTAAATAAAGTTTGTGTCTAGAGGACTGATGGCATTATTTGCATCAGATTGATTACTGTAATAACTAAAATTGACACCTGTAGAGTTATCCGTAATTAAATCATTAATAGTTAGAAGATTAAAATTTGATGTAACATTATCACAAATTTCAATAGACATAAAATCATTAATAGTTGGTGGTAGGTTAACGATTAAGTTTAATGGAATAGAGACAAAACAATTACTAATAGTATTGTTTACTTTAACATAGACCGTTTGCGGATTTGCAATATTATCGTAGTTCTCTGGATTTAAAATAGAATTTAAATTTGTTTCTAAATCTTCAGCAGATTCAAAATAAGATACTTCTATATTATCTTGCCTTACGTCTAATATTTCTACTTCAGAAATGGTTAAGTCCCAATTTAATACACCATCATAATTATCATCACAGCGTTCTATAGGTGCCACAGAATTTACAACAGGAGCAGAGATGATATTAATATCAAAAGTCGAAATTCCGAGACAATAATTACCATTATCTACTCTAGCAAACAACTGTTGAGGATTTGTGGAATTCGTATAATCTAAGGCTACTGAATTTAGATTATTGTTGGCATCAAATTCACTATTATGAAATGTAATAACTAAAGTTTCTGGGCTTCCATTGACCATTTCAGTTATAGTCTCATTTAAATCAATGGTTACAATACCGTCATTACTTATATCATCGCAAATAAAAATACTTACAGCAGGATTGTAAATAGGAAGCGACCCTACTTCTATCTCAAAAGAAGATGTGCCAAAACAATTTGGATCTGTAAAACTTTCTACTCTAACATAAATAGTCTGTGGACTAGAGGTGTTTTGATAATTAGAATATTTATCTATTGGGTTTGTGCCAGCAATAGCATCTGCTTCAGTCTCGTAATACAAAGCTTGTTTGTCTGGTTGTCCATTGAGGATTTCAGGATCCTTTAAGTAAAATAAAAAATCTGCAATACCACTAATATCTGCTTCGCAATTTTCGAAATTAGAAATAGGTATAAATTCTGGTAATGTATTTATATAAACATAAAAACCAGAAAGGCTATAACATCCTGTTGTTTCATTCTCTACCCGAACATAGATATATTGAGATGTTGTTGTATAATCTGTAGAATTGGTAATTTCATTTTCACCATTGATTGCGAAACTATAATTGTTATAAAATGTAATTTCAAAGCCAGCAGTTGTTGTAGTTATTTCTGGGATTTTAGATTCTAAATTTACTATAGAAATTCCATCATCGTCATTATCACAAACAACAATGGGATTAGGATACATAATTTCTGGTGCGCTTACAATGTTAATTTCTAAAGTAGAAATATCGTAACATTTGGTTTGTGCATTTGTAACTCTTATAAATACTAATTGTGGATTGGACGAATTGTAAACATAGTCTGGTAGTATATTCTCGTTATCAATTGCGTCTTGTTCTGTGAGGTAATATTTTACATTAGCAGCTGGTACACCTTGAGCTGCAACGGCATCAAAAGTATCCATAATTAATGTTGTAAAACCATCATTATTTTCATCGCAATAATCTACACTTTGAGGTTCTAAAATTATAGCTGGTGCTATTTCTAAAACTACAGTTACAAACTCAATACAATCATCATTTGTTACTAAAGCGTAAATTGTAGTTCCGTTGTCTGAAACAGTAAAAGGAACGGATTCATCTAATGAGTTTACTTCATTATCTCTATCGGCTTCGGTTGCATAAAATACGGTTTCAAATTCACTATAACCGTCCTCTAATGCATCTTCAACTTCATTTAAGTCAAAATTTTCTATGCCATCGTTAGACACGTCGTCACAAACCACAAATGCTTCTAAAGAAAAGCCAGACTGAATAATATTAGAATGTAGTTCTAATTCTGTAACTGTATAACATCCTGTAGTTTCATCTTGAACACGTATATATATTACTTGAAAATCGGGAACATTATTCTCATAATTTTCAGGATCTGTAATTGGGTTTAAGTTGTTTTGAGCATCATATTGAGATTCATGAAAACTAACACTCAAATCTGTAAGCCCTTGAAGTATATTATCAATAACGGCTGTTAAATCGAAACCCTCAAAGCCATCAGTATCTTGTTCGCAAGAATTAATCCATTGTATTTCTTGATTAATTGCTGGACTATTCTGAAATTCAACATTAATTGTAGTGGTAGAGTTACAGCCAGTAGTTGCGTTATAAATTCTCACATAAAGTGTCTCTGATATGTTAAAATTTGCATAAGGTGAAAATATTGGGTTTATACCAAAATCTGCCTCTGGTTGTGAATAGTGATAGGAGACAAAAAGATTAGTATTTCCATCTATTATCTGGTCATTAGCAACAGTTAGGTCTACAAAGGTATAACCATCTAATGTAGAATCTTGACATGCTACAATTGGATCGGGATCCACATATTCTGGTTTTTCATTTACAACGAGATTAAAGGTAGAAAATGCTAAGCAACCATTTACAGTATCTTCAATACGAACAAAAATTGGTTGAGGAGAACTTGTGTTTTGTAATGAGCTAGTTATTGGGTTTGCATTATTCTGAGCATCATCTGCGGTATTATGATAGCTTATATTATAACTAGATGACGGCACAGAAGCGAGTACCTCATTATTTTTTAGCGTTAAATCAAAATTTTCTACACCATCATTAGAATCGTCATCACAATAAATAAAATCTGAAATAGCAGTAGAGGATTGCTCTGTGTTTAAGGTGATTTCAATGGTGTCTTCAATTACACAAGATGTTTGATTGAGTTGAATTGTAATTTCAACTTTATAGCTACCAGAAGAAACAGCCTCTAGAACTGTGCTATTTTCTCCGTCTATTGCTATATCATTTTGAAACCATTGGTAAGATGCTTGTGTATTTTGTATGTCAGCATTTAGCATTACAGATTCTCCGCAAGTTGTAATATCTGGTCCTAAATCTACGCTAGCATTAAAACTGTTTCCTTCAATGAACACAGCCGAGTCAAAATTTTCGTCATTTTGGTCTGCAATTACTAGTTTAATTTCATATTCTATATTTGGCTGAATTGCCGCAGTAGCTGTAAGAACAACAGTTCTACCATTGTAATTTGTGTCGCCAATATTATAACCCTCAAAAAATGATTCATTTTCGGATGGGCAAAACCCTTCTATCTGATCATGTATAGTACTCGTATTTACAGGTGTTGAGGTGCCAGGAATTATAGCAATATTAGTATATGGGTTAGAAGTGCCAGCTTCTCTAATTAGAAAAGCAAAGCCATCAGAATAAAAACATGGATATTCTTGTTGGTATTCTTCGGATGCCAATATATAATTGAATTGAATTTGGTTGGCAACCGATACAAAGTTGAATTGTATAGACGTAGCATTTTGCGTTTGGTCAATACCCAAAGCGTTTTCTAGGTCTAGGTCCGTTTGCCATATATCATCACCTTCATTTAACGGACTTGTATTTATTACATTACCAGCAGAGTTAACATTACCTGTGGTTATAACAATCCCATTCTCAAAAGGAAAACTTGAACTACCGCGTTCAAAATATCCGAAACTCGAAAACCCATTTATAGTTCCATTAACAGGAGAAGAAATATTTGAAATTTCTACACAGTTTTGTCCTAAACTTCCTTGAACAAGTTGTTCTATAGGCAAGGAGTCGTCTGTTGATATTTGTTGAGAACAAACACTATACGAACAAATAATACTAATAATAAATGATATACTAAATTTATACTTCACAGATTGGTTATGAAAAATTAAATAGGTCTTCCTATTTTAAGGATTTAAATAACAGCAATTTAGGTGAGAAAAAAATAGAAAAAAATACCCATTACTAGGGATTTTAAGCGATAAGTTACATAATTAGTAGGCTGAATTACTATTAGTTAAAAATGTAAGCGCTAGATTATATGTATTATCGCTTTAAAGTAAAATGTCCTTTTACTTCAAATGAGATATTACCGCGTTTAACATTAGCAACAAACCAATAGTCACTTGTTGGCATTTCAATACCATTATAAAAACCATCCCAACCTGGAGTATTAGTTCCCAATTGTTTTAGAAGTTTACCATAACGATTAAAAATATAAATTATGGTTCCTGGCAGTGTTTCTACTCCAATAATGTGCCATGTATCAAAAGCACCATCATTATTTGGTGTAAAGAATTTTGGTGCATCTATTACTAAAACTTCTTTGGTTACATTGGTGCAGCCATTTAAATCTATGATTGTAACTGTATGATAACCCATAGCTACATTTTCAAAAACATTAGACTCTTGAGGCTCAAAATCATCTAATTGATAGAGGTAATCACCAATACCACTAATGGTAACGGTTATATTATTTGGGTCCGAGAAGTCAACAATTTCAGTAACTTCGATGGTCGCAGCTTCAGATTCTGATACTCCAAAAACGCGAGTATTTTCACAACCAAATTCAGAAGTTACTGTTACCCAATAGGTTCCTATATTTAGGATTTCTATTTCGGGTGCGGTTTCTCCTGTTGACCATATATACTGATCTGTAGGATTATTTGTGTTTGCAGAAACCATTAATGGTAGATTATCTAAACATATAACTTGATCTTCAATATCTATTTCTGGTAGAGGATTTATAACTACTGAGAATTGAGTAATACTATAACAACCAGTACTGTTATCTTCTACACGCACATATATAATCTCGCTATCAAAGGCCATGTAATTTGTCTCTAAAGCAGAATTGTCTTCTTGTGCTTGTAGTTCGGTATTATGATAAGTAACTGTAAATAGAGTAGGACTTTGACCATTTAAAATACTAGAGTTTTGTTGTGTTAAATCAACGTCTAACAATCCGTTAAAATCATCATCACATGCCATTAAATCATTTGGTAGATTTGCAATCGGTAAAGGATTTACATTAAGGTTAAATTCATATATAAGATAACAATGTGTTGTACTAAACTCTACACGCGTAAAAAGGATATCACTATTTGTTTGGTATGTATAATTTGTGTCTAATGCGTTTGTGTTTGTATTGGCATCTACTTCATTAGTAAAATAATTAAATAGAACATTAAAACTTTCGTCCATTAATGCTGCATTGATTTCGTTTAAATTAAAGCTATTATTGTCATTAGCACATATATTATATGTCATAAAATCATTAATAGGAGGTGGCATATTTACAATTAAATCAATTGGTACTGTAACGTAGCAATTAGATATTGTATTTGTAATCTTAATATATACAGTTTGTGGGTTACTAACATTAGTATAAGCTTCTGGATTTGAAATTTGATTTGTATTAGACTCTAAGTCATCAAAACTTTGAAAGTATGCAATTTCAATATTGTCTTGCCTTACATCCAAAATTTCAATTTCTGTTGTTGTTAAATCAAATTGAGTTAGCCCGTCACTATCATCATCACATTCCGTAATAGGTGAAGATTCATTTACGTCTGGTACTTGTACTACATTTAATTCAAAAGAAGTTATAGAATTACAAATTGTTCCATTATCAATTTGCACAAAAATTTGCTGAGGGTTTACCGTATTTGTGAATTGTAGAGGTAAGGTATTAATGCTATTTTCTGCATTAAATTGTGACGTATAAAAAGTTACAGATAAATTGTCTAAAACACCTTCAGAAACCTCGGTTACTTTAGTGGATAAATCAAAAATTTCATAGCCATCATTACCTAGGTTGTCGCATACAAACCAATCTGTAGGTGTATTAAATATTGGGTTTGTTCCGACTTCGATTGTAAAATTAGATGTGCCATAACAATCTTGATCGGTTACATTTTCTACTCTAACATAAATTAATTGTGGATTCGTTGTATTTTGATAAGATAAGGTCTTGTCAATTACGTTTACACGATTGTCTGCATCAGTTTGGTTTAAGTAATAAGAGGTTTGTTTTCCTGTTTGACCATTTAAAATTTCAGCATCTTTTGTATTAAAGATAAAACCACCAAAACCATCACTATTGTCTTCACATATTTTATAATTGTTTATTGGAATGAAAACAGGAAGCGTGTTAACTATTATAGATAATGTCTCTGTAGAATGACAACCTGTTACCGAATTTTCTACTCTTATAAATATAGTTTCAGTTTGCGAATTATATACCGCTTCATTTGTTATTGCATTACTATTATTATCGGCATCTACTTGGCTATTGTGAAAACTAATAATGCGTTCATTTGTATCTGTTACTATTTCAGTAACTACGTTTAATAAATTTACTTGTGAGAATCCATCTTGGTCATCATCGCAAATAACAATTTGAGAAGGTGCAGAAGAAATAGGCGCTTCTAAAACAGTAATTTCAAAGGAATTGATATCAAAACAATCTGTGACAATAGATTGAATTCTAGGGAAAACCGTAAATGGGTTTGAAGTATTAGTATAAAAACTTGGTAATGGGTTTGTATTTGTATTGGCATCACTTTCAGACCTAAAATAGGTAACTGTAAAATCTGTAAGCCCATTGGTAACTAAAATATTAAACTGTGATAAATCTGTATTTGTAAATCCGTCTTGGTCTTCGTCACAAACAGTTTGATTTGGAATAGACTGAAACTCTTGAATAGGAACTAAAATTAAATTTATATCTGCAACATCTATACAAGTTAAACTAGATAGCTCTAAATAAATTGTTTGTGGATTGCTTGCAGGAGTATAAGGAACAGATTGATCAATCGGATTTGTTTGATTATCTCTATCATCTTCCGTTTCATAAAAAACAACTGTAATATCTTCAAGTTCGTGTACGATACCCAAAGCAATACTTTCAAAACTAAACTCTTCTATACCGTCATTATCAATATCACATAACGAAACATCGTTAATGTTTGTAGCCGTTAATAATAAGTTAGTATGAATTTCAATTGGTGTAATAGAAGCACAGCCTGTAGTGTTATTTTCTACTCTAATAAATACAATTTGTTCGTTAATATTTATATTAGCATAGTTGGTGTCGTTGGCTATTGGGTTAGTACCAGAAAGAGCATCTTCAATGCTTACGTAAAAAGTAACGGTTACTCCTGTTAAGCCTTCTAGGACTTCTGGTATTATAGATGTTAAATCGAATTCTGCAAAACCATCGTGATCGGCATCACAAGCATCTATATAATGATTATCGGTATTTATAGTCGGATTATCTAAAACAGAAATTTCTAAAGTTGTTGTACTAATGCAACCCGTTTGTGTGTTTATAACACTTACAAAAACTTGTTCGTTTGTATTTATATTTACATAAGGCATTGGTAGCGGATTGCTGCCAGATACGGCGTTTATTTCAGAGCTATGATAGGTGACGACAAGATTAGCCTGACCGCTAGTTATTTCATCATTCTTAACATTTAGGTCTATAGTTGTAAATCCGTCTGCCGTTTGATCATCACATACCATTAATGGGCTAGGATCTACAATTGATGGTAATGGATTTACAATTAAATTTATAGTTGAAAAAGCTAAACAACCATTGTCAGTGTCTTCAATTCTTGTATATATAATCTGTGGATTTGTAGTATTTTGAATTGGATTGTTAATGGCATTTATGCCATTTTGAGCTTCTACATCTAAATAGTGATAAGAAATTGTATAATTTGAAGTTGGTACAGAGGCTAATACTTCTGAATCTTTAGTAGTTAAATCGAAGATTTCGATACCATTATTACTTAAGTCATCACACAATTCAAAATCTGAAATTGGATTTGACGACTGTGTTGAGCTTAATGTAATAGTAACATCATCTCCAATAATACAAGTAGATCCAGACAGAGGGATTTCAATTTCTACACGATAATTTCCGGTTTGTACAGCGTTAAATAATGGTTGTGTAGCTGCAGGTATTAGACCACCATTAAAGAACCAAGAATAAGTAGCTTGTGGGTTTTGAATATCACCATTTATAATAACATTACTTGCGCAAGTTGTTAAATCCTCGCCTAAATTTACGGAAGCATTAAAGCTATTACCTTCAATAAATACTGCCGAATCATAGTTTTTATCTGCCTGATCTGCAATCACCAATTTAATCTGATATTGCACATTAGGTTGAATATTTGCTGTTGCAGAAAGTACAGTAGTTCTGCCATTATAGTTGGTGTCACCTACATTATAACCTTCAAAATATTGTTCGTTTAAAGCATCACAAAATCCTACAATTTCATCGTGAACAGTGTTGGTGTTAACAGGAGTTGTAGTTCCTGGAATCAAAGCAATATTAGTATAAGGGTTGTTTGTACCTGTTTCTCGAATTAAAAAGGCAAAACCGTCTGAATATTGACAGGGAAAATTACCAAAGTATTCTTCTGAAGCAAGTATATAATTAAATTGTATTTGGTTAGAAATGGAAGAAAAATTAAACTCTATTGATGTAGCATTTAAGGTGCCTGTAATACCCAGAGCAGATTCTAAGTCACTATCAGTAGTCCAAGTGTTATCTCCAGCGTTTAAAATAGTATTGTTTTGTCCGTTACCTGCTGAATTGGCGTTCCCTGTTGCTAAAACTATTCCATTTTGAAAGGGAAAACTAGACGCTCCTCGCTCAAAATATCCAAAACTACCTAAACCAATCGAACTTCCATTTGAAGGTGAAGAAATATTTGATACTTCTACACAGCCTTGAATAAGTGTGTTTTCTACGAGTTGTTGAGGTGAAACGGTATTATCTACTGTAATCTGTTGCGCGTAACTTATGCTACAAAAAAAGCATAAAATTAAGCAGAGGGTACGGTTAATACAATCCATAAGTTTAGGTTAAGTTTAAAAGTTTAAGATTAGGGTAGATTTGGGACCAACACTAACTTGTACTCTAATGTGTGTGAAAAGTAAAGAAATTAAAGATGAAATACAATAAAACACGACACAATACATAAAATGTTAACATTTGAAACGATATTTGAATCATTCGAGCATAAAAAAGACCTCAAAAGAGGTCTTTTCCCCAAATTGAATTTTAAGACATCTACATTTTATGTAAATGTTACTTAACCTAAACTCAATATTGTTGTATTAATTGATATAAAATTTTGAGGGAATAGCTTACAAATAAAAGAGGGAATTAACTAAGAAATCATTTTAGTTTCAATAAAATTAAGAGAAGTAAAAGAGAACTACAAAAAAATAAGATGAACGGACTAAAAATTTAACAGTTTTAGTAATTTACATATACCCAACCCATCATAGGTTTATAATTTGGGTCGCTAAGATTGAGAATGTAAAAATATGTACCAACCGGAACGATATTCCCATGATTGTTTAGTCCTCTATTTATTTTTCCAAACCAAGGTTTATCATTATCTCCTTCATAAATGATGTCTCCATAACGGTTATATATTTCTAATGTATGCTCGGTGAATATATTATACAAACCTTGAATATTAAACCAATCGTTATAGCTATCGTCATTTGGTGAGAATCCTTGTGGCACATAAGGTGGACAATTTTCTACAATCAAATTAAATTGAAAAATCTCGTAACAAGGTGGACTTGTTAATTTAACATATATGGTTTCTTGATTTAAAAAATTATTATAAGCACTAGGGATCAATATTTCATTTGATTCAGATTCTAAATCCTCAAGTGAAGTGTAAAATGAAATATCCTCTTCATTATAATTTATATTTTCAAGTGCATCAAACAAATTATATGTTGAAGTTTCAAAACCTTCATTACAACCAATGAGATTGGTAAGAATTGTAATGTCTGGAATTATGAGTAATTCAATATTCTCAAAGGTTATATTATTATCCTCATTGGCTTCTGTGATTGTTCCATTCATGGTTCCATCATCATCTACAATAGCAATAATTGTTAGACTAGGATCTACATTTTCTGGCACAATTACAATAACCAAATTACTTTCACTGGCATCTATTGCAATGTCATTTGTGGTCTGACTTTGACCAATTAATATGCCATCTAAATAAAATGCAATTGGTGTATTTGCAGGTAATATATCTGTACTATTTAAGTTACTTACAGTATAAAGTAATTCAATGTTATTATCTCCGCAATTCACAATACTATCATCTATAGAAATTGTTGCATCTGGTAACTGGCTGTTTAGTACGGTTATGATATTATTTATCATAACAAAGTCTTGTCCAGAAGTTAGTGTAATGGTTGCAGAAGTATCTCCTATACTGATATTGTCTTGAATATTATAAACATCGATATCCATATTATACAAATCCGTAGCGCCTGTAAATGAATTAGTACCATTAAAGGCATTGTTTGCGGGATTTAACGGTAAATTACTAATTACATTTCCGTTTATAGTTAATTGCTCGTTTACTGCTAATGCTCCATCTCCTTCCCAGGCAATAAAACCAATTTTGGCATCTTCATTGTCTAAAACATTTAGATTGTCTAATGTAATGCTTAAAAATGTTGGAACACTTTGCAAACCATCATAGACATTAAGTTGATTTAAAGGTAGGCTAGTATCTTCATAAATAACTGTTATTGCCCAACCACCAAAATTAGTAGCTGTAGAACAAAAAGCCGCAATGGTAGTTGTTAAATCAAAATCTGAAATCGTATAAGTTGTATTTCCTTGAGTTGTTAAAATGTCAGTTATATCGGCAAAGGCAGCAAAAAACACACGCGTAGCATCAGCATCTAAGGCATCACTAAAAGTACGTTCAGCAGTTACAGGTATACCATTTAAAGTAATATCTAAATCTCCACTACCAGAACCTGCCCAATATAAATAGGCAGCTACAACATTTTGATTACTGTTGAGATTTAAATCAGCAGCAGAAGATGTTAGTATATCACAAGCTCCGCCATTACCATTTTCTACGGAATTTAAGGTGTTACCAATCGCTGTATAGTCGTATCGTCCATTAAATTGCTGAAATAAAGAAATGTCTTGTGCAAAAAGAGGAATAGTTACACCAAACAATAGGAAACATAATATGTAGTGTATTCTTTTCAAGACTATAGGTTGGTAGGACTAAATTAAGCTTTTTAAATTTACCGCTTCAGCGTAATATGACTAGTAAACGTTCTACCATCTTGTAGCTTCACCTTAAACCAATAATCGCTGGTAGGT
>TARA_R110002111_G_scaffold185492_2_pt1 | contig 21637 bp, 23 predicted proteins | sample TARA_R110002111 | Tara Oceans TARA_R110002111 (sample SAMEA4397363) | marine metagenome | biome: Polar Biome; feature: [ZZZ] marine water layer (ENVO:01000295); material: water (ENVO:00002006), including particulate matter (ENVO:01000060) such as... | depth 199 m | reverse complement strand
AATAATAATGATGAAAATTATAAATATGAAAATTAAGACCTCAAAAGGAAATTCACTAGTGTTATTTTGTCTGGTGCCTTGATACTCTCCAGTCATTACCTCAAAAATTGCATCTGTCGCACGATTAAGTCCACCATAATAATCATTACTTTTAAAATAAGGAATAATATCATTATTTATAATGCGTTTGCTCATGGCATCTGTGAGGAGATGCTCAGTCCCTTTCCCTGTACTAATGTTTATTTTTCGATCATCTTTAGCAAGAAGTATAAAAACACCGTTGTCTTTATCGGCTTGTCCAATTCCCCATTCTTCTGCCCATTGTGCGCCTAAGTAATTAATGTATTCACCTTTGGTTGAACTAATAATTGCAATGACAATTTGAGTTGAAGTTGTATCAGAATAACGTATAAGCTTTTGCTCTAAACTATTTTTTTCTGATACTGATAATAATTTAATATCGTCATCATAAACACTAGTTTGAAACTCTGGTTTTGGAGGAATATCATATTGAGCTAAACCAATAAGTGGACTTCCTAAAAATAAAATTAGAATTAATCTAAATGCTATGTGTTTTAATTGTTGCATTAGCCTTTTGAGATTGTATTATCTAATTCGTCGTTATCACAATGATTCCTAGGAAAATGCTTAGAAAGTACTTTCCCTGCTTCTATAATACCATCAATGATACCTTGCTTAAAATAGCCAGACTTAAATTGAGAGTTAATCTTGTCGCGAGTAGAATTCCAAAAGTCAGCACCGACAATATTATTAATGCCTTGATCTCCAAAAATAACAAAGGACTTATTATCCACAGCTACATATATAAGCACTCCGTTTTGTGCTTTGGTGTTGTCCATTTTTAGTATATGGAATACATCAAGCGCTCGCTCGTAAACATCTGTATCGCAATTATGCTCAATATGCACACGAATCTCACCTGAGGTATCATACTCAGCAATACGAATAGCTTCAACGATTTCCTCTTCTTCTTTTGAAGTGAGAAAATCTTCAAGATTTGACATGATAAATTTTAGTTAAATTCAAAATTAACATCTGGTACATTTTCACTTCCTGGATCTGCCTTATATCGTACCATTTCTTTAAAACCGAACATTCCAGCTAAAATCTTATTTGGAAATTTTGTAGTATAAATATCATAGTTGTTTACTGCTTCATTATAACGATCTCTTGCTATATTGATTCTGTTTTCTGTACCTTCTTGCTGAGCAATAAACTCCCTAAATTGATCTGTGGTTTTAAGTTCTGGATAGCGCTCAAAAGATGCTATAAGCCTACTGAATGAACCACTTAACTTACTCTGAGCTTCCTGGAAAGTAGCCATTTTTTCTGGTGTTAAATCGTTAACATCTATGTTTACAGATGTAGCCTTAGATCTTGCTTCTATAACTTCGTTTAATGTTTTTCTTTCAAAGTCAGCAGACCCTTGAACCGTTTTAATAACTGTACTATATAAGTCGTTTCGTCTTTGGTATGTACTTTCTACATTAGACCAAGCTGTTTTTGCATTAGCTTCTAGTTCAACAGATGTATTATTTATTCCTACAGCCCATTTATAGATGCCAAAAGCCACTATTGCAATTACAATTAAGGGAATTAGCCATTTTTTCATAATATATAAGTTTTAAAGTTGAGTTTTTATTTTATTTAGTTGTGCTTTTATACTCTCTAGTTTTTCTATGATTTCAAACTTTTCTAAAGCTTGCTTTCGTTCTTCTTTTAAATGTGTTTTAGCACCTTCAAGGGTAAAGCCACGTTCTTTAACCAAATGATAAATAAATTTTAAATTTTTAATATCCTCTGGTGTAAACTTACGATTGCCCTTGGCATTTTTTTTAGGTTTTATTACGTCAAATTCCTTTTCCCAAAAGCGAATTAAAGATGCATTTACTTTGAAGGCTTTGGCAACTTCTCCAATACCATAATAACGTTTTTCGGGTAAGTCTATATGCATCTTAATCTAGTGATTGATTTTCTAATGAAGCTTTTCTAAGCATTACGTTAAATTCTTCTGCAGACAAGTTTCCATAATAAAAGTTAATTGGGTTGATGCGATCACCATCTTTAAAAATTTCGTAATGCAAATGTGGTGCTTCAGAACGACCTGTACTACCTACAAAACCAATTAAGTCACCTCGCTTTACGCGTTGGTTTACTCTTACATTGTACTTGTACAAATGAGCGTAAAGGGACAAATAACCATAACCATGGTCTATTCGAATATGTTTTCCGTAGCCAGTTGAACTATTGTCAGCACGTTTAACAACTCCATCGCCAGAGGCGTAAATAGGAGTGCCACGAGGTGCAGTAAAATCCATGCCAAAATGAAATTTTCTAACTTTGGTAAACGGGTCTGTTCTGTAACCATAGCCAGAAGCCATACGTGTAAGATTAACATTGCTTACAGGCTGTATTGCAGGTATGGCTTCAAGAAATTTTTCTTTATCTTCTGCTAATTTGGCTATTTCATCTAGTGATTTAGATTGTACTACAATGGCTTTTTCTAAAATATCTAACCGCTTATTGCTTTCTCCAATTAATTGCGAATTATCAAAACCTTCATATTTTTTGTAGCGATTGATACCTCCAAATCCAGCACGTCGTTGTTCATCTGGTATAGGATTGGATTCAAAATAAAGTCTGTAAATTGCATTATCTCGTTCTTCAACATTTTCTAATGCAGCTATAGCATCATCCATACGCTTGTTTAGTAATTCATATTGCAATTCCATGTTTTGTAACTCTCTAGCCATTTGGCGTTCCTTCGGAGATTCAATATATTGGCTTGCAATAAAGAAAGACAGAAACCCAAACAGCGCAGCACCAATTAAGAACCCTAAAGCATACTTAAATGTTGTGGCTTTTTTTCGCTTTATTTTGCGGTAAGAAAGCGTTTCAGAATCATAATAATATTTTACCTTACCCATGTTTGAATTTATGCTATTTTTGCAGCTAAGAGACACACAAGGTGTCTTAATGTACTTGCAAAACCATCAAACCTACAAAAATATTTCCATTACAAATTTAAAAAACTAATGGAATATATTTGCAGGAGGTTCTCTCTGACAATAAAAGTAAATAAAAATTTCAGAGAAAATATAAAAATTGTTTTGCAATTGTGGCAATTAAATAGAAACAAGCTAGTATATAGTATATGAAGTCTCAAGAAATCCGCACTAAATTTTTAAATTTTTTTGAAGGAAAGAAACACCTCATTGTGCCATCTGCACCTATGGTTTTAAAAGATGACCCAACCTTAATGTTTGTCAATTCTGGTATGGCACCATTTAAAGAATATTTTTTAGGTAATGTGGAGCCTAAGAAAAATAGAATTTCAGATTCGCAAAAATGTTTGCGTGTTTCAGGGAAACAAAATGATTTAGAAGAAGTTGGACATGATACCTATCACCATACACTTTTCGAAATGCTAGGTAACTGGAGTTTTGGTGATTACTTTAAAAAAGAAGCAATTGCTTGGGCTTGGGAATTGCTTACTGAAGTTTATCAAATAGATAAGGACAGCTTATATGTTACTGTTTTTGAAGGTTGTGATGATGCCGATAATTTAGAAATGGACAAAGAAGCATATGACCTTTGGAAAGAATTAATTCCAGAAGATCGTATTCTTATGGGAAACAAAAAGGATAACTTCTGGGAAATGGGAGACCAAGGTCCTTGTGGACCATGTAGTGAGATTCATGTAGATATTCGTTCTGCTGAAGAAAAAGCGAAAGTAGATGGAAGGTCTCTAATTAATATGGATCATCCTCATGTCGTGGAAATCTGGAATTTAGTCTTTATGCAGTACAATCGTAAGGCAAATGGCTCTCTTGAAAACTTACCAAATAAGCACATAGATACAGGTATGGGTTTTGAGCGTCTATGTATGGTGTTACAAGGAGTACAGTCTAATTACGATACCGATGTTTTTACACCAATAATTCGTGAGATAGAAACTATAACTCATAAAGACTATGGGAAAGATGAAAAGGTTGATATTGCTATTAGAGTAATTTCTGATCATGTACGTGCAGTAGCTTTTTCAATTGCAGACGGACAATTACCTAGCAACAATGGAGCTGGTTATGTTATTCGTAGAATTTTGCGTCGTGCTGTACGTTATGGCTTTACATTTTTAGATAAAAAAGAGCCCTTTATATACCGTTTAGTAGATACCTTAACTAAAAAAATGGGTTATGCTTTTCCTGAGTTAAAGGTCCAAAAACAATTAATTGAAAATGTAATTAAAGAAGAAGAGACTTCATTCTTAAGAACGTTAGATCAAGGTTTGGTGCTATTAGATAAAATTGTAAAGACTTCGAAAACAAAAGAAATTTCAGGTGCTAAAGTATTTGAGCTTAAAGATACTTATGGTTTTCCAGAAGATTTGACAGATCTTATTCTTCGCGAAAAAGGATTCACTTATAATACCGAAGAATTTAAAATTGCACTTAAAGAACAGCAAGATCGTGGTCGAGAAGCATCAGAATTAAAATCGGATGATTGGACAATATTGCATCATGATGAAGTTGAAGAATTTATTGGATACGATACACTTGAAGCTCATGTTAAAATTACACGTTACCGTAAAGTGGTTTCTAAAAAAGATGGTGAAATGTATCAGCTTGTTTTCAATATCACACCATTTTATCCTGAAGGAGGTGGACAAGTTGGTGATAAAGGCTATTTAGAAGATGAGCATGGTGATGTCGTTTATATATTAGACACCAAAAAAGAGAATAACCTTATTATACATTTTACAAAGAATTTACCAAAACATAGAGATGAAGTTTTAAAAGCAGTTGTTGATTCCAAGCAACGTTACAGAACAGAATGTAATCATACAGCAACACATCTTTTACATCAAGCTTTACGAGAAGTTTTAGGCGATCATGTAGAACAAAAAGGCTCTGCTGTACATTCAAAACATTTACGTTTTGATTTTTCACATTTTTCTAAAGTTACTGTTGAGCAATTACGTGATATTGAAAATTTCGTGAATGCGCGTATTGAAGGTAAATTGCCATTAGAAGAACAACGAAATATACCAATGCAGCAGGCTATGGATGAAGGTGCAATGGCATTATTTGGCGAAAAATATGGCGATTCGGTTCGTGCGATTCGTTTTGGTCAATCAATTGAGCTTTGCGGAGGAACACATGTAAATAATACAGGTGATATTTGGCATTTTAAAATTACTTCTGAAGGAGCAGTAGCCGCAGGAATTAGACGTATTGAGGCTATTACAAGCGATGCTGTAAAAGATTTTTATTTTGAAAACAATCGTTCTTTTTTCGAAATGAGAGATTTACTAAACAACGCCAAAGAACCTGTAAAAGCATTACAAAATTTACAATCTGAAAACACAGACTTAAAGAAACAAATAGAGGGCTTATTAAAAGATAAAGCAAAGAACATTAAAGGAGAGCTTAGAAATGAGTTAACCGAAATTAATGGTGTTCAGTTTTTGGCAAAGAAACTCGACTTAGATGCATCTGGTATTAAAGATGTTTGTTTTGAATTAGGAAGTCAGTTTGATAATCTCTTCTTATTATTTGGTGCTGAAAATAGTGGCAAAGCGATTTTGTCTTGTTATGTATCTAAAGAATTAGTGACTAGCAAAGATTTAAATGCTGGTACAGTTGTAAGAGAACTTGGTAAACATATCCAAGGAGGCGGAGGAGGGCAACCTTTCTTTGCGACTGCTGGAGGTAAGAATCCTGCTGGTATTGAGGATGCATTAAAAGCCGGAAAAGGTTACATTGAATAGTTAAGTGAATTTACAAACTAAAATACCACTCAAAAAAGAGCCTCATAATCAAATAGATTACAACTCTAAAGCACTCTTGTTAGGTTCTTGCTTTGCTGATAACATAGGAAACAAGTTTGAGTATCATAAATTTCAATCGTATATAAATCCATTTGGGATTCTATTCCATCCTTTGGCTATTGAAAATCTAGTCACTAGAGCAATTAATAAAGATTACTATTCTGAAGAAGATATAAACTTCCATAATGAGCAATGGTGTTGTTTAGATGCGCATTCTAAATTGAATTCTGCTTCAAAAGAGGCCTTGTTAAAAGCTTTGAATGCGGAAATCGATGAAACAAACAAGCAATTAAAAGAAGCATCTCATATTATAATTACCTTAGGGACAAGTTGGGTTTATAGACATATCGTAACGGATACTATCGTTGCTAATTGCCATAAATTACCGCAAAAGCAGTTTTTAAAAGAATTGCTTTCTGTAGATCAAATTGCAGAATCATTAGAAGCTATTATTAGCTTAGTAAAAAGTGTTAATTCAAAGGGCACATTCTTATTTACAGTATCACCCGTAAGGCATATTAAAGATGGTTTTGTTGAGAATATGCAGAGTAAATCGCACTTAATTGCTGCGATTCATCAAGTAGTAGAGCCAAGAAATCAATTGCATTATTTTCCTTCCTATGAAATTATGATGGATGAATTAAGAGATTATCGTTTCTATAATGCTGACATGATTCATCCTAACCAAGTCGCAATAGATTACATTTGGGAAAAATTTAAAACTGTTTGGTTGTCTGACGATGCTCTAAGAATATCAGAAATTGTCGCTTCTATTCAGTCAAAAAAAGGGCATCGTCCTTTCAATCCATCTTCAGAAGCGCACAAAGAATTTCTTTTAAAACTTCAATCTGATATTGATGACTTACGAACAAAATTTCCTCATATTTCCTTTTAAATTAATTATTAATATTCAAAATGAAAGTAAAAGAGAATACAACAGTATAAATACTTGTGATAAAGCTTAATTATCAATAAATTACGCTTAATCTTTTTAAATTGTCTATTTGTCGAATATAATGTAACCTACTCGTAATTAATTATATATTAGTTAAGCTATTAATCAATTTGTTAAAAAGGCATCAGTTATATCTTCTGTTTTCAAGCACAGAAATACCTGATGCTTTTTTTATTTCTAAATAAATCATTCTTTAAAAAGAGACTATAATAAAGCATATTGAACATATGTACCGTAATCTAGAAGTACATAATAAGCTAGAAGCTGTGCGAAAATCAAAGAGAATAATATTATTTAGCTACAACAGTCTTTGGTACTAAAACGGTATAGTCTCCATTATTTCTAATAACATCTCTTACAATAGATGAAGAAATGTATGAAGTATCTGCAGCAGTTAACAAGAAAACAGTTTCAATCTTAGATAACCTTCTGTTAGTATGTGCGATGGCTTTTTCAAATTCAAAATCTGCAGGATTTCTTAAACCTCTTAAAATAAACTGTGCGTCAATTTCTCTGCAAAAATCAATAGTAAGACCTTTGTAAGTAACTACTTTTACTTTCGGCTCGTTTTCAAATGACTTTTCAATAAAAGCTTTTCGTTCTTCTAAAGAAAACATATAGTTTTTCTCAGCGTTAATGCCAATAGCAACAACAACTTCATCAAAAAGTTTAATACCACGTTTTATAATATCGTAGTGACCTAAAGTAATCGGGTCAAAGGATCCTGGGAATAGTGCTCTTTTCATGGTTACTTCCTGCGAAGGCAAGAATTTTTTTATTTGTTTCAATAACAAAGATAAGGATTAAAGAATTTAGTTATCCTTCTAAAAACGCAAATTAAAAATCAGAAACCCTTCAACGCTTCTTCAATAGCATTACCAAACAAATCTTGCAAGCTAATACCTGCTTCGGCTGCTTGCTGAGGTAAAATACTTTCTCTAGTTAAGCCAGGTACTGTGTTAACTTCTAGTAAATGAGGTTCATCATTTTTAAATATAAATTCACTCCGAGAAAACCCTGTCAACCCTAAGGTATCATATATTTTTTTTGCTAAAGTTTCTGTTTTTTGTTTGTAATCATCAGAGATTCGAGCTGGAGTAATTTCTTGAGACTTCCCTTCGTATTTAGCTTGGTAATCAAAGAAATCATTTTCAGATACAATTTCTGTAATTGGTAAAACGGTTGTTTTACCTTTATAAGAAATGACGCCAACTGAGACCTCAACACCATCTAAAAATTGCTCAATAATTATTTCATTATCCTCCATAAATGAGCTGTCTATAGCAGCTTTTATGTCTTCTTTTTTATACACTTTAGAAATACCAAAACTACTACCTGCTTTATTAGCTTTTACAAAACACGGCAATCCTACTTTAGCAACAATAGCATCTTCATTAATCGCGTCACCAATGTTTAGATAATAGCTTTCTGCTGTTTTAATACCAAAAGGTTTTAGTGTGGCTAGCAAATCTCGCTTGTTAAAGGTTAAAGCAGCTTGGTACATATTGCAACTTGTCTGCTTTATGTTTAATAATTTAAAATAAGCTTGCATAAACCCATCTTCTCCTGGCGAGCCATGTATGGCGTTAAAAACACAATCAAAAGTAATCTTGTTAGAATTTAATGTTATTGAAAAGTCATTTTTATCAACGGAATATTCTTTTTCGGCTTCATCAACATAAACCCATTTATCCTTAAAAACATGAACGCGATAGATGTTATATTTTTCATTATCTAAAGTGTCATAAACTACATTGCCACTTTTTAAGGAAATTTTATATTCATTAGAATAACCTCCCATTATTATTGCAATATTTTTTTTCATTCTCTAAATTAAAAAGTGTAATGTAAAAGTATCATTTATTTTCAACGAACTTATCTTGATTTTTTTGTTTTTTAGGAAATAGAAAAAGTTAAGTTTAGTTTGGCCAACTAAATCCTATGTCAATACGTATATAAATTTTATTACGTTATATAATTTCTTAGTTTTGTATTCAATTATTTTGCCTATGAGTTTTGTTAAGTTTCTTACCAGTAAAGTGTTTTTAAAACAATTGGGATTGGCAATTGTGGCGCTTTTAGTATTGTGTTTTATAATATTAAAATGGTTAACTATAACCACCAATCATGGTGAATTTGTGGTAGTGCCAAACTTAAAAGGTATATCTATAGAGACCGTTAAAATAGAATTAAACGATAATGATTTGGCAATGGAAATTCAAGATTCAGCGAATTACAATCCTAAGTATCCTAAATATTCCGTTATCGAGCAAAGTCCAACTGCAGGATCTCAGGTTAAGGAAAATAGAAAAATTTACTTAATCTTAAATCCTTCTGGTTACCGAAAAGTTGAAGTGCCAAATATTCTTAAACGTACGTTTAGACAAGCAAAACCACAATTACAAGCTTTAGAATTTAAAGTAGGCAATATCACTTACATAGATAACATAGGAAAAGATGTTGTTCTTGGACTGAAACATAAAGGCAAAACAATTAAACCAGGAACACCTTTACCATTGACCTCTACTATAGATTTGGTCTTGGGTAATGGTAAGCGCAATTAAACCATGACAAATATTATTGATATTACAGAACAAGAAGACGAACTTTATGAACATCATGCTTTTAGAGTTGTAAAAGGTCAACAACCACTTCGAATAGATAAATATTTGATGAATTTTATAGAAAACGCAACGCGTAATAAAATCCAGGCTGCTGCAAAAGATGGAAGTATTTTTGTGAATGATGTGCCAGTAAAATCAAATTATAAGGTAAAGCCAAACGATTACATTACTGTAAAGTTTGAGCATCCTCCACACGAAAATCTTTTAATTGCAGAAGATATTCCTATTGATGTAGTTTACGAAGATGATGATTTATTGGTTGTGAATAAACCAGCAGGTATGGTTGTGCATCCTGGCCATGGCAATTATTCTGGGACTTTAATTAATGCGTTAATTTTTCATTTTGAGAACTTACCAAATAATTCAAGCAATAGACCAGGTTTGGTGCATCGCATAGATAAAGATACAAGCGGATTACTAGTTGTTGCTAAGACGGAACAAGCTATGGCACATTTGTCTAATCAGTTTGCTAAAAAAACGAGTGAGCGCAAATATGTCGCCCTAGTTTGGGGAAATATTGAAGAAGAGGAAGGTACAATTGAAGGTCATATAGGTCGTCATCCCAAGAATAGATTGCAAAACACAGTCTATGAAGGAGATGATATAGATAAAGGAAAACCTGCAGTAACTCATTACAAAGTAATAGAACGATTAGGTTATGTAACTTTAGTTAGTTGTAAGCTCGAAACAGGACGTACACATCAAATACGTGTGCACATGAAGCACATTGGCCATACATTATTTAATGATGAGCGTTATGGAGGAGAGCGCATCTTAAAAGGAACCACATTTACAAAGTACAAGCAGTTTGTAGATAACTGTTTTAAAATTTTACCAAGGCAAGCCTTACACGCTAAAACTTTAGGATTTGAGCATCCAACAACAGAAGAATTTATGAAGTTTGAATCTGAAGTTCCAGAAGACATACAACAATGTATTGATAAGTGGAGGCATTATTCTAAGCACGCTAACGACTAAATTCCTGCTGCGCAAGCAGGAATCTCATGATCGTAATTCTAGGACTATTAGAATCGCTTATACTAATCATTTTTTTAGAACATCTTAAATTAAAATAGACATTCGTTATATCGCTATTATTAATTCTTCTCGTTAACATTTCAAACTGTCTTATTTACATTGTATTTTTACAAATAAGAAAGAAAAATTGTTTAACCTTTAAGAGATACCCACTTTCGTGGGCATGTATCATGAAACTCGTATTATCACCAGCAAAGTCTTTAGATTTTGAATCAAAACTGCCAACTAATAAGACCACAGAAGGGTTCTTTTTATCAGAAGCTGAACGTTTAAATAAATTACTAAAAAAGAAATCGGCTAGGAGCTTATCTAAGTTAATGCACATTTCAGATAATCTAGGACAACTAAATTACGAGAGAAATCAAAATTGGGAATTACCATTTACAAAAGACAATGCCAGACAAGCCATTTATGCCTTTAGTGGAGATGTGTATAGAGGCTTAGATGCCTATACTATTGTTACTAAAAAATTAGACAAGGTAGAAGATACAGTACGGATTATTTCGGGATTATATGGTGTATTAAAACCTTTAGATTTAGTACAGCCTTATCGATTGGAAATGGGAACTAAAATGCAAGTTGGTAGAAACAAAAATCTATATCAATTTTGGCAAAAGAAAATAACTAAAACATTAAACGATGAGTTAGAAGATGATGAGTTATTTTTAAACCTAGCAAGTAACGAGTATTTTAAAGCTATTGATACTAAAGCATTAAAAGTACCTGTGGTTAATATTGCATTTAAAGAATTTAAAAACGGACAGTATAAAATCATTGCAATTTTCGCGAAACTGGCTAGAGGATTAATGACGCGTTACATTATAGATACAGATGCTAAAACTATCGAAGACATAAAAGGTTTTAATTACGATAATTACGGTTTTAGTGAATCATTATCCTCTGAAAATGAGTTGATTTTTACAAGATAAATAGTATATTTAAAAGACTAACATCAATCTATGCAATATTATTTAATTGTTGCCCTACAAGCGTTTTGTATTTATCACGCTTATAAAAACCACAGGCCTTATTATTGGTATTTCCTTATATTTTTTATTCCTGTTATAGGCTCTCTTATCTATATTATTACTCAAGTCTATAATAAGAATGATGCCGATAAAATTCAAAGTGAAATCACTTCTATTATCAATCCTGCAAAGAAGATAACTGATCTTGAAAAAAAGATTGAATTCTCAGATACTTATACCAATAGAATTGAATTGGCTGATGCTTATGTTAATAATAATGATATGCCTAATGCTATAGTTAATTATAAAAAGACACTAGATGATGTAGATCAGAATGATTTGTATGCACACCAACAACTTGTGTTGTGTTACTTTCAGCTCAAAGATTATGTAGGTGTTATAGACCATGCCGAGGCTATTAAAGATAAGTCTGAGTTTAAAGGATCTAAAGAGCAATTCTGTTATGGTTTAGCATTAAAAGAATTAGGTAAGGTAAAGCAAGCAGAAGAGCAATTAAAACAAATTGACAGACCCTATTCTAATTATAAAGAACGTTTAGAACTAGCTAAAATTTATTTAGAAAATAATAGAAGTGAAGAAGGTAAAGATTTATTAAATGAAATATATTCTGAGTCTCAGCATATGGCAAAGCCTAATAGAAAAATCTATAGGGCGACCATTGTTGAGGTTGAAAAGTTGCTTAAATCGTTGTAATGTTTTTTCATAAACATCCATACAAACCATTTATTCAAAAGGATACCAAAAAATTAATCGTAGGTACATTGCCACCTCCAAGATTCTCAACTGGTGATTTACTAGAAAAAGATGTTGATTTCTGCTATGGAAGTTATTACAATTCATTATGGTTGTTTATAGATAAAATTCATAATCTCAATTTGCGTTACGATAATTCCCAAAAAGCCATTGAGGAGCGTATGCGGTTTTTAACTGAGAACCAAATAGGTGTTTGTGATATTGTAGAAAGTGCAGAGCGCGAAAAAATTGATGCTTCCGATTTAGGAATGCAAAACATTAAATTGAGAGATGTTATTAGTTATTTAAATCAATACCCAAGTATAGAAACCATTTTGTTTACAGGAGGTAATAGTAAAAACGGACCAGAATATTTCTTTAGAAAACATTTAAAAGCATACAGCCTAAAACTAGAATTGGTTAATAACGAAGTGCCACGAATTCATCAATTCGTCATTCCGAGCGAAGCGCGGGAATCTGCCCAATCTCAACGTAAAATAAAAACCATATCACTAACCTCAGGCTCAGGAGCCGCAAACATTTCAATAAGTAGATTGCCATTATACAAACAACTGAAAGCTAAAAACCCAAAATTTAATACGTTTGATTTTCGGGTTATGCAGTATTCTGAGTTTTTTTGAGAGGTTTAAACGGTGTTAGTATATGAAAAGTAGCAGAATAAAACAACTATTCTTTCAGTATTAAAACAAAGTAAAGTAGTAAACACAAACTTTTCATTATACAATTTCTTGTTATTTTTTATATACCGTGTTACGCGCTTATTTTTACCCCAAACTCATGCTTTCGTGTACAAATATCAACGGCTATGACATTTTTTTAGTATTCAATTCATTAATTCCCCAATTTTGAATTTTCCAATGATGTGAAGGTGTGAAAATTAGGTATTTATACTCTAAAATAGATCCCGTTTTCATGATACATTTGTAACGTAATCAAAAAGCAAATTATTACGATTGAGTAGCTATTATCGATTCTGATTACAAGGCGGAATTCGAAAAGCCTATTTAAATAGATAGAGTAGGAAACAATTAAAACTATTAATAATGGCAAATACAAATTCAACTACCAGTACACTAAGTCCAGTTGTACAGAGATTGCAAATACTTCTAGACAACAATTTAGAATTGAAAAGGGCTCTAGCTTCCTCTATAACCTTAGCCTCAGGCACGGCAAAAAAAACACTTGATGCTCAGCTTTATAATGGGCTAAATGAAGTGTTTAAAGGTAATGCATGGCCTACTACGATTGAAAAGTATTACGATTATTTGGATCTATATGTAAAATTGATTCCTAATGAAGAAATTTCTGCCCAATATCCTAACGCTTGGAAAAGTAGTCCACAAGTAAACGGAGTTAACCGAAAGGTTTATGATTTACTATGTCATTTTTTTTGGTTGGTAGATCAAAAGGAACCATGTGCAACAATTACTATGCAAGGTTTCCCCGATTTTGCGGCATGGTTGGTTGAGTTTTCAGATAGTTGGGGCGAATTCTGTAGCACCACAGCATCATTAACATCAGCGTCAAAAGCATCGTTTAAAGCTAATTCAATGTACAATTGGGATCTGTATTCTGATAATGAAGCAAATTGGAAGACTTTCAATGAGTTATTTTATCGTGAATTTAACGGAGCAGCAAAAGGGACAGGAATAACTCCCCTACGTCCAATTACCGATCCTACTAACAATAAAACAATAGTTGCTCCAGCTGATTGTACTTTTAAAGCGAATTATCCGATTGATGAAAATGGGAATGTTACAAATGAAATTGGAGAAAAAACTACAGTCACTTTAAAACACACCCATACTATTGGTACTATCAGTGAACTTTTAGATGGTAGCCAATATGCTGATGCTTTTAAGGGGGGAACTTTTGTACATTACTTTTTAGGGCCGTTTGATTATCATCGTTTCCATACTCCTGTTTCTGGATTAGTTTTAGAAAGTAGAGCGATATCTGGTAATGTATTCTTGAATGTTAACATTACTGAGAAGCAATTTGATGCACCAGATGGAGCGCCTAATGGTTATGAGTTTAAGCAATCGAGAGGTTTAGTGATTATGGATACTGTTGAATTAGGTAAAGTGGGCATACTTCCAATAGGGATGTGTCAAGTATCGGGTGTATTGATGACTCCTGGTCTAGAAGGCAAGGAAGTTGTTAAAGGTCAGGAATTCGGCAAGTTTCAATTTGGTGGATCAGACATTATTATGTTGTTTGAGAAAAGCCCTGAAGAACTCTATATGTATAAGAAAGATCCAGGGCACAATGCTATCCATTTCCAATATGGCCAAGCGGCAGTGTTAGCGATATAGTGAACTAAGTATGAATTAAACACACTACACAAAAAAACGATGAATATTTCTTAAATATTCATCGTTTTTATTAAAAATCCATTTCTCGATTTTTTACACTAGATTTATCTTTTATGATGCTGAGTTTTTTAATTTCATAATTCACAAGGGTGAGCATTTTGATTGGGAATAACTTAACGATATATGTCCGTTTTAATGACTTACATAAGACGTTAAACGAAGTTAGTTGAAAATTTTTAGAAAGTCATGTATATACGAGGTATCGAATAAAATAACTGTAACTTCGCGCCAAATTAAAGGAGTGACCTAAAAATATAGAGTTTGCTTCATAAACTTTATATATGTCATTTAAATCATTGGGCTTGTCTGAGCCTATTTTAAGAGCGATCCAAAAAAAAGGATACGATACACCTTCACCTATTCAACTCAAAGCTATTCCTCCTGTATTAGAGGGAAAAGACGTTTTGGCGTCAGCACAAACTGGCACCGGGAAAACAGCAGGTTTTACGTTACCATTATTACACTTATTATCTGAAAATCCAAAAGATAAATACAGACCTATAAGAGCGCTGATATTAACGCCTACACGCGAGTTAGCTGCACAGGTTTATGCCAATGTTAAAGAGTATAGCGAATTCTTAAATCTAAGAAGTACCGTTGTTTTTGGTGGAGTTAACCAGAAGCCACAAGTAGCTAAGATTAGACAAGGGATTGATATTTTGGTAGCAACTCCAGGACGATTATTAGATTTAGAAAATCAAGGAGCATTGTCTTTAAAACGAGTTGAAATGCTTGTTTTAGACGAAGCAGACCGAATGTTGGATATGGGTTTTTTACGCGATATAGAACGTATTATGAAACTGATGCCATCTAAGCGACAAAACTTAATGTTCTCAGCAACCTTTTCTAAAGATATTAAGAAATTGGCGTATTCTATATTGAATAATCCAGTACAGGTAGAAGCCACTCCAGAAAATACAGCTGTTGAAATTATAGAACAGAAAGTCTATCGTGTAGCGAAAGGTAAAAAAACAGACTTAATTATTAAACTGATTTCTGATGGTAATTGGAAACAAGTTTTAGTATTTAATAGAACTAAACACGGAGCTAACAAACTTTGCAAAAAGATGATAAGCGCTGGTATTTCTGCAGCTGCGATACATGGAAATAAAAGTCAAGGAGCTAGAACAAAGGCTCTAGCCGGATTTAAAAATGGTTCTGTACGCGTTTTAGTAGCTACAGATATTGCAGCACGAGGATTGGATATTCCATTATTACCACATGTTATTAATTTTGAATTGCCTAATATTTCTGAAGATTACGTACACCGTATTGGTAGAACAGGCAGAGCAGGAGCAAGTGGTGAAGCCATTTCTTTAGTAAGTGCAGATGAAACTAGCTATTTGCGAGATATTGAGAAGTTAATCGATATGAAAATTGATGTTGAGATCGTTGAAGGTTTTGAACCCGATCCTAATGCTTCGAGAGAACCTATTAAACAAGGGCAAGGTAGAAGTCAAGGTCGTAATAATAATAGAAATTCTGGTCAAAGAAATTCTGGAAATTCAAAAAATTCTAACCGAAATCGTAGCAGAAGGCGTAACGATAATAGAAATTAGGAAATGACTAGTGCGTTAAAAGATAAAATTATCGAAGTCAGCGATAAGAAGATTGCTGAAAAAGGAACTAATGTTGGTCTCTCATTTTATGCGTTTTTTAAAAACAAAAATGACAATCCAGAATTATTAATGGAAGCTGCAACTTGGTGGATACGGACCAATGAGTTTAATCATTTTGAAAAAGCAGTGAAAATTAAAGAGTTAGTAAAAGATTTATAACTATCATCTCGAGCGTAGTAGAGACCTGACAGAAAAAAGGAAAATGCCAACACAGCCCAAAAACCCATTACACGGAGTAAAACTAGAGCAGATTATCACTGAGCTTGAAGCGCATTACGGTTGGGAATATATGGGTTATCAGATAAATATCCGCTGTTTTACACAAGATCCTTCAGTAAAATCTAGTTTAAAATTTTTAAGACGTACACCTTGGGCAAGGACTAAGGTTGAGAATTTGTACTTAGAGATGTTGCGGAAGAAGCGATGAGTCCATAACTAAAGAGAAACTTCTAGATTTTTATAGAGGTTTTTCTTTAGTTTTTGTCACTTTTTTCATTTTTAAGGATTCTAGAGCGGCTTTAAATTCTCTTAAATAGATACAATATAATTAGAGGAGCTCTTTAATTGTGCATGGATTCACTAATAAATTCTAAACCGTCTGGTAGCGAATTTATCCAAAAATTCCAAGTATGTGCTCCGTCTCTCACTCTATATTCATGCTTAATTTCTTTTTTAGTTAATTCAATATGCAGCATGGAATTTCCTATAGCTAAAAAATCATCATCACCACAATCGAAATAAATATCAACTGTTTTTAATAGCTCAGCGTCTTTTGTTTCTACAAGTTGAAATACATTATATTCTTTAATGGCTTCTGTATTTCTGGCATCGCCTTTAACTCCAATTGCAGATGGTGATATGCGGCCAAAATAATTATCATAATTTTTTTGATTCACGTTGATGACTTCTTCATCAGTTGTAATTCCCGAGCTAAATGCAGCACAAGACCCAAATACCTCATGGTACTTTATGGCTAATCTTAAGCTTCCTGCACCTCCCATTGAGAGTCCGCTAATACCACGATATTGTTTTTCACTTTTTATTCTATATTTCTTCTCAACAAATGGAATAAATTCAGTCATAAACATGTCTTCGTAAGGATAGGTGCCATCATCTGTATTCATATATAATCGATCGTCACCATCTGGCATAATAATCACCATTGGCTCAATTTTATTACCTCTTATAAGCTCATCGGCAATATCCCTTAATCTACCAATTCTTGACCAATTAGTTTCGTCACCTGTAAATCCATTTAGGAGATAAACTACGGGATAATTTTCATTCGAATCTTCAAATCCTGTTGGTAAATACACAGAATATTTTATTGATGTACTAAGAATAGTACTCTGCATACTTAGACTTTCAATAACTTTACTTTGAGAGTTGCAAATAGAGAATGTAAGAAATAATAGTAAAAACAAGAATGATTTTTTCATGATGTATTGATTTAAAAAGTTTCTCCTCTAAACGAGGGTATATTACTTTCAAATATATCAATTTAAAAAAGCAATAGTAATTGTAACATTTGTAAGTCATTTAATAATAATAAAAAATTCTATAGAAATTCTAAAAGGTTTTTATTATTTGTTATCAATTTGTTTTTATTCATTTAATTGTTTTAGAATATTTCTTTATTTTTAATCCGTTTTTTTGGTAAGTTGTACTTATGTGAAATCTCATGCTAAAAGATAAGAAGTATCTATCTATAACTCTAGTTGCCGTAAACCTTCATATACAATAATACTCACGGCATTGGCTAAATTAAGACTTCTAATTTCTTTACTATAAAGAGGGATTTTAAAAAGGTAATCTGGGTGTTTTTCAATTAATGATTTTGGCAAGCCTACAGACTCTTTGCCAAATATCAAGAACATATTTTCTATATAATTAATATCCCAATGGTGTTGTTTTCCATGGCTTGATAAGAATACCATTTTAGCATTGCTGTTTTTAGAAAAGAAGTCGTCTATGTTATCATAATAAATCACTTCTAAATGTTGCCAGTAATCTAAGCCTGCACGTTTTAGACGTTTATCATCAATTATAAAACCAAAGGGTTTTACTAAATGTAACCGAGAACCTGTAGCCAAGGCCAAGCGGCCAATATTGCCAGTGTTGTTTGGGATTTCGGGTTCTATAAGTACAATGTTTAAAGCCATAATATTTGTCATTCAGAATTTACCTCAGAATCTCATTTTTTAATTTTTAAATACATTAATCGCAGCAAAAGCACAAAAGGAAATCCATGCAATAGTACATCAAAATAATCTTTTGCTGTCATACCATTTGCGCCACCAACTAACCATTTTAGTTTACCAATGATATGCGGTTCTGGAAAAAACGGTGCAAATCCTAAAGTTAAACACAGAAGGATGATGATGCGCCAATCGTTTAATAGTTTCATGTATTTATATTTATTGTTTTTTTAAGAACACATGCTGTTCGCTATTAATTATTCGTTTGGGTGATAATGCTTTTAGCATGCTCGTTTCATACTATAAAATAGTTTTTACAAAAGTGTTAATTGTTTTAACACCATTATTGGTAACATGCTTCACAAAAGCACTTCCTATAATCGCTCCTTTTGCATGTTTGGTCGCTTGCGTAAACGTCTCGTTATTAGAAATTCCGAAGCCTACAATTTGAGGATTGTTAAGGTTCATATTTGCAATGCGTTCAAAATATTCAGTTTGTATATCTCCAAATCCAACTTTGGCTCCTGTTGTACTTGTTGAACTCACCATATAAATAAATCCATCTGAAACAGAATCGATATAACGAATGCGTTCATCAGAAGTTTGAGGTGTGATTAGGAACACATTGATTAAGTCGTATTTCTCAAAAATTGCTTTATAATCTGAATGGTAGACATCCACTGGCAAATCTGGTATAATAAGACCATCAATACCAACCTCTTGACACTTTTCACAAAAGGCTTCAACACCATATTGAAGCATAGGATTAAAATAACCCATAATAATCAAAGGGATAGAAACTGATTTGCGAATATCTTTTAATTGCTCAAACAAGAGTTCGCTAGTCATGCCGTTTTTAAGTGCTTGTGTTGAGCTTGCTTGTATGGTTGGGCCATCCGCTAAAGGATCACTAAAAGGTAACCCAATTTCTATCATATCTACGCCACTTTTTTCAAGGTTTTGAATTACAGAAACAGTATCATTAATATTTGGATAGCCTGCTGTGAAGTATATCGATAAAAGCTTTTTATCTTCTTGTAGTTTTGTTTGAATGCGATTCATAATGTTTTTTTAGTTCTGTTCATTTTGTCTTGATACAAAACGAACCAAAAAATCACGATCAAAATTAGGAATTACTCATTAAATATATATTGTTTAATAAGGAATTCGTGAATGCTTTGCATTTGCTAAAGCATCACTCACTTTCAGAACTTCGTGCTTGAGGCTTCGCCTCACATCTTCGTTCTTTCGTTCATTATTTCTGAATTTTGATGATTTCGACGATGTCGACGATGTCGAAAATCAGGACTTTCATTTTGGCTATATTTAGTTTTTTTTAAAGGTGATATTATCTATTTGCGTTAAGGATTGAAAGGTTTGTTTGAGCTCATCTGTGATAGCGAGCCTTGAAAGCCTGACCCTTGTGGTAACGCCATAATTTTATAACTTAAAATAATCAATATAATTCTGTAAATCTTTATCTCCTCGTCCTGATAAATTTACAACCACAATATCATTTTGTTTAAATTTTTTCTGCTCAAAAATAGCCAATGAATGTGATGTCTCTATAGCAGGAATAATGCCTTCTAATTGACTTAATTCTAAACCAGCAATCATTGCTTCGTCATCTGTGATAGATATAAATTCTGCACGACCAGTTTTATACAAATGCGCATGCATAGGTCCTACGCCAGGATAATCTAAACCTGCTGAAATAGAATAGGGTTCTGTAATTTGTCCATCTTTGGTTTGCATCAATAGCGTTTTACTACCATGAATAATCCCTTCTTTTCCTAAGACGGAAGTTGCAGCACTTTCACCAGAATGGATCCCTTTTCCTGCAGCTTCAATAGCTATAAGCTTTACATCTGTATCTTCTAAATAATGGTAAAAAGCACCTGCAGCATTACTACCACCACCAACACAAGCCACAACATAATCTGGTTTGTCTGTGCCTTCTTTGTCTTTTAATTGCCATTGTATTTCTTCTGAAACCACGGCTTGAAAACGAGCTACCATATCTGGATAAGGATGAGGTCCAACAACACTACCAATGATGTAATGTGTGTCAATAGGATTGTTAATCCAATCGCGAATAGCTTCGTTGGTTGCATCTTTAAGCGTACGACTACCAGATAATGCTGGTACAACTTTAGCACCTAACATTTTCATACGTGCAACGTTTGGTGCTTGACGCGCAATATCTATTTCACCCATATATACGATACACTCAATTCCCATTAAAGCACAAACGGTTGCGGTTGCCACTCCATGTTGCCCAGCACCTGTTTCTGCGATAATTCGTGTTTTACCTAAACGTTGCGCCATTAAAATCTGACCTATAGTATTATTAACCTTGTGTGCACCAGTATGGTTGAGGTCTTCACGCTTTAGATAAATTTTAGTATTGTATTTTTCGGAAAGGCGTTTTGCAAAATATAACGGAGAAGGTCGACCAACATAATCTTTTAATAAAGCATGAAACTCTTCTTGAAACGAAGGTTCTGCCATTATTTTTAGATAATTCTGTCTCAATTCTTCAACATTCGGATAGAGCATTTCTGGGATATATGCTCCACCAAATTCTCCGTAGTAACCTTTTTTGTTGATGTTGTAACTCATATTATTTTTTCTTTCGTTTTCTAGTATACTTAGAGAAAATTTGACTGTATCTGTCTTCAAAAGTCACTCTAGTTATATCTTCAAATTTATGCTTAGTGTTTTCTTCATTTAAAAACCCTTTGGCATCAAAATATTGAATAGATACAGAGGTTTTGTTAACTCTTTTTATTTGACCAATGCAAAAATAATCGTGCTCAAAAGCTTCACATTCAGAAATTATACAAGCTATATTTTGTTTTAAACTTTTAAAGACATTTATCCAATTAGAGAGATCGATATTATAATTCGGCAATTTTATGTTATCATAAATCCCTTCATGTTTATGGATTCTAAATATATACTTATCATTATTATTAAACCTTATATCAAGTATCTTGTTAATAGGAATGATTCGAAAGCCATCAATATCGAAATCATTTGTTTCTTGTATTAAAATGAAATCATTACTATAATTAAGAATATATCCTGTCATAATAGTTGCAAAATCATCTTTTAAACCTGTAGTAATTCTGCAGTACTTTTTAGTTTTACAATGAAACTCTATTTTTTCTAAAATGTTCATTTGATTTTATTAATAAGAGCTTCTAATTCTTCAATATGTTTTAATCCAGGC
>TARA_R110002111_G_scaffold209950_1_pt1 | contig 21732 bp, 14 predicted proteins | sample TARA_R110002111 | Tara Oceans TARA_R110002111 (sample SAMEA4397363) | marine metagenome | biome: Polar Biome; feature: [ZZZ] marine water layer (ENVO:01000295); material: water (ENVO:00002006), including particulate matter (ENVO:01000060) such as... | depth 199 m | reverse complement strand
CAAGCCAAAGCTTGACGGAATTTGATAAGCAAGAGGGTAACACGCTAAAGCGATGTTACTTAATTCATTTGCTTCGCAAAGCCTATAAATAAAGGGTTTTGAATGATTTTAAATTTGGATCATTTTTGAGTTTTTACTAAAAAATGCTGTGAGCCTAATAAAACCAATAATTTTTTTACTAAAAAATGGATAAAGGACATGAAAAAGAAGCGTTTGTGACTATTAAGATAAAAGCCACAACCGCTCATAAATTTAGAACATTCTGCAAGAACAATGCAGCATCTCAATCTATGAGTTTACATCAAATGATACAGTTTTTTGAGATCAATGGAATAGCGCCCACAGATGATTTGGCAGATTCCATTACCAAGTTGGAAAGGAAAATAAACAAAAGAACCAATGCTATAATTGCCATCATCAAGGACATTGAAAAAAATCAGACCAAACCAACTACAGCCATGTTACTATCCCTGTTTGAAGAAAAAGTAAAACAGGAAAAACCTAAACTTGTGGAAGTGAAGTTTGCAAAGATACAAACCGATAAAGAACCTATAGAGGTTACCGTCCCTAAAATTCGATATGAACGTTTAGAGGATAATATGAAATTGGTAAAAAAAGATTTTATTTATGTATTGGATAGGGTCAAGGTTGTGAAAAGCAGATTCGGTAAGGATTATCTAAAATTAGAACTTACAGAGGGTGAACTTGTAAAATTTAGAAGAAGCATGAATAATTCTTAAATGAGGCATATATCCATTCTTAAATAGTGGATTGGTTGATGTCTGATTTTCTAAATGAAAACGTAACGTCGCTTTAGCTCGTTACCCTCTTGCTATTCCAAACCTTAGTTTTCAGAGGCACTTTTCATAGAGTTTTTTTATGATATAAAACATTTTTAATTAGTAATTCCATATCGAGGGAAGACTCTCAATAATTGTGAAAAATAATTAATCAATAAAACAAAGATTGTTTGTGACCCCTCCAGTAGCTTATTATTTTACACTTCTATATAACTGTGTACATCTGTATGCACATTTTCTGGGTGTCTTTGTTTTATAAATGTATTTGTATAATGCTTCAAACATGTAGATATTCAAGAGCATATTTGAGAGTGACCTTGGTTTAGTAGATGAGTTTCAACTCAAGTTTGAAATATAAGTCACTCTAATGTTAATACTTTTCAAACGCCCATAAAAATTGAGTTGTGCTTATAGATTTAGTTGTTTGAAAAAAATTATTCAAGAATATTACTATTCAGAATTCGTTAAAAATAATTTAAATCAATAGAAAGAATGTTGACTAAATGTTGGTTAGTTTATGTTATGTAACATTAAATCATATCTAATTTCAATGATAACTTACAATTGTAATATGCTAATAGTAGAATACTATTTGTTACTGATTGAATGGTTTTTAAAAGACTAATTTAAAAAATTCATATAATCTTTTCGCATTTTATGAATTGTTTCTTTTATAACTTTTTTATTTACAGAGCTATATCCCATTACTAATCCGTTTTCATTACTAATGCCAGTAAAATAATTAGAAAATGGATGAGCAATTATACCATTATTCCTAAAATGAGTTGAAACTGCTACATCATTAGTTTTGGGGTTAAGTTTTCCAATAAAATGTAAACCCGTATTACTTGAGTTTATTGATATTTCTTCTCCAAAAGTATTTTCAAATTGCTCCAAAAAAAACTGTTTACGTTCAATAGTAACTTCAATTACTTTCCTTAGATGTTTATTTAAATAATCTTTTTCAATAAAATCACTTAAAATACTTTGTAAAGAAGGGGAAACAAAACGGCTAGATTGCTCGTACAAACCAATAATGGTGTCAAGAAGATAATGTGGAACAATCATATAACCTATGCGGATTGATGGGTGTAGTAGCTTATTAAAAGTTCCTAAATAAACGGTACGTTGCTGTTTATCTAAACTAAAAATTGATGATACTGGTGCTTCCCAGTTACTAAATTCATGATCATAATCGTCCTCAATTATTATAGAGCCTTTTTTAGTTACCCAATTTAAAAGTTCTATTCTTCTGTTAGAACTCATCTTAACTCCTGTTGGATATTGATTGGAAGGCGTAGTATAAATCAATTTTGGTTTTTTACATTTTACATTTTTAATCATTAGACCTTCTTTATCAATATCTGCGGAATGAATATTTGCTTTTAAACTATTAAACAAATTATATGCATGAGGGTAGGTAGGATTCTCTATTACTACTTCATCATGTTTGTCAATTAAGGCATCACTAATTAATGATAGAGAATGTAAAGAACCTGTTGTTATTATAATTTGATCTGACTGACATTCTATGTTTCTATATAATTTTAAATAATTTGAAATATTATCTCTTAAAGACTTTAGCCCAATAGTATTTGAATACGATAATTGAGATGATTTAACACTTCTCCAATAGTTGTTAGTTATTTTTTTCCATTGCTGAACAGGAAATATATCTAAAGGGGGTAATCCTGGTCTAAAAGCAATGCCTACATCAGATCTATTATTAATAATTTGTAAGCCTTTTTTAAATGAAGTACCTCTTTTTGATATTTTAGGGTACTTTCCTATTTCAATTTGTGTGTTTAAATTATATTGAACTTTTTTATTTTTTGAAGCTGCAATGTAATATCCCGAGCCTGGAATAGATTTTACATATTTTTCTAAAACTAATAAATCGTAAGCTTTTAGTATAGTACTTCGCGAAACTTCTAAATCTTTAGCCAAAATACGAGAAGGCGGAAGTTTTATGTTTTCATTCAAAGCCTTAGTAATTATGGCCTCTTTTAAAGCATTATACAAATTAATATAGATGTTTTTGTAAGCATCTTTATGTGCAAAGCCATGATTTTTTAATATGCTTTTTATGTTGAAATGCATGATTGGTATGCTCTATATTTTTAAATTGGTATGTGCAATGTACTATAATATTGAGTTAATTTTATATATTCTTTAACATATTTAGATGTAATAAATGCGACGAAAATTATTTTTTGTTTTCAGTTTTATATTATTTGTGGCTTGTTCAACTGTTAAGCCTGTAAGTTTTGAAACTCCTGTAGATACCACAACAAAACTGATTGCGCTTCAAACAAAACAAACCTTTCAATTAAATGATAGCGGTATTTTTGCTAGCAATGAATTTGACGGCGCACGCTTAAACGGATTTGAAAAATTGAATGATTCTACGGCACTAGTATTAATTTCTCCAGAAAATTCACCAATAAATAATAGCGCATATTATGCTTTTAAGACGTGGTCTAACACCGCGAAACCTTTCTATTTTACTTTTAAATATCCAAAAGGCTATAAGCACAGATACATTCCGAAATTAAAAATTAATAATAATTGGACTCTAATTGATGACAATCAAGTTTTTAAAAGCGACTCCATAATAACTGTTAAATTAAATTTAACAAAAAAGCCTATAATGGTTGCAGCACAAGAAATTCAATCTTCAAAAGATGTTGAAAACTGGTATACTAATCTTATAAAAGGAAAAGAAAACAGAGTTACTCTTAAAAATTTTGGAAAAACACCCTTAGGAAAAAATTTACCTGTTTTAGATATAAGTATAGGAGACACCAAAGGGAAAGATGTTATCGTATTATTAACAAGGCAGCATCCTCCAGAAGTTACTGGTTTTTATGCGTATCAGCACTTTTTAGAAACCATTTTAAATGACTCTGAATTATCTAAGGCATTTTTAACTAAATACTATGTATTGGCATTTCCTATAATGAATCCAGATGGTGTCGATTTAGGGCATTGGAGACATAATTTTCATGGTGTAGATACCAATAGAGATTGGTCTGTTTATAATCAACCTGAAATTAAGCAAACGGTAAAGTATATTACAAAAACTCTTAAAAAGAATCATTCAAAAATTATTCTTGGTTTAGATTTTCACTCAACTTACAAAGATGTATTTTATACTAATGAAATTAGAAAAGAAACAACATTACCAAACTTTATAGATGATTGGTTTGCAGCATTAGAGGCTAACATTCCAAACTACAAGGTAAATGAAGCTTCAGGGAATAGCACAAAACCGGTATCAAAAGGATGGATGTTATACGGACATAATGCTGTTGGTATTACTTATGAAATTGGTGATGCTACACCAAGAGATAAAATAAAAATAATTGGTAAAGTAACCGCCGAAGAAATGATGAAAATTTTAACTAAATAATGAAGAATTTTTTACTATTTTAAACAATAATTAATCCTAATTATATACTCTTATTATGAAAAAACTTTACTTTTTATTATTTTTTTTAGCAACATATACCATGTCTGCTCAATTAGTTTTTAACGAAGCATTGTACGATCCTGCTACTTCAACAGCAACTGGCGGTAATGGAGATGCTAATGGAGATGGTGCAACAAGTTCTAGTAACGACGAGTTTTTAGAATTTGTAAATACTGGAGCTACCCCTTTAGATATTGGTGGCTTCAAAATTTACGATGCCACTAACTTTGCGCTTCTTCCAGGTACAGACACACCAAGACATGAAGTGCCAGCGAGCACTATTATACCAGCAGGAGGTATTTACGTAGTATTTGGTGGAGGAGATGCCTCTGCAATAGATGGGATAACAAATGTTACGGCTCATACAGCTTCTTCAGGAAGTTTAAGCATGACAAATACCAATGAAGTTATGACAGTTACAGATTCAGGAGGCACTGTACTTATTACTTTAGATAGTTCAACTTTGTCATCTCAAACTCGAAACTCATCTCTTGGAAGAAACCCAAGTACTTCTGGTGATTTCACTAGTCATCAAAACATTGATGGAAAAAGACATTCACCAGGGGAATTACAAACAGCAATTACTAATACTTTTTCTTTGGTTCTAAACGAAATTCATGCAGACCCGGATGATACAAGTGGAGATGCAAATGGAGATGCAAATATAAATGCATTAGAAGATCAATTTTTAGAATTCTTCAATAATTCAGGTGGTGATATAGATATTACTGGTTACAAGTTTTATGATTTTTCTGCTTATAGTAATAATACTCAAACCCCAGATCACGTGGCTCCAACGACAGTTATTACTGATAATGAAGCATTTGTTATTTTTGGTGGAGGTACTCCAACTGGTTCTTTTGGAACTGCTACTGTACAAACAGCATCAGCAGGTAGTCTTGATTTATCTCCGGCAGGCCCTGACACAATATTTGTTACTGACGGCTCTGATAATCTCGTTTTTATTTTTGAATACTTGGCAACAGGTGTAAACTTGGAAAATAATGAATCAGCAACTAGAAGTCCAGATGTAACAGGTGGTTTTTCTTTACACACTTCTGTTGGTACTGGTTTAAGATATTCACCAGGTCTAAAAATAGATGGTACAACTTTATCAAACGAATCATTTGAAGCTTTAGGTTTTAAAATGTACCCTAACCCTGTAAAAGATGGTTTGGTACATATAAAGTCTAAAACTCTTATAGATAAAAATATAGAATTATTTGATGTTAATGGACGAAGCATTCTTCAAACCAAATTGAAATCAGATGTTTTAGATGTAAGTGTTGTAAAAAGTGGATTTTATGTACTTAAAGTTTCTACAGAAGATCGTTCTGCTACATCAAAATTGATAATTAAGTAATTATATTATCTTTCAATAATTTAAAATTAACTAGTAACTAAATTTATATGATGAGTAAAAAACTAATTTTTTCAGTCTGTATGGCATTCTTGCTATGTGGTTTTACGTTTGCTCAAAAAACTATTACAGGTGCGGTTGTCGATGGCAATAACATTCCTTTACCAGGGGTTAATGTCATTGTAAAAGGAACTACCACAGGAACAGCAACAGATTTTGACGGTAACTATAGTTTAAATGTTGAAAATGATTCAGCGATTATAGAAATAAGCTATGTGGGGTATAAAACTGTTGAGGTGACGGTAGGTAATCAAACAATAATTAATATAACGTTACAAGAAGATTCAGAAGCCTTAGACGAGGTTATTATTACAGCACAGGGTATTAGGAAGTCTAAAAAGGCATTAGGATATGCCATTACAAAATTAGACTCTGAAGAAATTGAACAACGTCCTGAAGCTAGTTTAGCTAAAACTTTGCAAGGAAAAATTGCAGGGGTTAGTATTGGAACAACATCAGGGCAAAGTGGTTCTGCTTCTAGTATCAGCATTAGAGGATCTGTTTCCATTAATCAATCAAATAGCCCTTTAATTGTGGTAAACAATGTCCCTTTTAATGGTTCATTGTCCGACATAGACCCTAATAACATTGTAAGTTTAAATGTTTTAAAAGGTTTAAATGCAGCAGTATTGTATGGTAGTGAAGGTAGGAATGGTGTTATTCTTATTCAAACTAAAAGTGGAAATACGGCTTTAGGTGAAAGTAGAACAACAGCATCTTTTTCAACAACTACTTATGTAAATGTAGCGTCACAGTTGCCTGATTTTCAAAACACTTACGGACAAGGGCAGGCAGGTAGTTTTATACCAACTTTCTTATCTGTTTGGGGGCCAGAGTTTTCGTCTGTAGACGAAGTCTCGCATCCGTATGCAAGTTTAGGTAGTGTTTTTCCAGAGTTTGACGGAGCTACTGTGCCTTACACCGCTAAACCTGATAATGTTAAAAACTTTTTTAATTTAGGCATAGGAAAAATTTATTCAATGAATGTTTCAACATCAACTGACAAACTAGGTTTTAATGTATCAGTTGGGTACACAGATGAAGAAGGTGTTGTTGATAATAATGATTTAAAACGATTTAATATTAGTGTTGGCGGAAATGCTCAAGTAACAGATAAATTAAGCATTTCTAGTACCCTTAATTATTCTACACGTAAAATAAATTTTGTTTTATCTGAGGAAAGCACTAATAGAATTTATTATTTGCCTAGAAATATTGATCTTACAGAGTTACCTTATCAAAACCCTTTAACTGGCGAGTCTGTTTATTATAGAAACGACAATAACCCGTTATGGATTATTAATAACGCTGGTATAAATAATGATATAGTTCGTGTTTTTGGAACATTTAACGCAAACTACAAATTTAATGATAAGTTAAACTTAACTTATAGAGTGGGTTATGGTAGTGAGCAATTTGATCGATTTAGCTATTCTAATAAAGGAGGCTTTAATGGAGCTTTTTTAAATGGTTATTTAAATATTGATGCTTTAAAAGAAGTTGAAGTAGATCAGACTCTTATGGTTAGTTTTAATAAAGATTTAACTGGAGATTTGAATTTTGAAGCCCAGATAGGAGCCAATTCTAAATTAACTACAAATAAGTCATTTACGTCAGATTTTGACCAACAAATCGCTTATGGCTTTTTAAGACCAGATAATTATGCTGCATTAAGTGATTCCAATTATTTCAAGGCTAGAACCAATATAGCAGGTGTTTTTGGTCAATTTCAATTTGGTTATAAAAATTATTTATATGCCACCGTATCTGGAAGAAATGATTGGGGTAGTACTGTAGAAGCGGACAATCAATCCATATTTTACCCAGGAACATCAGTGTCTTTTATACCAACATCTGCTTTTGAATTTGGAGGTGATGTTATTAACTATTTAAAATTTAGAGCAGCTTATGCTACATCATCTGGATTCCCTGGTAGATTTAGAACAAGAAATGAACTTATAATAGATGCGTTGAGGTTTGCAGCCGATGATGGATCATTTCCTGTAACTAACAGATTTTCAAATGTATTTGGTAATCCAGATTTAACCCCTGAATTACATAGAGAGTTTGAAATAGGTATTGAAACTAAATTATTTAATAACCGTGTAAGTTTAGAAGCATCGCTTTACAAAAGAATTTCTGAAGATCAAATAGTACAATCTGAGCTATCGCCTTCTACAGGTTTTAGTACTAAGTTTGTAAACATAGGTAGAATAGATAATAAAGGTATTGAAGTAGATTTAGGAATTAAGATTATAAAAAATGACAACTTTAAATGGAATTTGAGAAACATTTTTACTGCGGATGAATCTTTAGTTGTTGAAACATTAGCTGGGTCTAGAATACCTTTAATCGCTGATAGATTTGCGGTTGAAGGATACCCTTATGGTGCTATTGTTGGTGATTATGCTCTAAGAGATGAAGAGGGTAATTTGCTTATTAGCGGTAATGGAGGTAGCACTAGAGTTGGTGAAGTTATTGCAAGCTCCGATGTAGGATTGCGAACTGAAGTGATAGGTGATCCTAATCCAGATTGGAAAATAACAACAATTAATAGTTTAAGTTACAAGAATTTTAATTTTTCAGCCCAGATTGAATATACTCATGGTGGTGATATTTCATCTAGAGCCGTAGAAGATTTATTAGAACGTGGTGTTACCAGAGATACAGAAAACAGAAATGGATCATTTGTCATCCCTGGTTTTTTAGCTGATGATGATACAGGCGAGATTTTATTAGATCCAAACGGCAATAAAATTCCAAACACTATTCAAATGAATGGTTTAAGAACTGTATTTTCTAACTATTATAACTCAAACGACTTAAGTATGTGGGATGCATCGGTATTCCGTATTAGAGAAATTGCTTTGGGATATACATTAAGCAGGAAAAAAGGAGGGAAATTACCATTTGAAAAAATAGATATTACCCTAACAGGAAGAAACTTATGGTATATAGCACCTAACTTTCCTAAATATGTAAACTTCGATCCAGAAAGTGATAGAGGGTTGGGTAGAAATACAATACCAACAAATAAACGATTTGCTTTAGGTGTATCATTAACGTTTTAATTAAAAAGTAAAGAGAAAATGAAAAATATATATAAATACATTTGCCTAAGCATAGTAAGTTCTAGTTTCTTTTTAGGGTGCGAAGTAACCGATTTTGATTTACAACAAAATCCTAATAACCTAAGTCCTGAAAGTGCAAATGCAGAATACCTGTTAAACGAAGTTCAGTTTTTGTTTCAAGATATTATGGGAGACATGGTTCTAAATACGGATGATATTATGCGCTATGAAGCATTAACTGATTCGTATGGACAAGAGATTACCGTGACACTTTTAAACTTAGAATGGACACGGTTTTATCAAGTACTTAATCTTTCAAGCACAATTGAAGATCTTGCTGAATCAGATTCAAAATTTCTATATCATAAAGCAATAAGTAAACTTTTAACGGGTTATCTTACAATAACTTTTGTAGATTATGTTGGACCTATACCTTATAGTCAAGCACTTAAACCTAATGAGTTTCCTAACCCTGTGCCAGATTCAGGAGTAGATTTATACAAAATTGTACTTGACAATATTAATCAAGCTATAGAAGATATAAATGCAGCTACATTTGATGTTTCTACTGACCTATTTTATGACAGCGATAAGAGCAAATGGATAGCATTTGCTAATTCATTAAAATTAAGACTTTTAATACAAACCAGATTAGCGAGTGATGATATTGGTATTAGTAATTTAAATAGTGAAATTAATACACTATTAGCCTCAGATATAATAGATAGTGCCTCTGAAGATTTTGTTTATAGATTTTCTGATGTAGAGGAGCCTGAAAGCAGACACCCTTATTACATTAGAGGCTATATTAGTGATTTTGATCAATACATTGGTAATTATTTCATGTGGATGCTAAAAAACTCTAAAAACGTTAGAGACCCTAGAATACGTTATTATATATATCGTCAATCGAATATTGATCCGTTTAGCGGCCCCCCATATTTAGCTTGTCAAGGAGACCCTGCAGTAGATTTTTGTTATTTAGGCGAACAATATTGGGGCTTAGACCATGGAGAAGACAGAACAGGTCGTGGTGATAACGAATTTAGGAGTGTTTATGGAGTTTATCCGGCAGGTGGTGCATTTGATGAAGATCAATTTACTGTCGCCAGAGATACTGATAACTTAGGAGGCAAAGGTATTTTGCCAATACTTACATCATCATATATTAAATTTTTAACTGCAGAAGCTGCATTGATGTTAGGAACTAATGGTGACCCAGCTACTTTATTAGAAGAAGCCATAAGAGCATCTATGAGTAAAGTGTTAAATTTTGGTGATGTCACTTCATCTTTCGAACCAACATCCAATGATGTTGATAATTATATAACCGAAGTAATAACCAATTACAATAGCGCAGCAAGTGATGCGGAACGATTGGATATCATAATTACTGAATATTATTTAGCTTCTTATGGGAATTCAGTTGAAGCTTACAATGCCTATAGAAGAACAGGATACCCATCTAATATACAAATTCCTATTAATGACGATAATCCAACATTCCCAAGGAGTTTTCCATATCCAGACGATGCTGTAGATGTTAATACATCTCTAACACAAAAAGCAAATACCGATAAAGTGTTTTGGGACAAAAACCCTGATGGATTTATAAAATAAAAAAATACAGTTATGAAACATATATATAAATACTTATTTTGTTTAGTTCTAGTACTTGGTTGTACAGACGACAATAATTTATTAGAAGATATTGCTGAACGAGGTGGCTTTATTCAATTTAAAGACGTACCAACAACATTAGACATTAACATACTTGAATTAGATACCGCAGCTATATCTGAACCGTTGATTGACCCTAATAATAACGCTACAAGTTATTCTTTAACTTTATATTTTGATGGAACAGTTGTAAACGATTTTATTGTAATTCGCTCATTCCCTACAAATTTAGAGTTATCAGTAAGTGATTTTACAAGTGCTCTCGGTATTACTAATGACGATATTGAGTTAGATACCAAATTTACTTTAGTTGCAACCGTTGTAACACCTACTGGCACATATTCTGGTTTTAGCCCAAGTTATGATAGTAATAATGTGAACCAAGGAGGAGACACTACGGTTCGGTTAAAATCGGCTGGATATAGAGATGCAATTGAATTTGATGTCACCTTTTTTCAGCCACCAGCGAAAACTATTAGAATGACTTCTTTCGAAGAAGTAGCTATAGGAGCTGTTACTGATACATACGATCGTAACGGAGGAAATGATGAAAACGGAGATTTATTAAATGGCGCAATGCCTCCGTTTGTAGATTATACAGCAGTTGGTACATCAGCTAGTAACGAGATTGGTTTTAATACAGAGTATTTTGCTGTACCAGATATTAGCACAAGTGGTTTAGGTTTTATAAGAGAGCGTATTGGAGTTTACAGCATGTTAGAAGACTATGACGCATATCCAGATGGCTCACAAGGGTTTCATATAGAAGATCTAGATGGAGGTCTTAGAATCACCTTTGATACTGTAGAAGTACCTACAGGACAAACCGATTCTGGTATTTCATTTCAAGTCTTTTTTGGCGATACGTCATGGGAATCAAAAGATGGTATTAATGCCTTTGTAAACATTTCCACAGACTCTGGAAATGAAGTTATTGAAATGGTTAATATTTTTGATGATGATGTTGAAGCTGTAGCTGGTGTTTGGAATACCTATAATACAGGTTTTATGAAAAATGTTCGTTCATATCAGTTAGTAATTGAGGCATCTTCAGGTGCAACTCCAGAATCTTTCGATATTGACAATATTATTGTTTACGAACCAAAGAGCTAGTCACTTGTTATAATTATTATTAAAAAGAGGTTGCTGAAACACTTTAAACAACCTCTTTAAAAACTAAAGCATGAATACAATTTTACAAATAGGGTTTGGTCCTTTAGGGATTCAGACTGCAAAATATATTGCCCAAAAAGAAACGGTAAAAACGGTTGCTGTTGTAGATGTAAACCTTGATTTAAAAGGGAAATTATTAAACACTATCGATTCTGAATTATCTAAAAATATTACTATTTCCGAAAGTGTCGAAGTTGCCATAAAAAACCTTAATTATAAACCAGATGTTGCTATTATTACAACAGTTTCTAGTTTAGAAAAATTGATTCCGCAAGTAGAACAAGTTGCTAAATATGGTATTCCAATAATTTCAACATGCGAAGAATTATCATACCCTTGGGAACTACAACCAGAGCTAAGTAAAAGATTAGATGCTATTTGTAAAACCCATAATATTGCTTGTTTAGGCACAGGAGTAAATCCTGGGTTTTTAATGGATTATTTGCCATCGGTTATGAGTTCTGTTTGCAAAAACATAGAGCATGTAACTGTAGAACGCATACAAGACGCTACGCCTAGGCGTATTCCTTTTCAACAAAAAATAGGTGCTGGTTTAAACTTAGAGGCTTTTAAAAAGAAAGAACGTGAAGGCACTTTACGACACGTTGGTTTACAAGAATCTGTTTATCTTTTAGCCAATAGCCTTGGTTTAAATTTAGATAGTGTAACCGAAAGTTTAGAACCTGTTATTGCTAAAAAAGAAGTTAGCTCTGAAGCTATAAAAGTTAAAAAAGGGGATGCCCGTGGCGTTGAACAATTTGCATATGGTTATGTAAATGGCAACTGCAAAGTAAAGCTGCATTTTAAAGCTGCTATAGGGGAAGAACGGTCGTACGATAAAATTACAATTAAAGGCACGCCATCCTTTTCTTCGGAAATTGATGGAGGTCTTAATGGAGATATCGCTACTTGTGCTATAACAATTAACTGTATTAAATCAGTGCTAAAAGGGCCTGCTGGTTTACAGACCATGGCAGATATAAGCGTACCAGGGTTTATAAATTAAACATATTTGAGATTAATTATGGGTAATATTTAAAATGAAACAACTAAATCTTATATCATTATTACTATTAATAATCATACTTTTTTCTTGTTCAAAAGAGAAGAAAATGGACGGTGTTTATTTTGAAAAATCTTTTGCAGGAGCTAGATTAGATAGTGTTGTAAATTTAGGTGACAATGAATATTTAACCTACATTTCACCGGCTTTTGAACCCGTAAATCCAAGTGCTTATTTTGCATTTACTGTAACTTCAAAATCAGAAAAAGATATTGAAATACAATTAAATTATGGCAAGCACAAGCATCGTTATATTCCAAAATTAAGCACTAATAGACAGTCTTGGAAAAAGATTGATCCAAACAATATTTCGGTTGACACTTTGAACGGAACAGCAAAAATTAAACTAAAAGTATCACCTCAAAAAATATATGTTGCTGCTCAAGAGATTGAAACCACAGAAGACACTTACCGGTGGGTAGATAGTTTAATAAAAATCCATCCAGAATTAAACAAAATTGTTGCTGGAAAAACTACACTAAACAACAATAATTATTGTTTAGAACTGGAAAAAGAAAATACTAAAAATGCCATAGTATTAATTGCCAGACAACATCCGCAAGAAATTCCTGGTGGCACCATTGGTTTTAAAGCCTTTTATGAAACACTGTTATCTGATACAAACATCGCCAAAAACTTCAGAGAACACTTCAATATTTATTCATTTCCATTATTCAATCCAGATGGAGCAGATATGGGAAACTGGAGACACAATGCAAAAGGTGTTGATCTAAATAGAGACTGGAAAGATTTTACACAACCAGAAACAAAAATGGCAAAAACATATTTTGAAAATAAAATAAAACAAGGAAACAAGCTTCGTTTCGCAATAGATTTTCATACCTCTTATTCTGGACCATATTTATTGGTTTTAGATTCTTTAAATCAAACCAAATCTAAATATATAACTTCAGATTGGATTAGAAACATAGAAACTAATTCGCATTTTAAAGTGCAAGACAGAAAACGAAGTCAAAAGCTACCATACTGCTATAATTATTTCTACAATCAGTTTGGATGTGAAGCTGTGACTTATGAAGATGGTGATGAAGTAGATAGAATAATAATTAAACTAAAAGCAAAAGTATACGCTACAGAATTAATGAAAATTCTAATTAATAAAATTGAAACCAATGCGTTTGAAAACTAATGTTATATTTTGCTTAGTTATAATATTAATTTTTTCCTGCTCGAAAGAAAAAATTGAGGCAGATATTCTTATAACAAATGGAATCGTTTACAACGGAACAGATAAAACTCCAAGCAGTGTTTCTATGGCCATAAAAGATGATAGAATTATTTTTATTGGCGATTTTAGTTCTGTGAATATTTTGGCAAAAAAAACTATTGATGCCAAAGGATTAATTGTGTCGCCAGGGTTTATCGACCCTCATACGCACGCCGATAGAGATTTACAAAAGCCTGAAAAAGCTCATAACAACCCGTTTCTATTTCAAGGTATAACAACCGTTATTGTTGGGAATGATGGCGATAGTTTTTTTCCAACATCAAAATATAAAGAAAAATACGAAACTCATGGTATTGGAACAAATGCCGTTTTACTTGTAGGTCATGGTACTGTGCGAAATCAAGTAATGGGCACAAGTGATAGAAAAGCGAATGAAGATGAAATAACTAAAATGCAAGCTCTTGTTCAGCAAGAAATGGATGCAGGTGCTCTTGGTATATCTACAGGTTTGTTTTACGCTCCAGGTAGTTATTCCAATACCGAAGAAGTTATTGCATTAGCAAAAACAGTTTCAAAAAACAATGGTATTTACGACACACATTTACGTGATGAAAGCTCCTATACCGTTGGATTAATTCCTGCTATCGAAGAAGCTATAGAAATTGGAAGACAGGCTAAATTACCTATTCATATATCGCATATTAAATGTTTAGGAGTCGATGTTTGGGAACAAAGTAAGGACATAATAATGCTTATTGAAAAAGCACAAGAAGAGGGTGTTGATGTTACTGCTAATCAATATCCGTATGATGCTTCGGCAACAGGACTAAAAGCCGCTGTTGTACCTCGTTGGGCAGAAAGTGGTGGTAAAGATTCTTTGTTTTTTCGATACAATAATCCTAAGCTAAAACAACAAATTTTAGAAGAAACTAAAAAGAATATCTTCCGTCGTGGTGGTGCAGAAAAGCTCTTAATTGTAAAAGCAGTAGACTCTTCTTTTGTTGGAAAAGATTTACTGGAAATCTCTCGGTTTTTAAACTTATCACCAGAAATTGCTGTTTATGACGTTCTAAAAACAGGTTATGTTAGAGTGGCTTCTTTCAATATGAACGAAGTAGATATTCATAATTTCATGAAGCAAGATTGGGTGGTAACTGGATCTGACGGAAATACAGGACACCCTCGTAAATATGGCTCTTTTCCACGGAAGTATCATAAATATGTTAAACAAGGGAAGGTTATTGATGTAGCTACATTTATTAACGGAAGTACCTCAAAAACAGCAGACATTTTCAAAATTCCAAAAAGAGGGCGATTACAAGAAGGGTATTATGCCGATATCATCATTTTTAACCCAGAAACTTTCAAAGACGTAGCCGATTACAAGGATTCTTTTCAATTTGCAGAAGGCTTAGAGTGTAGTATTATAAATGGAAAACTATCTGTTGAAAACGGAAAGTTTACAGGTCAATTAAACGGAAAAGTTTTAAGAAAATAAAACATTATGAAAAAAGTAAATCTAATAATTGTTTTTTTAGTCTTATCAATAATCAGCTGCAAGAAATACGAAAAGAAACAAGACGTTCCACAACCAGAAACTAAAACCGATATTGTTTCAATAATTATAGAAGATAAAAACAGCTTTTATCATATCGATTTTAGTAACTATCCAAACGGAAATAAAAATTTACCAATTGGAGTTTTCGATTCTGGTACAGGTGGTTTAACTGTTTTAAAAGCTATTGTTAATTATGACGAAAATAATAACGAAAGCTACGCAAAGGGCGGTGATGGTGAGATAGATTTTAATAAAGAAGCCTTTATCTATTTAGGGGATCAGGCCAATATGCCTTACGGGAATTATGCGAAAGAAAATAAAGTTGATTTATTAAACGAGCATATTATAAAAGATGTTCAGTTTTTAATGAGTAACAAGTATTATTCTGATGCTTCTAATGCTTCGGTTAATACGGATAAACAACCTGTAAAAGCATTGGTTATTGCTTGTAATACAGCAACTGCTTACGGAAAAGGACATATTGAAGAATTCTTAAAAAAAGCCAATTCAAACTTAAAAGTTATTGGTGTTATTGATGCTGGTGTTAGAGGCGCTTTAACAAGCTTAGAAAAAGACGAAGATGCTATTGTTGGAGTTTTAGCAACTGTAGGAACAGTGGCTTCTAAAGGGTATAACAAAACTTTATTAAAATTTAAAGAAGAGTTAGGTTATACTGGCAATATCGAGGTGTTTTCGCAAGGCGGTATTGGTATTGCTGAAGCAGTAGATGAAGACCCTATTTACTTTGATAAAAATCTAAAAAAACCAAGAGACGATTATAAAGGTCCAAGTTTAGATGGTGATGTAAAGATAGACAGAACACTTTTCGATATTTATAATTTTGATTTTGATAATAGTAAAATGCTTTGTGATAGCGAAAAGGCAGATGAATTCTCAATACTTCAAATTAATGATGCCAAAAATTATATACGTTATCATTTAGTGACTTTAATGGAGCAGATCCGTCAGTCTAAAACTAATAACAAGTTAAAGTCAATTATTTTGGGCTGTACTCATTATCCATATATGATTGAAGAAATTAATTTCATCTTAAAAGAATTATATCAATATAAAGGGAAAGACAGGAAATATTTATACCGTGATTTTATGGTAGAAAACATTCAGCTAATTGACCCCGCTATAAATACAGCCAAAGAATTACACGAGTATTTAAATGAAGAAGCATTATTTAACCCTAGTGGTAATATTAAAGACAGTGAGTTTTATATTAGTGTTGTCAATAAAGCGAATACAAATAATAAAATTGATGTAGATGGTCGTTTTCCTTATTATTATAAATATGGTAGAACTGCTCACGAAATTCAAGAATATGTAAAGGTTGTGCCGTTTAGTAGAGATAATATTTCATACGATATTTTAACACGCTTTCAAGAACAAATTCCTAATGTGTATCAACTGATGCAAAATTTTAATAAGAAAAATGATAAAACAAAATCATTGAAGGAGGAAAGTAAAATTTAATTCTAAAAAACATGAAGATTTATAAGTATTTAATTGTATTATGTTTCATCATAAATTCTAGTTGCTCTAGTGGAGGAGGTTCAGATGATTCGCTAACACCAACTGAAGATATAACAGCACCATCTGTACCAATTAATCTTGCTGAATCTAATATAACAACAACGTCTATAGATTTAAGTTGGACTGCTTCTACGGATAATGTTGGTGTTAAAAATTATAGTATTTATAAAGATGGTGAGGCTTTAGTAACAATATCTTCTACAACACATTCGGCGAGTGGATTAATAGCCAATACAGCCTATGCATTTAAAGTAAAGGCAAGAGATGCGGCAGGAAATGAATCTGGATTTAGTAACGTTGTTAACGTTAAAACAGAAGATAATACAGCAACTTTAGTTACTACTTCTGGAAATATTGAAACTTATTTAGGAGTATTTATTGATGGGACTCCTGGTGATTCAGGAAATAATTATGTAGTTCCAACAACAAATCAATTAAATACTTGGAGTTTAGTAATTGATGCACTTTTATTCGAAAATATTAATGAAGCAGTTTTAAAATCTTCTGAATTTAATTATCAAATAAATGAGTTTACTGATACTTCATTAACACCAAATCAAATATTTTATATTTTAGAAGAAAAAAGCAACAAATCTAACTATTGGGGAACTTATGTGTTTAGTAAAACGCCGACCATAAGTAACCTTATTATCCAAGCACCACATATAAAAAACGATACAAATACAGGCAAGCAAGCAGTATATTGTTTTAAAAATAATGTAGCAAAAGCTGTTTTTATAAGTGGTGCGCACCGATGCAACAATAATAATTCTTCATCATGTTCTGGTACAACAACAATTTGCAATTCTGGATCTGAAGCATATCGAGTTTCAGACTTGGCTCATAATACCCAATCTGTATTTCAACAGACCACAGAAAATGTGTTTAACGCCGTTTCAAATTCTGTTTTTATTCAGCTTCATGGTTTTGGTAAACAAGCATCAGATCCTTATGTGATTATGAGTAACGGAACGCAAGTAACTCCCTCTCCAGATTATGCAACACAAATAAAAGATGCGCTTTTTACAGAAGATAATATGTTGACCTTTAAAATAGCACATATAGATACTGATTGGACAAGACTTAGAGGGTTTACAAATACACAAGGACGATTTATTAATAATTCATCAAATCCTTGTTCTACATCAGCAACTCAAACAACAGGGAGATTTATTCATATTGAACAAGAAAGAGCTAGGCTTAGGGAAAGTGCTACTGAATGGGTTAAAATGAGCAATGCACTAAAAAGTGTTTTTGATTAAATTATAAGGTATGAAAACAAAAATTTTAATATGCCTTATTGCTGTTAGCTTTATAGCTAATGCACAGACTGCTAACGGAAATATAGAAATCTACGTAGGAGATTTAATAAATAATGCTCCTGGAAGTTCTGGAAATGATTATAAGGTGCCAACTACTGTACAATTAATTACTTGGAACACTATAATTGATTTTTTATTAGCTGACAATTTGGCTAGCGCAAGAACTACTGCAAATGGTTTAAATTATCAAGTAACAGAGTTTACAGATACTACGATGTCTCCAAATCAAGTTTTTTATATTCTTGAAGAGCAAAGTCCGAAATCTAATTATTGGGGTGCTTATGTGTTTAGTAAAACCCCAAAAAGAGGTAACCTTGTTATACAGGCACCACATATTAAAAATGATACCAATACAGGAAAACAAGCAGTGTATTGTTTTAAAAATAATATGGCTAGATCTCTTTTTATAAGTGGCACACATCGATGTAATAATAGTAGTTCGTCTTCATGTTCTGGTACAACAACCATTTGCAATTCTGGGTCTGAAGCATATCGGGTCTCAGATTTAGCACACAACACGAATTCTGTCTTTCAAAAAACTACCGAAAATATGTTCACATATTTTCCAGAATCTGTTTTTATTCAACTACATGGTTTTAGTTGGAGTAGTGGAGACCCTTATGTGATTATGAGTAATGGCACTAGAGAAACGCCTGCAATAGATTACGCAACATTAATTAAAGATGCACTTTTAGTAGAAGATAATTCATTAACATTCGAATTGTCACATATAAACACGAGTTGGAATACCTTAATAGGGTTTACCAACACACAAGGAAGATTAATAAACTATTCTGTTGATAATTGTGTTTCTTCAGCGGAAGGAACAACAGGCCGATTTATTCATATAGAACAAGAATTAACAAAATTAAGAGCAAATTCCACAGCGTGGCAAAAAATGAGCAATACTTTAGCAAGTGTTTTTATTGAAGATGGTGATGGTGATGGGGTAGCAACTGGAAGCGATTCTGATGATAATGATGCTTGCGATCCGGAACCGTATTATGCAAATTGTGGTGTATGTGATGTAATAATTACTAAAGATAATTTTGATTCAGCTGATGGAACAGATTTAGGTAACTGGAATGATGGCGGGAACAATGCTTTTAAGAGTGAAATTAATAGCCTTGGTGATAAAAGCATTAGATTAAAACATGGTATTGAAACTGGAAATACAAATCCAGATGTAGACCCTCAATCTTCAATATTTACTAATTTGTTGAACCTATCTGCTTATTCTCAATTAAAAATTGAATTTTCATTTTTCCCGCCAACCACAGATGGTTATGAAAATAGCGATGATTTTCTGTTAGAAATATCAACAGATGGTGGAATCAATTATACCGTTTTTAAATCATGGGTTGCTGGAACAGATTTTAATCTAGGCTTTAGATATTTTGATTCTGTTTTAGTAACTGGTTTTACGTTTACTAGCAACACAGTAATTAGAATTAGAAGTCATGCCAATGACGACCTTGATCGAGTTTATATTGATAATATTGTAATTAAAGGTTGCAATGATAGTGGTTTGAGTACTGCTGATTTTAATTTAGAACAAACGGTTAAAATATTCCCGAACCCTTCATCTGGACAATTTACAATAAAAGGGAATGACATTCTAGAAGTTACTATTTTTAATCTTTTAGGTGAAGAAGTAAGTACTTATAAAAATACATATAATAAATCTTCACTTCCTTTAAATTTAGAAAAAGAAATTAGTGGAATTTATTTTTTGAATATTAAAACAAGCGCCAGTATTATTTCAAAAAAAGTAATTCGCTTATAAAAACTAACCAATACAAATCATAAAAATATGAAAAAGCTTGCACTACATTGGAAAATTTTATTAGGAATGCTTTTTGGCGTTGTGGTAGGAGTAATAATGACAAACTTTGATGGCGGTAAAGAGATCGTTCAAGATTGGGTAAAACCTTTTGGTAAGATATTTATAAATTCTTTAAAGCTTATTGCAATCCCGCTCATATTAGCAGCCTTAATTAAAGGAGTTTCCGATTTAAAGGATATTTCCAAACTCTCAAAAATGGGAAGCAGAACTATTGGGATATATTTAACTACTACAGTTATTGCAGTATCAATTGGGTTACTTTTAGTAAACCTTGTAAAGCCAGGGAATTCTATTTCAGAAGAGACAAGAACCGAAATGGTAGGGAATTATTCTGATAATACTTCCAAATATAAAGAGACAGCAATGGAACAAAAGAAAGCTGGGCCTCTTAAACCATTGGAAGATTTGGTGCCTGAAAATATATTTTCATCAGCTACAAGTAATAAAAATATGCTTCAGGTTATATTTTTCGCCATTTTCTTTGGTATAGGATTAATTTTAATTCCTGAAGAAAAGGGTAAAACGGTGAAACATTTTTTTGATGGATTTAATGAAATCATACTCAAAATGGTAGACTTAATAATGTTGGCTGCACCATATGGCGTTTTTGCACTATTAGCTGCTCTAGTTGTAGAGTCACCAAGTTTAGATTTATTTCAAGCTTTAGGGTGGTATTCTTTAACGGTTATATTTGGCTTAACAATAATGATTGTAATTTATACTGCATTAGTTTTTGTGTTTACTAAAAAGAAGCCAAGATTTTTCATTAATGGTATTTCTCCTGCTCAATTATTAGGATTTTCAACAAGTTCAAGTGCAGCAACTTTGCCCGTGACGATGGAACGTGTTACTGAACATTTAGGAGTAGAGGAAGAGGTTGCAAGTTTTGTCTTGCCTATTGGTGCAACAATTAATATGGATGGTACTAGTTTATATCAAGCAGTGGCTGCGGTGTTTATCGCTCAAGCTTTTGGAATGGATCTAGATTTATCTACGCAGTTAGGTATTATTGCTACTGCTACATTAGCTTCAATTGGTTCAGCAGCGGTTCCAGGAGCTGGTATGGTTATGCTAGTCGGAGTACTTGGTTATGCTGGTATTCCAGAAGCTGGTTTAGCACTCATCTTTGCTGTAGATAGACCTCTAGATATGTGCAGGACAGTAATAAATGTTACTGGAGATGCAGCTGTATCAATGTTGGTGGCTAAGTCTGTCGATAAGCTTGGAGAGCCTAAAATCAAAAATTGGGATGATAACTATGAAAAGTAATAAGATAAAGGATTAACTAGAAACAATTAATGCGATTTTAATTACCATATAATGAGTAGGTTAAGGTTGTGGTTTTTCAACTCATTCATAATATAAACAAATAGGAATTGAAACAATAAACTCATTAATATTCATATAATTTGTACCTTTATACCAATAAAGACAAACAAATTATGTTTTTAAATAGTTCTTTTTGACTTTAGTGTGCAATTAGGTGTGCATAATTACAGAAAACAGCGTAAACAACTGTTTAACAGTGTTATATAAAAGAGTGGTTAAGCCTGCCACCCCGACAAACCTAGTAATAGGTAACATCAAAACACTGTT
>TARA_R110002111_G_scaffold254461_1_pt1 | contig 21842 bp, 17 predicted proteins | sample TARA_R110002111 | Tara Oceans TARA_R110002111 (sample SAMEA4397363) | marine metagenome | biome: Polar Biome; feature: [ZZZ] marine water layer (ENVO:01000295); material: water (ENVO:00002006), including particulate matter (ENVO:01000060) such as... | depth 199 m | reverse complement strand
GGGCGGACACATGGGTCCGCCCCTACGACAACACGGGTCGGAACGGTGTCTCTGAACTCGAACGAGCACCGTCGGACAAGCCGAGCGGTGGCACACGGCGCGCTGATTCTGCCTTCAAATTGGGTGGCACTGTTGGCTTGCCAACAGTGATCAGGGAAACCCATCCAAAAAACAAACCCGTATGAGTCCGAATCAAACCAGCCACTTCAGCGTAGGGGCGGTACCTGTGTGTCCGCCCGCCTGGTGGCTACCAACTCTGTTATCCGGTGGACGGGACCAGTTAAACCGTTCGAACGTTGGCACAAACACCACCCCAACCCTGCGGGCGGACACATGGGTCCGCCCCTACGACAATGCAGGTCGGAACGGTTTCTCTAAAATCGAACGCGCACCGTCGGACAAGCCGAGCGGTGGCACACGGCAAGCCTGATCCGGTATTCGTTAGCGTATTCAAAAAACGTTTTGAGATGGAAAAATATTTCTACCACGAAAAACACGAACACACACGAAACAGTGGGTGGGCTGAATGACATTGGCTACGACCCGAAAACCATAGATTCTTACAGGCATACCCATCCAGAAAAAGATCCCGTGTGCCATCCATGAGGAAGCTTCTGTCAAGATCGTAGCGTGGATCTTTACCGTTAAACGGCTGCTACCTCTTCGCAGATGGCGGCGATCATGCCTACCAGTTTTTTGCGATCAATGGGTTTCGTAATGTGATCATTACAGCCTGCATTGATGCACTTTTCGCGGTCCCCTTCCATGGCGTTCGCCGTCAGGGAAATGATGGGGCCCGGGTAACCGTGTTCGCGAATTTTCCGGGTAGCTTCGTAACCATCCAGAACCGGCATCTGCATATCCATCAGAATGACATCATACAGCAGACCGGCGTCCATCGCTTTCACGGCGGCTTCGCGTGCCACCTCGCCATTTTCTGCGAGACTCACTTCCGCGCCGGCTTTCTTCAGAATAAAGGCGATCAGTTTTTGATTGTCAGGCCCGTCCTCGGCCAGCAGTACTTTTTTCCCTTTCAGAGAGGAATCATGAAAGGCCGGATACTCTGTCTGACCTTGCTTCTCGTCTGGAGTTGCCTGCGAACTCTCCTGCTGCAGTTCCTGAATCAGGTCAACACCTTCCAGGCTTCCCGTCTGCACGGTGGCACTGAATCGGGAGCCCTGGTTGTGTTCGCTGGTGACCGAGATGTCGCCGCCTAACATTTCAGCCAGGCGTTTGCAGATCGTCAGACCCAGCCCTGTGCCACCATATTTGCGGGTCGTGGAAGAATCGGCCTGCGTAAACGGACGGAACAGATTTAACATTTGAGACTCGGTCATGCCGATACCCTGGTCAATCACCGTAAATTGAATCCGTGGTTCCTCTCCCGGAATCTGCAGAAATTCTGTTTCCAGACGAATCGTGCCGACTTCCGTAAACTTGATGGCATTACCAATCAGGTTAATCAGAATCTGTCTGATGCGTGTCGGATCGGAAATGAATGAAGTCGGCAGCGGGAATTGAAACTCGGATTCCAGTTTCAAGCCTTTGGCTTCGGCTCTGACCTGAACCAGTTCCAAAACCTCTTCCACAATTTTCTGCGGAGAACAGGCGATCGATTCGATATCCAGTTTGCCCGCCTCAATTTTTGACAGGTCGAGAATATCGTTAATCAATTCCATCAAATGCCCGCCATTGCGTTTAATGGTATCCAGAGAATCCATAAACAGCTCAGGCATCTGACGTGACTTTGCTTCCAGCTCCAGAATTTCCGTGTACCCCAGGATGGCTGTCATGGGCGTGCGAATTTCATGGCTCATATTCGCCAGGAAAGCGCTCTTGGATTGATTGGCTGCTTCCGCCTCTTTTCTGAGTGTTTTCTGTTCGCGGAGCAACTGCAAAGCGCGAATCGCATTTCTGACGCGCGCCTTGATTTCCGAATCGGTGGCCGGCTTGGGTATGTAGTCGAAGGCCCCTTCATCAAAGGCACGGGAAATTCCTTTGCCATCATTTTGCGAGGTCACCATGATCACGGCAACCTCTTCGATTTTATAATTCGTACGGACTTCACGTAAAACAGCGAAACCATCCAGAACCGGCATTTCCACGTCTAATAAAACGATGTCAGGCTTCAGTTCATGAACCTTCTGACGCCCGTCTTCTCCGTTAACGGCGGTATACAATTCATAACCGTCCTGAGTCAGTGCGCTCGTAAGAATGCGCCTTACGACATCCGAATCATCAACAATCAGTATCTTGGATACTTGCTTATTCATCTTATTTTTTTCTGCCTGGGAATTTTTAATTTACCGCAACCGGAAAACGAGGAGTTGGATGTTGTAAAATTAGGACAGAGAACGCCCCAAGGTCCGAAAAGAATGAGTATTTCAATCAATTTTTGATCTGAACGAAAACAGCCTGTTCCGATTAATACGCTTAGACCGGTTATCCCCCAAAAAATACTGAGGGATAAGGCTCACGCAAAACAACAGGTTTTCCCACAAACACTCTAATTCGTTCAGTCGTCAGAGACCCGTAGTGCAGGGATTTCCTGGCGGAGTGTCTCCAGCACGGCATCAGATGCGTCGGTATTGCTGAGGCTTAATTCGACCAGATTCGGCGAGGAAGACAGATAAGCCACCCCGGCATCGGTCACCGCGGTATGATCCAGAATTAACACCTTGAGCTGCGGCAGCTGCGACAGCATTTTCAAACTCTGATCGGTGATCTGTGTGCCATCCAGTTCCAGAAATTCCAGGTTGCGACACTGAGACAATGCCGTCGCACTCTGATCTGTTACCTTGCAATAAGATAAACTTAAACCGAGCAAAGTCTCATTGGGTGCCCCCTGGCTCAGGTTTGCCAGCTCGGTATCTTCAAATTCAGAATCGGCAAGCCCGATGCGCGTCAGACCGCGATTCTGCAACAAAGTGGCCAGACAGGACTTTTCAATCTGGCAACCTTTGAGTGAAAGCGTGTTCAATCTGGGGAGACGCGCGATGGCAGCCGCCCGTTCCTGATTGATTAAAAGTCCTTCTAACTGCAATTCCCCCAGTTTGGGAAAATATTGAAACAATTGAAACAATTGAAACAGTTCATCCATTTCTTCCGGATTGCTATCGGGCTGATCGCGCAAATAAATGGAATACAGAGAACGCTGGTATCGTATCAACGGCGCAGGCAGAAAGAAGGGACCCGGTGTCGCCCCATAAATCCCTACGACGGGGTCCCCATGAGAGTTCCCATAATTAGCCAGCAGACCCGCATTTTGTTTTTGAAACGCAGCGACGTGGGTATGAAACCGAAATACCAGAAAAAACGAATACGCGCAGGCAGCACAGAAAAGAATCAAAGCGGCAATCAGAGTACGGCGGACGAGAACCCGTCTGTATTTTTCAGCAGAGCAAACAAGTCTGGCATCGTCGTCAGAACTCATGCAGGTTCCCCTGTCCCGTCAGCGGGCTGTCCAGCCACCGTCAACGGTCACCATACTGCCCGTCATATAACTCGAAGCAGCGCTGGCCAGGAAAATCGCCGCGCCCTGAATTTCTTCCATCCGCGCCCAGCGATTCATCGCCACCGCGCCCACGATGAATTTTTTGATTTCTTCGGTTTCCGCAAACGGTTCATTCATCGGCGTTAAGAACGGTCCCGGGCAAATGGCGTTGCAGGTGATTCCATATTCGCACAGTTCCAGGCCCAGCGCCCGCGTCATTTGCACCATCGCCCCTTTACTGGCGGTGTAAGGCGTCCGGTTGGACATGCCCACCAGTCCCAGAGTGCTGGCTAAATTAATGATCCGGCCATACTTCGCCTGTTTCATATGCGGCACGACCGACTTGGCACACAACCAGGGGCCGGTCACATTCACGTTCTGCACTTCCTGAAATTCTTCCAGCGTCAGTTCATCAATCGGGCCGCGAATATTAATTCCTGCGTTGTTGATCAGAATATCAATTTTCCCGAATTCCGAAATCGCCCGGTCCGTCATCGCGGCCACCTGCTCCGCATTCGTCACATCGGCCTGGACCCCGATGGCGCGCGTTCCATAATCTTTCTCAATCTGTGCCGCCATCGCTTCCACTTCGGCCTGATGCCGACTCGTCAGCAACACATTTGCGCCCGCGGAAGCCAGACCTTCCGCCATCGCGGCCCCTAAGCCTTTGGAACCGCCCGTAATGATGGCGACATGACCGGTTAAATCGAACAGTTTAATTCCAGGCAGCATGATGGTCCCTTCCTCTCAAATTCGTGCTCAACGGGTTGAAATCACAGAAATATGTTTTTGAAATGCAGGATCGGTTTCCGGATAGTCGCTCCGATAATGGACGCCACGACTTTCGCGCCGCTCAATCGCCGACGCAATCATGAGCTGTGAGACGAGCAGCATGTTCTGCAGCTCCCACCCGCTCAGCGTTTTGAATTCGCGATCCACCACATACCGACTCCAGAAATCGACTTTGTCTTTGGCGTTTTGCAGCGATTTTGCGTTTCTGGTAATTCCGACATCACGCCACATCAGGCTGGCTAATGAGTTCCGTAAGTCACCGCTGTTTAAATCTTCGTCCGAACGTTTCTCGGCGTCCCAGTCGGGCAGCACAGAGGCGGAATACTGATCGGGTAAACTCAACGCCGCCTCGGAGGCCCCTTTCCCGGCGGCTGCACCGAAGATCAAACCTTCCAGCAGGCTGTTGGAAGCCAGACGATTGCTGCCATGCAGTCCCGTGGACGTCACTTCGCCGGCTGCCCAGAGATGTGGCACGGAAGTCCGCGCCTGTATGTCGGTCTTCACGCCGCCAATCATGTAATGCGCACCGGGGCGAACGGGGATCTGATCTTTGGACAAATCCAGGCCGAAACTGGCACAAACGTTACTGATGTTGGGGAAACGCTCTTTGATCAACGCCGGATCCAAGTGGGTTAAATCCAGATAAACGCACGAGTGATTCGTTTTCGCCATGCGATCAGTAATCGCCCGGCTGACAATGTCGCGGTGGGCCAATTCCAGATCGGGATGATATTCGGACATGAATCGCACGCCGTTACAATCCCGCAGATAAGCGCCTTCGCCGCGCACTGCTTCTGAAACAAGATAACGGGCTCCGCCGGCGATATATAATACCGTCGGGTGAAACTGCATGAATTCCATGTCCTGCAATAATGCGCCCGCGCGAAACGCCAGAGCGTGTCCGTCGCCTGTTGCCAGAGGCGGATTTGTGGATTCTCGAAACAGGCAGCCCGCGCCTCCCGTCGCCAGAATCACCTGTTTCGCCCACACGAGCGATTTGCCGTGATAGCGATTCCAGATAATCGCACCACGGCATTTCCCGTCTTCTGTCACGAGATCAATCGTAGGCGTTTTCGTCCAGGTTTGAATGGAAGGTCGACTATGTACGGCGGAAACCAGCGCCCGCATGAGCTCTTTTCCCGTCGCATCTCCCAGTGCATGCGCCACGCGGCGATGACTGTGCCCCCCCTCTTTCGTGAGTGCGATCTTTCCGTCTTCCGTATCGAAGTCTGTGCCCAGGTCGATCAGTTCCTGAATATGGCGGGGCGCTTCGCGGCAGACATACTCTACCAGAGCCTGATCACACAGATCCTTGCCTGCTGAGAGTGTGTCTTCGATATGATTGGAAATATTATCCAGCGGGTCCAGCACGCCGGCGATGCCGCCCTGTGCATACGCGCTATTGGACTGCGTGATTTTCCCTTTGTTGACGATGATCGTTTCCAGACGGGGATCAATTGCCAGAGCGGCACGCGAACCGGCCACTCCGCCACCAATGATCAGGACATCGGTAAAAATGTGGGGAATGCGTTTCGGATTGATACGAGTCAGATAGCGTTGACCGGGTTCAATGTGGATCGGATCCAAGTCTGAATGCTCCTTAAACTCGTGCGTTTGAAGCTGCTGCCAGGCAAAACCGGCAGCCCGCGAAAATCAAATTGTCATGCAGGAAAAACCGCCATCGACGGCGATATTCGATCCGGTGATAAAGCTACCGGCTTTACCGGCGGCCATTAGCAGCACCGCGCCCGCCAGTTCCTCCGGATCACCAAATCGCCTGGCCGGTGTATGAGTCATAATACTGGCGATACGCTCCGGTGTCAGCACTTTTCGATTCTGCTCCGCCGGAAAGAAACCGGGAGAAAGTGCATTCACACGAATTCCCCGTTCGGCCCATTCACGGGCGAGGTTTTGTGTCAGATTCAACACAGCCGCTTTCGACGCGGAATACGTAAACACGCGCGACAACGGTGTGATGGCACTCATCGAGGCAATGTTGATGATCGAACCGGCGATATTTTCATCGAGCATCGCCTGGCCGAATACCTGGCAGGCAACTTTCACGCTGAGCAGATTCACACGGAAAATCCGCTCCCATTCTTCGTCGCTGATTTCCAGAAACGGCGTCGCGGCGTTGATGCCGGCGCCATTCACCAGAATCTCTGCGACCTGTCCTTTGGCTTTCAGATGCGCGACCAGCGCTTCGAGATCGGCTCTGCTGGTGGAATCGGCGGCGAAAAACTCGGCACTGCCGTGCAGCGTTTCGATCATTTTCACACGGCCTGCGCCATTTTCGGCATTGCGGCCCACGATCACCACGTGCGCACCGGCCTGCGCCAGTGCATCGGCTATCGCGCCGCCCAGAACTCCTGTCCCGCCAATCACAACTGCTGTCTTACCAGACAGGCCGAACAGGGCCTGCAAATATCCGGATGAGTTACTTTCACTCATCGCATACCGCCTTCTCTATCTCGATGAATCAGTCACACGGCTGAAATGGAACATTAACCAATGAATTCGAGTTTGACCGGGTTGGGGATGATGCCCGCTTCGTAACCTTTTTTCAGCAACAGCGCGACGGCTTCGCGTCCCCGGTCGCCGAAATCCAGAGTCCAGTCATTGACATACATGCCGACAAATTTGTCCGCACTGCCCCGGTTCAGATCGCGGCCGTACTTCAAGGCGTGGTCAAGGGCTTCGTCGCGATGTTCCAACCCGTATTCAATGCTGCGTTTCAGAATCGCAGTGACTTCTTCCATCATTTCCTGGCCCATGTCTTTGCGGATCGCATTCGCACCCAGTGGCAAAGGGAGGCCGGTTTCTTCGTACCACCACTGGCCCATGTCAACAACCAGTTTCAGTCCCTGATTCGCATAGGTCAACTGGCCTTCGTGAATGATCAGACCCGCGTCGAACTTGCCCTGTTCCACGAGATTCAGAATTTCATCGAACGGATGCTCTTCGTATTCGAAATCATCGCCCAGCAGTAATCGCAAAGTCAGAAAAGCGGTCGTCAGTTTGCCGGGTATCGCAATTTTTTTGCCCCGCAGATCGTCAATCGACATTGCTTCGCGCGCCACAACCATCGGCCCGTATTGATCGCCCATCGAGGCGCCACACGAACAGATCGCGTAAGTATCCGTCAGATAAGCGTAACCATGCAGGCTGACCGCCGTTAATTCCAGTTCCGCTTTGAAGGCGCGCTGATTAAGGGTTTCAATATCCTGTAACTCATGTGTAAATCGATACTTACCAGTTTCGATCTTATCATTCGCCAGGGCATGGAACATAAAGGCATCGTCCGGATCGGGACTATGGCCCACCTGAATTAATACTTTCTCATCTGTCATCATGGATCACACACATTATTTAAGTAGAAGGGTGAGAACAAGCGATCGCAGACCGGCCAAAACACCAGCCACAAACGCAAGAATAGCGACGAAATACTTTGCAAGACACTATAGAGAATTCCCCACCACTTAGCCACCTTGCAGAGAAAACAACTTCCCAGCCAAACCAGCCAGATCCACGAATACGGTCCATGATTCAAAATGCTTGAATCAATAAATGTGAACATGTATATTTATACACATTTCGCAGATTTTTATTTACTACCACGAAAAGCACGAAAACTCACGAAATTTAAAACAGTCACTTTTTGACTATCTGGCTACTTGAAGTGTTAGTTATACAAAATAACTGAATTAGAAATTATTGAATTCACTATTTTTCAACCTAGAAGAACACACTTAATATCATGCAATCCACTCATTTTTTTCGTGTATTTTCGTGCCTTTCGTGGTAGTAAAAAAATCATATAAGAAAAAGGTAACCACATGTCCGAGATCATGTTCAAAGAAGAATGTTACGCCATTCAGGGAGCGGTGTTTGAAGTGTATCGCGAAATGGGGAATGGTTATCTGGAAGCCGTTTATCAGGAATGCCTGGAACGGGAACTGCGATGCTGTAATATCCCCTTTGTCGCGCGACCGGAATTACACCTCTCCTACAAAGGAGTACCACTTCAGCAAACCTATCAACCTGATCTCATCTGTTATGAATCGATCATTGTGGAACTCAAAGCGGTGAAAGAAATCGCCGCCGATCATCAGGCTCAGATTCTCAACTATCTGAAAGCAACTGAAAAACAACTCGGTTTGCTGATCAACTTTGGCTCGCATCCCAAAGTCACAGTGAAGCGGTTTGTTTTATGATTTTTTTGCTACCACGAAAATCACGAAATTACACGAAAAGTAAGCAGTGTTGAAGACGCTAGCCAAACAGTTGTCTTCTAATAAAAAAAATTGTATTTGAGGCATTTTGCACATCAGGCTTCGGGAATTGAGTAGATGAGGATTTTCAGAGTTTAAATTTCGTGCTTGTTCGTGTTTTTCGTGGTAGTAAAAAAATCACTCACGTTCAAACTCTAGAATTTTCTTCAGCAGATCAGCCGGTTGGTCTTCCGGGTGCACGTCGATTTCGCGGCACTCTTTGATGTTACGAAAGAACGTATGCTGCCGTTTGGCGAAGCGGCGTGTCTGCTGTTTGAGCAGTTCGACGGCTCGTTCGTAGGAATACACGCCTTCCAGAAAATCGATCAGTTCCTTATATCCCAGCGCCTGTCGCGCCGTGCGGCTCATGGGCGGTTCGGCTGCGAGCAACTGTTTGACTTCGTCCATCAGCCCTTCAGCGAGCATCTGATCCACGCGCAGATTAATGCGTTCGTAGAGCCACCCGCGATCCGGTAATAACCAGTAAACATGCGCCGGACATTCTTCCGGCGTCAGAATCCCTTCCGCGTGCTGTGCAGAAAGGGGAACGCCGGAGACATGAAACACTTCCAGTGCGCGGGCCACGCGACGGACATCATTCGGATGCAACTTCTCCGCCCAAACGGGATCAACGGCTGCCAGCCGGTTGTGCAGCGCTTCATTTCCTTCGGTCTCTGCGATCGCTTCCAGTTCGCGACGATATTCCCAGTCCGCAGAGGGACCGTTAAACACGCCTCTTAAGATCGTCCGCAAATACAGGCCTGTGCCGCCGACAAATAATGGCGTTCGCCCCCGGTCAATAATCTGGCGACAACATTCTTCCGCCGCGGTGAAATAGTCGGCCACACTGAACTTCTCGTGTGGATCGATTAGATCAATCAGATGGTGAGGCACGCGTGCCCGTTCTGCGGGAGAGGCCTTCGCCGTGCCGATATCCATGCCGCGATAAAGCGACATCGAATCCATCGCCAGGATCTCGGCGTTGAGATGTTCCGCCAGCAACAGACTGAGCTCGGTTTTCCCACACGCGGTAGGCCCCGCCAGAAACCAGCACTGTTGTAAGACTTCGGTGGAAAACTGCATAATTCTTTCATCTCATGAGGACATCAGACCACACGGCAAAAAGCGCGAGACTCTGATCGCCGGGACTCGTCATTCCTGATTCATTCCGCTAGGATACACACGGTGCATTCTGACATCACCTGTGTCCCCGTTGACTGCAGCGTCTCCAAAGCGATTTGGGCCGAGTATCATAACATGGAGCACGCTCTGGTGAAATGGGACGCGCGCGAGTTCGGAATTCCGTTCTGTATTGTAGTATATTAATCAGCGACACAAGTCGAAAGCGAGAGACGATGGCGACCTTCGAAACCAGCGTTCAGTTATCCACCACCCCTCAGGCGATTTTTGATTTCCTGATCGACACCGATAATATTCTGAAAATCAGCCCTCCCGACACCGGTTTGTCGTTTACCAGCAAACCGGACAAACTCTACAAAGGGGCGATTTTAGAGTTCAAAATCCAGGGGTTCGGACAGGTTCAGAAAGGGACGCACGAAATCATTGTGTTCGAAGAACCGGACGTCTTCACCGAGCTGCAGATTTCAGGACCGCTCAAATCTTACACGCACGAACACCGGATCGTTGCCAGCGGCGACAATCAGGTGACCGTCACTGATCTCCTGGAATTCGAACCGCCGGGCGGCCTGCTTGGTTTCTTAATTACGGAATCGAAGCTGCTGGATCTGTTCGACGAAGGGTTTTACCACCGCCATAACGCCTTAAAAGCAATCTTTGGCTGAGTGACCGGCCGTTGATTGACCGCAACCGCAGCTCACTTCAAGATCGCGCGGTTGCCTTGCTGAAGCCGGTCTACGGGCTGCGCGATGCGATCCGCGGGAACACCCAGATCGGCCTGAACCGGCTCATGAGGTTCCGTCAAATACACGGTCTTTAAAGCATCCAGACGCTGTTTGATTATTGACAGCTCTTCCAGTTCTTCGGCGATTGAAACATTGGACGTTTCTAATACGCCTGCACGAACCAGGCCCGCCCCTTTCGTACCCGGCGTGAGAACGCGGGGCGCTCCCGAACGGGGCGTCGCTTCGAACAGACACGATTCGCGGGGAAAGAGTTCACTCGGATCGGCGAAGCAGGCCAGCGAAAGTTTTCCCACCGTCTGTTCGGCGTCCGCGACAACCGCCGTCACCACGCCGGCTTCGGAAATCTGAATCGAATGCGATTTCGCAGGCAGTTCAATTTCCGGAACAATCGGGTAATTATTCTGTGAACCGCGAATACAGAGACGGCGATCGTTATCAAACAGCAGGCGGCCCGTCCGCGTATAAGCCATTTTCTCGCCCAGCCTGACCTGCAGAAAACCCTGCCCTTCAATGGCCAGATCCAGCGTACGGCCAGTTTTAATGACTTCGCCACTGGTCTGCGAGACCCGGGTCTGCAGCACCTGGCTGCCCATGCCGATGGCGATCGGCGGTTCTGTTTCCGATTCCTCACTGGCGGGCGTCTGGACGTATTCATAAGGCAAAGATTCAAATTCCACATACGACCGCTTGAAACCAATGGTGCCTGCGTTCGCGATATTATTCACAATCACATCACGGGATAACCGCAGCGCATCCACGGTCGGCTTGAGTCGCTCCATCAGTTCATCCCGGTCCGCTTTGGAGGAGAATCCGATAAAGCCGCTCTGATCAGGCAACGGGCCGTTTGATGGTAACGCCGACTGTTGCGGTGCAGCAACGTTGATACCGGGTAGCGCCTGCACCAGCTTTCTTTCGGGAGACAGCATGAGACTTTTAGGCTGCAGCAGTTTGCGAATGGAAAGCAGATCGGAGGCCGCCTTGTGGGGCACTCCCTGCAGCTCTTCGAACCAGATATCCAGTTCTTCATTCGACGCATGCGGCAGATGCTCGCGTATAATCGAACGCGTCATCCGATCTTCACGGGATTCCTCTTTCCGGGGAGACTCCTGTAACGGTTCTGCATTCAACGGCGGCATTAAAGGGCCGGGCGTCTGCTGGAATTCCTGACCGGGATTTAACAGAAACGGAATCGCTGGTTTTTCCGCTTTCAGACGAGGCGAAGATTTCACCTCATTAATACTGGGATTGATACTGGGAAACTTCAATTCCGGACCTGAGCTGAGCTGGTCGTCGGCCGCGAATTCATCAGATTCCTCTTCCAGCGCATTCGACTCTGCCAGCGCCAGTTCCACGGGAACCAGATTCTCTTCAGGTGAATTCTCTTCGGGAAAAAACGGCGATGCGAGTGAGTCCTCTTCAGCGATTGCTTCACCGGCAACAACGGCAGTGGGAAAATCACGCGGGCTGCGATCGAGGGCAACCGTCACCGGCGCCGTTTCACTCGCAAAACCCAGGTCCTTCAGATACAGAATCCCCTGGATAAATAACACGCCACCCAGAACGCAAACTGAAACCGCAAAAACCATCCGCTCAAAATTTTTTCTCATACCTGCTTCCCTGCAGTAACAAGCCTCAACATCCCGTTTCGACTTGCTGATTCGTCTTATAAAATTAGAGGCGTTAAGGTATCGAAATTACTACTTTAGAACAAGACTTTTCTTCGTCGGCCGCAAATCACCACCCGGCGCGGGATTCCTGAATTTCCGTTATCTTAAGAATCTTACCCGCGAATGCGTGCGTATGTAGCGAAAACAGTCACTTATTACGTACAATAATAGACTCTTCACAATTCACACGGATCGAGATCCTGAGTGTCGAGTGGGAATGACTCCATGATAATTAAAGCACTCCAATGAACATCGCCCTGCCCAAAGCCTACCGAATTCGCCAGAACTTCCAGTCTACCCGGATTGAAAACATTCCGGAAACAATTCTGGCTGAACTCGCAAAAATCAACTTAGGCAAAGTGGTCAAACCGGGAGACACCATCGCGGTCACCGTCGGCAGCCGCGGTATTGCCAATATCAGCCTGATCATCAAAACCACCATCGATTATCTGAAATCGCTGGGAGCAGTCCCCTTTATTGTTCCCGCGATGGGCAGCCATGGCGGCGGAACCGCAGAGGGGCAGACCAAAGTCCTCGCGGCTTACGGAATCACAGCGGAAAAGATGGGGGTCGAAATCCGCTCGTCGATGGAAACGGTGATCGTCGACACCACCTCGCATGGCATCCCCGTCCATTTCGACAAGCACGCCTACGAAGCAGACCATGTTTTGATCTGCGGCCGCGTGAAACCGCACACCCGTTTTGTCGGCGATATTGAATCCGGCCTGCATAAGATGATGCTCATCGGTCTGGGCAAACATGCGGGAGCGAAAATTTACCATCGCGCCATCGAAGATCTCAGCTTTGAAGAAATCATCAAAGCCGTCGCATCATCGATCCTGCAGAAATGCTCTGTCATCGGCGGCCTGGCGATTGTGGAAAACTCCTACGACGAAACCGGCCTGATCGAAGCCGTGCTGCCGGATCAGTTTTATGAACGGGAAAAAGCGCTGCTGAATATCGCCCGCGAATGGCTGCCGCGACTTCCGTTTCCGAAAACAGATCTGCTGATCGTGGACCGCATCGGTAAAAATATCAGTGGCTCAGGTATGGATGCCTGCGTCATTGGTCGTAAGTTCAATGATCACGCCGCCACCGAACGCGATGTCGTCTCTGTGAAACGCATCATGGTCCGCGGCCTCACCACTGAAACGCACGGCAACGCCTGCGGCATCGGCCTGGCTGAGTTTACCAACGAGCGCACGGTTGAGAGTATTGACTGGAAAATCACGCGAATAAACGCTAATACTGGTAGTCATCCAACCGCAGCAATGGTGCCTCTGGCTTACGCAACAGACCGGGAAGCCATTGAGGCGGCGTTACAGACCATTGGACTGGTTCCGCCGGAAACAAGCCGCATCGTACAGATTTCTGACACGCTCGAACTGAGTGAAGTTATCGTCAGCGAACCGTATCTGGAAGAAATCAACAGCCGGGAAGATCTGGAAATCATTTCCGGGCCTTTCGAACTGACATTCGACGCGCAAGGAAATTTGACCCCCGTTTTTGATAAACCGCAACACTAATTTACTTCAACAGAAAGAAATTCATGTCCACCGAAGGCCTCTCCACCGCTGCCCTTGAAGAACTCTCTCAGTATGACACTCCCACTGTCTGCAACGTGATCGAGCTCTGGAATATTCGTCCCCGCAATACCGGATATATGAACGATTCGATCAAAGCCTGCTTCCCCAAGATGCCGCCGATGGTCGGTTATGCTCTGACTTCCACGTTTCGCAGTATGGCTCCCCCTCGTAGCGGCGACGTGTATTCCGGCCTGGATGCGCAGGTCGCGGCTTTCGAATCGCTGCCCGGTGCGCCCGTGGTCGTGTATCAGGACATCGACGAACCGACGGCATCTGCCACATTCGGTGAAGTCATGTGCTCCACTTATAAAGCCTACGGCGCGAAAGGCATCATCACTTCAGGAGCCGGCCGCGATCTGGATCAGGTTGAAGCCCTCAACTTCCCCGCCTTCACCAGCGGCACCAACTGTGCCCACGGCTACTGCCATACGCTGCAGGTGAATGTGCCTGTGACCGTCGGCGGCATTGCCATTTATCCCGGCGATCTGCTGCACGGCGATCTGAACGGCGTCACCACAATTCCGACAGAAATCGCGTCAGAAATTGCCGGCGCCTGCAAAGACCTGATGAAAGCCGAAGACATCGTGCTCAACTATCTCAAGCGCGGCAACCTGACTCCTCAGGGTCTGGGCGAAGCACGTAAAGAACTGGGAGCCGAAATCGCCAAACTGGGCAAACGCCTGCGTGGTGAATAAAAACGGTTCCACAAACATGGAATGAACGACACAAAAAGCGGGCTCTCACAAGGAGCCCGCTTTGTGATTTCACAGCATCCGCAGCTGCCATAAAACCCACCAATCATGAGCGGAATGGCGCCAGCCACCGTTTTAAAACAAACCCACGATCACAACCGGCGGCTCGCGCCGTACCGCTCAGGTCTGTTACGAGGACTGAAGGAAAACAGGAGTGGCGAAAATAATCACCGCGTGCTGGGCACGGGGGGGGACGCGGTGTTAAGATAGGGAGCTGTTTAGGCTTGGAGCAGTTTCAGGCCCAATCCAAAAGGGAAAACTCAGCTGAATTGATAGTGGGGCAAAATGAGAATCACGAAGCGCACAATCGCTGGATCGCTCTTGTTTGTGATCGCTTTTACCGCCAGCGCTGCCGCGCAAGGCAACGCCAAAATCCACACGGCGGAGAAACCTGCCGCGCAGATTAAGCTCACGATGGGGGAACCCCATGTGATCGTGCGGGGGATTCGTCCAGAGGAGCGGCTCTGGGGCCCGTATCAGTTTCCGCGGCCCTACCGGTTAGGCGATCGGTTTGTGGTTTCCGTCCACATCACTGACGACGACATCAGCAACTACGGCGCGAAGGCACGCTGGTTTGAAAGCCGCGATCAAGGCCAGACCTGGAACGAGATCGACAACGCGGTCGCCCAGGAGTGCGGTCTGTTACTCCCAAACGGTGACCGGGTCTACTTTCCCCCGGAATCGGGTCTCGACGTGAGCGATTATAAGATGACGCCCTGGAACAAATACACGCCCGACTATGATTTCTCAAAGCAGGCGGAGGAAGGGGTGTTGCCGATTCCAGACGGCATGACCTATTGGATGGGGGGCACGACGATCAATGCTTACAACGCCGATCGCCTGCCGCCGAGTCTTTCCCAAAAGGAATGGACGTTCTATCGCATACCCGCGAAGCAGACGAAACCCGTACTGGAACACGCCCAGGTAGACTGGCCGTACCTGACGCGGGTGGTCCACGTCAGCCGCAACGGACAGAAAATCCTGAAGTCGATCTTCCCGCGCGGCAATCCGAAGCTGGGCCCCGACGGGGCGATCTGGGTCAGCGCCTTTTCCGGTGAGGGGCATCTCAATCCGGAAAACGGGCAGTACAGTCCCTACTACTCTGCGGAAATCTTCCGCTCCGAGGACAACGGTCGCACCTTCAGGCGCCGCGCCCACCTCGAATACGAGGCCGACGGCCACGAGTTCCCCTACAAGAGCGGCGGTTTCAGCGACAGCGACTTTGAATTCATGCCGGACGGCTCCCTCGTCTGGTTCCTCCGCTCGACCTGGTATTCCTTTACCGGCAAAGAATGGGACCCCATGTATCTGACGCGTTCGACAGATGACGGCCGTACCTGGTCGAAGCCCGTGAAGTTTGACAAGGTTGGTATCCTTCCCCGGTTGTGCAAACTCGACTGCGGCGTGACATTGCTGTGTTATGCCCGACCGGGCATCTTTGTGCGGGCATCCCTGAACGACAGCGGAACGGAGTGGACCGAACCTCTCGTCGTCATGACCCCTGAGGACCGGAGCGCGCTTGCCAACAAACAGGCCGCCGATCCGACCTTCCATGACTGGGACGGCTCATGCAATAATCCGGAGATCGTCCCTCTCGACAAGAACAGCGCCCTCCTCTTCTACAGCGATTTTTACTATCCGGATGACACCGGCGTGAAACGAAAGACCATTCTCTGCCGGAAGATTTCAGTGCAGAAGTAGCATGCCAGGGTGTCAGCAAAGACCGGGGAGCCAAAATCGCCAAACGCATCCGCAGCCGCCATAAACCGCACCAATCATGAGCGGAATGGCGCCAGCCACCGTTTTAAAATCACCCACGATTACAACCGGCGGCTCGCGCCGTACCGCTCAGTTGATTTAGCAATTCATTCATGAATGAATTGCTAGACGGTCCTCTCTAAAGATTATGAGCGTTTCCTTCTCATGTATTTTTCAAGACCTGTCTTAAGTAGCTTCCGGTTCTGCGATCTGCAGCGGCAGTTACAAGGCTTAATGGACACTCCGGATCAAATGTGCCTGTAAGAACAGGCAAAGCGCAAAACACAAACGATGGATCATCAAGTTGAACATCCCACTTCCCCCCTTTGACTTTCGAAATGTTTCACCAACATAGCATGCCACTTGATTTACGCGATGTTTTTCAGATGCCTTAAGCATTACAGCAGTATTTTTGTAATTGGTTAGAATCCATTTTTCGACAATCTCAAGAGATTCAGGTGAATAATCGAGCAAATTTTGCTCTTCTTCCGAAAATTCGGTAACAAACTCTTCGAGGAATTCGTCCATTGACGCAAGCCAATACTCAAAACTTTCTCTGGAATTTTGTTTCAGACGATTCATCTTAGTATGTCCATTGAATCCAAAAAAAAATGAACTCGTTTTATGAAAATTCTTGCCCGTTCCTCACAACCGGCGACCAGGTAGTGTTTATCAATTCGAATAGCCCATATCTAAGTACGTCCAACCGGGGCTAACGCCCTACGGCTAATTTCGCGAATCAACAATCGTTACCTGGAGAAGTACCGCACTAATGAAACGTCGACTCACTCACGACCACAGCGAACGGAAATACTTCGCATCGACGCCGGTTTGCGCCAGGCATTCCTGTGTCGAAAGTTCCTTCCAGCTGTGACGACCCTTGTATTCGCTGTGCAGGGAAAATGTCCCTTCGTATCCCAGCTTTCGCAGTGCGTCCACGTATTGTGGGATCGGCGAAATACCGTCGGCGACCGGCACGGTTTTGACTTCCCATTTCTGATGCCCCTGTTTGTCGCGTCCTTCGCCGCGTTCCCAGGAAAAATTCTTGACGGCACACAGCGCGATCCACGGCGCTAATAAATCTAGTCCCTGTCGCCAGCCATCGCCGCTCCCTTCTTTGACCATGTGCAGCATGTCGACATACGCGCCGACTTCCTGCGGCGAAAAATCCTGAATCAGTTGATACAACTGCGTTCCATGCGAGGGAAGAAAATCGTTCGAGTGCACGTGCACGCAAGGCAGCACGTTATATTTGTTTGCCAGCTTTGAGACCTTGCCGATTTTTTTCGTCGTCTCTTTCAACTGTTGTGCCAGTGTGCCGAACGGCTTGTAGCGATAGTAGCCGATCTTGACGCGATCGATGCCTTGCTCCTGTGCGGTCGCCAGAATGCGTTCCGCGTTTTGATCCGGCTCGTCGATCATCGTGGTCAGGAACAGAATTTTCACGCCCGCGTCTTTCGCCGCCGCACATGCCTGAGGCAGTTCTTTTTCGACATTTTCAGGCAGGATGTGTCCTTTGGGGCGAACCGTCAGATCAAGGCCGTCCAGTCCGAGGGCTTTGAAAGCCCGGCACACTTCGGGAATAGGCATGTCCTGAAAACTCTTGGTGAACGCGCCCAACTGGTAACCACCGCCCGGTTTCGCGTCTTTTTCCACACCGGCCTGCAACGTCTGCTGCGACTGCAATCCGCCGGCAACTGCTGTACCCGCTAATACACCCAGTGACGCCTGTTTCAGAAAATCACGGCGAGGGAGCCGATTATGAGGGGGGAGAGCATTCCGCATGGTGAAAACCTTCTCTATGATCAGTTGTCTGGTAGAATTCAGTGGATGTCCTTCTATAGTAGTATGATCGTCCCCGTACCCTTTTTCTACCGGATTTGTCTGTTTTACTGAAATCTTGCGAGATACCTGTTTACCATGTCTGAGCCACTTACACTCGTTGCCACCTCCGCCTTTGGTCTGGAAGCCGTTGTTTCGCGCGAATTGAAACAACTGGGTTACGAAGAACAGACGATCGAAAATGGCCGCGTCACATTTCAAGGCGATCTGGCAGCAATCTGCCGCTGTAATCTCTGGCTCCGCAGCGCGGATCGGGTGATGATCAGCCTCGGCGATTTTACGGCTCTCGATTTTGATGATCTGTTCGATGAAACCCGCGATCTTGAATGGGAACGCTGGCTGCCCCCCTCTGCGAAGTTTCCGGTCAGAGCGTCCGCCGTCCGTTCGAAAATCAACAGTGCCAAGAACTCGCAGAAAATGGTGAAAAAAGCCATCGCCGAACGGTTGAAAGATCATTACATCAAAGACTGGTTTCCGGAAGACGGCCCGCTGTATTCGGTCAGCACTGCGATTTTGAAAGACCGCGTTTCGATTTGCGTCGATACCACAGGACCCAGTCTTCACAAACGCGGCTATCGCAAACTGGTCGCCGGCGCACAATTAAAAGAGACACTGGCGGCCGGTTTGATTCAGCTCAGCTACTGGAACCGCGAACGCCCTTTTGTTGATCCCTGCTGCGGTTCAGGCACGATTGCCATCGAAGCGGCTCTCATCGGCACGAACACCGCGCCGGGCATCAATCGTGAGTTTGCCTGCGAAGGCTGGCTGCAGTTCCCCGCGGAAATGTGGCAGGAAGCCCGCGACGAAGCCCGTGATCTGGAACGCAATGACATCGATTATCGTCTGCTGGGTTACGACATTGATCCGGCGATGATTCGCATGGCCCGTTATCATGCACAACAGGCGGGCATGGAAGACTTCATTCATTTTCAGGACCAGCCCCTCTCCGAATTCAGCACGCCCCGCAAGTATGGCTGCATCATCACCAACCCTCCCTACGGCGAACGCCTGGGTGAGAAAGAGGACGCAGAAGTTGTTTATCGTGAAATGAAACGCGTGTTTGAGCCGCTGGAAATGTGGTCGATTTATGTGCTCACCTCACATCCGGGCTTTGAACGCATCTATGAACAAAAGGCCCGCCGCCGCAAATTGTATAACGGAGGCATTGAATGTGTTTATTATCAGTTTCCCGGCCCCCCGCCGCCACGTAAAAAATCCCCCTGGGAGAAAGCCAAAGCGGCCGACGGAGAAACGCCGGTCGAAAAAGCGATCGACCCGGAAACCGCTGCCGCAGAAATTGTCATCATCGAGTCTGCAGTGAATGAACCTGCTGACGCCGAATCGACAGTCGAAAATCCTGCGGCCGAAAATCCCGCCGGCGATGTTTCTCCTGGCGACGTAGAATAAAAGACGCGCGTCCGCGGTCAGGCGGTCCACATGTTGCGAATATTTTTGCGGATGTCTTCTGCCGTCGTTTCGATTTCGGCTTCCTGCGGCGTATCCAGGCTGTCGGCGTTAAAGGCCGGACGCCGCTGGAACAGGGGAATCGTCTTCGACGAAACAAACCGCGTCAGCTGGGCATAACTGTGTGCCTGATTCCAGCGGCGGTTCTGAAAATACTGCCGATGCGGAAAACAGACATAGAGCCAGTTTTTCGCCCGCGTGAGCGCCACATAAAACAGCCGCCGCTCTTCGTCAATCTCGTCATTGCTCTCCAGCGACATCTCCGAAGGAATACTCCCGTCGGCCGCCTGCAGCACATAAACGGCGTCCCACTCCAGACCTTTCGACGAATGAATCGTGCTCAGCACCAGAAAGTCATCATCGGCTTTGTCACTGCCGGTGGCGACATCCTGCGTCGAGCTGGGCGGGTCGAGGGTAATCTCTTCCAGAAAACTCATGCGGCTGCTGAACCGGCTGGCAACCTGTTCGAGCTGTTCCAGATCGCGCTGGCGGGACGTCGCGTTATCATATTGCTGATCGAGGAGCGGCGCGTAAAACGTACGCACCTGATGTACTTCCGCCGAGATGCCTCGCTTTTCCGATTGAGGCGATGTCAGATTTTTCATCAGCCTGATAAACAAAGGCCAATGCTCGACCGTCGCCGCCGGCGGTTTGAATTCGGTCCACGCGTCAAACCGGAACTGGGAATCCGCCAGCACGTTTAACAACTGCTGTGCCTTCTTCTGACCGATGCCCGGTAACAGTGTCAGCACGCGTAAGCCGGAAACGGCGTCGCGGGGATTTTCCGCCAGTCGTAAATACGCCATCAGATCTTTGACGTGCGCGGTTTCGATAAACTTCAGGCCGCCATATTTGTGATACGCAATATTGCGACGGGCCAGTTCGACTTCGAGCGCCAGACTGTGATTCGAAGCCCGGAACAGCACCGCCTGCTGCTGCAGAGGAATGCCGGCTTCCCGGTGTTCGAGTACCTGCTGCACCACAAAGTCGGCCTGCTCGTTGTTATCGCTGCAGTCAACGATGAACGGCGCTTCGCCCGCAATTTTCGATGACCAGAGATTTTTCTCATGCCGCTCGTGGGCTTCATCGATAATCTGATTCGTCGCCTGCAGAATCGGCTGCGTGCTGCGATAGTTCTCTTCCAGCGTGACGATGGTGGTGCCCGGATAGTCCTGCGGAAAGTCCAGAATGTTCCGCACGGTGGCCGCGCGAAAAGAATAGATCGACTGGGCATCGTCGCCGACAACCGTCAGACCGTTACCGTCCGGACAGAGATTTTTCAGAATGCCCGACTGCAGAATGTTCGTGTCCTGATACTCGTCGACCAGAACCGCTTCGAACTGGCCGCGTAACAGTTTGCCCCCCGCGGGATCAGCGGCCAGCGCGTGCCAGAACAGCAGCAGATCGTCATAGTCGAGGATGTTCTGTTTTTCTTTGCGATCGACAAACGTCTGAAACAGTTTTTTGAGATCGTCCGCGTGTTCCAGACACCAGGGATAATGGCGTTCCAGAATCGGCTCTAGCTTCGAACACGTATTCACGCAACGGCTGTAGATTTCCAGCAGCGTTCCTTTGCGGGGAAACTTCTTGCCGCTGTTGCCCAGATCGAGTTCGCTGCGGATAGCGCTCATTAAATCTTCGGCGTCGCTGCGATCGATGATCGTAAAGTCATCGGGCAGGCCAATTGCTTTACCATACCGTCTGAGTAACCGGGCCGCCGTCGAATGGAAGGTCCCTCCCCAGATACTGCGGGAGCGGGCCGCCGCCGACCGCTCGCGCCCATCGCCCAGCGCGCGCAGCAGAGTGTCGACACGACGGACCATTTCATTGGCGGCTCTGCGGGAGAAGGTGAGCAGCAGAATCCGGCTGGGGTCGATGCCCTGCGAAATCAGATACGCGACCCGATGCGAAAGTGTGGTCGTTTTGCCTGTACCGGCGCCGGCGATAATCAGCAGTGGACCGGAATCATGGCAGGCCGCCGCCTGCTGCTCCGGGTTGAGCTGTTTAAACAGGTCTTCAAGTTCTTGGGGGATTTCTGACATCCGTGCCTCGCCGCGGTACTGAGGGGTTGCTGAATTGCCTGTCCTCTATTTTCGCGGCAGAGACCGTTATCGCAAGGGGCGGATATCAAAAATGTGACTGAACAACTATATTTCCTCGCAGACGCGTGATAGCAGGCGCACTGTCGGGCCAGCCGACAGTGGCACACCACAGTGGCGCAACGACGGGGTAACAGGGACTCGTGCCTGCTGTAATTCGGGTCAAGCCGGTTGGGAAAATTAGCCGCAGGGCGTTAGCCCAATGGCACTTACTTTAGATCAGTGTGTTTTAATT